>MWVY01000069.1_pt1 | contig 23519 bp, 15 predicted proteins | sample 1047251 | NCBI WGS metagenome assembly MWVY01 (sample SAMN06349983, study PRJNA376086) | soil metagenome | isolation source: MS7-5 sample Antarctic (ecotone) soil | place: Antarctica | collected 2015-01-13
GCAGTAGCCACCGTATAACAGCAAATACACCCATCTTAACCATTACTCCGCTTAATACCATTGTAGCAGCTGCAGGTTTGATGGGCGTTTTTATGGCTGTTGATGCACTTTTATTTTATTTTTTTTGGGAGCTTGCACTAATACCTGTTTATTTCATATGCTCTCAATGGGGTGGTGAAAGGAGAATACAAGCCACATTTAAATTTTTCATCTACACTTTTGCAGGTTCAATTATAATGTTAGTTGGTTTGCTTTACTTATACTCGCAAACACCTGATAATTCTTTTTCAATAGAATCATTTTATAATCTAAAGCTTACCGTTAAAACACAATCATGGCTTTTTTGGTTGTTGTTTATTGCTTTTGCCATAAAAATGCCGGTGTTCCCTTTTCATACCTGGCAACCCGACACATACGAACAGGCACCTACAGCTGCTACAATGGTATTAAGCGGAGTAATGGTTAAGATGGGTGTATTTGCTGTTATACGGTGGCTACTGCCTGTACTACCTGCAGCATCATACTCATGGGGTGATGTTGTAATGAGTTTAGCAGTTATAGGAATTGTTTATGCTTCCATTATTGCAATTAGGCAAGATGATCTTAAACGTTTGGTAGCTTATTCATCCATTGCTCACGTTGGAGTAATGGTGGTTGCAATTTTTGCAGAAACTAAAAGTGGCATGCAGGGAGTAATGATTCAAATGTTTAATCATGGGATCAATATTATAGGATTGTGGATAGTTGTAGAATTAATTGAAAGGCAATTTGGTACAAGAAAATTAAGTGAGTTAGGAGGAATTGCACAAAAAGCTCCGGCCTTATCCATCTTGTTAGTTATAGTTGCACTTGCAAATATTTCTTTACCATTAACTAATGCCTTTATTGGTGAGTTTCTAATGTTCAATGGCATATTTACATCAGAAGTAACAAGGTATAATGTTGTATTTACTGTAGTCGCGGCTTTAAGCATTATACTTAGTGCTGTATATATTTTGAACATGATCCGTAAAGTATTTTTCGGAAGCACTAACCAGGTAACAGAATTTGCAACCGACATAAGAATGAATGAAAAGTTTTCATTGGTTGTTATTGTTGCAATAATAATTTTCTTAGGAATTTATCCTCAGCCGTTTTTTGATTTGACGGATGAATTTGTGGATAGTATTTTAAAACAAGCAGATATTACCCACCTGATCAGTAAATTATGAATGCACTTATCTTATCAGCTATATCAGGAGTAATAATGATGTTCAGCGGGTTAGTGCTGAAGCAAAAAAGAAGTATACAAATACTCGCCACTATACTGCTTCTAGCGATAATTGCTGTAAATATTTTTGAACTTCAGGGTACACCATTTGTGTCGTTCGATTCCGAAGCAATGATGGTGTTTGACAATTTTGCTTTACTATTTACACTTATAGCCGGCGTTTGCATTTTAGCTTACTTTCTGCTTTCAGCAAAGGATATGCAAAATGTGGGAGTAAATTATAGCGACTATTTCGCTTTGATCTTTTTTACATTCACCGGTATGGCATTAGTTGCTTCATTCAAATCCATGTTGATTCTTTTCCTCGGTGTCGAGATAATTTCTATCCCACTTTATATACTTACAGGGAGTGACAAAAGAAATTTAAAAAGCAATGAAGCTTCTCTTAAATATTTTTTAATGGGCGTATTCTCAACTGGATTAATGTTGATGGGTATCGCCTTGATTTATGGTGCCACCGGCACTTTCTCAACATCATTAATACAGACGAATTCAGGAGATCCTTCGGCATTGATGATTACAGGAGTCATGTTGTTATTGTTTTCTATGTCGTTTAAAGTCTCGGCAGCCCCATTCCATTTCTGGACTCCTGATGTTTATGATGGAGCACCCACTGTATTCACTTCTTTTATGGCAACAATTGTAAAAGCAGCGGTATTTATCGGGTTCTTTCGTTTGTTTGATGAGGCATTTGGAGGATTACAATCTGAATGGAAATTACTAGTTGGGATAATTACAATTGCTACTTTATTCATTGGAAATATAACAGCGGTTTTTCAACAGAGTGTAAAACGAATGCTGTCATACTCCAGCATTGCACAAGCCGGATTTATGATGCTAGCTATTTATGCTGTAACAAGCGATGCAAAAGAAGGTTTAGTATTGTACTCTGTTGCTTATTCATTAGCTACCATTGGCATTTTTGCAGTCCTGCTAAAAAAGCAAGACTATTCATTTGATGGATTTAATGGGTTTGCTAAGACTCATCCTGTGATTGCCGCTTGCCTTGTTATTTTTCTATTATCGTTAGCCGGCATTCCTCTAACTGCTGGTTTCCTGGCTAAATTTTTTATGATAAAAGCCACCATAGCAAATGGAAATATATGGATTGTAGTTTTTGCTGTACTGATGGCGGTGGTAAGTGTATATTATTATTTTAGACTGATACAGGCAATGTATTTTAAAGACGGTGAAACAGAACAGATTTCAGTTTCACCTGCATTTAAATTTAGTATAGTAAGTATAGCAGCAATTACTATACTTCTTGGAATCTTTCCTAATATTATTTTGCATTGGCTCTATTTTTAATAAGTTTTCTGCTAACTATAAACTTGACTAACTTTTCAGTCATTTAAAAGGAAAGCACATCAAGAAGTTTTAAATCAAACGTTTGGGTAAGAAAATAATAATTTGTTTGCTGATAAAATATGTTATTATCAATGTCTGGTTCTTTGGTACAGATTTTTAAAATAGATTGATAAACCCGTATTATATTTAGCTTTAAAATCGGAAAAAAATATTAGCCGGAAAGTTGTTTCGGCAATAAATGCTTTGGGAACAGGTTTTGAAAATATGCCATGTTGATATGATAGATAGGAATTATTTTCCGGAATTAGAAAAAAAAAGTGCGGAGCAAACCAATTCACATTTTTTTTTCTTACACTTGTATCATTAATTCTTTTAACACTAATACTTTAGATTAAACAACACTAAATTTTACAATCATGGCAGAAACACGACCAACTGCAGGTTCAAACCCGTCGAATGTTAGAAGCACATCTGTTCAACCGAGGAAAAGCAGCAATATAATTTCCTGGTTAGCGCCAATCCTATGCATACTGGCAGGTTATGTTATTTGGAGATTCTTAATGGGTAACCCTTCCGGGTTCAGACAACCCGATCCAGCAGGTGGGTTCTGGCCGCATCACCTTGCTCCTAAAGATGCGTTCCACCGTATTTATGAAGGTGGTATAATTGTGCCACTATTGCTAGGTATGTTTTTGATGGTGATAGTATTTTCTATTGAGAGGTTTTTAACTATCAACAAAGCCCTTGGTAAAGGTTCTATTGCAGATTTTGTTCGCAGGGTTCAATACCATTTAGCAAACCGAAATGTAGATGCAGCATTAGCAGAATGTGATAAGCAGCGCGGATCTGTAGCAAACGTAATGAAAGCTGGTTTGCGTCGCTACCAGGAGATGATTAATGTTCCGGACCTGGATACAGACCAGAAAGTATTATCCATCCAGAAAGAAGTAGAAGAAGCAACAGCTTTAGAATTACCTATGCTACAGAAAAATTTGGTTTTTTTATCAACATTAGTTTCTCTGGGTACGCTTATAGCATTGTTGGGAACAGTAATGGGTATGATACGTTCATTTGCTGCCTTAGGTGAAGAAGGTGGAGCCGGTGCTGCAAGTAACCTGGCGGTGGGTATATCGGAAGCATTATACAACACAGCTCTGGGTATAGCCACTTCTTCATTTGCGTTGGTTATGTATAACATTTTTACAACCAAAATTGATAACATCACCTACGGTATTGACGAGTCAGGATTTACATTAACACAAAGTTTTGCTTCTACATATAAATAATGGAAAAGATTTTGTGGATTTTTATAGATAGGAGCATCTAACACTTAAACTTTAAAGAATGCCCAGCGTTAAAATACCTAAAAAAGGTACGGAGAACGACATGACTCCCTTTGTGGACATTGCGTTTCTGATCCTTACTTTTTTTATTATGGCGACAAAAATGAAGCCGCCAGAACCTGTAGAAATCGTAACACCAAAGTCAGTATCAACAGATCAATTACCGGAGAATGATGCATTAATGGTTGAATTAGATAAATCCGGCCGTGTATTTTTTACTATGTTAGCAGAGGCAAATCCGGAAGCTAAAAGGCAGGTAATTGAAGATATCAATACTTCCAGGTCATTAGGACTTACAGATGCTGAAATGAATAACTATGTTAAAGGCTATACTGTAGGTGTGCCATTTTCACAATTAAAAAGTTTTCTTTCCAACCCGGCTGATAAACAAAATGATATACAACAACCGGGTATTCCTGTGAGGGATTCTGCCACTAATGAACTTTATTATTGGGTAAATGCAGGTATAAAAGCCTTTTCCGGAAGAAAGATTAATTATATGATCAAAGGTGATAATGCAGCTCTTTATCCTGATTTTAAAAGAGTTTTAGAAGCTTTTAAAAGAAATGATCAATATAAATTTCAGTTAGTTACTGCAGTTGAAGACGCACCTGTTGGTACTGAGCTTTACATTAAACGCCTGGGTGGTGGTGGAACTACACAGGGTGGTGGTGGAACTACAACGGAGTAATATTTTTAAACTTAAAAATTAATAGTTATGGCAAGTTTAGATGGTGGCGATGAAGGGGTCCAGAAGAAAGGGCCTGGGGTCAAAAAAGCAAAAAAATTATCCACCCGTGTCGATATGACTCCTATGGTGGATCTTGGATTCCTATTAATTACTTTTTTCATTTTTACGGCAACAATGTCTAATCCTTCAGCTATGCCGTTGTACATGCCTAAGGATACTGAAAAAGATGAGGAGCAGAATAAGGCTAAGGAATCAGGTGCTTTAACGGTTCTTCTGGGGAAGGACAATTCTGTTTATTATTATGAAGGACAACTGGCTCCTGATGCATCAAATTTTCAAAGTACAAACTTCAAAGGAATACGGGATGTAATTATAAATAAGAAGAAAAATACACCCCCTGACGATCTGGTTATAGTGATTAAGCCGAATGATGAAGCTACCTATAAGAACACTATAGATATTTTAGACGAAATGACTATAAATGATGTAAAGCGTTTTGCAATGATTAATATTTTGCCGGTGGAAAATGAGCTTATTAAGCGTACAGAGCAAGCAGGTGGTGATACTGACGCTCCAGCGGCTCCTGCTGGTGGATAATCTTTATGGAAAATGAATTTTTTTGCATCTAATATTTAAATAGCTTACTATGGAAGCGAACAAAATACTTTCTGCAGATCTTATTGATCTGGTCTTTGAAGACAGGAATAAAGAATATGGCGCTTATGAACTTAGAAAAAAGTACAATAGGCGTATGTCCATAGCTTTATTAATAACTCTGGGAGTTGCATTATTAATTTTTGCAGCTTCATTTCTTGCACAATCATTAGCTCCTGCTGATGATGCAAAAGTTGAAATTAGGGATGTGGTGTTGGAAGATATAAAGCAAGAGGAAGAGAAAAAAATTGAACCACCCCCACCTCCGCCACCGAAGCAAGAACCACCTAAAGTGGAAATGACAAAATTCACTCCTCCTAAGATTGTGAAAGATGAGCAAGTAAAAAAAGAAGATATTCCACCGGAAATGGAGAAGTTGCAGGAAACTAAAATTGCTGTTGTTAGCCAGGAGGGTATCAAAGATGTTGGTATAGCAGTTCCTGTTGTGGATGAAGGTAAGGCAGTTGTAGCTGTACCGAAAGTAGAAGATGAAAGTAAAGTTTTTGAAAAGGTAGAGGTGGAAGCATCTTTCCAGGGTGGTTTAGCTGCATGGAAAAAGTATCTTGAAAGAAATTTAAACGCCAGTGCTCCTGTAGATAATGGTGCCAATCCCGGATCTTATACAGTTATGGTGCAGTTTATTGTAAGTAAGGATGGTACAATAAGCGATGTAAAAGCATTAACTAACCATGGTTATGGAATGGAGCAAGAAGCTGTAAAAGTTATACAAAGAGGTCCCAAATGGGTACCTGCCATTCAGAACGGAAGACACGTTAATGCATATAGAAAACAACCAATTACTTTTGTTGTCTCAGAAGGCTAGAATATTAAAAACAATATTTCAACCCTCCGTAACTCGGAGGTTTTTTTTTGTCCTTAACCGTTCTTCCGTAATTAAATTTGAATTATGAGTTTGAAGTTATCCGGGTGGGATGATACGATTGTAGCATTGGCAACACCGCCAGGTGTTGGTGCTTTGGGTATAATTAGGTTAAGTGGTGAAAAAGCTGTTGATATTATTGACCAGCTCTTCCAAAAAAAAGAACTCAAGAAAGAAAATACTCATACACTGCATGTCGGAATACTTCAAATCTCAGGTGAAATTCTTGATGAAGTCGTTGTCTCTTTATTTAAATCTCCCAGGTCTTACACTGGAGAGGATGTTGTAGAGATCAGCTGCCACGGCTCACCCTTCATTCATCAAAAAATAATAGATGCGTGTATTCAAAAAGGAGCCCGGCTGGCAAAACCCGGTGAATTTACACAACGTGCTTTTTTAAATGGTAAGTTGGACCTAACGCAAGCAGAAGCTGTTGCAGATCTCATCGCAAGTAATACTGCTGCATCACATAAAACCGCACTTAATAATGTGCGGGGCGGATTTTCCAGAACTTTACATGATCTGAGGGAGCGGTTTATTAAGTTTTCAGCACTTATTGAACTTGAATTGGATTTTTCTGAAGAAGACGTTGAGTTTGCTGAAAGATCAGAATTGATGAACCTGATAAATGAAACCAAAGCAGTAACAAACGATTTGTTGAATTCATTTCAGTTGGGGAACGTAATAAAAAATGGAGTAAGTGTTGCCATTATAGGTAAACCAAACGCAGGCAAATCAACACTGCTTAATACACTAATAAATGAGGATAGGGCTATCGTAAGTGAAATCCCCGGAACCACACGGGATACTATTGAAGAAGTAATTAATATAGATGGAATTTTATTTAGGTTGATTGATACTGCAGGTTTAAGAAGTAAATCAACTGATACTATTGAAAATGTAGGGATAGAAAAAAGTCTGCAGAAAATGAAGCAGGCAGATGTTGTTATTTATTTATTTGATGTAACGGAAATGCAAGAAGAAGAATTAAGAGCAATAGCAACAGAGTTAAAAGAACAGAACATAAATTACTTGTTGGTTGCAAATAAAACAGATGTTGCGGGAGATGTACAAGCGAGGGAGAAATTTGAAGTGATTGAGGGTATTATATTCATATCAGCAAGAAATAACCAGCATTTAGAAGTATTGAAAGAAAGAATGGTTGATGTTGTATTGCATGATAAGCTTCAGTTGGAAAATGAAGTAGTAACTAATGCAAGGCATTTTCATGCATTATCACAAGTATCAAAATCGTTGTCAGACATAGCCCAAGGATTGGAAAATAAAACATCAGGCGATCTGCTGGCGTTGGATATACGTCGTTGTCTTCAATATCTTGGAGAGATAACTGGTGAAGTAACCAACGAAGATTTGCTGGATTACATTTTTAGTAAATTCTGTATCGGAAAATAGTACCTAAAAACAACGAGACCCATTCAGGAGTTTCGTTGTTCAAAATCAAATATATTTTATACCGGATGATCATTATACCACTCGTCTGTGTGTGTCATTGTTTAAAATTATAATTTTATTGTCTTTTTTCCGGGTACTCTTTTTAAACCTCAATAAGGGAAATATCTCTGTTTTCTTTTGATTTAAATCCAGTTTTCACAGTCATTTTAAAAATAAAATTCACAGTGAATTGAATTTATTACTTAATTTTCTGTCATGCCGCAATCCCGTCAACTCGCCGCCATCATGTTTACTGATATTGTTGGGTATACAGCCTTGATGGGAAATAATGAACAAAAAGCTTTTGAACTGCTACGCAAAAACAGAGAGATTCAAAAACCGATCATAGAACAATTCGGTGGCCGGTGCATCAAAGAGCTTGGGGATGGCATTATGGCAAGTTTTCCTGCTGTAAGCAATGCTGTATATGCCGCTATAAAAATCCAGGAAGCATGTTACAATTCCAAAGCTTTTGAATTGCGTATCGGCATACACCAGGGTGAAGTGGTGTTTGAGGATTGCGACATATTTGGTGATGCAGTCAATATTGCTTCCCGCCTGCAGGCATTGGCACCTCCGGCCGGTATTTTTGTTTCAGAATCTGTTCATCGGGATTTATCCAATAAAAATGATATCAGATCTGAATTTGTAAGAGTAGAGAATCTTAAAAATGTAAGAGAACCTATCCAGGTTTATAAAATATTTTCTATAGGGAAAGAAACAAATGAGGCAAAGAGCCAACGACTTATTAAGTCTTCCATTTTACCTGAATATGATTACGATATTCATATTAGTTACAGGTATAACGACAACAAATACGATGGATGGATTTCGGAATTCGTGGAAAAACTCAACCAGGAATTAAGCGCCACATTAAAAGAAAGGCTTTCGATTTATTTTGACAAAAATCCTGAAGATAAGAGCGAGGAATTTCAAAATAATGAAGGATCGGTTACCCCAAAAATCAATTCGCTGATATTTATTCCAATCATCTCTCAAACATATTGCGATATCACATCTCCTGTATGGAAAAATGAGTTTACAATATTTCAGGAAGAGATAAAAAAAGACAGCTTTGGCAGCAAAATAAAATTACCCAATGGAAATACTGCTTCACGGATTATACCTGTAAAGATTCATGATCTTGATACCGATGATGTCAGATTACTGGAGTCAGAGCTTTCAGGAGGCCTGAGATCAATTGATTTTATCTACCGGGAAGAAGGGGTCAATCGTCCTTTACGACCTGTAGACGATGAGAAATATGTGAGTTCGGTTAGACCCATGTATCGTAACCAGATCAACAAACTGGCCAATGCTGTAAAAGAAATTATATCAGGCATCAAACTCTCAAAAAGCACGGCAGTTCCTGAAACAATAGCTTACCAGCCAACTGCACGCCAGATCGTACCCAATGTTTTTTCTACGTCTGTATCACCGGCCATCAAAGTTCGCGTAATTGACCGGCAGCGACCTAGTATTTATCTCGCCTGGACTTCCGGCGATATTAAAGAAAGTCGTGAAGAGATGGCTATCATACTTCAAAAAGCAGGGTTCAATGTTCTTCCTTCAATTGATTGTCCGGCCGACGATGAAACCTTTAAAATAAAAGTCGCAGAAGAGATACAAAAATGTGTTTGCTCGCTTCACATGCTTAGTAGTGAATTTGGCAGGCGTTTCGAATCAGATGAAGAAATTTCTTTTCCCCAACACCAGTTTATGGAGGCTAAAAAGAAAATTAATACAGCGGGACCGGATTTTAATGTTTTTGTATGGCTTGCCCCCGAAAGCAATAAGTCAATAAAACCTGCTCAACAGAATTTTATTAAATATATCCGAAATAATATTACACGGAATATGATGTTTTCAAACAGTTATGGTCCTATGCAACTGGTAGACGACATACGTGTGGTAATCATGAAACAGGATGCAAAAGTGTATGATTCCAAAGACACTGATATCTTCTTTATTTTTAACCAGCAGGATGAAATTGAAGCACAAATCATCGTAGATGAGCTCAGCCAGGAATTTCCTGTGGAGACCATGAATATTCTTCCAGAAGGAGAAGATTCTTATAGGGAAATGTCTACCCAGCAGATCCCTAAAAGTAAATTGGCTGTAGTGTATTTCAAATATGCGGCTGATTGGGCGCTGCCATTCATCAAACAGATATGGAAACAGGTGGGTGGTGCTTCTTCTCCAACACCTATGTTTCTGGTTGGTGAAGATGATCCGTACAGTAACTTGGCCCGCAATTTTAAAGCGCCCCGTGTAATATCCTCAATCGTTCCTAAGGATACAATTCCTGCGGAAGTTAAAAAAGTTTACAGCAAGTTGAATTAACAAGTTATTTTTTTTGTTGACGTAGTGCAAAGGATGGCGCTTAAATGCCTGGAATTATTGTTCGGATATTCCATGTGGACGGAGAAACAGTACAATATCCGCTTATATATTTTGAAAAACCGTGAACCAGGTTCAGATTTATTTTAACAGGAACTAAGTTGACTTTATGTTCGAAGCAGATCAAATTTGTCCTTATACGGGTTTGAGATCCTTTACGGAAGAAGAATCTCTTTATTTCAAAGGGAGGGAGGAGGATATTGACCAGGCTACGATACAGTTGCAGCGAAATAAATTTTTAATGCTCACCGGGGCTTCAGGAGATGGTAAGTCCTCGCTGATCTATGCAGGTATTATTCCGAATGCAAGAGCTGGATTTTTAAAATCAAAATACTCACAGTGGTGTGTAGCTGACTTCCGCCCTGAACGAACACCTTTTCATAACTTATGTAAATCTATTTCCCGGCAACTCGCTATCGGCAATCCTTATACAGTTCAGGCTGAACTGAACCATGGGTTCTCAGCAATAATTGATTTATACCGTAACTCAAAAAGATATATTGACACCAGTTCTGTAGGATGGCAAATGGCAGATGCAGGGGGTAAGGCTGCGCTGAAAAGAGAAGCAGCAAACCTCATTATCCTGGTCGATCAGTTTGAAGAGTTTTTCACTAACCCAGAAAATTATCATAAAGGAGTTCCCTCCACAGATGCAGGTCTTGTCCTCAACCTATTACTGGAAACTGCCCGGATTGCACTTGAGGAAGACTTGCCGGTATATGTGGTCTTTACTATGCGGTCCGATTACATTGGACAATGCGCATCTTTTCGCGGACTCCCGGAATATATTGGATTTTCTCAGTTTTTTGTACCGCGGTTGAACCGTACCCAGTTGCAACAGGTAATTGAGGAGCCATCTGCTTTAAGCGGCAATCGAATTTCGAGGCGGTTAACAGAGCGGCTGATCCATGATCTTACAGAAGGTGTAGACCAGCTTCCAATTTTACAACATGCACTTAACCAGGTATGGCATGCTGCTGATAATGGAAGAGAAGAAATGGATCTGATCCATTATGCAATGGTAGGTGGGATGCCGGTAAATGAATTGCCGGATGAACAGGTGGAAAGGTTTAAAAAATGGTATGAAGATCTTAGTCCAGAGATCAAAGCCTGTTATCATGAACCCAATCTGCAGAATGTGCTTGATACACATACAAACAAGCTATTTGAACAGGCAGCGGAATATTTTTCTCAAAAAACCCTCAAAAACATCTCAGATGAAGACGCAAAGGATATAATAAAAAAATCTTTTATCTGCCTTACCAAGATTGACCAGAGCCGTGCTGTTCGTAACCGCATGACCCTTAAAGAGATCACCAATATAATAGGAAGACCCGGGTTTGGAACAAAAGAAGTAGGCGCAGTGCTCAATATCTTCAGAGAGCCCGGTAATACATTTATCCATCCTTTTATTTCAGATGATCCGGATAGCAAGTTCCTGAATGAAAACGATATCCTTGATATCACACATGAAAGTTTGATCCGTAACTGGGCATACCTGAGACGATGGGCCAGGGAAGAATTTGATAATAACACCATTTCACTTGATTTTAAACAACAGTTAAAGCGCTGGGTAGAAAGCGGAAAATCGAATAATTTCTTATTATCTATTGGCCAGCTTACTTATTTTGAAAACTGGTTCAAAACTGCCAAACCTAATGTTTACTGGATCGCCCGCTACCTCCCGGAAGACAGAGACCAGGATAATAAATTATCAAAGGCAAAACAAGTACTGGATAATTCACGGGAATTCCTGAGCCGGAGTGAGGGTAGACATGTGATAACAAGAACATTGATGCGGTATGGTACAAAACGCATAGCGGCTGTACTTGCTTTGATCGTAGTATTGATGCTGAGTTCATTTGTCGTGCGGGATTATTTCCAAAAGCAAAATGATTATGTGCTAAAATCCATAAAAACAAAATCAATTGAACTTGCAAATAAGTTAAAGCTCAGCGTAGAGTTTCCTGTGCCGTTGATCAACGAGCAACTCATGCTCGGTCATATTACAATACCGGAAGTGATCAATGCCATTACTGATACTATGCAGAAGATAAGGATCGCAACGGGCATAGCCACGCAAATAGTGGTACAGGGGCGGAATGAGCCCAAAAAAGAAATTATGCAAAGCCTGGGGATAGTAGATAGCCTGCTCAACAGCGTTAATATCTCTATTTTGAATCCAAGGCAGTTATCAGAGGCACTCAAACTGATCAACGACTACCGGGCTACAGCAGAAATGGCCTGGTTCTTTAGCCAGGATAAAACCATTCATTCCTGGATAAAAAAGAATGCTCAGCGTTCGGCTAATTCCGTCCTGCTTATTCTACAACAACAGCCTGATCTTTTTGATGATATCCAAAATCTTACCCTTTCACTTGAAAATGGCATCAATCACAGGATGTTCACTGAAGAGCAAACAGACCAGATCCTCAAAATGATCTCTCCTTTTGAAAATACCAAAGCTCCATCCTCTGCCTGGTTGAAGAAAAATTTTGATAGGGATCAGTTGCTTACAAGAGGCACGTTAGGTTATGGGTTTAAGTTTAACGGTCTTTTCCAGCAACTGGCTTATTTGTATGCCTCCAAAGGAAATAGTGAAAAAGTACTTCAATGTATTGATTCCCTGTTACTACACAACCAGAATTATTATCAAAATGATTATGGAGCGATGGCTGACAATGCCACGAATATAGCTGCTGTATTTTATACTTATGATAAAAAAGAAGCACTTGGAAATTTCGTAAATGGGTATTCTCAGAAAATTAAAATTACCCCCAGGGATTTTTATTCACGGGCTGCTGGCAGAACTTTAATCACTAATTCCACAACCAGTGATATAAGTTTTTATTCAGGGGGTGGCGGCCAGGATTTTTCAAATTTAAATCTCAAGTTTTCAGCGGATGCGCTGGTTACTTACTTTTATGAAAAGCTCAGGTCGGAACTCCTGAAGGTGAATGATGAAGATGACCGTAATTTCAGCCTGGCCATAGCTTATAAAAACGAAGGGTTAATGCATTGCTACAGGCAGGAAATGCGGGGCCTGACAAAAGCAGATACCCTGGATAATAACTTTAAAAAAGCCTGCGAGCATTACCGGCAGGTATCTGATGAATTTCTGAACCGTTCGTTACCGTTAATCGGCACCAGTGGAGTTGATATCATTTCAATGCCACACAGGTTTCTGTTTATTTTTCCTGATTTTCGGGTACCCTTTCACCCTGTAGAGCCCAGATCCTTTTATTATTTTCATAGTTCTCACTCATTTGTTGATTATGTATCAAACAATGGTTTGTTCGATACCCTGTATGCTAATAACAGTGATCTGAAATATTTTGAATTATGGTTAAGTGACTATCATGTTCATATGAGTTCAAGGGACTGGATGATGCGTGATCCAATGCCTTATGAATTCCTGCAAAAGCTTACTTTAAAAATGGAGCAACGAAAAGCAAATGAGCTGGTTGATTTGAATATTCTTTATTTACACCTAGGCACTACTGCTTTTGAAAGGGGGGATAATGATAACGGGGTGATGTATATACGAAAAGTACAGCCCGATAAACTCCTGAATGCATTTGCTTATAAGAGTTTCAATTTTGTGAATACCTATTCTTTAGAATTGGTTGCCATATCTGTTGCGCACATGACTGCAAGCGGAAAGTTCAGCGAGGTTTACCCATTGATCAATGTTTTCAGGAAGCAAGTGAACCGTTCCTCAATTTATGGATATGCCAGCCAGTACCTTGCATTGAAACACAGGCCGTCTGACTATTCGCGGCAACTCCTGGATTCCGCCCGTTCAGAAATGTTACGCATTGAAAACCCGGCTGTTTTTCAGCCAAACCGACTCCAGGTGGCCATGGCCCTTATGTATGATGATGCTGAAAAAAATTCTGATGAGGCATACCGCACTATAAAAAACGCTTCAGATAAAATTGTTGCAATTACTGAATTCAGCAAGGCACATGCCTTTAATGGGAATTTATATAAAGCGCAGCAGCAAACCCCGTCTTTTATCTCTTCCTCAGGTAATGCATTTTTTTTAGGAAGTATACTGGATGGATTAAATGAATCTCAAACCGAAAAGCGGGAGTGGAAAAAATTCAAAAGCAACGTATTGATATTTGCCCGGCGGTATCTTCCATACATAAACGAAAATGAATAGATGTTCGATACACAAGTGATATGTCCATACACTGGCCTCAGGTCTTTTACCGAGGAAGAAAGCCTTTATTTTAAGGGACGGGATCTGCAGGTAGACCAGATCACCGCTCTTTTAGAGCAAAACAAATTCCTGATGGTAACAGGAGCTTCCGGTGAAGGAAAGTCCTCGCTGATCTATGCCGGTCTTATTCCAAATGCCCGGGCAGGATTTTTTAAAGCGAGGTATACCAACTGGCTTATTGCAGATTTTCGTCCAGAACGCAGCCCGGTTAAAAATATGACTGACGCCCTGGCTGAAACATTTCAAACCCAGCCTGCTATTGTTGAAACTGAACTGAGGCGTGGTTTTTCATCACTCGTAGACTTGTATACCAATTCTGATTTTTATATTGATGAATCGGAAAATCAGTGGGAGCAACTGGCGGAGCCCGATAAAAAGGATAGGAAAAGAAAGGCCGCTAATTTAATTATACTCGTTGACCAGTTCGAAGAATTTTTTACTAACCCGGAAAATTTTTATAACGAAGCGCCATCACAGGATTCACAGGTTGTAGTGAACCTTATATTGGAAACAGCCCGTATTGCCATCAAGAAAAATTTACCGGTATACGTAGTGTGCACCATGCGTTCCGATTACATCGGGCAGTGTTCGGCTTTTCGCGGGTTACCTGAATACATAGGCTTCTCACAGTTTTTTGTGCCAAGATTAAAAAGGAAAGACCTGAAACAGGTGATCGAAGAGCCGGCCATTTTAAGTGGTAATCGCATTTCCCAACGCCTGGTAGAAAGGCTGGTGTTTGATATTGCGGAAGGGATAGACCAGTTACCGATCCTTCAGCATGCATTGAGCCAGGTATGGCTGGCGGCAGATAGCGGAAAGGAAGAAATGGACCTGCTTCATTATGCAATGGTTGGCGGAATGCCTGCGAGTGATTTACCAGATGAGGATCAGCAAAAATTCAGGAAATGGTTTGACGACCTCCCTTCCGTTCAGAAAAAATACTTCACGAATACGGGCCTCAGTAAAGTAATTGAAATTCACGCCAGTGTTTTATATGAAAATGCATGGGAATATTATAATGCCAAACATCCTGATCAACCACTCTCCCAGCAAGATGCAAAACGAATCATAGCTATGGCATTTAGCTGTCTTACAAAAATTGACAATAGCCGTGCGGTTCGTAACCGCATGACGCTGGGGGAAATTACCAGTATCATCAACAACCCCTCATTCACTCCTGGAGTGGTAAGTGAGGTGTTGAGTGTTTACCGTGAAGACGGGAACTCATTTATTCGTCCTTTCAAAACGGAAGATCCGGCTACTCATCATCTCTTTGCCGGAACTGTACTGGATATAACACATGAAAGCCTGATCCGCAACTGGGATAAGCTGAATACCTGGGCGAACCAGGAGTTTGAATTTTATTCCACTTACCTGGATTTCAAAAAGCAATTAGACCGTTGGAAAAACAGTGGAAAGAACAGCGGTTTTTTGTTGCCTATAGGACCCCTTACTTATTTTGAAAACTGGTATAATAAAGCCAGGCCCAATGAAGCATGGATCAGGAGGTATTCAGAAAACACGGATGGTGAAGCCCATGCAAAAACTGATTCCAAAATTGTCCTGCTTGATATCCATGAATTTATTAAGCGAAGTGCGAAAAGAGTAGCTGTTACCAGGGCTTTTATGAAACATGGCCCACAGAAGATCGCCATCGTACTGGCTATCGCCATCATGCTTTTACTTAGTGGATTTTACTGGTATGATGCAGCACAAAAACAGAATCCCACGGTAATTCAAAAGGTGAGGAATGAATCGCTGCAGTTAATGAAAAGCAGAGAGGTCGGATATGATATTAAAGCACTGCCACTTCTATTGGAAGAACGATATGAGCCCGGTTTTATGATGAACTACCTGTCGGCTTTGGATACGAAAGAAGGATTGAACCTGGCACTGGAAACCTATAAACAGATGCTATTGTTTGATAAGCATGATAAAAGCAAACTCAAATCTGACCTGATATTTCAGAGCAGGTCTGGTTTTAAAGAATTGATCACAAAAAAAACAGATTATGCGTTCTTAATGACAGAACTGAATAAGTTCAGTACCCTGCTTGTGTATGATAATTATTATAATCCTTCAGCAGGGAATGAAAAAGTAATCCGGGAATTATCGGATGAAGGGTATCATTTAGCAATGACCTTTTTTAAAGACAAAACCCTGTTTCAGGCTACTATCTCTATCGAATTGAATTATGGGATACAGCAATGGCTGACATTTGGTGAAGTGACGAAAGGGAAAGTGGATAGCATACTGGCCCTGATCTCGCCTGCAGAGGATAGTACCGGTGTGAACATGTTCAGTACTTATTATCCGAAAGGCAGTTATGAGATCAATGGGCGGACGCCCAATGATTTTAATGGCGGTTATCATACACTGGCTAGTTTATACGCGGTGTTGGGTGATACGGCTAATGTGATCCGGTGTTTTGAAACGATCAGGCAAACCGGGCAGAATGATTATTTTACAGGCAGCCTCTTTAATAACTACAATAATATCCTGGCTATATTTTATCAGTTTGGACACCGGGGAAAAGTTGCGCACATCGTAAAATGGCTGGGGGCTCATTATGCGGCCAATACCCCACTAACCATATACCAAAATTCTGTAATACGGGCAGGATACATAAGTCATTTATACCGGGTAAATATTAGAAAAAATATGCTGAGGTCATTTAAAGGTTATTTTTTCCCTAATCTCTGCCTGGGTAAGCGGGAAGTATTCAATGCATTGAGTGATGATTATGATCAGCTGATATCGGATATCAGTGCCCCCTCGGAAAGAAATTATCTTTTGGCGATGAATAAAAAACGGAGAGCCGTATTCACCCATAAATATCAATATGACAGGGGACAAAAAATTGAAATGGATACCCTCGAAAAACTTCTACAGCAATCAGTGGATCATTTCAGACTGGTTGAGAAAAATTTTCTTGAAGAATCGGTGCCTGTTACCCTGCCTTATTTTACTGATGGTGTGCGTAAACGGAATTTTAAACGCAGGCATTTATTTATTTATCCGGATTATATGGAGGGATGGTTTAGCCAGACCTATCATTCTGAACTCTTCTTTAAATTCATAGATAAAAATAATTTGTTCGGGGAGCTGTACACTGCCCCTGAAGATCCCGCGCTGATTCATTTCTGGATCGCAAAGGCATTTGAAGTAGAGCCCTGGATACGTGCCGGAACTTTCGACAACACGTACCCGGTAAGTGATGAAACACTAATGCGAATATTAGCATTAAGGGAAACACACCCGCAGGGAAAAATGATCGATAATAACCTGATCAGTATCTTATTGGCCAACCGTTCCTTTGGCCGGAATAATGTGAAGGCAGGACTGCAGTATTATGATAAATTTGATATAGAAAATTTTGCAGCGTCCCGCGACAAGTATGAATATGTGGAAAAAACATTTTTTTTGAACCAGTTGAAAGAACTGTGTGTAAATCTTGTACAGGCCGGGAAACATAAAGAAGCGGTAGCATTAGCCGAAAAATTTGAAAAAGAGCATGAGAAAGCTTTTGTCTATATCGCCATGGCCGAAAAGTTGTATATAAGTAAAAATGACCCTTCTGCTTTTGATTATCTTGACTCTGTATATTCTAAATCAAAAGATATTAATTATTCACAATTTAATTTTGGCGCTAACCGGGAACTAGATTTCAGGTATAATTTGATCTTACTTATGTCCCGGATCGGGGGCAGGCAACTGAATGCTTTATCTGATGAGGTCCTGTCCGAAATAATTGAAGAGAATAAGTTCAGGGGTATCCTGAGCAGGGTCTATGGTGTTGCTGAAGAAGGTAATTTTTACAGGGCTCGAACAGCCATACCTTCCACCTTAACTGAAAGTGACGAACTGGATACACGTGCATTCATATTATGGCAGGCTTGCCGGAAAAAAGAAACCGCAGAAGAACAATTGAGGTGGAGAGCGATGGATAAATTCTTAACACATGATTTAAATTATATCTTCTTCATACCCATATAATGAAAAAATTCAATCCTGTTTATTATTTGCTTTTCATCCTTTTTGTAATGGGTGCTTTTGCCTCTATGGCACAGAATGACTATGGGTTGAAGATCATGGGAGGAGTTGCCTTTGTTTTCAGCTTTTTATTTTTATTCCAGCTTATTGATATTTTAAGGAAAAATGGAAAGAAAGATATGCTGGTAATAGCAGAATTAACGGGGCTCATGATATTGTCCGACATATTTGGGCTGAGGGTTTTTTATATTCATTTCCCCTATGTGGAATATTTGTTTGCGGGAGCAGGATTATTACTGGTGCTGATTTACCTTCGGAAAATGATAATCCGTTTCAGGCATTTCCACCCCAAAAACAGGTTACTGGCAACACTTGTACTCATTTTTCATTTAAGCATTTTACTTTTTCTACTATCCCTGGTACTCATTCCGTTTGCGCCAAAAATAGGAGAATTCGCCAGTGCTGGAGCTTTAGTTTTATTATTGGGTTTTATAGTAACAGCATTTTTTAAAAAGGATTTAATGGTTGATGGTGAAAATATTTCTGCTTTAAAACTGGTCACTCATTTTAAAGACCATTCGATCATCATTATTTCCCTCTTCTTATTGTTTTCTCTCTATGTTGGCTTTAACCGTATTGGCCTGCTTCCGGGGATTTATTCGGATGAATTTCCCCAGGCCTATTATGAACTGGTAGATAAGGCCGCATCAAAGAAGGAAAAGCCTGTTGATGGCAGGTACAAATACGAGGAGTTTAAGAAGAAGTATGATCAGTTCCTGAAGCATATTAACATCAAATAAAAATAATCAAGGATGATAAATTTGGATTTGTGCTGTAAGCACTAGAATGACTAAGATAAATTAAGGTCAATTTTTTTTTCTGTGCATTTTAAAAGCAGCAAAAAAAATCTTCATAATTTTTGATGTACAAAAAAACAGTTATGATAAAATTTCATAACTCCCTGACTTTTATTTTACCTAATTCTTGTTTTTGGAGAAGGTCGCTTTTTGGTGGAAGTCAGAAAAGTAAATAGTTTCTTTTATTTGCATATGCTGACGTAAAGTATTCTTCAAACTTGTAGTTGTTTTGTTGCCTATTTCTCTAAAACCCTTTTCAGTCAAAGAAAGTTACTTTCTGTATCGGAAAGTAACTTTATTTTCATATTCTTTCAAATGCTTGCACCACAACACTTTCAGTAAAATATTTATCTTGTTTTGGTTGCCCTAAAGTCTCTAAGTATGGACAGGAGACGTAAGGCAAAAAACACATCCAAGCCCGGCTATGGAGATAAAGGAGATCAACGAAGGGAAAGTTCGTAAGAAAGTAGGTCAACGAAATTTTAAACGCTCTGACCATCTGTAGATAATGCAATGGTCTCGTGTGTAACAGTAGTGTTTTCTGTTGTTTTATCCTTTTTTCTATTAAGCTGGTCTTTGAATGAATTTGAATCCATTTGGTAAGAGCAACTGCTAAGCATTACTTAATGCTTATGCCTGTGAACCACACACGAAATTTTCCATCCCTTGATACATGATCCTGTGCCAGATGCATTCCATTATAATCTTTGTAATTTTCCCAGGTGGTCACCAGCGAGGGCTCTTCTGCTCCAGTTTTATGATAAGACCATTCCTGTACCCGCAGTTTTTCGTCAACATATACATTATACATATCTCCCGGAGTAAAACCTGCCTTATCATTATACCTTGTAGTGATCTTACGTAGGCTCTTTCCACTGATGGGTGCTATTTTGTTGCTGCTATCCAGCATTTCAAGTCCATTGTCCCAGCTCAGGTGAAAGGGATATAACAACCAGTATTCATCGTTGGTAAAAAGCGCATTGAGTTTTTTCAATTCCTGAGTTGTCGTATCATTTCTTTTAAACTTTGTAGTGAGGCTGTCAGATATAAAAATAACTTCATCGGTTTTGGGAAACCACTGCCAATGACGGGTAGAAGGTGGAGTGGTATCTCTCTGCCTGTTGAAGATAAATTCAAGCATTTCAACTTTTTTGAAATGTTCAATACCGTTGGCTTCGGCAATCTGCTGCCCGATTCCTTTTTCTGATGAGGACCGGTCGCAGGATACCAGCACAACAAAGAGAGAAAAAAGTAAAATATTTTTCATATCAGGATTGTAAATATTTGTCAATTTAAGCATTCAGATTTGGGTATAAGGAACAGGTATTAAAAATATCAATCATAATAAGATGATGGTTGATTTTGATATTGGATTGAATCATTAACTCAGTTGAATTGAACAGGAAAGGCTGGTTGATAGCGGAACATTAACAACTTCATAAAAATCAACCAATGAATTTTGCAATACCTTACAATATAAAGCAATCCCCTTTTCCTGATTCATCGTTTATTCTTAAAAATAACAATTATGTTCCGTTTATCTTTTTCAATTCTTGTTTTATCCTTTTTATTCATTTCCTGCGGCAGCGCACAGTCCAACAAAAAAGCAAAATCAGATAATAATAACATACCATATCCCATGCAGTTGACCGAGTCGCAGTGGAAAGAGAGATTGACCCCTGAACAATTTTATATATTAAGAAAAAAAGGCACTGAACAAGCCGGCACAGGCAAATATGATCATTTTAACAAAAAAGGTATTTATTATTCTGCTGCTTCGTTGCAACCTGTTTTCAGCTCAGAAACAAAGTTCGATTCAGGGACCGGGTGGCCCAGCTTCTATGAACCTATCAATAAAGAGGCTATTAGGCTGGTAAAAGATGTGGATCATGGAATGGTGCGCTGGGAGGTGGTAGATAGTAAAAGCGGATCACACCTCGGACATGTTTTTGACGATGGTCCAAAACCCACTGGCAAGCGTTATTGCCTGAATTCTGCAGCACTCATTTTTGTGCCTGAAGGTGGTAAGCCACCCACAAGCGCTAAAGGAAGCTAACTTCAAATATTAAATTAAAGTGAAAAATTTACCGGTCTTTTTATTATTAATTTTTATGAGCGTAGCCTTTGCATCTTGTGCCCAGCAGGGAAAGAAGATGAATACAATCAAGCCCCAGGTCGATTTGTCAAGCTACAGCCAGGCCACTTTTGCTTCAGGATGTTTTTGGTGTGTAGAAGCTGTGTTTGAAAGTGTCAAAGGAGTGCAGGAAGCTGTATCCGGGTATGCAGGAGGTAAAGAATCCAATCCCACTTATGAGCAGGTGGGTGCACATAGCACAGGTCATGCAGAAACAGTGCAGGTATATTATGATTCTGCAGTTGTATCTTATGCCACTTTACTCAAGGTTTATTTTGCCTCACAGAATCCAACGCAGGTTAATGGCCAGGGACCTGATCACGGTGCTCCTTACAGGTCTGTTATTTTTTACCGTACTCCAGCTGAGAAGATGCAGGCTGAAAACTATATTGCTACACTACAAAAAAAATATTCTAAACCCATAGCTGCAGAGTTGGTTCCTTTTGAAAAATTCTGGCCCGGTGAAAACTATCACCAAAACTATGTAGTGAACAATCCAAATGTGCCTTATGTGCGAATGGAAAGTATTCCGCGTATCAGGCGTTTTCAAAAGCAGCATCCGGAACTCCTTAAACCCGATCATAAATTTTGATAAAAACATTAGAAATAAATCAGAAGTAGAGTTTTTGTTTACGAGCTGCATTACTACTATTTGGCTTTGGTTGCCACGCTCGTTTCAGGTTTCTGTTTTCATAGCAACATATTGCAGTCTGTTCTTAACTGCAACAAACAATTATTAAACACTGAATGAACAAGTAAAAAAAATATGAAAACTATATTGATGATAACTGCTCTTATAATAACGATATGCTCTTTTGCACAGCAAGCGCCGTCGCATCAGCAATGGGACAGGCTGGTAAAAAAACATGTGAATGCCTATGGGATGGTGAATTATAAAGGCTTTCAAAAAGATAAAGCAGAACTGGACAGCTATCTTAAAATGCTTGGTGATAATGCCCCACAGAGTGCCTGGAATCAAAATGAGCAAAAAGCTTATTGGATCAATGCATATAATGCATATACCGTTGCGTTGATTTTAAAACATTACCCTGTAAAAAGCATTAAAGATATAGGCGGTAAAATATATAAAGTAAACACACCCTGGGATATAAAATTCATCAATATCGGTGGCAAAAAATATGACCTCAATAATATTGAGCATGAGATTTTAAGAAAAAAATTTGATGATCCCCGTATTCATTTTGCTCTTGTATGTGCTGCCGTATCATGCCCTCGATTACGAAACGAGGCTTATACAGCAATATTGTTAGATGCCCAACTGGAGGATGCCGGAAGAGATTTTTTAGCAGATAAATCAAAGAACCGGGTGAGCAGTGACAAGGCTGAACTCTCCAAATATTTCACGTGGTACCAGGACGACTTTACCAGCAATGGGTCGCTGGCAAATTTTATTAATAAATATTCCGCAACTAAAATAAATGCTAAGACGAGGATTAGTTACCTTGATTATAATTGGAGTCTCAATGAACAGAAATAATTAAGAACCATGTCATCTCATATTGTGATTATCGGCAATGGTATTGCAGGAGTTACCTGTGCACGACATATCCGTAAACATAGCAATGACAGCATCACTATAATTTCTTCAGAAACTGAACATTTTTATTCACGTACTGCGCTCATGTATATCTACATGGGGCACATGAAGTATGAGCATACCAAGCCTTACGAAGATTGGTTTTGGCAGAAGAACCGCATACAATTGGTGAAAGATCATGTGACTTCAATAGATGTAAAAGGTAAAAAAATTTTATTGCAAAAAGGCGCTTCAATCAATTATGATAAGCTGGTTATTGCTACAGGTTCGATATCTAATAAACCAAATTACCCGGGTATTGGATTAAGCGGTGTACAAAGTTTGTACGGAATGCCCGATCTGGAGCTGATGAATGAAAACACAAAAGGTATAAAAAAAGCAGTAATTGTTGGGGGCGGTTTGATAGGTATTGAAATGGCTGAAATGTTATTGTCAAGAAATATACATGTAACTTTTTTGGTCAGAGAAAATTTCTACTGGGACAATATATTGCCTAAAGAAGAAGCAACCCTGGTATCGAATCATATTAAAGAACATCATGTTGATTTGAGAACCGTTACAGAGTTAAAAGAAATAAAAGGTGATGGAAAAGTAACATCAGTTATCACTGATAAACAAGAAGAAATAAATTGTGAATTTGTTGGTATAACAGTTGGCGTAAGTCCCAATATTTCAATTGTACAAAACACAGAAATAGAAACAGACAAAGGTGTGCTGGTGAATGAATTTTTTGAAACCAATATTGCAGATG
>MWVY01000070.1_pt1 | contig 23408 bp, 19 predicted proteins | sample 1047251 | NCBI WGS metagenome assembly MWVY01 (sample SAMN06349983, study PRJNA376086) | soil metagenome | isolation source: MS7-5 sample Antarctic (ecotone) soil | place: Antarctica | collected 2015-01-13
GTCTGGGCATTTTTACAATGCTGGTTGAAATTGATTTTGCCGTCAAACACAGCAAAACTTTTTATTATCAAGGCTACGCTTACGACGGAAATTCATTTTACGATTACAAAAAACGCTTTCGTGCGCTGGAGAAGTTCGATTGGAAAGGCAATTGGGAAAGTTTTGACGGGAATTAAGCCGTAACTCTATGAAGTTGACTGTCAACTATTGATTATTATTCAGTAAAAAGTTTAACTAACCAAACTAATTTGTTTCCGTATTAAAGTAAATTTTTACGCTGTAGAGGCAAAGAACGTGAAAGCAGAAATTATGAAAAAATTATTCGTGTTTATCTGTGTTTATCTGTGGACAATTTTCTTGTTTATTTCGATTTCCGCACAGGATTTTCAAAAAATTCAAGACGGCATTGAATACGCAAAAGTCATCTGGCAAAGCAAATCGGCGGAAGGCAAAGATGAAAACGCCGTGATAAATCTTTTGCGGCTCGATTTAACCAAAGTTCGGCTTGATGTCGTTCACGCGATGGACGCGGCAATCGGCACGGAAACCGTTTCTTCGATTTCCACGCGACACGGCGCAATCGCGGCAATCAACGCGGGATTTTTTAGATTAGATAAAAGTATTTTCGCGGGTGACGCGGCAGGCGTTTTGATGATTGACGGAAAACTTTTGAGCGAAAGTTTCGCCGGACGGACTGAACTCCGAATTCACAACGGAAGAAATCAAACTGAAGTCGGATTTTCCAAATCTAATATAGTTCCGGCTTTGAAAATCGGAAATCAAGATTTTGATGTTTCAGGTATCAATCGTGAACGTAAAACGGACGAACTGATTTTGTTCACGCCGGAATTCAATCGCACAACGCTGACCGATCCAAACGGTCTTGAGATTATTGTTCAAAGTGGAAAGATAATTTGGATTCTTGACGGAAAAGGCAGTAATCTTATTCCCGAAAACGGCTTTGTTCTATCTGCAAGCGGCAAATATCGTGAAGCATTATTAGGGAAAATAAAGATTGGCAAAAGTATTTTTACAGGAACTAGAATACATCCAGTAAAATCAGAAAACGATATTGAAACATCGAAGCCTTCTTCAAATATTGAAGATATTGTCGGCGGCGTTCCGCAGCTTATCAAAAATGGCAAAATAGAAATTACTTGGAAACAGGAAAAATCGAGCAAATCTTTCATTGAAACAAAACATCCGCGCACGGCGGTTGCCAAATTAAAAGACGGCAAATTTTTGATGGTTACGGTTGACGGCAGAAGCGAGGAAAGCGGCGGAATGAGCTTGTATCAATTAGCGGATTTTCTATTGGAAATGGGCGCAACCGACGCGATGAACTTGGACGGCGGCGGTTCGACGACGATGTTCGCGGGCGGAAAAGTTGTCAACAAACCTTCGGACCAGACAGGCGAGCGCAAGGTGAGCGACGCGATTTTGGTTTTTCCGCGAAAGAACAATTAGCCGCGAAAAGGCACAAAAGACACAAAGAAATTTAGCCGCGAATTACACGAATCGCACGAATAAGAAAATAAAAATAATTTGTATAATTCGCGGCTAAAATTTCTCTGTGTTCTTCGGTGCCTTTTTGGTGAAATTACCTTAAAATCATCAGAACTTTTCTCTCTCTTGCTCCGTCGAATTCGCATAAATAAATTCCTTGCCAGCGACCTAAAAACAGTTTGCCATCAGTAAAAGGAACTGTAAGGCTTGAGCCGACGAGCGAAGATTTGATGTGCGCGTCGGAGTTGTGTTCAAAATGTCGAAAACCTTCGTAATATTGCGGAATTAAATTTTTCAAAAACAAAAGTATATCTTTTCGCACGTCCGGGTCGGCATTTTCGTTTATTGTCAAACCGCAGGTTGTATGTTGGGTGAAAAGAATGCAAACGCCTTCCGCTGCTTTGGTTTCGCGTAAGTGTTTTTCGACTTCCGAAGTTATTTCTATCATTTCTTCGCGCCGGTTTGATTTAACTTTTATTGTTTGCATAAAAAAAGCGAAATTGAAACGGATTTTGGCGGTTAATCAGTTTTTTACTTTTTACTTGGTTCTTTTAAGTTCCAGTTCATAAAACCAAAAATCATTATTCGGCTGGTCAACTTTCAGTTCGTCCGTCTTAACGAAAACCGGAAAACTAAGCAGTAATAAAAACAGACTCAGACGAAGAAAATTATTTTTCATAACAACAAAATTTTAGCATAAAGAAACTATTTGAAAAATACGGCTTTGGGCGTGATAAATTTAAGTTGGTTTTATCGTGGGTTTTTAGCGGCTGACGGCTAAGGAACTTATACGAAATACTATTGATTTAATGAAAAATCATCAAACCAAACTTTTCCCGAAATTGGACAAATCAAAGACTGACAATTATCACGCACTAGCTGCAGGATTACGGCTTCGGTGTTTTCGGAGGTCGTAAATTCCGCTTTCAGATTTGTCCAGTCGGAATTATTTACAATGGCATCGGTCATTGCTAAAACTTTCGCCTCCGAAACGTCGGCTATCACCCATTTGAGTGTGGCAGAGGCTTTTAGAGCAGATTTGTAAAATGCTTCAAACGTATATTTTTTCCCCGCTTCAACTGCTATTATTTGAGAAATCGGGCGAAAATCCTTGCTTTCCACAGAATTAAAAACAATCACCAGACTGCGGTTTCCACTGTGTTTCTGCGCTTCGTCAAAGCCGATTTGCGGAGTGCTTCCGTCCGCGATTTGCCATTCGAAAATTCCAGCATTAATCGGTTTGACTTCCGCTTCAAAACCGCCGTTAGAAACTCTACCGACCGCGAAATTTCCCGCTTCCGAATCAAAAATTTCATTTTGAATCTGCAGGGCGGCGCGATATTTTTTTGCCTTCAACATTTCTTTATAAAATTCTTCGCCGTTTGATTTAAAAACGGTTTTCTTCTGCTCGGCAGGCAAAGCATTCCAGATTTCGAATGCCTCGTCAAAGCGGTTTTGTCTGACTAAAAATGCCGTCAAAGCAAAATTTACTTGGCTCGACGCGCCGATGTTTTGCCTGATTTGCGCGAGGTCGCCGCCAAAAATCTGCCATGCCGTAGTAACTGCCGGATTAATATAATTTTCATTGCTTTCCGCCGCTCGGCGAATTTCGGCAAAGGCTTCCTGAGTTTTGCCTTGCCGAAGCAGTATATTTCCGAATGTCCAATGGAGGTCGGCATAATTTGGCGCGAGTTCGAGGGCTTTTCTAAGCGCGAGTTCCGCGCCCGCCGCATCGCCGCTGCGCTCCCGCGCTTTGCCGAGCGCAACCCAGAAACGGTAATCGTTTGGCGCAAGCGCGGCTGCCTTTTCATATTCAGCCAAAGAGTTTTGCAGCTCTTCGGGCAGAAAAATTTTATTGTTAAGAACGGCTAAAGCATAATGAGTTTGCGGGTCGTCGGGAGCTAAACCAACGGCAAATTTAGCGACTTCTTTGTCTGTAACTTGCATGGTAATCGAATTGCCGATATACCATTTGAACGCGAAAAACAAAAAAAGCAGGTAAATCAAGCCGACAAAACCCAAACCTGCGCGTTGAGCAATCGTATTTAATTGAAAAGATTTAACGGACATTAGCCAAGAGTCTAAAATTAAAACTTAAAAACCGCAAAGGTTAAGTTGGTAAAAGTCAAAAACCTTACGGTAGTGCGGGAAAATTCTATTCAAAATCAACCGGCTCAATTTTAAGCTGAACGCGTTTGAGCGAAACATTCGAGTTTTGACAAATTTTTCTGACCTCAAAAAGTCTTTCAGGTGAAATTGCGCGAAAGGAAATCAAAATTTCCTGCGCCTCGTTTTTGCGGCAAATCGCCGACAGCGAACCATTACCGTCAAAAACCTTCAAACCGTGAATCACTTTATCTTTTTTGAGTGGGTCGTCGTCAACAAATCCGACCGGATTATAATTCCATTCAGGATTATTGCGGAGTTCGCGCAGAATCATTTCGCCGCCGTCGCCCGCGCCGTAAATTAAAACCCTGCGCCCTTCTCTTGAAAACGGCATCGGCAGAAGTTGACGGAAAAGACGAAACGTTAAACGGCTTCCGGCAATTGCCATAAAAAGAAGTGTTCCGTTGACAATAAAAACAGTGCGCGAAAAATATTCAAAACGATACAACAAAAGAAGTGCCAAAATGCTTAATAGAGAGCCTAAAACCACACCTTTAAGAAAAGTAACAAAATCCTGAATGCTCGTATAACGCCAGATTCCGCGATAAACCCCGACGACGAGAAACGAAAAAAGGTGCAGCACAATTAAAATCGGCAGAGATTTGACAAACAACATCCAATTTTCGCTTTCTTCAAACGAACCGAAAATCAGAATATAAGAAGCATAATAAGCAAGCGTAATCAGAATTGCGTCCAAAATCACTTCAAAAATGCGGCGTTTGTGCGAAAGGTTCAGTAAAAAGCCAAAAGCCGCGCGGTTTTGCAAGGCAAGTTCTTCTTCCTGTTCTTGATAAACTTTTACTTTCGCTAAATAAACGCCGATAATTGTCAGCACGATAACAAAGAAACCAATCAGGGCGAGGCTTTGCGTCAATTGCAGGTTGGCAATAAACAATGAAAGTATGCCGGCAAGAAGCGCGAAACCGTAAAGCATCAGAACGGCATTGCGTTCCGAAAGCCCAAGTGCGACCAGCCGGTGCGATGTATGGTCGCGTCCTCCTTCGGAAGCCTTACGCCCCCAGATTTTTCTCAAAACAGTAACAAAAGTCGTATCGAAAATCGGCACGAGAAGAATTAATGCCGGAATTGCCAAAACCGAAACGACGCTTCGTGAACGTCCGCCGACCTGTGTCATTAAAACCGAACTTGCCAGGAAAAACCCGACGAACATCGAGCCGCAATCGCCCATAAAAATTGAAGCGGGATTAAAGTTATAGACCAGAAATCCGAGCAATGCCCCGATGAAAACCGAAATTAAAAGCAACTCGTCGAATTGTCCGCCGGCACCAAATCCGAAAGCGAGGGAAAATGCGGCAATAGCGGAAATGCCCGTCGCCAAACCATCCATATTGTCGAGCAGATTTATCGCGTTGGTAATGCCGATAAGCCAAAATGCGGTAATAGCAAGGTTGAAAATCTCCGAATCCGTCCACTGCAAAACCAAACCGAATCCAACTACAACGGCAACGCCGATAAACTGCCCGATGAGTTTTTGATACGGCTTGATATGCAGAATATCGTCAATCAAGCCGACCAGAAAAAGAAACGTGCCGCCCGCCAAAATCACCAGAGATTCCTTTGTCTTCGGCACAAGCAGCGCATACATCAGCACCGTCGTCAGGAAAATCGCCACGCCGCCGAGCATTGCCGTCGGGCGTTTATGCCAACGGTCTGTCTTCGGAGCTGCAACAATCCCGCATCTGCGGGCAAAGCCGCGCACGGCAAAGGTAAGAATTACGGCTAACGCAAAACTTGCTATTGCAGCAAAAAAAGGATTTGAAAATAATTGAAGCATAGAGGCACCGCTTGGGGAGAGCTTCGCTAAGTTTCATTAAAAGATGTTGTTGAGCCTATTAGAAAATAATTTTCATCTAAAATCAAGCGAAATTTCGCTAAAAGCGGGTTAAATTGTGGTAAAGATTTTTTATGTCGCGCACCAAACGCTCTTTATTATATCGTGCTTCAACAAATTTTTTGCCGTTTTCAACTAGTGTTTCCCGTAATTTTTCGTTATTTACCAAACAAAGCAAGCCTCTGTAAAAACTTTCCGCATCGTTTGAAGCCGTTCGCAAACCGCGCTCGCAAATCTGAAAGCCGTTTTCTTCAGTTTGAGCTTCGCCAAGCAAATCCACCACGCCGCCAACGGATGTGGAGATTATCGCTTTTTCGTTTGCCATCGCTTCAATCAAAGAAAGCGGCGTGCCTTCGTTCAGCGAAGTCAGCGCAACAATATCCAAACCCGCGTAAAAAACATCGGCATCATTTCGATTGCCGACAAAAACAACCAAATCTTTTACACCGAGCGTTTCGGCTTCATTTTCAAGTTTTTCTCTTAAATGCCCGTCGCCAATAATGACAAATTTTAACTTCGGAAAATCTATATTCTTCTTATTTTCCTTATAAATTTTGGCGATTTTAAGAAAGAGCGAATGATTTTTTACTTCGGTCAACCTTCCGATAAGTCCAACTAAAATTTCATTGTTTTCCGCGCCAATTTCTTCGCGCAAAATGTTCCGTTTTGATTGCCAATTTGAGAAAGACTCGAGGTCAATCCCAATTGGAATTATTTTAAATTGCCGCTCTTTTCCAACGCCGAATTTTTCGTGGATTTCCCGATACTGCTGATTGCTGATAACCACAATTTTATCAGTCGTCAATCGTGCCAATGTTTTTTCGATGGATAAGAAGATTTTTGTTTTCAGACTGCCGTAATAACTGTGAAAAACATGACCGTGATAAGTGTGAACAAGTTTGACGCGGCGCGGTTTGCCAATTAGCGTCCGAGGAGTCAACCAGCGATAAAGAAAACCCGCAACCCGTCCGATTGTTCCCGCCTTTGCCGTGTGTGTGTGAATAATGTCTGGTTTTTCGCGCCGGATTTGCCGATAAATCTTCCATAATGAGACAACATCTCTCGGTGAAAGTTCGCGGCTCATTTCCTTAATAAAAACGGGCGCGACTCCGTTTTCGACAGCGAAATAATTCATATCTTCTTCGCCTTCGGGAATTCTTCCCGTTAGCAAAGCCGTTTGAAATTCGCCATCCTGCAATTCCTTTGTCAGCCAAACGACGTGGCGAGCGGGACCGCCGACATTAAGCCGGGCGATGATGCGAACAATTTTGATTTTGTCCTTTGTGGTTTGTCCTGTGTCATCGGCAATTTGTTTCTCTGACTGTGGACTGTGGACTGTGAACTGTGGACTAATCATTTATCCGAAAAATCGTGTCAGGCTCATCCTCATGACGAATTTCGTCAATTGGTTCGCGCTTTCCCGCGCCCATATAAAGCCGGTTCGGGCAATTTATCACGACACCCTTTTCAGAACCGACATTTTTATAAGCATGAACGACTCCTTTCGGAATAATTACGGCTTGCGGATTATCCGCGCCGACAAACATTGTCATCACATTTCTAAAAGTCGGCGAATCTTCGCGGTTGTCCCATAAACGCAACTTAAAATTCGATGTCCCGATAAAGCAAAACAAATCAGCTTGGCTTTCGTGTTCGTGCGGACCGCGCTGAGTTTGCGGTTCGGTAATGGAAATATATGCCATTGTCGGATAAAATTCCTCCGCGAGTTCGTCGTGCCGAAAAAGTTCGCACAGCCAACCGCGCTCGTCCACGAACTTTTTCAGCGGATAAACGACGACATCTTGAATTTTGCCTTTTGTAAAAATTTCCTCTTTAATCGGCTGCGTTTGCATTTTTCACCTCTAATTTATTTGCACCCGTTTTGGCAACTAAATTTGTTGCGTGGAGCAAACTTTCAAAAGTTCCCGCGTCCGTCCACCAACCGTCGAGTTTATTCCAAGTCATCTCGCCGCGATTGATGTAATGATTGTTAACGTCGGTGATTTCCAGTTCGCCGCGTCCCGAAGGCTTCAAAGTTTTAATAATATCAAAAACAGTCGAATCATAAAAATAAATACCGATAACCGCAAAATCGGATTTTGGATTATCGGGCTTTTCTTCAATCTGCAAAACTTTTTCGCCGTCGAGTTCGGGAACGCCGAAACGCTGCGGGTCGTGAATCTTTTTCAAAAGAATTTTCGCGCCTGTGTCTTGGTTTTCATAATCTTTTTTGGCTTGGCGGATGTTGCCTTCGATAATGTTATCGCCCAACACAACACAAATCGCTTTGTCGTCAGCAAAATGTTCCACCAAAGAAAGCGCGTCGGCAATTCCGCCCTCGCCTTCCTGATAAGTATAATTTATGTGCTTTAAGCCGAAATCTTTGCCGTTTCCCAAAAGTTTGAGAAAATCTCCGGCGGAGTTTCCGCCCGTAACAATCATAATATCGTCAATTCCCGCATTTATCAGCGTTTGAATCGGATAATAAATCATCGGCTGATTATAAACGGGAAGTAAATGTTTATTGGTAACTTTTGTGAGCGGCTTAAGCCTTGAGCCGAGTCCGCCTGCTAATACAACGCCTTTCATAAATGAGTTTTAATCTTATTAAAGTTTAATAGTCCAACCACTTTACTTTAGCTTTTTTACGTCCTCGCCAAAAACATACTTTAAATATCAAAAACATTTTAATCAATAAATTTTTGAAACCAAAGTTCCAGCATCAAAAGAGTCCAAAGTTGAGATGCAGAGTCGTTTTTAGCCTCAATATGCTCGTCAACGAGTTGCCGGACGATTTCCGCTTTAACGATTCCGCGGCGGGCGAATTTATCCGAAAGAAGATTTTCGCGCAGATAATCTTTCATTTCTCCGCGAAACCAATGTCCGATTGGCACGCCGAATCCCATCTTCTTGCGATATAAAACTTCGCGCGGAACAAGACGGCTGCCGACCTTTTTTAACAAAGATTTATTTTCCGCGCCTTTGAGTTTAATATTTTCCGGCAGGCTGGCGGCAAATTCGATGACTTTATGGTCGAGCAGCGGTGAACGCGCTTCCAAAGAGTTTGCCATTGTCGCAATATCAACTTTGACCAGCAAGTCGTTTGGCAGATACGTCATTTGGTCAGTGAACATTGTCGCGTCAACAATACCGTTACCGTTTGATTTATCAAACCACCGCTTGATAAAAAAGGCTGAATCGGAATTTCCGATTTCGCGCTTAAATTCTTCCGTATAAAGATTTTCTTTTAGTTCACGGTCAATCGCGCTAATCCAGTGAAAATAACGTCCGACCTTTGGCAAACTTGCCGCTTTCAAAAATCTTTTCAAATCACGCGCCCGGCTGCGTTTGATTTCCGAAGTCGGTATCAAATTAACCGCATTCTCAATCAAGCCCTTTCGCAGCAAACCCGGAATTTTATGGTATTTTTCCGACAGCCGCATTGCCAGATAACGCTCGTAACCGGCAAAACTCTCGTCGCCGCCGTCGCCGTTTAAGGCAACCGTCACGTGCTTGCGCGTTTCTTTTGCAACGTAATAGGTAGGAATCGCGCTGGAGTCGGCATAAGGCTCGCCGTAGTGTTCGACCAACGTCGGCAGAACTTCCAATGCATTCGGACGAACGATAAATTCGTGATGTTCCGCGCCGATATGCTCGGCAACCCGTCTTGCATATTTGAGTTCGCTAAAATCTTCTTCTTCAAAGCCGATGGAAAAAGTTTTAACCGGCTGCGGGCTTTCTTCCGCCATCAGCGCAACAACCACCGAAGAATCAACACCGCCGGAAAGAAACGCGCCGAGCGGAACTTCGGCAATCATTCGGAGTTTGGTTGATTCGCGCAAAAGCCGCAGCGTTTCTTCTTCGGCTTCCTGTTCGGTGATTTTTATTTTGCGGTGGAAATCCGGCGACCAATACCGGCGAGTTTCGATTTGCCCGTTTTTCCAGCGAAGCCAATGCGCCGGTTCGAGTTTGCGAATTTGCTTATAAGCCGTCAGCGGCGCGGGAACGCAAAGATACGATAAATAATGATGAATCGCTTGGTTGTCAATCTCGCGGCTGATTTCGGGATGTGCGAGCAGAGCGCGAAACTCCGACCCGAAAATTAAATCGCCGTTCGGTTGATGCGCGTAAAGAAGCGGTTTTTTACCGACCCGATCACGTGCGATAAAAAGCGATTTTTCGCGCTCGTCCCAAATCGCAAAGGCAAACATTCCGCGTAAATGCTGAACACAATCAACTCCGTATTTGTCATAGAGATGCAGGATAACTTCAGTATCTGAATTGGTGTAAAATTTGTTGCCCTCATTTTGTAAATCTTTTCTTAATTCTTGAAAATTATAAATTTCGCCGTTAAAGACAATCCAAGCTGTTTTATCTTCATTGTTCATCGGCTGTTTGCCGTGCGCCACGTCAATAATCGAAAGACGACGCATCGCCAGCCCGACATTTTTATTGAGGTAAAACCCGTCGTCGTCAGGACCGCGATGTAAAATCGCTCGATTCATTTTTTGCAGCGTTTCACGGTCAATTCGACCTGAATTTGCGCTGGCTATACCGACTATTCCGCACATTTATAGTTAAGCTCTTGCCGACAAGCGAAAATCTTTACGTTTTGGCTTGAAGTCTTTGTCTAATTTTTTGCTGTCTTAATGATTTCGCAAGTTTTTGATTTTCCTTTTTTTCCTGCCGGAGAGTCCAGCCGACAGAAATAAAAATAAAGAGAAATACTTGAATTTGAGCCCGCTGACGATAAGCCGTGCCAACATTGCCTTGAAAAAGCGAATAACCAATAGAAAGCATTAAAGTAAACAATAAAACACCAATCGCTTTTCGCAGACGATGTTTGATTGTGTACCACAGACCGCTTATTAAAAGCGGCATCATTGCCCACCACAGCAAAACTTCCGGCAAAGTTATCAATTGTCTAAAGTTACTCACTTCCCACGGAAATGGCGCAAGTATTAAGTAAATGAAACCGATTGGCAGAGCTAAAATTGCTCCTCCTACAGTTGTAACATCACTATCATCTTCGACATAGCCGGACTGCGATGCGGAAGCTAAATACTCTCGACTTATTTGAATCCTTTCAAGATTACCATACTTATTAATGTCTTCTTCGGCGGTGCTGAAAATTCCCAGATATGCTAACCCTAAAGTAATAATTACAAGCGCGGTAACTCTTCTAAAAATTGATTGAATAGAATTATTATGAGCGATCAAAAAACTTCCAAGTATTGCGATTGCAACTATATAAGCAATGTAAAAACGAAGTGTTACGAGCCCGAATAAAGAAAAAATTAATAACCCGACAACTTTATAATTAAGTTTCTCCAGCAATTGCAAAACTGCAAACATGGATAATACTAAAAGAAATATAACCAATCCATCTTTTAACAATTGAGATGTCCAAATTATAAAGGCGGGAAACACTGCGACTATCCAAGCCGCATTACTTCCGACCTTGCGATTGCCAAAAATTTTATAAGTGCAGTAGTAGACCATAGGAGCAATAGCCGCCCCAATTACCGCACAGAAAAATTGAGCGGCAAGGATGTTCCGACCGACAATTGAATAAATAAAGCCGACTACATAATTCATGCCCCAGCCCGGTCCGGTCATTTCCGTTGCTCTCTGAGTCAAGTAATCCGCATTTGGAAGGATATTTCCAGCCCAAACCCCGGCTAATCTGCTCCCTAATTCGTCATAAAGTAACGCGTCTGAACCAAGAAAATCACGCAAATCGAATACATGTATTATTGTTCCGAAAGCAATTCGCAGCAGCAGCCCAATGATAAAAATTCTTTGCAGAAAACCGTCATCTTCTGTCGAGTGTCTTATTATTGCGACTGCAATCACCGAACAAGCAGTAAGAACTAAGACTGCCGTTGCTCCTTCAGGAAATGCAACCAGAACTATTACGAGTGCAAGTAGAAAACATGATATTGCAAGAATTCTATCCATTTGATTTACGATTTATTACCACTCCGCAAGACTAAATTATTTTCTAAAACCAAAGCATCAAAATTGGCATTCTTAAAAGTATTTATCGCATCTTCGGGCGTGCAGACAATCGGTTCTTGGACATTGAATGAAGTGTTTAGAAGCATCGGAATATCCGTTATTTTCTTAAACTCGTTTATCAAATTCCAATAGCGCGGATTCGTTTTTTTGCTAACCATCTGCGGGCGTGCCGTGCCATCCACATGAACCACTCCCGGAATTTTTTCTTTGTATTCTTCCGCCACTTCGATAACCGTAATCATAAACGGGTCGTGGTGTTCTTTGCCAAAAACCGTGAAACCTTCTTCTTCAAGCATCGAAGGCGCGAGCGGACGAAACCATTCGCGCAATTTTACCTTGTCATTCAAAATTTCGCGCATATCCCTGCGCCGCGGATCAGCCAGAAAACTTCTGCTGCCGAGCGCACGCGGTCCCCATTCCATTCGACCCTGAAACCAACCGATAATTGCGCCTTCGGAAATCATTTTCGCAAGGCGCGGAAGCAGTTCTCCATCAGGCAAGTTTTCATATTTTAGACCTTCCTTGTTTAAGGCTGCCTGACATTCTTCGTTAGTAAATTCCGGTCCGTAATAGGCGTGGTTCATTATAAACTTACGCGGATTGTTCAATTTCTGATGCCAAATCATCAACGCCGCGCCGAGCGAACAGCCTGCATCGCCCGCCGCCGGCTGCACATAAAAATTCTTAAAAGGCGTTTCGTGGAAAATTCGTCCGTTCATTACCGAGTTGAACGCCACGCCGCCCGCCATACACAGATTTTCTTCGCCCGTCATCTCCTTGAGTTGATGAACCAAATAAATAGCGGTGTCCTCCAGAACTCTTTGTGCGCTGGAAGCAATATTCCAATGATGTTCGGTCAATTCTTCACCCGGCTTGCGCGGCTCACCGAGTTCTCTAACAATCCCGTCGGGAAACTTGTATTGTTTGGCAAGATGATGGTCTAGAGTTCTGATATTCAAATGGAAATCGCCTTTCCCGTTTTTCGTTAAAACCTTTTCCGCGAAAAAATCATAGTATTCGGGTTTTCCATAAGCTGCCAGTCCCATCACTTTCCATTCATCGCCGCTAAACATATTAAAACCGATGTAATTTGTTACGGCTGAATAAAACTGTCCGAGAGAATGCGGCAGTTTAATCCGTTTGAGAACTTCAATTTTGTTGCCTTTTCCGTGCGTAAAAAGCGTGGTCGTGTCTTCGCCCGTTCCGTCCCACGTTATAATCGCCGCGCTTTCAAACGGGGAAACGAAAAACGCGCTCGCCGCGTGTGTTTGGTGGTGTTCGAGATAATGAAACTTAAACTTGCTTTCGCCAAAATGTTCACGAATAATTTTGGGATATTTGAACATTCCCAGATAGCTTTCGCCCACGCCGCCGACCCCGCGATCCGCTCTTGCCCAGAACATACTCGGAGAGATAAAGGCGGATTTTACTGCCTGCATAGCTTTGTGTCGCAAAACCCAAGGCTTCCAATATAAACCGATATGCTTGACCTCGGCTATTGTAATACCGGCTTCATCCAAGCAATATTGAACGGCGAGAAAAGGAAAACCGCTCTGATGTTTTTTGCGCGTAAAACGCTCCTCTTCCGCCGCCGCGACAATTTCGCCGTCTTTGATTATGGCAGCAGCCGAATCCCCTAAAGTTGTTAGACCAAGAATATACATTTAATTTTTTACAGTAATTTATTATTGAAAATTTAGTTCAGCTATTTCCGACATCGAAAGTATTTCCAGAACTCCGTCTTGACGAAGCTCAGCTGCGTGCTGCAATATCGCTCGCAAACCGTTAAACATTTGTTCGATTTCAAAAGCCATATTGGTTGGATGAAACCACAAGTGGAAAATCCGTTTTTTCTCGGCGGCTACGTCCAATCCTTTGCAGGCTCGTTTGACTCTTAAAGACATTGGAATGTAACGCCGAATTCCGTGCATCGGAAAAAATATCATTGAACCCGGAATATTCAACAAGCCGTTTTCGGCTTGTTCGGGTAAAACGACTGGCGGAGTCGAAGCCGTTATAACATCCCAGAAATGCGCTAACCGTTTAACGACGCTTCGACCCTCGCCCTGTTCATACCATTTCGGAATTGCTCCTCGATAGCAGGTAAATCCGAACTCGCTTAAGACATCAAGATGTCCAACCTCATCGCGCGGAAAAGCAAATGAATTTAACTTAATGTTAAATTTTTCCGCCGCTTTAATGCATTCGGCAATATCAGTGCGTGCGTTTTCGCTTGAGCAGCCTTCATCACCGAAAATAATATGCGAAAACGAATGACTGCCTATTTCCTGCTTCACCGGATTGTTAAGAATCTTTTCTATTAAACTTTTCCCGTAAAATAAAGGTGCATTCGCTTCATCGCTGCACGGATCATGAGTAAACCAATCCTTTTCGTGCCATTTGTGCAACGGCGGAACGATTTCGGGATGTTTTCTGCCGTCGGTTAATCGGCAATTTTCGAGAAAAAGATGTCCGACTGTACACCACGTCGCCGGAATATTAAATTCATTAAACAGATCCAATAACCTATCAATGACTTCATTTCTTTCCACTTCGACGGCTTGCCGAAAACTATCAATTCCGAACAAATCTACCGTTCCCCAAATAAGTTCAAAATCCAAACTAATTGTAAAAATACCCTTTTCCAATTCAGGTGTTTTTTTATAAGACATTAGACTCATCCTCATTTAACGGCTTTTACAAGAAACATATTTGACATTTCGCGCAGCACAGATTTGTCCGCCAAAGCTCTGTCAATCGATTCCCATTTTTTCAGCGTCGCCGACAAACCTTTCGGAAAAATCCGCGCAATCCAATTAACCGGACCGATGTAGACTCCATGAATTTGCACGGAGGAAAAACCAGCAGCGGTAAACTCTCGTCGCAAACGAGCGGAAGTGTGAAACAACTGTTTATGCCTAGCAAGATTGCCGATTTTTACGCTGTGAGCCAATTTATTTATCAAAGCGTATCCGTTTAGATTCAAAAGCGGAGTTGCCGTTGCCAAACAAAAACCGCCCGGTTTGAGCAGGCGCGACATTTCGGCAATGCACTTGGCTGAACGCGGCAGATGCCGTAAAACTTCCACAGACAAGATAATGTCGAAACTGGCATCAGGCAAAGGAATTTCTTCGACATCTGCTTCGAGAACAACAGAGTCGGGGTTATTAACCCGCGCGTGTTCAAGCATTTCTTTTGAGGCGTCAACTCCGGCAACTTCATAGCCGCGTGCTCTTAGTTGTTGCATATGATGCCCCGTTCCGCAACCTGCATCAAGCAGTCGCAGACCTTCGCCGTTTTGCGGCAAAAGTTTATCCAGTAATTGATGAAGCCGGTGTCGGCTATATTTAAAACAATCTTCATACGCATCGGTTTGAAGAGTCTCGTAGCTTCCTGCAAATTGGTCGGCTCGATCTGACTGAGTTTGAATAGCTTCTTCTTTAGCCTTTTGAATACTCATAATAGTCAAATAAAATTTTGAACAAAATAAGATTATGTTTTCGATTGATAACCTTCAAATGATTCAAGTAATATATTAGCAATTTTATCTGTTTGTTGTGAAACAGTGTAATGCTTTAAGGCATACTCTCTACCTTTTTTACCCATTTCTTGGCGTTCTTTAAACAATTCCAATAAAATGCTTAACGAATTATACCACTGCTCTTCGGTTACAGCCGAAAAATGCGTTTCGTTTTCAATGCCGATTTCCGCACAAACTCCGACCGGCGAAACCACAAAAGGAATCCCAATCGCCATATATTGAATTGCTTTGAACCCCGATTTGCCGACTAGCCAATCTTCATTTGCATTACCAACGACGGTAATCGGATAGAGCCCGATGTCCAAAGATTGAAAATCTTCTAATTCACGTTCTAATTTCCAATCTAAATTTTCAATCTTAACTCCATCAAGTTCAATTTTATCTCTTCCCGAACCAACAATTTTTAATGTGAAATCGTAATTTCGAGCCAATTTTTGCAAAACGGGGAAAAGCATTTCTAACAAAGGAAATGCCGAATGCGTTCCTACCTAGTGACGGCGGCTTCTACCGGATATGAGCAAAGACCTAAAACTTCCATGAGATTAATAAGCAAAAGCGAAATTTTACCACAAACCTTCAATAATCCTTAGCGTCAAGAGCAATATTTTGTTTCGCTGACTTTTCTATAGAGTGAAGAAGGCTTCTTGCGGTTGTCCGATAACTTCAATAAAATTCTCAACTGTATTTTAGTAATCTAACAGAGGCGGCTGAATGTTGTAGATTTCTTCAAACAGGTAGTCGCAAATCACGTTAAAGTATTTTTCGTATAATTGGTCTTTGACAAAATCAATAATGAGACGCTTACATCATCTTCATGGACGCCGAAAAATTCAACGTTTGCTCATTCATATACCATCACCGAACGAGCTAGATAACCCAAGTTGCCAGTTATAGATTTTGATATTTGAAAATAGAAAAGTCCTCTTTTAGAATTTTGTCGCCAAAAATTTAACAAAGTGGTTATCGTTTCCGAACAAAATCTTCCAGCTTGAGGAAGCGCGATATTTCAGTAGGAAATTTAACTGAAGAAGTCAGAAGATGAAAATTTCGATAAATAGGACGATATCGAAACCCGCGTCGGCAATAGAATCTCCTCTAAATTATGATCCTAAGATAACTCAGTCAGCGTCTTTCAGTCTAGAGTGTTCGATCATTTCCTTAGAAGTGTCTAACACCCCGCTATTTCGTAACCGGGCTCTCTCTCAATGTGCTATACAATATTCTGAATCGCAATCTGCACTGAACAAGCGCAATCAGTACCGTCCCATGGCAGAGTTTTTTCAACAACTAGTAGAAACTGTGATAGATGTATTTAAAACAATCTCGAGTTTCGTCATCAAGATTTCATAATATTCTGCAAACTGTTCGGCGCGGTCGGACTGCGTTTGAATCGCCTCTTTTTTCTGAACTTCTTGTGTAACCATATCAATTCCTTTCAGTTTATCAATTTAATTATTTGACCAATTGGCGCATTGCGAGTTCTTCCGTTGCCGCTGCTACATGGTCATCGGCATTTTGATTTTTCACCCAATCGAGCAGACCGAACAAGCCTTCTTCTAAATGCACCTTCGGCTCATAACCTAGCAGTTTTTTTGCCTTGGCAATATCGGAAATGCAATGTCGGATGTCGCCTTCGCGGTATTTTCCAACAATCTCCGGCTCGATGTCTTTGCCAAGTCCTTTTGCCAGCATCTGCGCGATTTCCTTGACCGAAATCGGGCGACCCGTGCCGATGTTGATTGCTTGATAGTTCGCTTTGTCGCTTTCCAGAGCCAAAAGATTTGCCTGCACGATGTCGCTGACGTGAACAAAATCGCGCGTCTGTCCACCGTCTTCAAAAATTACCGGACTTTGATTATTCAAAAGCCGCGCCGAAAAAATCGCGCACACGCCCGTGTATGGATTAGACAATGCTTGGCGCGTACCATAAACATTAAAATAACGCAGCGCAACCGTCGGAATTTTGTAGGCGCGTCCGACGCAGATGCAATACTGTTCCTGGTCTTGCTTTGAAACCGCGTAAACGGAAGTCGGGAAAAGCGGTTTGATTTCGCTCGTTCCAACCGGTTTCAGCGTCGAATCGCAATCTTCGCATTTCAATTCCCATTCGTGCGCGTCGAGCTGTTCATTGCCGCGCAACTGCGGATAGACGGTTTCATTGCACGAATCGCACGAATACGCGCCTTCGCCGTAAATTGACATCGAAGAAGCGACGACTAATTTTTTGAATTGAGTCGGACGCTTTATTATTTCCTCCAGTAAAACCGCCGTTCCCAAATCGTTGGCTTTTACATAGCGGACGATTTCATACATAGATTGTCCGACACCGACTTCCGCCGCTTCGTGATAGATGACTTCGATTCCATCGAGTGCTTTTGCCACCGCGCCCGCATCGCAAACGTCGGCTTTGATAAATTCAGCGTCTTTATTCAAAAATTCGGGAACAGTGTCGCCGTGAACTTGCCCGACCAAAGAATCCAAAATTCTGACGCGATGCCCGCGCTCAATAAGTCCATCAACCAGATGGGACCCGATAAATCCGGCACCGCCGGTAACTAATATATTCATTCTTAAAAATTTCCCTTAACAATGTTTTACTTAAACTTTAAATCGGATAAGACTTTATTTTTAGCTTTTCTATAAAATTTTCTGCGATTTTCTATACACTCGCCGCCTGCCGCGAGTATTTTCCCTTCTTCACAACTGAGTTGAATATATCGAAGACTTTCGGCACAATGACTTTTGCCGAGTATTCCTGCTCAACGGTTTTACGTCCGGCTTGTCCGAGTTTGCGGCGAAGCTCGACCGAATCCATAAGCCTTTTTAATTTTTCAATCCATTCGTCCTTGTCGGCGGCGAGAAATCCGTTTTCGCCGTCCTGGATAATTTTTGCGTTGACGCCGATTGGCGAGCAAATCGTCGGAATGCCGAGCGCCATATATTGCAGAGCTTTCAGCCCGCATTTCCCTTGACTCCACAAATCATCGGGCATCGGCATAATTCCGATGTCCATTTCCAACAAATCTTCGACCTCCGTTGCCGATTGCCAGGGAATCGCGTTCACGCTCACTTTATCCAAATCGTATTTCTTTGCGCCGATGACTTTGAAAACAAAATCTCTTTCTCTGGCTAAATCCTGAAAAACGCCGGCAACCATATCGAGATACTGCGCCGTGCTGTAACTTCCGCTCCAGCCGATGACCAATTTGTCTTTCGCGTATTCGGTTTTCGGCTGATATTTTTCAGTGTCGATCGTCGTCGGCACAATCGTTACATTTGAATTGAATTGTCTGGCATAATCCGCCAGATAATCGTTTCCAGCCATTACCCAATCAGAATGGCGGCAAATCGAGCCGGTTTTTTTCGGAAATTTAAGATGACTCAAATAGCCGTTTGAAGGGCTTTTATAAGCCACGAAAACCGCGTCGTCAAAATCGAAAATCATCGGCACGCCGGCACGCGCAACCCGTTTTTCAAACAACGCCGGACCGAAGATTGCCGCTTCACGAAACACATAAACAAGGTCGAAATTCTGCAGCGAATTCATCTCGACGCGCCGGTTGTTCATATTCTGCAAAACAGTTTTCACTTTTTCCAAAGTATGACTGTCTTGATAAAGAACTTTGTGTAACTCTTCGGTTTCAAAAGGTGAGTAGGTTATCTCGATACCATTTTGGCGCAAAATCGGTTCCCACTGTTCGAGGCGAAAACGCTGTCCCGGCGAAGTATCATAGATGCTTGGAACTATGGCAAGCAATTTAATTTTTCTGTTCATTTCGATAAATTCCTATACAGTTCTGATATTTTACCCCACTAACTTTAATAAGGTCAATTTTTTGTCTGCGCTCAAACGGTTATTTACCAGTAAAATTGAAGATTCGCGCATTTCTTCAATTTTGCACAAGACTTTACGATACCTTACCTGCACCAAAATTTTCAAACACAACACCGATTTATTCAATCTCAATGACTTCCGCGACATCACCGACATCTCAATTTGCAACAAATCGAAACGCCGCTCGCCGAGTATTCGGTAATTTTTGTCGGCGAAGAAGCAAGTTTGGAATATTAAGGTTTAACAAATAAAAGCGCGGCTGATGTTGCGCTTATAAAGCAAAGAATTTTCGGACGAATAATGTTTTTGACTAAAAATCATTCTGCGAAAAGCCTCGTTTCTTCAAACCACGCTTGAAACATCAAGACCGCCCACAAAGCGTGTTGATGATTGCGCTTGCCGGACAAATGTTCCTGCCATTTTGCACTGACGGCTTGCGGATTCAAAAAACCTTCGCGCCGCAGGCGTGCCTCATCAAGCAAACCTTCTGCCCATTCGCGCAAATCGCCGCGCAGCCAACCCGCAACCGGAACGTCGAAACCCATTTTCGGTCGGTCGGTGATTTCACGCGGCACATACTTGTTCAACAGCTTGTCTAGCAACCATTTCGCCCGCCCGTTTTTTAGTTTGAGCGCAAACGGAACACGCCAGGCAAATTCAACCACGCGGTAATCGAGAAGCGGAGCGCGGGCTTCAAGACTCACGCCCATGCTGGCGCGGTCAACCTTGACTAAAATATCGTCGGGCAGATAGACAAGCGCGTCGCGCAACATCATTCGCTCGTTGAAATTCGTCAAACCACCGAAATCAAAACCGGTTGCCACGCCGTTCAAATTCGATTTGACAACCGGCGGTTGCTGCCAAAGCGAAATTAAGTTGAGATAAAGTGCATCGTCGTCGTCGGCTTTCATATAATCGGAAAGCATTGCGAGTTTTTGTCCCAAACCGCTTCGTCTTCCCTTTTCGGTTTGCGAGCGTAAAGCAAAGTTGAGCGTGCCGTTTGATGCGGCGGCAACCGCCGCCGCCGTCGGTTCTCGCAACCAGTTAGGCACATGCCTGATTTTTTCCCACAATCTTGCCGCCAGCAAATATCTTCCGTAGCCGCAGAAAAATTCGTCGCCGCCGTCGCCCGATAAACTGACGGTTACATGTCTGCTGGCAAGCTGCGAGACCAAGAATGTCGGAATCTGCGACGAATCGGCGAAAGGTTCATCATACAAAGTGGGCAATTTCGGAATTACATCCAGAGCTTGCCGCGAAGTAACATAAAGCTCGTGGTGGTCGGTTTTCAGATACTCGGCGATGCGCTTGGCGTGTTCGGCTTCGTTGTATTCGACTTCGTGAAAGCCAATCGTAAAAGTCTTAACCGGCTTTGAACTCTGCGCCTGCATCAGAGCGACAATAATTGACGAATCCGTGCCGCCCGACAAAAACGCGCCGAGCGGTACATCAGCCAACATTCGGCGTTTGACCGAATCACGCATTAAAATTTCAAATTCGGCAAGAATTTCATCTTCCGAACCGTCAAGCGGATTGTTTGTTCCGTCAATCGCCGTTTGCCGCAGAGACCAGTAAACCGTCTGCTCACCGACTTCTTTTTGCTTTGTGCGAATTTTAAGCAAACAGCCAGGCGCGAGTTTTTTGACATTTTGGTAAATTGAACGAGGACCGGGAACATACCCGAATTTGAGATAAAGCGCGAGCGATTCGCGGTCAATTTCACCGCGAAAATCTGGATGCGCGCGAAGAGCTTTCAATTCCGAACCGAAAACCAGCGTATTGCCGAACGCGCCGTAATACAATGGCTTTTTGCCGATACGGTCACGAATCAAAGTCATTTCTTCCGTCGCCGCGTCCCAAACCGCAACGGCAAACATTCCGTTCAAACGCTTGACTGTCGGTTTAATTCCCCATTCGACAAACGCCGCGAGCATCACTTCCGTATCTGAGTGTCCGCGAAACCTGTGTCCGAGTTTTTCGAGGTCTTCGCGCAGTTCAAGAAAATTATAAATCTCGCCGTTGAAAACAAGCGTAAATCTACCGTCGCCGGATTTCATCGGCTGGTCGCCTTCAACCGACAAATCGAGAATTGCCAGCCGCCTAAAACCCAAAGTTATGCCGCCCGCTTCGTCTGCCCACGCGCCCGCACTGTTAGGACCGCGATGATACAGCGTTGTCGCCATTTTCTCGACCGTTTCAAGCAAAAAGCCCCGTTTTGCCCGCCGACTAAAATCAATGAAACCCGTTATTCCGCACATTTTGATTTACTACTTATCCCTTAAACTGTTTTTCATATTGCGGTAAAATTTGTTCGATGGCAAAGCGTGATTGACAATTTTGGCGAATCGCTTTGGCATCCAGATTCTTTCTATCGATTATCGCTCGATTGATTGCTTCGGCAAGCGACGCGACATTTTCATTTTCGGCAAACCAGCCGTTCACGCCCTCGGTGATGACTTCACGGTTCGCACTCGGACAATCCGTAGCGACAACCGGCGTTCCGCACGCCAATGCCTCGACAATCACGTTTGAAAAACCTTCGTAGCGCGACGATGAAACAAACAAATCGGCTTGTTTCAGATACGGATACGGATTACTTTGGAAACCTATAAAGCGTACTCGGTCGTCGATTTTCAATTCTCGTGCCAATTTCTCTAAATTCCCCTTTTCCGAACCGTCGCCCAGGAAAGTCAAAGTCGCCTGCTCGTTTTTTTGCCGCACGACGGCAAACGCTTTGAGCAAATTATCATAGACTTTTTCAGCGGCGAGCCGACCGACCGTAACCAGATGCGGACCCGCGCCGTAGTAAAGCCGTGCCTCGTCAAAGGAAAACGTGTCAATTTGGTGAAAGTCAACCGGATTGTAAATTTGTTTTAATTTCCGCGCCGGAATCTGCATATTTTCCTTCAAATCCTCGCGCATAAAATCACTCTGGCAAATTATCGTGTCGGCAAATCCATATAGATTCTGATATATCTTGCGATAAAATCTGGCGCGCATCGGGCTTTGCCGGGCGACATCGGCAAGAAATGCCGTCGGCGAACTGCCTTCGCGCAAAACAATTCGAGTTCCTCGCGGAAAAAAAGGTTTTGCCAGCCCCGACGCGAAGTTCATTCCGAGAGTCGAGCAGACGGTTTGCGGTCTGAGCCGACGGACAATCTTCACGAGCGGCGGAATTGCGCTGCGAGCGCGTTCGGCTTTCATTTCAAAAATCTCCACGTCTTGCTTCAGGTTAGCCAAAAACACGCCGCGCCGCGCACCGAGTGCGAGAAACGGTTCGTAACGCTCACGATTCAGATGATTCAGAAGATGCAGGAAAACTCTTTCCGCGCCGCCGCCGGTCATCGTAGGTATAACGAAAAGTATTTTCTTCCTCTCCATATAAACTAAAGTGAAACCTTCGCAGAATTTACCGCGAAACTTTAACAGTCTGGAGAAACCAGCATAAACATTCGAGGTTTAAATTTCTTCTATTGTTTGATATTTGCCCGACGTTTCAGCCAGCGAAGCGGAAACATTATATAACGGTTGAAATTTCCCGGTGCCAGCCAGAAACCTTTGAGCAGATGCTTGCGAAACTGACCGTAGTTTCCTAAACGAAAATATAGGCTGGCTAATTGCGTATGCAAATTTCCGTAGGCTTTTCGACGAAATTGCAAAATGTTTTTGTCTTCTGCATTAAAAGCCTTTTCAAAACAAATTTTCATCGAGCGTTCCATTTCTTCGGCATTAAGGCTGGAGTTTTTGCCGTGGTAACGATAATCAACCAAAATTTCACGAACAAATCCCACCTTGAATTTTCGGGCAATGCGGTAACAAAAATCCCAATCCTCACCAACTTTTAAGGCAGTATCAAATCCACCGACCGCCTCAAAAGCCTCTCGGCTAACTACAATCGTGCCACCCGGTCCGATAATAACGGTTTTATTGTAAAGTAAAAGTTCATCCCCCACCCAGCCTTCCTCGCCTTCAAGATGCAGCCGAACAGTTTCTCCGCTTTCGGTATCGAATTCGCGCATCCGGCAATGTACTAAACCTATCTGTTGGTCTTCACGGAATTTAGCAATTTGCTTTTCGATTTTTTCGGAAAGCCAGACATCGTCGGCATCCAGAAACGCGATATAGTCGCCGCTCGATTGTTTCGCGCCATTGTTTCGCGCCGCACAAACACCGCTTTTTTCTTGTTCAATATAACAAACCTTTTCGCCGAATGCGGCGACAACTTTTTTTGTGTTGTCGGTTGAACCGTCATCAACCACAATAATTTCCGCAATCGGATAAGTTTGCGCCAAAACGCTTTCAATCGTTTGACTTATAAAACGTGCGTAATTGTAGGTAGGGATTACAACTGAAACTGCTGGGTTCATCATTATTATTTAACTTTAACCAATTACATTTTTTTCAAATTTATGACTTGGCTGTAAAAATTAATTCCGGTGATTCAGATATTAAAAGAGAGCTTTAAAAACTCTTTTATGAAATACAAA
>MWVY01000071.1_pt1 | contig 23337 bp, 23 predicted proteins | sample 1047251 | NCBI WGS metagenome assembly MWVY01 (sample SAMN06349983, study PRJNA376086) | soil metagenome | isolation source: MS7-5 sample Antarctic (ecotone) soil | place: Antarctica | collected 2015-01-13
TTCTTTATATTTCATTTTATATATACAATTTCTCAATTAATAATTTATCCTTGATAAATTTTATTTGACCATTGACCATTGACCATTGACCATTGACCATTGACCATTGACCATTGACCATTGACCATTGACCATTGACCATTGACCATTGACCATTGACCATTTGACCATTTGACCATTTGACCATTCATTTATATGATAGATAAATTAGAAGCAATAAAAGCTCGTTTTACTGATATCGGAGTAAGCCTTTCAAATCCGGAAGTAATCGGTGACAGCAGAAAATTTGGAGAATTGAGTAAGGAATACCGGAGCCTTGAAAAAATTGTAAATACTTATTCAGATTACAAAAGAATTCTGGAAGATGTTGATTTTTATAAAGAGGCTTTGAATGGTAACGATGAAGAATTGCGTGAGCTGGCGAAAATTGAATTGCCCGAAGTTGAAGAGAAAAAGGTTGAATGGGAAAATCGGATTCGCCAGATGCTGATACCAAAAGAGCCCCAGGATGAAAAAAACGCAATTATAGAAATACGTGCAGGTACAGGTGGTGATGAAGCCAGTTTATTTGCAGGAGATTTAGTTCGTATGTACCTGCGATATTGCGAACAAAAAGGTTGGAAAACAGCTATTTTGAGCGAAAGCGAAGGCACTGTTGGAGGTTACAAAGAAGTGCAGATTGAAGTTTTGGGAGAAGATGTTTACGGAATATTAAAATTTGAAAGCGGAGTGCATCGGGTACAACGGGTTCCCGACACCGAAGGAAGCGGAAGAGTTCATACCAGCGCAGCTACCGTTGCAGTAATGCCTGAAGCGGAAGAAGTTGATTTTGAATTAAAAGAAAGCGATGTTAAAATGGAAACAGCCAGAAGTGGTGGTGCAGGAGGGCAAAATGTAAATAAAGTAGAAACTAAAGTTTTACTAACTCATATTCCCACTGGCGCAGTGGTTATGTGCCAGACGGAAAGATCGCAATTAGCAAATCGGGAAAAAGCAATGCAAATGTTACGGACAAAACTCTACGAAGAACAGGTTCGTAAACAAGAAGAGGAAATTTCCAGGCATCGTAAAAGTCTTGTAAGCACCGGAGATAGAAGCGCAAAGATTAGGACCTATAATTTCCCACAGGGGCGGGTAACTGATCATAGAATTGGTTTAACACTCTATAATCTCCATGATGCTTTGAATGGAAACATCCAGGAGTTGATCGATGCTCTGCAGTTTGCTGAAAATTCAGAGAAAATGGCCCGTCAGATTTAAAGAGTTTTGTCATCAAAATGTAATGGATGGCTAAACTTTGAATTGTATAAAATTTCTTCGTTCTTGTGCAGAGTTGGCATTATATTTTCTATTTATTTTGAGCTATAGTTCAGAAGTTCTTTTTGTTATTGGAAGTTTTTCTTTTTTATGGTTTAACTTTCTTTCTGATACTAATTGGCAATATATTTGCGGTAATAAGATAGTTCTCTCACATATAGCAGTCAATTTTCTCATAAGCAGTTAGTTTTGGTTGCGACCCCTGTTTCTACAGGGGTCTATTTTTTTATATACCTCTTCCAAAAGAAAATTCCGATCATACTTCCTGCAATATCTGCAAACCAATCTCCTATATCTAATCCACGATTAGGAATATACTGATGTTGGATAAATTCTATAGTTAAACCATATATAATAGCCAGGAAGAAGATGATAGTAACATTATTATGAACACTTTCAAAAGCCCATAACCAAATAACTAAGAAAACTGAAAAGATACCCAGGTGTATCCATTTGTCTATCCAAATTTTATCAAGCCAGTCTTCGTCCGGAAATGATGATCCAGGTAAACAGAATAAAATACTTATGAAAATGAGATATCCAAAAGCAATAGAATATCGCTGCCATCTGGGTAGGTTCATTTGCAATGATAAAGAAAAAAGAACCTGAAAAAGTGACGGTAAACAGAGTCCTTTTAAGAGGTATAATCAAAATATTTAATAATCAGATGAACAGACGATCTATAATTTACCCACCGCAAACATTGAATCCATTGTGGGTGTAGGACTACCTCCCCGTTTCTCGATTGTTATGGCAAAAGCTTCTGCGTTTTGAACATTTTTCATTTTAAGAAGGAAACCAACTTCTTTTACATCAAACACTCCTAAATCAATTGGTTGATTATTTATTAATGCCCAAAGCTGATATTGTTTATCAGAAGCAGGTTGAGAGAGATTTCCAAGTAAAAGATACGTATCCTTCGTAAGTGAATCCCAATAAATATGGCCCATGCAATTGGATGGATTCTCTTTAGCAAGTAATGCAGCCCATTTCACTGAAGGTCTTTGAACAATTGGCTCAAGCTGTTCAAAAGGATCTTTACTTTCTGCCTCTTTGATTTGACTCCTTAACTGCTCATTTGCAAGTTGTGTGTCCTGGTATTTATTATACAGCGAGAATGCCCATATAAGACTACCAGCTAGTATAATGATAGATGCCGCAGCGGCTATTTTCCAAAAATTCAGACTTCTTACAGGTACTTCATGGTGTTGCAAAGAATTTTTTTCAATTGTTTCTATACCCGGGGTATGGAGAGATTGCTGAATTTTTTCTTTTAAATATGCGGGTGGTTCTATAGCATCCTGCATGAGCTGCTGTTCAAGCTTTATCTCAAACTCATTTCTGGCTTCAGCTACTTCAGGATATTGCTTACAGATCCTTTCGAATTCCTCCCGCTCGGCATCTGTAGCCAGACCGAGGACATAACTCTCAATAATTCCGCTTGATATGTATTCTTTAATATTCACTTGTTGATAGCAATGTCCTTAATTGTGTTAAAGCGCTTCTTATTCGAGTTTTAACTGTTCCCAGTGGAATACTTAAAACCTTTGCAATCTGTTCATGCGTATAACCCTGAAAATACGACAAATCAATCAACGTTCGTTGTTCCTCTTTTAGCTTATAAAGAACTTTTTTTAACCCAAAGTCATCCACACCAGGTCTTGGCGGCTGAGAAAACACCTGTTCATGAGATTCGTTTAAAACTTGTTTTCTTAAACTATTTTGATATCCTCTTGATCGTGTTTTATCAATTGCTGCATTTCTTGCAATGTTTAACATCCACGTAAATAATCTTCCTTTTGATGCATCATAAGAATTAATTTTTTTCCATATATTTTCAAAAACTTCCTGAAGTACGTCATTACTTACTTCCGGATCTGTGACAACTTGCTTTATCACGCCATACAATGCTTCCGAATAATTATCGTATAGGTAGCTAAATGCTTTTTCATCCTGCTGTTGTAATAGCTGAATTAATTCTTGCTCTGTATATGAAGGATTTGTCTTCAAATACTTTTAGTAAGACAAATGAATGCCTGCGCATCCATTTAATTTACGAATTGTTGTTGTTATCAGATTGCTCATACAGTTAATTTCTGGTAAGAAGCAGCATCTAATAATGTATCTACTTCTGATGGATTAGAAATTTTCATTTTTACCATCCATCCTTCTCCGTATGGATCGGTATTTACCAGCTCCGGATTAGAATTTAATTTCGGATTTAGCTCAATTATCTTGCCGCTAAGTGGTAAGAAAAGGTCTGAAACAGTTTTAACAGCTTCCACTGTACCGAATACACTTCCAGCCTCTAATTGGTTGCCGGAAGTTTCTACATCTACATACACAATATCTCCTAATTCTCTTTGTGCAAACTCGGTTATGCCTACTGTTGCTTCATCTCCATTTACTTTAATCCATTCGTGTTCTTTTGTATAACGTAACTCTTCAGGAAAATTCATAAAGTTTAATTCAGTTGTGCAATTTAACTATGGAATATATGATTTAAATGATTCTGAATGAAAATATTGAACCTGCGCTTATCTTCTTTTTATTAAATGAGCTTTAGTTATTCGGACGTTTTCAACCGGCCTGTCAGGTGGGATACGACTCGTTTGCACATTTGCAATTCGGTCAACTACATCCATTCCCCTTACCACCTCGCCAAATACAGTATAATTTTGATCCAACTGCGGTGTGCCTCCAACTGTTTTATACACCTGGCGGTGCTGATCTGGTAACTTTCGGCCCTTCAACCGGTTTATTTCTACTGAATCCAGCGCTGCATCAGTAAATGTTTTTCCTTGTACTATGTAAAATTGACTTCCACTACTTCTTTTTTCCGGGTTTACATCATCTCCGAGCCTGGCTGCAGCCAAAGCACCTCTTTTATGATAAAGAAATGGTTTAAATTCAGCAGGAATAGTATAATAAACTTCTGCACTACCCAAAGGCTGACCCGCAGCAACCCTTTTACTCTCCGGATCTCCAGCCTGTATCATAAAATTCTTTATAACCCTATGAAATAAGATGCTGTCATAGAAGCCTGCTTTTACTAATCTCAAAAAGTTGTCCCGGTGTAATGGTGTAGAATCGTGTAACCTTAATACTATATTACCATGTGTGGTTATAAGTTCAACGTCCCGTTCTCTATCGTTTTCTCGCAATATTTCTCCTTTTTTCCTGGCAGTTGCACAACTTACAAGAATTGCAGTGAATAGAATTAGTGCTTTGACGTTCAAAAGTTGCATATTAAAAATCATGAGTTTGAAAATATAGTAGAATATGGTCTTTTAAAAATGTTTCCTGGCTGATAGGATTCATCTCAGGCATTGCTTTTAATTGTGTAAAGTGCGGCCATCCATCTTCATCAACATGAGTTAATTGATAATATCCGCTTGATGAAAGAATTGTACAAATTGCTATGTGCATTAAATCCTGCTTTTGTTCTTTAGTAAACTTTTTTCTAATATCACCGATCTCCTGTACGCCGATTAAGAATAAAATAGTTTCAACATCCGGTTTCTTACCAAACCGCTCCATCATTTTTTGCTCAAGTTCAAACCATCGAATTTGCAGGTCATCCCGAACATTCATATAAATGCAAATGTAACAGTCACAAAAATATGCGAGGCTTCAGGTTATCTTTGCGCACCTAAAAAGGCGTTAATAAATGCTCCAAACTTCTGTTCTTCGATCTAATCCTGAGCTTGTAAAGAAACGTTTAACTGTTAAAAACTTTACTGACATCCATTTTGTTGATGAAATTATCTCTTTAGATGATGAACGTAAAAAACTCACATTTGAATATGATGAGACAAAAAGAAAAGTAAATGTAGCATCACAGGAGATTGGATCTCTCATGAAAAATGGTCAAAAACAGGATGCTGAAGTAAAGAAAAGTGACGTTGAAGAGCTGAAAAATAACTTACAAACTGTACAACAACAACTGAACATAGTTGAAGATCAAATTCATAATTTATTAATTCAGCTGCCCAATATACCGTCAGATAAAGTACCTGCAGGAAAAACACCAAATGAAAATATTACTGTACGAACAGGCGGCACAAAACCTGAACTATCGGCTGGAGCATTACCACACTGGGATTTGGCGAAAAAATATGATCTGATTGATTTTGAATCCGGCAATAAATTAACCGGGAGCGGGTTTCCTATTTATAAGAAAAGTGGGGCCAAATTACAACGGGTGCTAATCCAGTATTTTCTTGACTATAATATAAATGCAGGATATACAGAGTTTATGCCACCACTCCTGGTTAATGAAACAACTGCATTTGGAACTGGTCAATTACCGGATAAAGAAGGACAAATGTATCATGTGCAGGATGATAGATTATACCTTATTCCAACAGCTGAAGTACCGCTTACTAACATATATAGAGAGATTATCTTCAAGGAAAATGATTTACCTGTTAAAATGACGGCTTATACTCCTTGTTTTAGAAGAGAAGCAGGTAGTTATGGTAAAGATGTAAGAGGGTTAAACAGAGTACATCAATTTGACAAAGTTGAAATTGTTCAAATAGTGCAACCCGAAAATAGTTATACTGTTTTGGAAGAGATGGTTGAACATGTTGAAAAGCTCATACAATCTTTAGGATTGCACTATCGTATTTTACTGCTGTGTGGTGGAGATATGAGCTTTGCATCTGCGCTTACATATGATTTTGAAGTATATAGTGCAGCACAGGAAAAGTGGCTTGAAGTTAGTTCAGTTTCTAACTTTGAAACTTATCAAACTAACAGGATGAAGACCCGTTACCGGGATTCAAATGGTAAAATAAATTTTGTTCATTCCCTCAATGGTAGTTCATTGGCTTTGCCGAGGATCCTTGCTTGTTTACTGGAAAATTTTCAAACAGAAAATGGCATTATGTTACCACCGGTAATACAATCTTATTTCGGAAGTGAGATGATCTGAGTAAAAAGATCACTTCACTGACAATGCGCACCGGGTGGTTGGCATCAATAAGTTCATCTAAGCTGGGTGGTATCAGAAAAGCCTGCGTTTGCAGATAAGGTTTAAAGCGGGGGCGTCCCATAGTTATTGTGTGTTATGCAAAGCTTGCAAATGCCTGCGACCAGCACAACAAAAACAGCATTTTTATTTATACAGCAAACTTGGGGATAAACCACACCTGAAAACTGAAAATAAAAAAAGAGGCTGCCTTTTTGAGACAGCCTCTTTATATGATTTATCCAATAATTACTTGATAAACGGATCAACAATCGCAAGGACCTGAGCTTTGGTCAATGGCTCATCAAAAGATTCAGAAGCTTCGTTTGCAGAAATCGCTTGTCCATTAATATTAGTGATAGTTATCCCTGCCTGTACTACTAATTCTTCTCCGTTGTAACTTGGCTGTATAGCTGCGTTTGCTGCTGGACCTGCATCAATACCGCTTTGGTTTAAAGTTATCCAAGGCTGTAAGGTAACTCCGGCAGGAATTAAACTACCTGCAGTCAACTGACGACGCATGTACCTTATCTTAGCAGCATGACGTGCTTCTACAGCATGGATCTGCAGTGCAGCTGTTAATATATCATTATTATTGATCAACCTGCCTGCTTGTCCTTTGTATGCCCGCACTCCCGTATCTTCAAAAGTTTGTGCAGCTGCCAGTAATACCGGTAAGCTTGTAAATGCTGTTGCAAATGGACCCATTCCAGAACCTTTACCACCACTAAAGTCAAAGCTCGCAGCTGTGAATGTAACAGGTGTAGCGCCTAAGGAACTAATAGCGCCTCTCAGGAATGTAACGTGAGCAATCTCATGATCTCTGATAATAGTCAGAGCTGTACGAGCATCTGCAGGAGCAGAGGCACCGGCAGCAGAAGAAACACCAGCTTTGTAAAATTCAGCCTCAAGGTATTCCAGCGTTAAAGCAAATTGTAAAACATCTACTACATCTGCAGGTGTTTGACCATAAGCTTTTTTAAACATGGTACCAATAGCAGAAGGCACCGCTATAGCTGCAAGGGCTTTACCAAAAGAAGCAAAACGCTTCATTGACTGGCGGCGGGTATCCAACCGGTCATAAACTTCCGGATCTACCTGCTCTATTTGATTAAATATATTTTGTAAGTTCATTTTTTACGTTTTAAGAAGTAGGAAGATTAGATCCGTTGATCCTTGTTTTTATAAATGGTTGAGCTAATTGCAGAACCTGAGGTGGGTTTAAGGCTCCGTCAAGAGCAGCCGTGGGATTAGCGCCAAATGGTACCAATGAAGGCAGATCTGCAAATGTATTAGGAGCTAATAATTCACGGATTGTAGCAGCATGCCTTGCTTCTACAGAAACAATCTTACCTGCCAAACCAAGATAGACAAGGCTTGTCAATAATTTTCCGGCACCATTGTAAGCAGATACACCTAAATCTTCAAAAGTTTTAGCTGTGTTTAAAACACTGGTGCGGCTGCTGAAATTAATAGTGCTGAAGTCGACTTCCAAAGCGGGGATTACGCCGCTTGGAGAAGCCGCAGTAATAGCGTTCTTGAAAAATTCGCGGTGGGCTATTTCATGATCGCGAATGTCTCTTAAAAATTCAGTTTCCAAAGCTGTTATACCACTATAAGGGGTAGACATTACCTGAATGTAAAAGGCAGCTTCTAATTGCTCCAGAGCATAGGCAAAATTAAGAACACCGACATCGCCGCTGCCAAGGTCTACTCCACCGTTATCATCTCTGTTTTTTTTACAAGCTACCATACCAACAAGTGCTACAGAAGCTATTCCACCAGACAGCTTTAAAAACTTACGCCGGTGAAGTTGTGTTTGAAGTATTTGCTGCCTGTTGTCTACAGCAGCTCCATTGGATTCCATAATTTTTAAGTTTTAAATGAAAAAGTATTTTGTACAGGTACTTACGTAACTTTTTATTTTACAGATTTATTTTTTTTTGAAACCGGTAAATGGATGATTAATGTTTTACAAAACAATGAATAGATAGAAACAACTCTTTGAGCTATAATTGTCGATTAATAATTCTTCTAATTACTAAGAGAACTGTATATTCATTTTAAAATGATTTGCTTAGCTGTTAAACTACAGTTTAATTTAATAGTCAGAAGTAGTATTAAGTTTAAATGCTCACTAATAAAATAAAAAATCAGCACCTAATGTGGCGTGCAGGTTTTGGACCTGCTGCCGACCAGCTTTTACAGATTCAACAAATAGCTCCTTCACAATTATATAAGGCACTTAAAAACGCTTCCACTAAAAAACCAGAAATTATTGATGTGGCTGACGACTATCTGAAGGGTTTATTTATGGGAATAGGCGAAGCAGGCAATGAACAAAGGCGTAAAGAAATGAATGCGGAAGACAGGAAAATGGTCCGCCAAAAACAACGAGACAGTATTAAAAACCTAAATCTTACATGGCTTGAAACAATGGTTGAAAGTGATGCACAACTCCGCGAAAAAATGGCGTTCTTCTGGCACGGGCATTTCGCATCAAGAAATTTAAATATTTTCTACCAGCAAGATCTTCTGCATATTATTAGGCAAAATTCACTTGGGAACTTCCGCGATTTGTTGCACCAGGTATCTAAAAGTGCGGCTATTCTTAATTTTTTGAATGCAAACCAGAACAGGAAAGGACACCCAAATGAAAACTTTGCCAGGGAAGTAATGGAGCTATTTACTATGGGTCGTGGGAAGTATGCTGAAAACGATATTAAAGAAGCAGCTCGTGCATTTACCGGTTGGGGATCTAATGTAAAAGGTGAGTTTGTATTTCGCAAGTTTCAACATGATAGCGGCCGGAAAACGATTTTATCTTATTCCGGAAATTACACCGGTGAAGATGTACTTGATATTCTACTTGAACAAAAACAAACTGCACAATTCATTACTGAAAAGATTTATAGGTTTTTGGTAAATGAGAATGTTGATAAAGAAAAAGTGTCCTGGCTTGGAGATCGCTTTTACAAAAATGATTACAACATCTCTGGATTATTAGAAGATATTTTCCTGAGTGATTGGTTTTATGATGCAAAGAATATCGGAACTAAAATAAAATCACCCATTGAACTTCTAGTTGGCATCCGACGAATGTTGCCTATGGAAGTAGAAAATGAAGAAGCATTTCTATTAATTCAAAGAATACTTGGACAAATGTTATTCTATCCTCCAAATGTTGCAGGATGGCCGGGTGGAAAGGCATGGATAGATAGCTCAAGCCTTATGCTACGTATGCGGTTGCCGCAATTGTTAAACGATAACGATGAATTAAATGTTCGTCCGAAAATAGATGATGATCAGATGATGGGGCGCACCAATGATGATGATGAAGCCAATGTTGGGAAAATGAAACGGGGATATGGTAAAGTGGGTAGACCGATTCAAGCAGATATTAGGTGGGAACTATACCTTAAAAATTTTGAAAGCACTCCAAGAGAAGATTTGTTGTCAACAGTCAGTAAAACATTGTTACAAACCGATTCTGCTTTTAAACCTGAACTAATTAAATCATTTGCTAACAGTAGTGGTAAAGAAAACTTCATTAAATCAGCAACAATTCAAATTATGAGTACACCGGAGTACCAGTTGTGTTGAAAGTACACAGTACCAGGTTCTTAGTACAAAGACAAACAATATCAATCTATAATCTAAGTACTTAGTACTAAATCTTAAATTATGATTATCAAACGCAGAGAATTTCTTCAAGTTGGGTCCCTCGCAACTGCATCTCTTATGGTGCCAAAATTCTTAAAAGCATTTGAGACGGAAAAGTTAGTTCCGCCAGGAAATAAAGTTGTAGTAATTCTTCAATTAAGTGGAGGTAATGATGGATTGAATACAGTTATTCCTTGCCGTAATGATATCTACTATCGATCTCGTCCAAAGTTAGGAATTGTAAAAAGTAAAGCTCTATCCATTACAGATGAAGTGAGTCTTCATCCTTCATTAACAACTTTTAAAGAAGCTTTTGATGATGGAAGTTTAGGCATATTGAATAATGTTGGATATCCCAATCCTGACCGATCCCATTTTCGTAGCATGGATATCTGGCACAGCGCCAGCCAAAGTAATGAATACTTGAATACCGGTTGGGTGGGCAGGTATTTAGATGCACAATGCAATGGTTGTGATAAACCAACACAAGCCCTGGAAATCGATGATGTACTGAGCCTAGCAATGAAAGGTGAAACAATGAAAGGTCTTGCTTTAAAAGATCCAAAGAGGTTATATGGTACTGCCAACGAAAAGTTTTTTAAAGAACTAAATAAAAATAAAATTATTGGGCACGAAGAACAGCCGGTAGATTATTTATATAAAACTCTGTCAGAAACACTTTCGTCTGCAGATTATATTTTTAAGCAGTCAATGCTTCATCCTTCAAAAGGTGATTACCCGAAATCAGAATTAGGAAATAGTCTTAAAACAATTGCTTCGCTTATTTATTCTGAGATAAATACAAAAGTTTACTACCTGTCTCTTGGAAGTTTTGATACTCATATAAACCAGGAAATGCAGCAACAACGCTTATTTAAGGAAATGAATGATGCTGTAGGTGCATTCATAAAGGATTTGAAAGCAAACAACCGGTTCAATGATGTTCTTTTCTTCACATTCTCCGAGTTTGGCAGAAGGGTATCACAAAATGCAAGTGGGGGAACTGACCATGGAACAGCCAATAACATGTTTTTTTTAAGTGGAGGGCTTAAAGAAAAAGGCATTTTAAATTCACTTCCTGACCTAAATGATCTTGATGATGGCGATCTGAAATATAAAGTAGATTTTAAGAATGTTTATGCCACTGTTTTAAACAAATGGTTGCAGGCAGATGACAAGAAAATTCTTGGGAATAAATTCAGTTTATTGAAATTCATATAATGTAGAGATTTGCCATTGGCAAATCTATTATCAACTACTTATGTAAATTGAAGTTGCAAGAAGTACAAACTTCACAATCTGTATTTGTCCATATGCCAGTTCGTAGGATTACTAATAATATAATTCTGAATTCTTTGGAATTCTTTTTCACTTCTTATAACATGATCATGAAAACGCGATTGCCATTGGAAATCTGAATACCCGAAATGATTGCACCATTTTTTTACTGCACCTTTATATTGATTGATAATAACTGAAATAGAGCAGGCAACTGGTTGCCCATACTTTCTGAGAGCTGCGTCTGGATTTGCCACTGGCAAATCCCTACAAGTAATTTCTAAGATACAATGGAGATGATTAGGCATTATAATAAATTCATCTAATAAAACTTCGCTTCTTAATTCCGGAATGTTTTGTAGATAAACTGCGGCAGTATTACCAACCTCAGATAATCTAACAATACCTTTTCTTATCTCGCCGAAAGCTGGTGTAAAGTTTTTTACACAAATTGTTATAAAATAAGCATTAGCTGATGAATAATCAAAGCTTTGTAACCTAATGTTTTTTCGTTGCCGATACACTACAACACTTGATTAAACCGTATTTTACCGGCCACCGTGCATCTTTTTGATAAGGATTTTGTTTAATGCTAACATTACCAAGCCGGCAAGGATAGGGATTATGGTGAATATTAAAAAGAATACAGAAATAGAATATTTTTCAATAATCGGATCTATAAAACTTCCTGTTAATCCGGCAGTAAAATTTGCTATAAAATTTGCTATAAACCAAATTCCAAACATTAATCCAACCAACTTTACAGGAGCAAGTTTACTTACATAAGAAAGTCCTACAGGTGAAATACAAAGTTCTCCAAGTGTATGCAGAAGGTAAGCCAGGATTAGCCATATCATACTTACTGAAGCCACTTTTGCACCTTGTGGTATAGACATGCCCCCGTATGCCAGAATAGCAAATCCAAGTCCCATCAATATTAATCCCAAAGCAAACTTCACCGGGCCGGAAGGATTAAACCGGCTTTCCCACATTTTAGAAAATAAAGGGGCGAATGCAATAATGAAAAATGAATTGAGAATACCAAACCACGATGCAGGTACTTCTGTAGCCTCAGCTCTATATTCCCTGATAAGCATCCAGGATATAATTCCCCAGATAATTACGAAACTGGTGCCCAGGAAAATATTTGATAACGAGTACTTAGCAAATGTTCTACGGAACAGGCTGGCAAGTACCACAGTTAAAATAATCATTGGCACTACTGTTAACAGTGTATTGGTTACTTTAAATATAGTAGCAGAGTTACCAGCCAGCGTTCGGTTGGTATAATCATTTGCAAATATGGTCATTGAGCCACCAGCCTGTTCAAATGCCCACCAAAAGAAAATAGTAAAGAACGCAAAAACAGAAATAACTATAATTCTATCCCGATTAACTTTTGATACCTTTTCATTTTCAAGAGTCTGAGCTTCAGATAGATTCATATTAGCATATGCTGTTTCAGCTGTCGCATCTTTTTTAACAGGTTTCAAACCAATCTGACCAAATATTTTTTGAGCAAATGAAAATTGTAGTGCTCCAAAAAGCATAAAAACACCGGCAAGACCAAAGCCATAACTCCAGTCAATTTTTTCGCCAATGTACCCGCATAATAAAATACCCAAAAATGCACCGGCATTTATCCCCATATAAAAGATGGTGTAAGCAGCATCTTTTTTTTCAGGATTATTAGTATATAATTGACCAACGATTGATGAGATATTTGGCTTAAATAATCCATTGCCTATTATAAGACATGTAAGACCGAGGTAAAAAAACATAGGTGTTTCAAGAGCCATGCTTGCATGTCCAAGAGTCATAATGAATGCACCGGCAATTACAGCTTTTCGGTAGCCAATCAATTTATCTGCAATTAATCCCCCAAAGATTGGTGTAACGTAAACCAGGCCGGTATAAATTCCATATAATCTAAGTGCCTCCGCCCTATCCCATCCCCAACCACCATCAAGTAATGTTGAGGTTAGAAATAGTACAAGCAAAGCTCGCATTCCATAGTAACTGAACCGTTCCCACATTTCTGTAAAAAACAAAATAAAAAGTGAGGGGGGATGGCCCATTTGAGATTCCAATTCCTGTTCTACTAGAGGGATACTCATTGGTTTTGATTTAGTTTAATACCTATAAAATTTCTAAAGTAATGAAAATACTTATAAAGTTGAACGGCTATTAAGAAGTTTGTTTTCACCGAACTTAGCAATTCATTTAAGTTAATTGATGAATATATTGATTTTAGGTTCTGGTGGCCGTGAACATGCTTTAGCATGGAAGATTTCTCAAAGCAAATTATGCTCCAATCTATTTATTGCTCCGGGTAATGCAGGTACTAAAGAATGCGGTATCAATATGCCTGTTTCATTAAATGATTTTAGTGAAATAGAAATTATCATTCGTGAAAACAACATAAGCCTGGTGGTAGTAGGACCTGAAGAACCATTAGTAAAAGGTTTAGTGGACTATCTAAATGAAAGGAATACAATTCTTCCATTTGGAAGTGATTGGAAAGGAATTATCGGCCCGTCAAAACAAGGCGCAAAACTGGAAGGCAGTAAGGCATTTGCTAAAGCATTCATGCAAAGACACAATATTCCAACTGCAGCATATAAAGAGTTTACTCTTAAAAATTATTCTGATGGGGTTGATTATTTATATAACAATCAATCTTCCCGTATTGTTTTAAAAGCAGATGGTTTAGCAGCCGGCAAAGGAGTTATTATTTGTAGTGATGCTATTGAGGCTGCATTGGAATATGAATACATTTTAAAAAAGTCAAAATTCGGTGCGGCAGGAAAGAAGGTTATAATAGAAGAATACTTGAGAGGGATTGAATTATCAGTTTTTGTATTGACTGATGGAGTAAATTATTTACTACTTCCAGAAGCAAAGGATTATAAGAGAATCGGAGAAGGAGATAAAGGTGCAAATACAGGTGGAATGGGAGCAATAAGTCCTGTACCTTTTGCAGATAAGTCTTTTATGATGAAAGTGATTAAAAGGATTATTGACCCAACGATAATTGGATTACAAAAAGAAAACATTAGTTATAATGGATTTTTGTTTTTCGGATTAATGAAAGTAAATGATGATCCTTATGTAATTGAATATAATTGCCGCCTTGGTGATCCTGAAACAGAAGCCATATTACCAAGAATAGAAAATGATTTCGTTGAATTACTGATTCACACTGCAAATCAAACTTTAGATAAAGTCAACCTGAAAAAAAGTAAATGTTATGCGGCTTCTATTGTTGCAACAAGCAAAGGTTATCCGGCAGAGTACAAAACCGGGTTAACAGTAACGAACATACCAATGAAAACAAACCAAGAGGTCTATGTATTTCATAGCGGAACAAAACTGCAAAACGGTGAAGTAGTAACAAATGGCGGACGGGTTTTTTGCGTAACTGCTTTAGCTGATGAATTGGACAATGCAATTAAACTCTCAAATGAAACTATAGAGTCTATACAATTCGAAGGGAAGTATTATAGGAAAGATATTGGCTTTGAATTTTTAGAGAAAGCTTACGAAGAGTGATTATTATCCCTTACTAAACAACTATCTATGGCAACTGAAATGCATTATGATTCGTATTTGCAGCTGGACAAGATATTAAATGCACAACACCCCGAAAGTGCTAATCATAATATTTCCGCTCATGATGAAATGCTGTTCATCATTATTCACCAGACATATGAATTATGGTTCAAACAATTACATCATGAGGTAGATTCGATTGTATCGATAATGGGTAAACCTGCTTTAAATGATAACTCGCCTGAGCTGCAGGTAGTAGTGCACAGGCTTAACAGAATAGCTGTAATACTTCGTGTACTGGTACATCAAATTGACATCCTGGAAACAATGACTCCTATGGATTTTTTGGATTTCCGTGATATGCTTCGACCTGCTTCCGGGTTTCAAAGCTGGCAATTCAAATTACTTGAAGCAAAACTGGGATTAAAGTTTGAATACCGGCACGGGAAGGAATATTATACATCACAACTTCGTTCGGAACATGTTGATCTGATTAAAAATGCAGAAACTGGTCAGTCTTTTTTGCAGCTTGTGAATGCATGGCTGGAGAGAATGCCGTTTTTTGATGATGAGGAAGGTTGGAAGAATTTTACAGTTATTGAGCCATCAACATCAGAAGATGCAAAAGGATTGCTTCACCCATTTTGGCGAGAATATAAATACAGGTATAGTAATAGTTTAGCTGAAGCAGAAAAAAATAATTTAGAAGCCTTTGATGAAGTTTTCTGTGAACATAGAGCTTCACATTACACATTATCAGCAAAAGCAAACAGGGCAGCTCTTTTTATTATGTTGTATAGAGGCTACCCAATGTTGCAATTGCCATTTCAGTTGTTAAATAATTTACTGGAGATTGATGAGCAGCTAAGTACCTGGCGCCACAGGCACATGAACATGGTACATCGTATGATAGGTACCAGGATTGGAACAGGAGGAAGTTCAGGTAAGGATTATTTGAAATCGGCAGCAGATAAACATTACATCTTTAAAGAAATTGCACAGCTAACAAGTTTTTTAATTGAAAGACGAAAACTTCCGGAGTTGCCGCAACTGATAGGACAAAAGTTAGGTTTTGCAGCTGTATATTAAATACTTATTAAGTAGAAGAGTTATGGAGATCAGTGAATTAACGTTGTTACTATTCAACATTTTTAGCATTGAATGTTGGACTACCAGCGTCATGATAAAATAAAAACTTCCACCCCTCTTTATTTCCTTTTTCCCACCATTGTTTTCTTAAATCCATTGCTTTTTCAGCATCATGATCATATTTCGTTTTGTACCTCATTTTCATTTGCTTATACTGAGGTGCGTCATCTCCTCCAAAAAAAATTGTTTCATCACTGTCTTTGATCCAAAATACCTGGTGATAAGGTGAATGTGCTCCTGTACATTCGTAAAAAATGTAATCATCTATCTGTCCTTTATTATCATGTAAAAAATGAATTTGTGATGAATGAAATAGTGGTTCAATTTCATCAGGCATAAAAGAAGGGAATCCTTTTTTCCATGCATAATCTAATTCACGACCTTGAACATAGTACTTTGCTTTTGGAAAATTCAGAACATCTTTTTTCGTGTGCGAGTCCGGATGCGGATTTCCAATACCACCTGCATGATCCTTGTGCAGGTGTGTTAATAACACTTTAGTAACCTGCTCAGGCTGAAAACCTGCTGCCTTTATATTTTTATGAACTTGTAGTTCACCACTCTTGTCCTGAAAACCAAGGCCTGTATCAAGGAGTAATATATCCTTAGATGTTACCACTAAAAAAGACTGTATTTCTACAAGCAGGCTACCCTTTGCACGATCTGCAATAACTTCTGTTTCTTCATCAAAAGGAATAAAAAGTTTTGTTTTATCAATGGTGAACGTTCCTTCCGAAAGAGGATAGATTTTCATAGTGCAAAGGTGCAGTTATCTTATTACCATTTGCCTATCAGCATCCAACCTAATCATTATAAACAACAAAATGGTAAATGTAAGTAATGCCGTTCCGCCATAGCTAACAAATGGTAACGGTATGCCTATTACAGGAGCCAATCCAACAGTCATTGCAACATTAATTGCAATATGAAAGAAAAAAACAGCAGCTACACCATATGCATAACATCTGCTAAAAACACTACGTTGTCTTTCCGCAATAGTAATTATTCTAAAAAGAAGTAACAGGTAAATGCATATTAAAACAGATGTGCCAATGAAGCCAAATCCCTCCCCTATTGTGCAAAAGATAAAATCGGTTCTTTGTTCCGGCACAAACTCATACCTTGTTTGTGTTCCACTTAATAGTCCTTTTCCGGTAACTCCGCCGCTGCCAATTGCAATTTTTGACTGACGAACATTATAATCATTAATACCTTCTTTTTTTGCATTTGCATTTTGTACAGCTGCCGGTGCATCAGAATAAGGATTATCTTTTCCAAACAGGGAAAAAATACGTTCAACCTGGTGCCTTTGCAGCATTTCAGTAAAGAAAAAAGGTACTGCAAATCTTTGTATCCCTACACATATCAACCATAACATTATAATCCCTATGATTGGTGCACGACGTCGTTTTGGCTGTCTTTGATTAATATAAACAGCAATAATTGCAATTATAGTTAGAGCAATTGCCAGAATGTTCGGTTCTACCACTATAGATGCAATTATTAACACCACCAGGGAGAAAGCAATGATCAACACCATTGGTGGCAAACCTTCCCTGTACATAACCAGGAAAAAGGAAAAGTATACCAGGGCCAACCCTGTTTCTTTTTGAAGAATAGTTATAATAGCTGGTAGCAGTGCAATTGCAGCTGCAATTAAATGCGAACGAATTTTTGTAAAATCTGTATCCGGTCTCGATAGATATTTTGCAAGAGCAAGACAAACAAATATTTTACAAAATTCAGCCGGTTGAAATTGGAACCCACTGAAACGAATAATGGATTCTGTTCCTTTCACTTTTGAATGAAAGGGAAACACCAACAACAATAAAATAATTCCAACTATATACCATATGTTAGCAGTAGCAGCAAAAAACTTGCTGTCTGTTAGTAAAATAAATATCCCTATTGAAATTGAAACAATGAAGAAAATAAACTGTTTACTGTAATCAGTTTTAAAAGATAAAAAACCTGAGATTATAGAATCACTTTCCCGATAAGTTACAGCGAATATAGCCGTGAGCCCAATCAAAACTAATAATAAGTACAACCAAATCACACTGGTATCGATACCTTTTGAAATTGTGCCTTTATGTCGTTCCATTGTCTGCTTTAATCCTTTTTTGTGTTGGTTTATCGCGGTCAATGAACAGATCTATCATATTAAATGCAATTCGTTGTTTTTGTTTTGGAGCAGAAGTATCTTTCTTGGGTGGCGGTTTGTACAAGTACTTTTTTATATAGCTGCTGTCTTTGGTTAACTTAAACCACTCATATGCCCTTGTGGAATCGGCTTTATACTGTTCCCTCATCAGCCAACCCGGCATCAGGTTAGCATTTACTATATACTCCATTTTCTTTACGCTTTCAGGACGCAATGTATCTGTCAGATATTTTTCCATCATTAATGCAGCAATTGGACCCGCCCATGTAGCACCATAACCGGCATTTTCTACTACAACCGCAATTGCAATTTTTGGATTTTCCCTCGGTGCAAAACAAACAAAAACGGAGTTATCTTTTAATTTAACCCGCTTTCCATCTATGATCCTGTAGTTTTCTGCAGTACCTGTTTTCGCACATACATTAATTCCCGGAAGCCTTGCCACTTTTGCTGTACCAATTTCAACAACATCCTGCATTCCTTTTATCACCTCTTCAAAAGCTGCATCTGTTATATGGGTTAATACCTCATGTTTTTTTCTGAATTGGTTTAAAATTGTGTCAGCTTTTGTCTCCTGCTCTACTTTTTTTACAAAATGAGGTACATAAAAAAATCCTTTGTTTGCTATCAAACACATGGAATTAGCAAGTTGTAAAGGAGTTACCAGCATCATATCCTGACCAATACCTAATGTTACATTGGTACACGAGTTCCATGAATTACGATATACTTTATTGTAAACAGATGTGTCAGGAATATTACCTTTATCTTCTCCCGGAAGATCTACTCCCAGCTTTTCACCCAAGCCAAAAGCGTTCATATAATCCTTCCATTTTGCATACCCTTTCTTTACATTACCAATCCGTGGATTATCAACCGTTAACCGATAAATATGTGAGTAGTAAGCATTACAGGAATTTGCTATACTCAATCTAAGATTAGCAGCATGCCCACCTCCTGCATGTGTACAACGTACAGGTCTTCTGCAGCCGTAATATGCACCTCCGCAACCTAACCCAAAAGATGGTGTTATTACTCCTTGATCAAGTGCTACAACTGCACCAATTGGTTTGAAAGTTGAACCCGGAGGATATTGGCCTTTAATAGCTCTGTTTAACAACGGTCGGGAAACATCTAAAACTAACTTGGCATATGTTTTTTTAAAATTTGACCCTGTGAGCTGATTTGGATCAAAATGAGGACCTGATGCCATACTGAGAATTCCCCCTGTAGAAGGATCAATGGCAACTACGCCACCAATTTTATTTTCCATTAATTTTTCTGCAAGTTGTTGTAGTTCTACATCAATATAGGTATGTAATCCTCTGCCTGTGATGGCTGCAGTATCAAATTCTCCTTTTTCAAAGCTCCCAACTAAACGATTTTTATTATCCTTTATTAAAAATTGAACACCTCTCTGGCCCATTAATATCCTCTCGTAAAATGCCTCCATTCCGCTTCTTCCTGCATAATCGCCGGACCTGTAAAATCCATTTGATCTTGTAATAATTGCTGAATCTACTTCACCAACATACCCCATTATATGCGCTCCAACTTTATAAGGATAAACTCTTACAGGCCGCTCCTGTAGGTAAAAACCTGTACCAAAACGCCACATGTTTTCCTGCAATCCTGAATACTTAATTGGAGTAAGTAATTCTTCAAAGGATGAAGGTCGGTACCTACCATTTTTTAAAATAGCATTCACAATTCTTTTTTGGAACTCTTCAGTATCTATTTCCAAAAGCATACATAAATATGCAGTGTCTACATTCCTGATCTCAGATGGAGTAACCATCAGGTCATGTATTAATGTATTATTTACAATAGCTCTGCCTTTTCTGTCGTAAATAATACCTCTTGAAGGATAAATTATTTTTTTCAAAACTGCATTATCATGAGCTAATTGTTGATACTTGTTTGAAAGAACCTGTAGATTAAATAATTGAAAAAGAATGATGAGAAATGTGGCCAAAAAAATAAGGCGTATAATATAGCTCCTTGATTGGTTAAACACAGGCATAGATGAAAGTACTAACTAAAAAGTTCTAGATTGGAAATTTACCAGACTTGCAAAGGTTGAAAATGCACAGCAGATGCACAATTACAATTTCTTAATTCTTTGTTATGTGATGCGTTATACTGCATTATGAAATTACCTCTGTATAAAAGTATCCCCCTTATAATTAAGAGATATTTGTTCTGTACCTAAGCTTTCTTGGAAAAAGTAATTCAACAGTTAAAATCAGCAACATACTTATTGCAGTTGTTGCTAATATTTTATAGATAAAAGATAAAAATGACCCAAACTGCAGCCACTCCAGCATCACAAGATATGTGTGATGTAAAAATGTAAGAAAAAGTGCGTAAATGAGATAGGGAATCCATCCTAAACTGCGGGGAGATGGCTCAAGGTAGTTGAATTCTGTAGTTTCTTTAGGGATAAGAATATTAATGATGTACGGACGAACAAAGGCTATTAACAGACAAGCAGAAGTATGAAGCCCAGGTGTCATTTTAAAGTAATCTAATGATAAACCTGTAATGAATCCTATCAGAAGTAAATTAAATCTTGATGTTGTAAATGGCAACCACAGAAGAAACAAAAAGTATAAATATGGAATTATAAACCTGTGCAGAGGCGGAATTTTGTTTAAAATATAAACCTGCACCACAATAAAAATGGCTAAACGAAAGACATTTTTTACCAGCTCATTCAACGGTTACGTCTTTTATCCTGTTCAATTTTGTTTTCAGTATCCCTATTCAACTGAAGTTGTTCATCTCGCTGAGAATTTTCAACTATAAATACTTGCTGAATATTACTAAAGTTTACAGCCGTTTTTACAGTAATTAAGTGAAATCCGGTACCAGCATCGGATGTAGCTTTAGCCACTGTACCAACTAAAAATCCCGGTGGAAAATTATATGAATAGACGCTGGTTACCACTGTATCACCAATACTTATTTTAATGTCTTTAGAAATTCCTCTTAAAGAGATAAATCTTGGATCCTTCCCGTTCCATTCTAAAGTTCCATTTTCACCTGTTCTTTTTAATGAAGCTGTTAGCCTGCTTTTTACATGTAATAAACTCATTACCTGGCTAAAGTTTGGACTCACATTTACCACAACTCCGACTGCTGCTCCATTTGAGTTTATTACTGCCATATTATCCCTGATGCCATTTTTAAATCCACGGTTTAGCTGGAGGTAATTGTTTTCAAATATCACTGAGTTATACACCACTTTAGCATCCCTAAAAATGTATCGGCGATATTTTGTTAACGTATCATAACGTGTAGAGTCTACCACTACAAGTTTACCTGTATCAGGTACGCTAAAGTTTACTTTCAATAAATTTAAAAGAGAATCATTCATCCGGTGTACCCTCCTGTTCTCTTCGCGTAAATGGAAATAATCATCAACTTTATCTACCTGGTTGTTTATGCGTCCGGTGATTTCATGTGCTACACCTAAAAATGCTGCCCTGTGAAACCGATTATATTTAAACAACATCCATAGTGCAAAAACCTGCAAAAGCAAAAAAGATATAAATACAAAATACCGGCGTACAAAAAGGAAAATATTGCGCATAGAAAGCCCATCCTAAATCCTTCCCGAAGGGAAGGACTTTACAAACATTTCAGAATATGTATAGATTTTCATGAATTTGGGTATCTCCTAAGCCCTCCCTTCGGGAGGGTTGGGTGGGCGTTATCTCATTACAAAAGGATATCGCTCATAGTTCTGTAAAGCCAGACCTGTGCCACGTACTACGCTGGTCAGCGGATCATCCGCCACATGTACGGGCAATTTAATTTTCTGACTTAAACGTTTATCCAGCCCTTTCAATAACGCCCCACCCCCGGTAATGTAGATGCCACGGCGGTAAATATCTCCGGCTAATTCAGGAGGTGTTTGCTCCAATGCTTTTAAAATGGCTTCTTCAATTTTAAAAATGCTTTTATCTAGTGCTTCTGCAACCTCCTGGTAGCTCACATAAATTTGTTTTGGAATACCCGTAACTAAATCTCGTCCGTTTACAGGCATGTCATCAGGAGGATTATCCAAATCCTTCATAGCCGCACCAATTGTTATTTTAATTTGTTCAGATGTTCGTTCACCAATTAACAAGCTGTGATATCGGCGTAGTGATTCCATAATATCAGCAGTAAATTCATCCCCGGCAATTCTGATAGATTGGTCACAAACAATTCCTGCTAATGCTATAACAGTAATACCTGTTGTACCACCACCAATATCAATGATCATGTTACCCACAGGCTCTTCTACATCAATACCAATACCCAGTGCGGCAGCCATGGGTTCATGAATTAGATAAACTTCTTTGGCGCCAGCTTGTTCTGCGCTGTCTCTTACTGCCCGCTTCTCCACTTCAGTAATGGATGATGGAATGCAGATCATCATTCTCCAGCTTGGCGGAAAAATGGGCTTTCTGGGGTAAATCATCTTTATCATTTCCCTGATCATCAGCTCCGCTGCATTAAAATCCGCAATAACACCATCTTTTAATGGCCGTACAGTTCGAATGCTTTCATGTGTTTTTTCATGCATCATCAATGCACGTTTCCCCACTGCCAACACTTCTTTTGGATTGTTGCGGTTTAATGCAACAATAGAAGGCTCATTTACCACTACTTCATCATTATGAATTATAAGAGTGTTAGCTGTTCCAAGATCAATTGCTATTTCCTGTGTAAACCAGTTGAAAAGTCCCATGCCTCTTTTCTATATTTAAGAGAATAAAATGTTTGCGTGCAAATTTGAAGTATTAATCCGACTTGACAAAAGTAAACACAACGACATAGCATAACTGTATATATAATGTGTAAACATTTGATTTAAGTAACCTTTTTTGATTTCAAGCTACTTGCATTTGAGATTCGCCTTTCTACTTTTGTTGAAGTGAAGATCATCAACCGTACTGTTCTGATTCTGTCCATAGTTAGCTTGTTTGCTGATATGGCAAGTGAGATGCTGTATCCTGTGATTCCTGTTTATCTAAATGAAATTGGCTTTTCTATATTATTAATTGGTATACTGGAAGGTGTGGCTGAGTTTACTGCAGGTTTAACCAAAGGCTATTTTGGGAAAAGGAGTGACGAAAAAGGATTGCGATTGCCATTTATTAAATGGGGATACTTCTTAAGCGCACTTTCTAAACCAATGATGGCTGTATTTACTTTACCTCTTTGGATCTTTTTTGCGAGAACAACA
>MWVY01000072.1_pt1 | contig 23116 bp, 17 predicted proteins | sample 1047251 | NCBI WGS metagenome assembly MWVY01 (sample SAMN06349983, study PRJNA376086) | soil metagenome | isolation source: MS7-5 sample Antarctic (ecotone) soil | place: Antarctica | collected 2015-01-13
GTCGTAAGTCCAAATTATGAAGACTTGGCAGCCGGAGAGAGTTACGCCCAAGAAGCGGAAAAAGATTATCGCCGAAAGTTCCGTTCAGATTTTGCCCGGAAACCCCTCCGTCATACGGACTGCCTGAGTAGAACGTATAAATCGGCGCGATTGACCAGCCATTTAATAAATAGTTGTAGAACGAACTTGTGCCGCCTCGATAAATCCTCGGCGCATAGACCGCGCTCACGACAAATTTATGTCGCCGGTCAAAGTTGCTCGGTCCGGCATCAAAACTACGGTCAAAAACGTCGAAAGGACTATTGCTTTGCGTAAACGTTGCCGAGTTTTGATTCGTATCGGTGGATTTTGACAAAGTATAACTGGCTTGGAACTGCAAGCCATCAGTAAAGCGGCGATTGGCTTGTAAAACCAAAGCGTTATACTCGGATTTTACCGAACTTTGAATTTGTGTTAATGCGTTGTTTCCAAATCCGGCAACGCGGGCGGCAAGCGGCAGCGTAAACGTCTGTCCGTCGAACGGTCCGCCCGTGACGGTAAAGGTAGCCGAAGTGCCGGTACGAACAAGGTTTTGGTCAACGAAGGTCGGCAAATTACGTCCCAAACTTCCGATGTAAGACACCGAAACAACGGTATTTCTAGCAACTTCACGCTCTAAAATAAGGTCGTATTGGTTAATAAGCGGAGCTTGGAAATCTTCTTGGAAAAATTGAACCGCGCCTTGCTGAAATGTCAAATTACTGGTTGGCAGAACATTCGGGAAAATCGGCGCACAAGGTGCAGTCGCTGTACTAACAAGCGGAAAACAGTTAGTTATTGTGCCGGGATTAACACTTTGTTGAGCTTGTCCGCCCGGGTTGCCGGTATTAACCAGCGCATTGTAAATCGTCGAGTTTTGAATGCGTCCGTAGTAAATTCCATAGCCGCCGCGCACAGACGTTTTACCATCACCAAAGATGTCATAAGCAAAACCGATGCGCGGACCGAAATTGTTGCGGTCATCCGGCAAAGTCGAAGTCGCTTCGGCGAAAGTTCGTCCATCGTTCGGAATAATCGTTGTGCTGGTGTTCGCTAACGGTGCTTCGGGCAATTTTATATATTCATAACGCAACCCGAGATTAAGGATTAAACGCGGCGTGATGCGAAAATCATCCTGAGCAAAAAAGTTATAATCGTATGTCGTAAATTTTAATCCCGGCGAGCCGATTCCTTGCGAAAAATTGCTGGTATAGCAGCGTCCGGCTAAACGGGTCGGTGTCGTAGGCGGTGTGATCGGCGTGGCGCACGTTGTTCCTGCCGGTAAAGGACTGCGGAAATTAACGTAATCAACGATAAAATCGTTAATGTTGTTATACGAGTAAGCGCCGGCTTCAAAGCGCAGGTTTTGGATGTCGTCGGTTACGCGGTTAATGTCTGCGCCGAATTTAAAGGTGTGTCGTCCGCGCGTGTAAGTTACCGTGTCGGCAAATTGAATGCGTCGTTCGTCAGGAAAAGCCGGACGCTCTAAAAAGGTCGGCGTTCCAAATTCCAAACCGCCGGTAATAAAAATACTCGGCGAACGCGCACCGCCGACGACAGTATTAGAATTGGTCGGCTCACCCGGAAGCGGCGGAGTGCTGAATTGACGTTCAAAATCGCGTCCGTATTGAAAACGAAATTCGTTCAGCATATTTGCCGACAAAGTTGATTGAAGCCGGGCGTTGACCGAATCCACACTCACGAAATCATCTCCAAAACTCGACCGTCCGCGCGTATTGACGGCTTGGGTTTGAATGCCGTTCGGAGATTCCCAACGCATTCGGTTGTAGCTGATGCTGAATAAGTTACTACCGTTAATTTGCCAGTCAATTTTCGGTAAATAGATAGTCTGGTCGCCCTTGCGCGGAGTTTCGCCGGTTAACGAATTAAGAAATGATAATGAACTGTCAATTTGCGCGTTGGTTAAACCTCTGCTCAACAAACGCGGACGATTGAAGCTGTTCACATTATCAGGATCATTATTTAAGAAATTCGGATTGGAAAATACCGACAAACCCGGAAAGTTTCTTTTTTGCTGGTCATAACTGAAAAAGAAAAACAAACGGTCTTTGATTATCGGACCGCCGACCGCTCCGCCGAATTGTTCGCGCAAATCAACCGGTTTTGCCGCAACCGGAGTTGAAACTCCGTTGACCAGCACCGAGTTGAAGGCACGCGGATTACGCGCACCGTTCCGGTTGTTGCGGTTATAATAAAACAATTCCCCGTGAAACTCATTCGTTCCGCTTTTGGTGACTGTATTGATAACGCCGCCGGCGGCGCGTCCGTATTCGGCTGAATAGTTTGAACCGTTGATTTGAAATTCGCGCACTGCCGATTGGCTGATGACGTAGTTGATGCGGGTGCGTCCGCGTTCTTCGGAGAAAAATGCCTGATTGTTGTCGCCGCCGTCCACTGTGCTGTTATTAAGCAAACCGGAAATACCGCGAAAACTAATCAAACCGAAAGTTCCGTCAGGAACGGTCGAAGGTGCTAACAGCGCAAAGTTTGAAGCACGTCTTCCGTTAATAGGTAATTCGTTGATAGATGTTTGATTAATATTAGTTGAATTAGAATTATCAGTAGTATTGATAACCGGAGCTTCTGCCGTAACTTCGACGGTTGCGGTTGCCCCTTGGACACTCAAAGGAATATCAAGTGAAGTTGTCTTTCCAACTTCGACAACAATGTTTTCCTGCTTGAATGTTGAAAAGCCAGTTGAAGTAACTTCTACCGCGAAAGTTCCGGGTTGAAGGTTTGCAACTCGGAAAGTACCGTCTTCGGTTGCATTTACTGTTTCTGTTTTATTTGTCCCCGTATTGGTAACCGTTACAGTCGCATTTGGAACAATCGCGCCTTGTGGGTCGGAAATCTTTCCGCTGATGCCGCCCGTTACGGTTGATTGGGCAAAAACTTGTCCGATTCCCAGAACCAGACAGAAAACCGTCGTTGCTAAAAATTTAATCGAAAATTTTCTAGTCATTTACTTTTTTGACCTCTTTGATTTTTATAGAATTTTTGAAAAATTGCGTTCTTTGGATATACAAAAAGAAAGATATCTTGAATTTTGAATTTTTATCTTAGTTTTTGGATTTTAAGGCTTAAAAATTTCGCTCTTTGATTGCTGTTTCTAGATCCAAAAATATCCTCCGAAATATATTAAACGTTTAACTTTCACACTTTTGCTGAATTCATAGCCGAAGCTACAAATTTTTTTGCCTTTTCTTTTACGAAAAAACAAACAATTACGATTTTAAATCAGGCAAATTAAGTTCCTTAGTTTTTTCAAATAGAATTATATTATGCGAATCTCAAGTTTTTCTAACATTCAAGTTAATTTTGTGTTAAAAATCGGCTTCTTTTTTCGAGGAAAATAAATAAAGTTTGGGAATATAATCAAGTGTTTTTGAATTTATTGTCAATAGATGAACTTAACTATGGCTGATTTTAGGTTCTCCAAGCTGTCGGGTTAAATATGATTGCAACTTTTTTCACAGGTATTGCGTCATTAAACAATAGCTTTAAAAACCTTTTGAATTTTGAAGGTTTCCGAAGGATTTTTGTTTTGGTCTTAAAAGAGCATATCAGCAGATTGAGCGATTTGGGCGGATTTTAATTTATTCTGGCGGAAATCGAATTGAAAATTACACAAATTCGTTGTTATTGGTTATGATATTCAATGAGAAGCAATGCAAAACAATCATTTGAACGGTTTGAGCGATTTTAGAATACTTGACTTTTTAGTAATTGTAGTTTAGATTATTCGGGCAATAAACAAATTGTTTGTCGCAACCGGACATTTGAAAAATAACTGGTCGAAAAGGGGGAAGAAAAATATGTCTCGTTTAGCATTAACATCGGTTGAAAACAAGGTGCATTTACATCATCGAATAATGGCAAGTTTAACGGTGCAGGCAAGTTGGGTTGACGCAGAAAGCGGAAACACGGTTTTTGTTGAAGGGCTGACGGAAAATCTCGGCGAAAACAGCGCACTTGTAAATTTGAACATTTTGCCGCCGGTCGGGAGCGAAGTTAGATTGCGAATTTACGATGAGGAAAAAACTATCATTGAAGTTCCGACACAAGTGATTCGGGTTGAACGCGACCCAAGCAAGCCGTTAGCCGCTCTTTCGGTTCTGGAAAATCTGAAAAAGTGGAAACAAAACGCTTTGACCGCCGCGCAGAAATGGGTAACCAGAAATTGGCAGTTAAATTACGATGAGGAATGGGTAAATTAATTTTAGTTATTATTCTTTTTTCATAATCAGAGCGGAGAGAATTTTTTTGGAGATTCTTCTCCGCTTTTGCTTTACCGGGAATTTGGGGCAAAGGCAAACGAAAATAAACTTCAGCGCATCATTACAAACAATGAAAAAGATAATTTCAGTAATTTTTATTTTATTTTTGACAAGTTTTGTTTTCGCGCAAGGTAATGCACCAAAAACTTTGTCGCAGACCGAATATGTCAAAATGCTCTATGATTTACAAAAAAATCCGGGCAAAAAAGACGATTTAGTTGAAGCGATTCGCAAACGTGGAATAAGTTTTGAACTAACCGACGGTTTGCGCGGTTTGACGAGAACCAAAAGCAAAAACGACAACGAACTGCAGCGAACTTTGGAAGAAGCTAATCGGCGGCGGCAAAATCCAACAGCGATAAAATTGCCGTCGGAAAAAGAAGCGACGGAGATTTTGGAAAAAACACGCGCAAATACGTTGGCGGCGGTTGAGGAGATGCCGGATTTTGTCGTCAAACAATTGATTTCGCGCTCTCTTGCCTATGCCGGAACAAATAATTTCCGCAATCTCGACCGCTTGATTGTCGCCGTCAGTTATCGTTCGAGCGGGCAGGAAGAATACAAACTTTTATCGCGCAACGGAGTTTTGGAAAACAATCCGAAACCGAAACAAACCTACAGCGAAGTTTTTGGTGACTGTATTGATAACGCCGCCGGCGGCGCGTCCGTATTCGGCTGAATAGTTTGAACCGTTGATTTGAAATTCGCGCACTGCCGATTGGCTGATGACGTAGTTGATGCGGGTGCGTCCGCGTTCTTCGGAGAAAAATGCCTGATTGTTGTCGCCGCCGTCCACTGTGCTGTTATTAAGCAAACCGGAAATACCGCGAAAACTAATCAAACCGAAAGTTCCGTCAGGAACGGTCGAAGGTGCTAACAGCGCAAAGTTTGAAGCACGTCTTCCGTTAATAGGTAATTCGTTGATAGATGTTTGATTAATATTAGTTGAATTAGAATTATCAGTAGTATTGATAACCGGAGCTTCTGCCGTAACTTCGACGGTTGCGGTTGCCCCTTGGACACTCAAAGGAATATCAAGTGAAGTTGTCTTTCCAACTTCGACAACAATGTTTTCCTGCTTGAATGTTGAAAAGCCAGTTGAAGTAACTTCTACCGCGAAAGTTCCGGGTTGAAGGTTTGCAACTCGGAAAGTACCGTCTTCGGTTGCATTTACTGTTTCTGTTTTATTTGTCCCCGTATTGGTAACCGTTACAGTCGCATTTGGAACAATCGCGCCTTGTGGGTCGGAAATCTTTCCGCTGATGCCGCCCGTTACGGTTGATTGGGCAAAAACTTGTCCGATTCCCAGAACCAGACAGAAAACCGTCGTTGCTAAAAATTTAATCGAAAATTTTCTAGTCATTTACTTTTTTGACCTCTTTGATTTTTATAGAATTTTTGAAAAATTGCGTTCTTTGGATATACAAAAAGAAAGATATCTTGAATTTTGAATTTTTATCTTAGTTTTTGGATTTTAAGGCTTAAAAATTTCGCTCTTTGATTGCTGTTTCTAGATCCAAAAATATCCTCCGAAATATATTAAACGTTTAACTTTCACACTTTTGCTGAATTCATAGCCGAAGCTACAAATTTTTTTGCCTTTTCTTTTACGAAAAAACAAACAATTACGATTTTAAATCAGGCAAATTAAGTTCCTTAGTTTTTTCAAATAGAATTATATTATGCGAATCTCAAGTTTTTCTAACATTCAAGTTAATTTTGTGTTAAAAATCGGCTTCTTTTTTCGAGGAAAATAAATAAAGTTTGGGAATATAATCAAGTGTTTTTGAATTTATTGTCAATAGATGAACTTAACTATGGCTGATTTTAGGTTCTCCAAGCTGTCGGGTTAAATATGATTGCAACTTTTTTCACAGGTATTGCGTCATTAAACAATAGCTTTAAAAACCTTTTGAATTTTGAAGGTTTCCGAAGGATTTTTGTTTTGGTCTTAAAAGAGCATATCAGCAGATTGAGCGATTTGGGCGGATTTTAATTTATTCTGGCGGAAATCGAATTGAAAATTACACAAATTCGTTGTTATTGGTTATGATATTCAATGAGAAGCAATGCAAAACAATCATTTGAACGGTTTGAGCGATTTTAGAATACTTGACTTTTTAGTAATTGTAGTTTAGATTATTCGGGCAATAAACAAATTGTTTGTCGCAACCGGACATTTGAAAAATAACTGGTCGAAAAGGGGGAAGAAAAATATGTCTCGTTTAGCATTAACATCGGTTGAAAACAAGGTGCATTTACATCATCGAATAATGGCAAGTTTAACGGTGCAGGCAAGTTGGGTTGACGCAGAAAGCGGAAACACGGTTTTTGTTGAAGGGCTGACGGAAAATCTCGGCGAAAACAGCGCACTTGTAAATTTGAACATTTTGCCGCCGGTCGGGAGCGAAGTTAGATTGCGAATTTACGATGAGGAAAAAACTATCATTGAAGTTCCGACACAAGTGATTCGGGTTGAACGCGACCCAAGCAAGCCGTTAGCCGCTCTTTCGGTTCTGGAAAATCTGAAAAAGTGGAAACAAAACGCTTTGACCGCCGCGCAGAAATGGGTAACCAGAAATTGGCAGTTAAATTACGATGAGGAATGGGTAAATTAATTTTAGTTATTATTCTTTTTTCATAATCAGAGCGGAGAGAATTTTTTTGGAGATTCTTCTCCGCTTTTGCTTTACCGGGAATTTGGGGCAAAGGCAAACGAAAATAAACTTCAGCGCATCATTACAAACAATGAAAAAGATAATTTCAGTAATTTTTATTTTATTTTTGACAAGTTTTGTTTTCGCGCAAGGTAATGCACCAAAAACTTTGTCGCAGACCGAATATGTCAAAATGCTCTATGATTTACAAAAAAATCCGGGCAAAAAAGACGATTTAGTTGAAGCGATTCGCAAACGTGGAATAAGTTTTGAACTAACCGACGGTTTGCGCGGTTTGACGAGAACCAAAAGCAAAAACGACAACGAACTGCAGCGAACTTTGGAAGAAGCTAATCGGCGGCGGCAAAATCCAACAGCGATAAAATTGCCGTCGGAAAAAGAAGCGACGGAGATTTTGGAAAAAACACGCGCAAATACGTTGGCGGCGGTTGAGGAGATGCCGGATTTTGTCGTCAAACAATTGATTTCGCGCTCTCTTGCCTATGCCGGAACAAATAATTTCCGCAATCTCGACCGCTTGATTGTCGCCGTCAGTTATCGTTCGAGCGGGCAGGAAGAATACAAACTTTTATCGCGCAACGGAGTTTTGGAAAACAATCCGAAACCGAAACAAACCTACAGCGAAGTCGGCGGAACGAGTTCAACCGGAGAGTTTGTTACGGTTTTAGCAAAAATTTTTAAACCCGAAAGCGAGACGAAATTTGAACTTATTGATACCGACACAATCCGCAATCGCCGCGCCGTAGTTTTTAATTACTCAATCGTGCGGGACAAAGCAAAACAGCAAATCACTACTTTTGGTGCATTTGACGATTCGGTGATTACGGGAATGGACGGCAAAATTTGGATTGACCGCGAAAATTTTCGCGTCCTGCGCGTCGAAAGCGCGGCAACCGAAATCCCCGAAAGTTTTCGGATTCGCTCGGCTAACCGCATAGTTGATTACGATTGGGTTACGATTGCCAATGAAAAATATCTGCTTCCGTCGCTCTCCGACGTGCGCTTGACCTCAAGAGAAAACAGCCAACTTTATGAAACCCGAAACGTGATTCGTTTCAAAGATTATCAAAAATACGGTTCGGAAGTTAAAATTTTGGACGAAGACGAAGAAGTGCCGGAAGCAAAGCCCCAAAAATAAAATTTGATAAAAAAATAATTCATTGTGTTAAAATCGAAAAATTATGGGACAGCTAATCATCGAAATTCCGTTTGAAATAACGCGCCGTTATCAAATAAAAAACATTAAACTCGCCGCCGACGTGCTGGCAAAATTGGATATGTTGTCTTTGGGCAAAAATCCGACGCGCAGGCAATTGGAAGATTTGGAAGATTTGATAGCCGCCGAAGAATCTTACGCGGAAGCTAAAGAAAAAGGAACGATTTCTTGGGAAGAGATTAAAGCGGAATTTAACGCATGACTTATACAGTCGAGTTTGCGCCGCGAACAAGACGCGAATTGAGAAAACTTTCTTCCGTTGTCCGAAAGCGTGTCTTGGATAAAATTGATTCTCTAGCCGACAATCCATTTCCATATGGTTATACGGAAATAAAAGGTTCGCAAAATTATTATCGTGTAAAGGTCGGCAATTATCGAATTATCTACACGGTTGAACACGGCGAACTTTTAATTTTAGTCGTCCACATCGGGCATCGCCGTGAAATCTATCGTTAAAATCCGGTTTATAAAGCAAAATAAGCGGCGAGTGCGGGAACTATTAACCACAGCAAACCTTTGATGAGAAAAAACAGAAAACCGGCAATGCCGAAGCGTTTTATCCAACCGGCATCGGAAAATTTTCTTTTTCTTGATGGTTCCTGCATTCTTTTTATAAAATAACTTTTTTGACGACGCTTTTCAAACGAAACAATGAGGAATTTTGCCGAATTATGAGAAAACAATTCTTGACAAATTCGGCGTTGCTTGTTTGGATATTGCTTGCGTCCGTTTTCGCGTCTGCACAAAACGCGCCGCCCGTAGAAAAAAATAAACTTGAGGCTGATTTGGTTGAACTGACAAAACTCGACAACACGATAAAACTCGATATTCGTTATGCCCGCACCGATAATTTTGTTGGCAAAGTAGTCTATTGCGAAGTGCGTGCCTTTATGCAGCGTCCTGCCGCCGAAGCACTTCTGCGCGTTCATCAAAAACTAAAAAAACAAGGATTCGGTTTAGTTATTTTTGATGGTTATCGCCCGTGGTCGGTAACGAAACTTTTTTGGGAAGTTACGCCGGAGGACAAACGGAAATTCGTCGCTAATCCAAAAACCGGCTCAGGAAGAATACAAACTTTTATCGCGCAACGGAATTCTAGAGAATAATCCAAAACCGAAACAAACCTACAGCGAAGTCGGCGGAACAAGTTCAACCGGAGAGTTTGTTACGGTTTTAGCAAAAATTTTTAAACCCGAAAGCGAGACAAAATTTGAACTTATTGATACCGATACAATCCGCAATCGTCGCGCCGTAGTTTTTAATTACTCAATCGTGCGGGACAAAGCAAAACAGCAAATCACTACTTCTGGTGCATTTGACGATTCGGTGATTACGGGAATGGACGGCAAAATTTGGATTGACCGCGAAAATTTCCGTGTCCTGCGCGTCGAAAGCGCGGCAACTGAAATCCCCGAAAGTTTTCGGATTCGCTCGGCTAACCGCATAGTTGATTACGATTGGGTTACGATTGCCAATGAAAAATATCTGCTTCCGTCGCTCTCCGACGTGCGCTTGACCTCAAGAGAAAACAGCCAACTTTATGAAACCCGAAACGTGATTCGTTTCAAAGATTATCAAAAATACGGTTCGGAAGTTAAAATTTTGGACGAAGACGAAGAAGTGCCGGAAGCAAAGCCCCAAAAATAAAATTTGATAAAAAAATAATTCATTGTGTTAAAATCGAAAAATTATGGGACAGCTAATCATCGAAATTCCGTTTGAAATAACGCGCCGTTATCAAATAAAAAACATTAAACTCGCCGCCGACGTGCTGGCAAAATTGGATATGTTGTCTTTGGGCAAAAATCCGACGCGCAGGCAATTGGAAGATTTGGAAGATTTGATAGCCGCCGAAGAATCTTACGCGGAAGCTAAAGAAAAAGGAACGATTTCTTGGGAAGAGATTAAAGCGGAATTTAACGCATGACTTATACAGTCGAGTTTGCGCCGCGAACAAGACGCGAATTGAGAAAACTTTCTTCCGTTGTCCGAAAGCGTGTCTTGGATAAAATTGATTCTCTAGCCGACAATCCATTTCCATATGGTTATACGGAAATAAAAGGTTCGCAAAATTATTATCGTGTAAAGGTCGGCAATTATCGAATTATCTACACGGTTGAACACGGCGAACTTTTAATTTTAGTCGTCCACATCGGGCATCGCCGTGAAATCTATCGTTAAAATCCGGTTTATAAAGCAAAATAAGCGGCGAGTGCGGGAACTATTAACCACAGCAAACCTTTGATGAGAAAAAACAGAAAACCGGCAATGCCGAAGCGTTTTATCCAACCGGCATCGGAAAATTTTCTTTTTCTTGATGGTTCCTGCATTCTTTTTATAAAATAACTTTTTTGACGACGCTTTTCAAACGAAACAATGAGGAATTTTGCCGAATTATGAGAAAACAATTCTTGACAAATTCGGCGTTGCTTGTTTGGATATTGCTTGCGTCCGTTTTCGCGTCTGCACAAAACGCGCCGCCCGTAGAAAAAAATAAACTTGAGGCTGATTTGGTTGAACTGACAAAACTCGACAACACGATAAAACTCGATATTCGTTATGCCCGCACCGATAATTTTGTTGGCAAAGTAGTCTATTGCGAAGTGCGTGCCTTTATGCAGCGTCCTGCCGCCGAAGCACTTCTGCGCGTTCATCAAAAACTAAAAAAACAAGGATTCGGTTTAGTTATTTTTGATGGTTATCGCCCGTGGTCGGTAACGAAACTTTTTTGGGAAGTTACGCCGGAGGACAAACGGAAATTCGTCGCTAATCCAAAAACCGGCTCAAAGCATAATCGCGGCTGCGCGGTTGATTTGAGTTTGTTTGATTTGCGAACGGGGAAATTTATCGAAATGCCGACGGATTTTGACGATTTCACCGAAAAAGCAAGCCCGAATTATAAAGGCGGAACAAAAGAACAGCGAAAAAACCGCGATTTGCTCCGCACGACGATGGAAGCCGATGGTTTTACCGTTAATGTCAATGAATGGTGGCACTTTGATTATAAAGATTGGCAGGATTATGACATTTATGACATTGCTTTTTCTGAAATAGTTGAGGATAAAAAGTCATAACAGTGTAATTTCAGTCCAAATTTTTCAGCCATTCAAAACTTTTGGGCGCAATAATTGAGTTTTCCGCTAAATCCTTTTTCAGTAATTCTAAATCTTCGGGAAAATCCACATCATACCAAACCGGCAAAAGCGCAAGCAGCCAGCCGAGATTTTCGATATTTCGCGCGGTTTGCTCGAAGGTTTCTGCCGAACTCCATCCGATATTTTCAAAAATTTCTTTTCGTAAGCCGCGCAAACCGATTAAATAAAAGCCGCCGTCTTTAGTTTTTCCCAAAACCGCATCAGATTTTTCCAAACGATTAAACGCCTGCGTGATAAATTCGGGCGGAAAAGTCGGGCTGTCAGTTCCAATCATGACAACTGCATCCGAATTGTTCAAAAACGCGAATTGAAAAGCGTTGAACATTTTTTCGCCGAGATTTGCGCCTTTCTGTTCGACAAACTTAAATTTATTTTCAAATTTAGTGAAATAATCGCGCTCTGACGGCGGCGAAAAAGCGATTATTAATTCGTCTGCCGCGTTTTGCGCTTTGTTTATCGCATCTTCAAGAAATGCTTCGGAAATTTCCGCGCATTGTTCCGGCGATAGAAAGGGCTGAAGCCGCGTTTTGACGTTTCCCGCTCGCGGAACTTTTGCCATAATGATGATTGAATGTTCCATTTTTTTGCTCGTTGTTCGTGGTTAGTTGTTCGTTGCTTTTTGTTTTACGGAATCAATGATTCAACTTTATTATCGAATTAATAAACAACGAACAACTAACCACGAACAACAAACTCTTTAAAAATAATTATGCACTATTACAACGAAGAAGATTTAAACAGATTCGGCGAAATCGGCAAACACAAGCCCGAACTTTTCGAGAAGTTTATGGCGTGGTATCAAGCCTGTCAAGAAGAAGGCGCACTCTCGAAACGCGAAAAGGCTCTGATTGGTTTGGCGGTTTCGGTTGTCGTGCAATGCCCGTATTGCATTGACGCTTATACGCAATCGAGTTTAGAAAACGGCTCAAATATGGAGCAGATGACCGAAGCGATGCACTTGGCGGCGGCGATTCGCGGCGGCGCAAGTCTCATTCACGGCATCCAATCGCACAACGCGCATGATAAAATTTCAATGTGAAATTTGTTCGTGGTTAGTTGTTCGTTGTGTCGTTTGTTGAAGTTGAAAATTCTATGGAAAAGACGAATTTTGAAAATTTACGCATTTATCAACTTTCGGAAGAATTAGCCGATAAAATTTGGAAAATTGTTGGCGAATGGAACAACTTTTCACGCGATACGGTTGGCAAGCAAATTGCGCGTTCAGCCGACAGCATTGGTGCGAATATCGCAGAAGAAACGGGCAGATATACTTTTACCGAAAACAGACGATTTGCATATATTGCCAGAGGTTCACTTTATGAAACAAAACATTGGCTGCGGCGTGCCTTTAAGCGGAATTTACTGTCAAAAGAACAAATTGGAGAAATAAAACCATTGATTGACGAACTCGCTCCAAAACTCAACGCATATATTAACTCAATAACTCGCTCAAAAGACAAAAGCAACGAATCACGAACTACGAACAAATGACAACAACAGCAACAGTTCAAATCAGACGCAACGGCAAACCTGCCTTGCCAAATTCGCCTGTCAGTTTTGGCGAAAAACTCAATGCAAGCAGTTTAGATTTGCGTTCGGCGACAATTAATACGCTTCAAGTTAATGTCGGCAAACTGTGCAATCAAGCGTGTAAGCATTGCCACGTTGATGCAAGCCCGACGCGCACGGAAATTATGTCGCGTGAAACTATCGAAGCGTGTCTGGACGCTTTGCGAAAACATAAAATTCCGACGATTGATATTACGGGCGGCGCACCCGAACTTGTTCCCGATTTTCGCTACTTCGTTGTCGAAGCCCGAAAAACCGGCGCGAAAGTTATTGTGCGGCACAATTTAACCGTGATGTTTGAAGAAAATCAGACAGATTTGCCCGAATTTTTCCGTGAAAACAAAGTCGAAGTCATGTCGAGTTTGCCATATTTTCTTGAGCAGCAAACTGACGCGCAACGCGGCACCGGCGTTTTTAATAAATCGGTTGAAGCCTTGCGGAAATTAAACGCGGTTGGTTACGGTATTGATGAAAAGTTGGTTTTGAATCTGGTTTATAATCCGACGGGAGCATTTCTGCCGCCGGAACAGTCGGCAATCGAAGCTGATTTCAAACGCGAACTAAAAACGCGCTATGACATTTTGTTTGACAATCTTTACACGATTACGAATATGCCGATTGCGCGTTTTCTTGATTATCTGCGGAGTTCAAAAAATGAAGAACGCTATCTGCAAAAACTCGTCAACGCCTTTAATCCCGCGACGGTTGAAGGTTTGATGTGCCGAAATATTATCAGCGTTGATTGGACGGGGAAACTTTTTGATTGCGATTTTAACCAAATGCTTGAAATCGGCGTTTCGGCGGATTTGCCGCAAACAATTCACGATTTTTCGCCCGAAAAATTTGCGCGTCGGCAAATTATGACGGGCGCGCATTGTTTTGGCTGCACTGCCGGTTCTGGTTCAAGCTGCGGCGGCGCAGTCGCCAACTAATGACTGTCAGAAAACAACTACATTATTTCTGTATTATCTGACTCTCGCTGTCAAAGTAATTTCCTTGTTTTTTGGCGGATAACAAACTTCGTCCGTGCAAGCCTGATAGCGCACGACGACCGGAATTTTCAAAACTCCTCCCTTAAAATTGGCGGGAACGGCGACGTTAAAAGTGAAAGCGGCGCGACCTTCGTAGACGTTGATTGTATCTTCGGAAAAGGCGAGTTTGCGGTTTTTGCCGCGCGGATACATAACTGTTCCGACTTTCGCACCGGACGCACTGGCTTTTACAACCGTCGGAATGGCGTATTCGCTTCCCGGACGGCTTGAATTGACGTGCAAACCATCTGGAATGTCTATCACAACGGTTGCTCTGGTTGCGCCGCCGCGTTTAATTGTTCCGATGGAACCTCTGATTGTCTGCGCGTTGGTTTCAACCAAAACGCCCGCTAAAAAAATTAAAGATAACGATAAAATTGCACTGAATAAAGTTTTTTTCATAATTTTTCTCTGTCAATAATTGATGTTTTACTGTCGTTTCAAGATGCTTCTATTTCAGGCAGAAACTATTTATCAGTTCATTAATTCTGCCCGCATAACTATCTCGAAACGCTTTGAGAACCAAAATTTGTAAATCGTAAGTTTTTTGTTGTTTTTTGCTTTCGATGATTTTACGAAATTCGCAGAACTCAACTTCCTGTTCGGTTTTTTCGCTTTCAATCAAACACATTTTTTCACCTTCGGACGCATCTTGCAAAATGTTTTCCGCTAAAACTTTGTCGGCTTCCTGCCTGACATTTTTGCAAGCGGAAGCAAAATCCAAATTCGCAGAAACGGTTAAATAAACCTGCGCCCGCCAAATGTTGCGCTCGTCTCGTTCGCCAAAATCCTTTGAATAAGCCTCAAACGCATAACCGGAATCGTCGCGTATCGGGTGGACAAATCCTTCGGGTTTTACAAGCCTAAAATCTTCCGTTTCAATAACTTCCGGTTCAAAGGCACGCTCGGCACTTTTTTTGATTTGCGTCGAGATAATAACCATCACCAAAACCAAAACGCCGCCGATGATAAGAATTTCCATAAAATTATAGCAGGTGAAAAAGTTTGAAAAGTGAAAAGTAATGTTTAATTTTTAGTTTTTCACTTTTAGTTTTTAGTTTTTAGTTTTTCACTTTTTTGCCGCCAGCTGTCCGCAAGCCGCGTAAATATCGCGCCCGCGCGGACGGCGAACAAAAGCGGAAATGCCTTTTGTTTCTAATATGTCTTTAAAGCGTTCGATTTGTTCCCAACTCGAAGGATGATATTCGAGCGGTTCGGCTGAGTTGTGCGGAATCAGGTTGATTTTGACGCGGTTTAATTCGTAACGATTCAAAAGATTTGCCAGCTGCCGCGCTTGTTCGTCGGTATCGTTCACGCCGCCGAGCAAAACGTATTCAAACGTAAATCTTTCATTTTTTCGCAGAGATTTTTCAAACTCTTTTGCCGCTTCAAGCAATTCTTCGATATTCCAACGCTTGTTTATCGGCATTAATTTGTCGCGCAATTGATTGTTCGGCGCGGAGAGCGAAATCGCCAGATGCGGACGCTTTTCGAGCTTGGCAAGTTCGTAAATTTTCGGCACAATTCCCGCCGTCGAAACCGTAACGCGGTTTGGCACAATGAATAAACCTTCTTCTTCGCTCATAATTTCGAGAGCTTTTATCAGATTTTCAAAATTCAGAAACGGCTCGCCCGCGCCCATTCCGACTAAATTTGTGCCGTGCGGAGTTTCCGCGCCGATGCCATAGACATCGTTGAGAACAATAATTATCTGCTCGACAATTTCGCCCGCCGTTAAATTTCTGAGAAGTCCGAGTTTCGCCGTCAAACAAAAATCACATTTCAGCGGACAGCCCGACTGCGACGAAAAACAAATCGTGTCGCGGTTTTCAGTCGGAATAAAAACGGTTTCGACGGGAAAATTATCGCGCGTTTTCATCAAAAAGCGGCGCGTTCCGTCCGTCGAAACATAGCGCGATTCAACTTTGAGAGTCGAAGCCGTCGCCGTTTCATTTAACTTTTCGCGCAAATTTTTCGGCAAATCAGTCATCTCCTCAAACGAGCGCAAGCGTCTTTCGTGCAAACCTTTGAAAATCTGCGCGGCACGATATTTCGGCTCGCCGAGATTTTTAACAAAATCGGTCAGTTCGTCTTTTGAAAATGATGTTAAGTGAAGTTTTTCGCTCATTACAGTTTTATTTTAGCTTATCTTTTACTAAAAACGCATCATTACGTTTTTCATTTTTCATATATCAATTATCATTAAACATTGAATGCTGACAAACGACCAATACTTAAACGATAAATAGCATATGAAAAATAAAACGATTATCGGCGGCATTATTGCTTTAACAGTCATTTTTTTGATAGCTTTGCTTTGTCTTTGGATTGGCAAAAAAATCAATAACAGTATCAGGGGAACACAAGATACGACAGAAACAACCCAAACGAACGGAGAGCCGCAAAATCCTTCGCTTGCGCCAAATTCGCCCGAACAAGCCGTGCAGATTTTTCTTGCGCTGGGCAATCCGTCAAACGCCAGCGCGTCCGACCCGAATAATTATTTACTGGTCAATAATTATTTTGCGCTTTCCTACAACCGAGATAAAGCAATTCCCAATTGGGTAGCGTGGCGAATTTCAAAAGCGGAATTAGGCAATTTTCCGCGTCCGAATCCCGATCCGTTTCGTCCCGACAACCGTTTGCCGAAAAGTTGGACGCGCGCTACGCCTTCGGATTATACGGGAAGCGGTTTTGACAGAGGACATCTGTGTCCGAGTGCCGACCGAAGCGGTTCAATCGAGGGAATGTCGGCGACGTTTTTGATGACGAATATTACACCGCAGTTTGGCGATTTAAATCGCGGACCATGGCAGAAACTTGAAGCATATTTGCGGACTCTGGTAACGCGCGGCAGCGATGTTTATATTTTCGCGGGCGTTTACGGCGAAAGAGGAAAGTTAAAGAAAAAAGTCTCTGTGCCGACAAACGATTGGAAAATTGCGGTGGCTGTTCCAAGCGGCGCACCGATTTCTGCAATCAACGCGGACACGCGCGTAATCGCGGTTGATATGCCAAATGTCAAAGGAATTCTGCGTGCCGATTGGCAGCTTTACCGCACAACCGTGCGTCAAATCGAACAACGAACCGGCTACAATTTATTTTCAAATTTGCCGCCAAGTTTGCAGGATACGCTTGAAAATAAGATAGATATAGATAATTCTTGAACTACAGATGACCCGCGTGAAATCTATCAAGTAGTCAAAACTTTTAACATCACCGCGTCTTTTGCGATAAAATTTAACTTATGAACACAACACTTCCACAGGAGATGGAACAACATACTTATGCAATTATGAATCGCGTCGAAGATTCGCATTGGTGGTTTGTCGGGCGGCGTTTGATTTTGGAGAGTTTTCTCGAAGATATAGTCCAGAGTTCAAAGTCCAAAGCCCAAAGTCCAAAAATCTTGGATGTCGGCTGCGGAACAGGCGCGAATCTTGAAATGCTCGCCAATTTTGGCGAAGCGCAAGGCGTTGACGTATCCGACGACGCGCTTGAATTTTGTAAGACGAAAGGCTTAAAAGCGCACAAAGGTTTGGCGGAAAGTTTGCCGTTTGCAGATGAAAGTTTTGACCTTGTTACCGCGCTTGATGTCGTTGAACATTTGGACGACGATGTAGCCGGACTCAAAGAAATGAATCGCGTTTTGCGGAAAGACGGTAAAACGCTAATTTTCGTTCCCGCGTTTATGTGGCTGTGGGGTGTACAGGACGACGTTTCAAATCATCGTATCCGCTACACGAAAAAACAGATTGTCGAAAGATTGCAGAAAGCGGGTTTTGAAATTGAACGCGCAACTTATGCCAATATTACGTTTTTCGCGCCGATTCTGGGCGGCAGAACTTTGATGAAACTGGCGGGCATCAAACCCGAATCAGAAAATAATGTTAATGTTTCCGCCTTGAACAGCATTTTTGGCAAACTTTTCGGCGCGGAAAGATTCTGGCTTAAACGCGCCAATTTTCCATTTGGCGTTTCGATTGTGGTTGTGGCAAAAAAGATTTGAATCACAAATATTTTCAATTTTATAACATCACGCACGCCGCCGAATTGATGGGAGTTGACCGCAGCCATTTGCACGGAAGGATGAAAAATTTGGGGATTAACGTAAAGTAATTTTTATTTTCTCAGGCATCTTGCCGGTAATGAAAAAGCCGTTAGGATAACGGCGTTTCGGAGCAAATCGGCAGAGTTTTGTTTTAATCAAACCTCGACAAACAAAACGCCGCCAGCCGTCAATCCGCTTATTAAATCTGTAAAATTTTGCGGATTCATTTTTGCTTCACAAACTTTGCCCGAATACGGAAAAGCCGGAGTTGACGAAATAAGACTGCTTTCTTCATACAGATTCGGCGTTTTGTCTTCAACAATTTGCGGACGCAGCAATTTAAGAAAAACTTTTTCGGTTAAAAGCAAAACTCTTGATTCGTTCAAAGCGCGAAGAACCGACGGCGAATCGAGAATGATTTCTTTCCCGAATATCTTTTCACGAAGGAGTTGTTCAATTTTCGGCGCAAGCGTCGAAAAATGCGCGGGCAGCTTCAAGCTGTCCGAAAGAACTTTTGAATAATAAGCGATTATTTCGCCGGAAGTCTGCGCCTGCGGAATTTTATATTCGCGCTCGATAATTACTTCGTTGGAAATAACATCGCGTCCTTCATATGTAAAAGAATCAATTACTTTGGAGTTCGTATCGAGTGAAAGCGGAATTTTTAACTGTATTTTCCCGATGTCCAAATTTTCAATAATTTGGCGAATCTCTTTTATTCTTTCGATGCGCGGACTTAAAACGGGAATGGCAATATCAAAATCTTTAATCCTTTCTTCGACAACTTCAATCGTTTGAATTTTAAGGCGCGATTTCTTTTTGCCGTAGTCGAATGAATCAAGCGTAATTCCTTCCTGCTTTTCCAAATCTTCGACAATCTGCATAAAATTCGAGTTGCCGATAATATCAACATTTTCTTTATAATCGCCAAACCCGCGAAACATTTTACGAAGCCCGCGCCCGATTGCCTGTTCCGGCAGGATATTTGCCCGCGAACTGTATGCCCGCAAACCTGCAACGACGGTTACATTATTCACGTCCCAACCTTCACGCAGCATTAAGACCGAAACGATGCAGTTTATCGGACTGCTGTCATTATCAACTTCACGCGCCGCAACCCGCGCTATTTCCAAATCCTTCTGCGTAATTTCACCGTTTGTTTTTGTGTGAATGATAAGCAATTTATCGCCTTCAAAATAGTTCGGATATTTTGTTCGCATCCAAATCGCCACGTCGTCAGCTTCGGTTGTGTTGCCGAGCATTAAAAACAAAAGCGGTTTCTTTTTCAAATCTTTTAACTGCTCGACATATTCGAGCCAGCGTTCAATCGCCGCCACTAAATACGCTTCAAAACGCACGGATGCTTTGTCGCTGTTAATTTCGGTAATGCCGTGCGGAATGCCTTTGAGCGGACGCTTAACGATGTTGTCAATAATCGCTTGTTTGAGCGGATAATCGTAAATTGTCCAAGAAAAAAGCGTTCCGTCCGGTTGGCGCGGCGTTGCTGAAAAATCCAATTCCGCCGATAAACCACGCGTCCCGAGATTTTCGTGCAGATTAGAAATCGTTTCATTCCAAACAAGCGCGTCGTCGTTGGTGTGATGCGCTTCATCATTTATCACCAGACAATTGCCGCGTCTGACAATTCGTTCGAGAAACTTTTCCATCGGCTGCAGATTTGACGGCGGAACGCTGCCAAGCAAATCTTCAACCGGATTGCTTGCAGTTGTTTCTTCTTCGCGCTCGTAAAGCTGCTGAATGTTGGTTAAATATAAACTGCCTTCGCTCTGCGTTCTTTCGGTATCGCCGCGAACGTAAACGTCAAAATCCCAATTGATTCTAAAATCAGGCGGAATAATCGGGTCTGTTTGAAAAACGCGCCCGTTTTCAAAATCAAGTTTAAGACGTTCCAAAACAATGATATTCGGCGCGATAAGTAAAAAAGTGTTGGCGTATTCTTCGCCTTCGCCAAAAGCGGCGTTGAAGTATTGCCAAGCCATCGCCAAAGCCATCACTTTTGTTTTTCCGCTTCCGGTTGCCATCTTCACGGCATAACGGGCAAATTCATCGTTGGCGGGAAATTGCAAAAGGTGACTTTGAGCGTAAGTGTAAAGTAAATCTTTGCGCCGTCGAATTTTCTTCACTTCAAAAAGATAAATCAAAGTTTCGATGGCTTCGCGTTGCGCGTCGTAATACTTGAAAACCTGTCCGTTTGCTGTGCGGTGTTCGTTCTTAAACCAAAACTGCAAAAGGCGTTTGGTTGTTTTCGTGATATTCGGCATCCCAAGTTCGCGCCATTCTCTGACTTCTTTATCTATTGCCGGAACACAAATTCCGGTGCGTCCTTCGCGCCCGACATCGAGCAGCGGCGTTTGTGTAGAAGATGCGTTTTTCGTTCGGGACATAATATTTTTAGTAAAACAGGCTAACAGCCTGTTTTTGTCTGGACAGGCTAACAGCCTGTTTTACTTTTCCGCCAGCCAGTTCCATTGCCAGTCGCGCCAATTTTTGACGAGTCCGGCTTTGACCGGATTGTTTAGAACATATTTGACGATGCGGTCTAATTCTTCGCCGTTTCTGACCTCGTGGTCGTAGCTTTCGACTTCCCAAAATTGTCCGGCGCGGTTCAGTATTTTGTTGGCTTCGTGCGCAGTGTAGCCCTTCAAAGACTGCATAATCGCGCCCAAGGTCGGTTCGGAGCTTTCGTATCTAAGCGGATTTGAATATTTAACTTCGGTCAGCGATTGTTCATTTAACAAAGGCGTAAAGACGACGTGAACGTGGTTTGACATAATACAAAAACAGATCAATTTATAAACTTTTCCGTCACGATATTTCATACTTTCCGAAACCAAATCTGCGACATTTTTATCTTTCAACCAAACAATCTCCGATTCTTCTTTGTGTAATACGTCTTCAAATTTCGCAAACCAGCGGCGATGAAAATCTAAAAACGATTCTTTCTGATTTTGGTTTATCCGGTCGTTTTTGGCGAGCCTTCCGCGTTCTTTCTCCAACCAGAGTTTTTCCTGTCTCCATTGCTCGACGACGCTTTTTGGAATCGAACCGGCAAGCCGAAACGTCACGAACAACGTCGCACCCGGCGAATGCAGATGCGGCAGCTTGCGCCGGTAAAATTGCTTATATTCCATAAATGTAGAACAGGCTGTCAGCCTGTTTCCGTTTCGCAGAATAGATAAACGCAAGGAACAGGCTGACAGCCTGTTCTACGGACGGCGTTCAAAATTATTTCATTCAATCTCAATCTGAAAAGTCTTTGTCGTGTCATTTCCCAAAATGTCAATTACTTTTATCTGCACATTATAAACGCCCGCCGCCGGATATGTGTGTTTGCAGGCGACTTCGATTTTGCGTTCTTTGCGCGTTCGATACGATTGCCATTGATTATGAAAGGTGTCGCCTTTGAAATCGAAATCAACCGCCCAGTAATCAATCCACGATTTCCAATCTTTTATCTTTTCCCGAATGTCTTGCGGAACGTAATCGAGCGGCGCGATAAAGTTTGTCAGTTCAATCTGCAATTCGCGGTTTTTAATGCGCGTTTCGGTAAAAAGCGCGGCGAGTTCAAAAAATTGAATGTCGCCTTGTTCGACGGCTTTCTTTTCCAATACTTCACGCGGAATCAAGACGAAACGCGCATCAACGCCCGCGTCCGCCGCCTGTTGTTTCGCCGTTTCGTTGATGTCGAGCGCAAATTCCCAACCGAGAATATCAATTCCCGTGCTTTGCGCGACTGCCAGATTCTTTTTCCATTCGAGAATAATCGCTTTGACATCGCCCAGCGTGACGGGCGAATCAACCGCGCCGACGTGAACGACGCGCCCGTTTTTTACGCCGTGAAGCCACGCGAAACCGTTCAGCTTTTCGGCGTTGTAAAGTTCGAGAATAAATTTATTATACGCATCAATTCTCTGCGCCGAGTTTGCGCCGAACTCGTCTTTCTGCCACGCCTGCCGCTCGTATTTGCCGAGATTCTGCACGACAAACGGTTTGACGTTCGGAATTGACAACAGCCGTTTTCGCGCCGTGTGAATCGCAAACCGTCCCAAATCGCAGGTTATCCAACGCCGTCCGAGTTTTTCGGCAACGGCGGCGGTCGTTCCCGAACCGCAGAAACAATCTAAAATTAAATCGTTTTCGTTTGATGAGGTTTTTATAATTCTTTCAAGTAATGCTACTGGTTTTTGTGTTGGATAACTTAAAAGCTCATTTGAGCGAGACGAGACTGCCATAAAATCTGTCCACAAATTTTGAACTTGCTTGCCTTCAATGTTATCGGCAAATTGCTTATAACGAGGCGTATCGTTTGAACTAAAAAAAATTAAGTCTTCCTTTAATGCTTGGTCAATTCTTTCTTGAGTCCAAATCCAATGCCTGCCGACAGGTGGTTTCAATGAACCTTTGTTGCCAAAAACTTTTGCGTCGCCTTGACCTGCGGCATTCATTGAAACTGATTTATATCTTTTCCCAGTTTTTTCATCAACTAATGGATATTCAATGATAGTTTCGTCATCAGTTCTTGGAAGGAAAATTTTATTGTATGTCCAATTAGAAGTTTTCCTATACCAATAAATCGTATCTGTAATTACTCCAAATCTATTACCGTCGTTATGGCTGTATGCACGTCTCCAAATAATTTCGTTCAAAAAGTTATCGCTTCCAAAAACTTCATCCAAAACCGCCTTCGCATAATGCCCGACGTGCCAATCGAGATGAACATAAATGCTTCCATCTTCGGCAAGCAGTTCACGAAGCAGAATCGCCGTTTCGTAAAACCATTGCAGATACGAATCAAGACCTTTGCCCCAAGTGTCGCGGTAAGCCTTTTGTTCGATGATGCTCGGCTCTTTGGTAAATTGCTCGCCTTCGACTTCGACTTGGAAACTAAAATTCGCGCCCGTATCAAACGGCGGGTCAATGTAAATCAGATTCACCTTGCCCGCAAATTCCGGCAGCAAGGAGGGCAAAAGGTATTTCTTATCGCCCCAAATAATTCGGTTTCTCCACTCGGCTTGCGACGCAGCGGCAAACATATTTCGCTGACGTTCTTGGACGGATTCGTTGATTGTTTCGACTGTT
>MWVY01000073.1_pt1 | contig 23061 bp, 26 predicted proteins | sample 1047251 | NCBI WGS metagenome assembly MWVY01 (sample SAMN06349983, study PRJNA376086) | soil metagenome | isolation source: MS7-5 sample Antarctic (ecotone) soil | place: Antarctica | collected 2015-01-13
CATTAAGGCAGCAGTAAGTGATATTTTTAAAACAATGACCTGGAGAGCGACAAGCAATTTTGCCGGTCAGGTGCTTAGAGGAAGCGGCAACTGGGAAAGCCGTCAATTCAAGCTTAATTTCTCGTACAGATTTGGTAATAACCAGGTTAAAGCAGCCCGGCAAAGAAAAACCGGTTTAGATGAAGAAGCAAAACGGGTTCAGCAAAACACCGGGATAGGTCAATAATCTATGGCACAAAAATTTACGTAATTAGGAGAGAAAGTTTCTCTCCTTTTTTTTATGAGATATATTTTTCTTTTTTCTACATACTTAATTATTGCTTGTAATAATAAAACGGCTGAACCTGCAACAGGTTCAACAGTACATGCCAATGCAACAGATACAATTGTTACAGATGCTAAGCCTATGGTGATCGAAGGCTGCTATGAGATGACCATGAAACGAGATACAGCAACTATGCAGCTTTCAGTGAGGGATACTATAATTACAGGAAAATTAAATTATCATTTCTACAAAACAGATTGGGCAGAAGGCTTTTTAAATGGTGTAATCAGAGACGATCTCATCATTGCGGATTATACCTTCAGCTCCGAAGGATTAACAACGTTGAGGGAAATTATATTTCGAATCCATGACAATGCTTTATGGCAGGGTGTTGGAGATCTTACAGAAAGAGATGGGAAAGTTGTTTATGTAAACAGAGACAACATACAGTTTAATTCTCCTAACCCATTTGTGAAAGTAGATTGTGAGCAATAATTTGCACTTTTGCAGCCTTATGCGAAATTATTTTTTATCAGCTTTCTGCCTTCTATTCATTGTTAAATTCTCATTTTGTCAAACGCTTTTTACCTATGGAAATGATTCAGTTTCAGTAAATGAATTTGCTGAAGCTTATAAAAAAAATTCGGCTCCATCTAACGCAAATAAGCAAAAAGCAATACTGGAGTATTTAGATCTATATATAAATGCAAAGCTGAAAATTAAAGAGGCAAGGTCAAGAGGATATGACACTTTACCCGATTTTGTTGGTGAAATAGGCCAGATGAGAATGCAGTTAATGCCTGCGTATTTAAATGATCCGGAAGGAATGAACAGGTTAACAAACGAAGCATTTGTTCGCTTGCAAAAAGATATTCATCTCGGCCATATATTCATCAGTTTTAATCAAAACGGAACAACAGATACGTCTGCTGCTTTGAAAAAAGCACGGGAGGCTTATACTAAAGTTCAGAAAGGAGAGAATTTTTCTGAAGTTGCAAAAAAGTATTCTGATGATCCCTCTGTTCCACAAAATGGAGGAGATGTGGGATACATAACCGTTTTTACTTTACCATACGAATTAGAGAACCTGGCTTACTCAACTGCTACCGGAAAGATTTCCATGCTTTACAAATCAAAGTCTGGTTTTCACATATTTAAGAATGTAGGAGAAAGAAAAGCTGCCGGAGAAATCAAAGCGGCTCAAATATTATTTTCCGTTCTTCCCGGTGCAGATGAAGCAACAAAGGCGAGAAGAAAACGACTGGCAGATTCTGTTTATAACCGTTTAGTAAAAGGAGACAATTTTGAAAAAATGGTTGAGCTGTATAGCGACGATTATGTTTCGGCTGCGTCAAAAGGTGTTATGCCTGAATTTGGGGTAGGGGATTTTGATCCTGTTTTTGAAAAGAATGTGTTTGCACTGCAAAAGCCCGGAAGTTTTACCAAACCGTTCTTAACCGCACATGGCTATCATATTGTAAAACTTATCTCCAGAACACCTGTAAATGCAAATAAGAATAATGCAACTGCCATTCAAACTCTGCAGCAGCAAATTGAGAATAGCGATAGAATGGATGCCATACAATCTGAATTCATTAAGAGAGTCATCAACCAGGTGGGATATAAAAGATCAGCGTTTAAAGAGGCTGATCTTTGGGCTTATACAGATAGTGTTTTAGGGGTAAGAAATGCATTAACTCCTGTAAATGTAAATTCCAACACAATACTTTTTACAATAGTTGGTAACCAAAAAACTGCAGGAGATTGGATACAGTTCACTCAACTAAATCGATATAAACCTGATGGAAGCGGAGTTAAAACATACAATGAATTATGGGATGAGTTTGTACATGCATCAGCATTAGATATTTATAAAAACAACCTTGAAAATGTTAATAAGAATTTTGCAAGGCAGTTGAATGAAGTTAGAGATGGTAATCTTTTCTTCGATATTATGCAGCGTGAAATCTGGTCCCCCTCTCAAACTGATAGTGCAGCATTAATGCGCTACTATGAGCAACATAGATCAAAATACAAATGGAATAAAAGTGCTGATGCAATTATTTTTCAGGCACCGGATACAAGTACTGCAAGAGTAATAATTCAGGATATTAATAAAACTCCGATGCAATGGAACTTAATTGTTAATTACTATAAGGATAGAATTGCTATTGATTCAGGGAGATTTGAGCTAACGGAAATTCCCAATGGTGTAACAACCCAGGTAAAAGCGGGTGCTATTACTAAACCATTAATTAATAAGGTAGATAACAGTGCTTCATTTGCTTATATTATCAGGGTTTATGACCAACCGGCTCAGCGTTCTTTTTCAGAAGCAAAAGGTTTGGTTATTTCAGATTACCAGGCTGAGCTAGAAAAGAAATGGATTGAGGAACTGCGAAAAAAATACCCTGTTAAGATCAATGAAAAAGCTCTTGCAGGATTATTAATTCCGAAATGAACTACACTAACTCCTTAACCACATTTGCAACTACATGCGGCTTACCTAACGTGTAAAAATGCAATGCAGGTACTTTACCGGCTTTTAGTTCCCGGCATTGTTGTAGTAGCCACTGTGTTCCTACACATTCCACATCTTCATCTGTTTTACATTTCAAAATTTCATTTGATAATTCTTCGGGTATATCTACATTGAAGGTTCTGGGAATAACATTCAACTGCTTCTTGGTGGTAATTGGTTTTAATCCCGGAATTATAGGTACATCAATCCCTACTTCCCTGCAGTTCTTTTCAAATTCGAAATACTTTTTAGTATCAAAGAACATTTGAGTGGTAACATATTCGGCACCTGCATCAACCTTAGCTTTCAGATACAACAAGTCTGTTTGCATATTCGGTGCTTCAAAATGTTTTTCCGGGTAACCGGCAACGCCAATACAAAAATTTGTCTTTACTGCATTCTTCAGGTCTTCTTCCAGGTAAATACCATTATTCATATTAATAACCTGTTGCATCAACTCTATGGCATACCTGTGCCCACCAGGCTCTGCTTCAAAAAAGCTTTCATTTTTTTGCGCATCACCTCTTAAAACCAAAACATTATTAATTCCTAAGAAGTTCAGGTCTATTAATGCATCTTCTGTTTCCTGCTTACTAAAGCCGCCGCATATAAGATGTGCTACAGCATCTACCTGGTACCGGTGCATTATAGCTGCACAAATACCAACCGTACCCGGCCGCTTTCTTACTTCAACTTTTTCAAAAGTTCCATCCTGTTTTCTTTTGAACATAGTTTCACTCCGGTGGTAAGTAACATTAATGAATGCCGGCTTAAATTCCATCAGAGGGTCTAAGTGTTGCCATATAGCATCTATAGCTTTTCCTTTCAACGGTGGTAAAATCTCAAAAGAAATTACTGTATCCTTCGCTTCCGTAAGATGTTCAATAACTTTCATTGTGAATATTCTGCAAACATAGCATCGCGTTAACTAAATACAAAAGCTGCTTTTATTCACCACCTCCAAAAAGTAATCACCTTAATTTTACTGAAAGTACACATGAGCATTTTTATTCAAACTACTGACCTGGTCAAGCGTTATCGAAATCGTACAGTGGTAAATCATGTCTCAATTGAAATGAACCAGGGTGAAATTGTTGGTTTACTGGGTCCTAACGGAGCCGGTAAAACAACAACATTTTATATGGTAGTTGGATTGATAAGACCTGATGAAGGCGAGGTTTTTTTGAATGATGTAAATATTACAGGCCTGCCAATGTATAAAAGGGCACAAATGGGAATTGGTTACCTGCCCCAGGAAACATCAGTATTCAGAAAGTTAAGTGTGGAAGATAATATACTTGCTGTACTGGAACTTACGAGGCTGGGTAAAAAACAACAAAAAGAAAAACTTGAATCTTTATTAAATGAATTTCGGCTGCAACATGTACGCAAGAATAATGGTGATGTGTTGAGTGGTGGTGAAAGAAGACGCACTGAAATTGCCCGAGCGCTGGCAGTTGATCCGAAGTTTATTTTATTAGATGAACCATTTGCTGGAATTGACCCAATAGCTGTGGAAGATATTCAGGCTATTGTTGCAAAATTAAAATTCAAGAATATTGGTATTCTGATTACCGATCATAATGTAACAGAAACACTTTCTATTTGTGACAGAGCTTACCTGTTGATTGAAGGGAAAGTATTTAAACATGGTACTGCTGAAGAACTCGCAGCAGACGAACAGGTGAAAAAATTATACCTCGGAAGAAATTTTGAATTACGACGAAAAGATTACCTGTTGCAGGAAATTGATGTTGAATCACTACCTACCAATCTTTGAGTAAAGAATTATTCTAACTTGCTTTACTGATGAAACTACTTAGTCCGGCCATTTCAGGTTTAGCACGGTTACGATTATCTTCCATTCAGCGATGGATGACAGACCCTGTAACCACACAATTTACCGTATGGCAGGACCTTGTGGCTGCAGGCCAGTACACAGAGTTTGGACGTAAGCACAACTTCAGCCGCGTTCAAACATTACAAGAGTACAAAAAACAAGTACCACTGCAAGACTATGACAGCCTGAAGCCGTATATAGAGAAAATGTTGCGGGGCGAAGAAAATATCCTTTGGAATGCACCGGTAACATGGTTTGCAAAAAGCAGTGGCACCACAGGCGACAAAAGCAAATTTATACCAGTAAGCCGTGAAAGTTTGAAGGACAATCATTATAAAGCTTTCAGAGATGTGCTCACATTTTATTATTCCTCACACCCGGAGAGTGATCTGCTTACAGGAAAATCGCTTGTAATTGGCGGTAGTCACCAGATACACAAGCTGAATGAAGAAATACATTATGGTGACCTCAGTGCTGTGGTTTTACAGAACCTTCCTTTTTGGGGTCACTGGTTGCGTACTCCAAACCTATCTATTGCACTGATGGATGATTGGGAAGCTAAACTTGAAAAGCTGGCTCATACTACAATAAAACAAAATGTCACATCAATGGCCGGTGTGCCTACATGGCTGATTGTACTATTAAAAAGGATCCTTGAAATCACTGGTAAAAAAAATATTAATGAGGTGTGGCCGGGACTTGAATTGTACATGCACGGCGGTGTGAGCTTTGTACCGTACAGGAATCAGTTCAATGAATTAATTGGAGCACCTATAAACTATATTGAAATATATAATGCATCAGAAGGATTTTTTGCTGCACAGGATGATGCCAATGCAGATGGAATGTTACTGATGTGCGACCATGGTATTTTTTATGAATTTCTACCTGCAGAACAACACGGTAATCCTGCTGCTGAAACTATACAATTACAGGATGTTGAAGTGGGTAGGCAATATGCGCTTGTGATTACTACCAATGGAGGTCTCTGGCGTTACATGCCCGGGGATACAATACAGTTTACTTCTCTTGATCCGTTCCGCTTAAAAGTGTCGGGTAGAATAAAACATTATATAAATGCCTTCGGCGAAGAAGTAATTGTTGACAATACAGATAAAGCTGTTGCCACTGCCTGTGAAGCCACCGCAGCCGTGGTGGCCGATTACACAGTAGCACCTGTTTACTTCTCAGAGAACAGCAATGGCGCACACGAATGGCTGATTGAATTTGAAAAACAACCGGAAAACCTGGAGCAATTTGTTTCTGAATTGGATACTGCTTTAAAAAACAATAACAGCGATTATGAGGCAAAGCGAACAAAAGACATAGCATTAAGAATGCCTGTTGTAGAAGCAGTGCCACCGGGTACATTTATAAACTGGCTGCGCAGCAAAGGAAAACTGGGCGGGCAGCATAAAGTACCACGGCTGAGTAATGAAAGAAATACGCTGGAAGAAATAAAAAAGTTTACAGGAATGGAAATGGGTGGATGATTTTTTTAGCCGGCTGATGTGGTACTAATAAACTTCCGTTGCCACGCTCGGTTCAAATTTCTTCTTTCAATTGGTCAATGCGTGGCAGGCTGTCCTGTCCGAAGGACTCCTTTGGAGAGCCAGACGAAGGATCGCACACTTTTAAGACCACAATTCTATTCAACACAATTGTAGCATTCCTAGTATGCGGGTACGGCTTGCTCGCTTTGCAACTTTTCTTAAATTGTGTATTTACCATCTGCTAATATGAGCAAAGAAGCAAAAGCCAGAATTAAAATCAATAAACTGCTTGAAGAAGCTGGCTGGCGTTTCTTTGACACCGAAGAATCCTTTTCCCTCACATAAACTATAAATAAGTAAGTGTTAATAACAAGTCTCTATATAATTTTCATCTTACGAATTAAAGCTTTCTCATTTTCCCTCTTGTTGGTATTTCATACCCAAAAGGCAACTTTTCTTTCTTAATAATATCAATGATCTCTTCCCAATGCTCAATCAACATTTTTACAATTTCCCAATGCTTATCCATTCCTTTCGAAGGTTTCAAAAAGAACACTCCAAGCTTGTACTTTTCACAAAGTTGGAATTGCACTTTCTTCCTTTGTATACTCGTGTCCTTTGTGATTAATATACCTTTTACTCTACCAATTGAAGGAATGATTTCTTCATCAGGTGCACCTTTCCCAAACTTCACCTTTGTGGAATGAACAATCACTTCTCTGAAGTAACCTTTGTTAAAAGAATTGAGGGCATCCGCTACATAGTCTGATAAATTTTCATCCAGGTAAATTTCAGTCATGCAGCTTTACGTTTGCAGAATGCAACGGCATCGCAAATTTCTTGCTCGGTAAGATCATACAAAATGCCAATAGTAGATATCTGTTCACCACTCTCGTACATTGAGTATATAGTGGTGGCGTTTATATTTGTTCCATTTATAACTGGCTGACCGAACTGATGGTGTGGGTCTACCACTATCTTTTTTTCTCTGCCGAGAGGCCAAAACCTTTCTGCTAATTCGTTTGAAGAAAAATCAATCTTTTTAAAGAAATCCTCAATCATCTTTTGAAATACTAATTGATTGCTTTCATCTGCATGCACCCAGGTTTCGTCGTCAATTCCATATAAAATTTCCTTTTGGTTTACCAGAAGCCGATAAGATGCAAAGGGATAAGCTGTTTTCAGTTCTCTTGACATGTGTTGATGAGCTTTTAATATTTTGTCAGCACTCATCTTTTGCTCTCGCAATATATAAAACACGTAAAACTCTATAAGAGTAAGAAAGTTGGTCGCCTTCTCCCGACCTTCACCCCAGGAATACTTCTTGTTATTTGATTTCCCGAGTCGCTCATCATAAAAATCACGTAGCCACCTGCGTACTCTATGCTGCGGTAATTGCAGAATAAGAGCAAGGTCCGGTACAGTATAAATTCCGTTACCAAGCTCAATATCGTTTTTGACTGCAATCATGGTTTCACAACTAAGGGAATAGAGGGTGCTAAATTACTAAACATTTTAGGCATTAGTTCTATAGATTATAACTTAAGTACAATTACCCAAACTGCACCGTATACCATTCTATTCCTCTACATTCCCTATCTTCCTTATAAATATAATAATCAATGCTACGATCAAGAATTGCCGGTGTGGGAATGTACTTACCTGAAAATGTGGTAACGAATAATGACCTACTGAAGTACATGGAAACAAGTGATGAATGGATACAGGAACGAACCGGTATCAAAGAACGCAGGTATGCTCACCGGACAAAAGAAACTACCACTACGATGGCTGTTGAGGCAGCAAAGGTTGCGATAGGAAGAGCAGGCATTACACCGCAGGACATAGACTTCATCATCTTTGCAACTCTTTCACCAGATTATTATTTTCCTGGTTGCGGTGTGTTGTTACAGCGTGCCATGAAAATGAAGCAGATCGGGGCATTGGATGTTCGCAACCAGTGCAGCGGGTTTGTGTATGCATTAAGTGTAGGTGACCAGTTCATCAGAAGCGGAACATATAAAAACATTCTTGTTGTTGGCAGTGAAAAGCATTCATTGGGACTCGACTTTAGTACAAGAGGAAGAAATGTTACAGTAATATTTGGTGATGGTGCAGGAGCTGTAGTGCTTCAGCCTACAAATAGCTCTGATGGCTCATCACAAGAGCAGGGAATATTAAGCTGCCACTTACATAGTGATGGAAACAGTGCAGAAATATTAGCGCAGTACAACCCCGGTTCACATGCGAACCACTGGACAGAGGAAAAAGTTGCAGATTTTGATGACGCTGAAATTGGTGAAATGTTTTTGAGTCATGCTATGATAGATAATGCTCAACTTTTTCCAAATATGGATGGTCCTGCAGTTTTCAAGATTGCAGTTGAAAAATTTCCTGAAGTAATATTGGAAGCACTTGCAGCAAATGATCTTCAAACTTCAGACCTTAAGCTTGTTATTCCCCACCAGGCTAATCTTCGCATCAGCCAGTTTGTACAAAAAAAATTACGATTAAGAGATGACCAGGTATATAATAATATTCAAAGAGTTGGAAATACTACTGCTGCTTCAATACCAATTGCCTTATGCGAAGCATGGGAAAGAGATATAATTAAAGAAGGTGATCTTATTTGTCTTGCTGCCTTTGGGAGTGGTTTTACATGGGCAAGCGCACTTCTAAGGTGGTAATTTTTTGCATATCAAGTAAGTCTTCAATGTGTTGAAGAAAAGCTTGATAGTCTCCCAATAAGTAGCTGATGTTTCACCAGCAACAAGAGAGGATTTCACGCAAAGAGCGCTAAGAGGCAAAGACACAGCGATGTTTTGTAACCTTTGCGTCGCTGCTGCTTTGCGGACTTTGCGTGCAACATGTACAGTAGAATTACCGGACGATGCAGTGTGCGACGCAATAGGAGTTGAAAATAGTGCTAAAGTTTAGTACAAAAAACTACTCATCCGTTAAGTCAACCTTTTCCAAATCTCTTTTTGATGGGCCGGTAAGTAATTCACCATCATAAGAAAAGCGAGAACCATGACAGGGACAATCCCAACTTTTTTCAGCACTGTTCCATCCTACTACGCATTTAGCATGCGGACAAACAGGATTGATTCCAAACAACTTTCCATTTTCATCTTTATACAAAGCAATTGATTCACCCTCATATTTAACTAGTTTAGCTTCGCCTTTTGCAAGCTCAGATAGATCAGTGATTTTTTCCTTAGCTATTCTTTTGGAAACAAATTCCTTCACCACATCTACATTCTCTTTTACAAAGTTGCTAAAGCCTGCTACCATTTTTATGCGGTTTGGATTGAAGAGCTCTTCATATAGACTACTGCCCTTAACTATCATATCTGTAAGGGTGATGGCAGCAACGTGGCTGTAGGTGATACCATTTCCGCCATAACCTGTTGCTACATACATATTCTTGCCTCCTCCCGGTAAAGTACCTATATATGCAAGGCCATCTGATGGTTCAAAATATTGTGATGACCATTTGAATGCTACCTCTGCAACATTGAAATATTTACGTGTGTGCGCTTCAAGGTGATTGAAACACATTTCGGTATTTTCCTCGTGGGCTGTTTTGTGATCTTCCCCACCAACAATCAAATATTTTTCTCCTTCAACATCTTGTGTGCGATAGTAGTGGTAAGGATCATGCATATCGTAAGCTAAACCATCAGGATAATTATCATCCGCCAGCTTAACTGCCATTGCATAGCTGCGATATGGAGCGTTTCTAAAATGCAGCAAATTCACTCCGGGAGGTATATGGGTTGCATAAATAAGTTTAGATGCTTTTATAGCTCCGCGGCTTGTTTCTACAGTAAATGGGTCACTACCATCTACGTTCATTACCCGGCACTGTTGAAGGATTGTACCACCTGCTTCTTCAAATGCTTTTGCTAATGCGTAAACATATTTTGTGGGGTGGAACTGTGCCTGCCGCCGGTAAACAATCGCTTTCTTAAACTCAATGGGAACAGGTATTGAGGTTGCCCATTCTACCTCTGTACCTGCATTTTGAGAAGATTGTAAAATGTCATTCAATTTACTAGTTTGCTCCTCATCCTGAGAATATACAAATCCATCTTTTTCTTCATAGCCACAATCAATATTATATTCCTGAATATGTTGTTTTACAAGATCCAAAGCTTGCCTGGTTGCATTATAAAGTAGTTGTGCATTATCTTCCCCAAAATCAGTTTTTACCTGGTTGTAATCGTTATCTAAAAAAGTGTTGAGATGAGCAGTAGTGCCTCCTGTTGTACCAAAGCATAGATTATGAGCTTCTGCAATAACAACACTTCTCCCTGATTTTTGTAATAACAAACCTGTTGTAATTCCGGTAATCCCTCCACCTACAATTATTACGTCAAATACTCTGTCAGGGATAACTGTTTCAGTTGAATAATCAGCTATAGCATCTTGCCACAAGCTTGTACATGCACCGTCTCTTCTCATATAATCTTTTCTAGTGCTGCCGAAAAAATAGTGCCTGAATAATTTTTTTAAGTAATGGCACATGATTAGCGATAAACTATACATAATCCAAAAAGTTATGAAAACATTTATACTACTTCTAATTACAATATTCATTTATTCCTCTATAGCGGCACAATCAGCATCGTTCCATCATCTTATAGGTAAATGGGAAGGTGTTGATAGTGAAAATACAACTACTGGCCTGGAGGTGGCTGACAGCAGCAGTTTGTATTTAGATTTATGGTGATGAGAAAAAAGAAGTGGTTTCTTACAGTGCCGATTTTTCAAAAAACCCAGGTTGGCTTGACCTGACAATTAATAATCCATCAGAGGAGATCACCATTAAAACTTTATTGTTGTTTATCAATGATAATCTTTTACAGTGGCAGTTATTTGCCAGTGAAAATCGGCCTGAACATTTTCAAAGTGATCGTGGTGAGATAATTTATCTGCGTAGGACTAATTAGTTTCTATTGTTGACTTAACTGAATTAAACGATAAATATGGAATTAAATTTTTCATTTCATCAGAGTCATATTTGAATCATTGATTTCCCACGTCATCCATACTATAGCTACCGATCATTTACCATCTGCACTTATAAAAGAGATCTATTGAAAGGAAAATAAAAATGTTATTAGGGTCTTCATCTATTCTGTGCAGTCCTTATTATTATAAGAAAAGCTCAAACACTCAGCGCTAGTTCCTGTACAACGTTCTTGTTATTATTCATCACGTAAATAAACCGCCAATATAAAAAATCTACTGTTCTGCGAATACAATCGTAATATTTGCTCTACTGAAACCAACATTTAAAATCATGAGGGGCCTTTTTACTTTATTATTTATTCTGTTCAGTTTTTATGCAGCTTTTAGCCAGGGTTCTATTAAGGGTAAATTAATTGATTCTGCAACAAAAAAACCGTTAGGATTAGCTACTGTAACTGTTTTTAATGCTGCAGACACTACTCTAATAACGTACAGGTTAAGTACACATGAAGGAGATTTTAGAGTTCCGGGCATTCCACTCAATGTAAATAACCGAGTAATTGTCAGCTTTTCTGGTTATGAAGTATTTAGAAAGGAATTTATATTAACTGATGACATTCCTGTTGATCTAGGTACCATACCTATGGCACCTGCTTCGCAATCACTAGATGAAGTTTTGGTATATGCAGAACGTCCGCCGGTTACTGTAAATAAAGACACCATCGAATTCAATGCTTCTGCTTTTAAAACCTTACCAACTGCTCTTGTTGAAGATCTTTTAAAAAAATTGCCCGGTGTACAAGTTGATGCAGAAGGAAACATAACAGCTAACGGAAAAAGGGTAAACCGCATTTTAGTAGATGGTAAATCATTTTTTGGAGATGATCCAAAAATGGCAACACGAAATTTGCCCGCTAATGTCATTGATAAGGTTCAGGTTACAGAAGATAAAGATGAAGCAAACAGAAGTGCTACCGGTGATTTAACGAACATAGGACAGGTGATCAATCTTACCTTGAAAAAAGGTATAAAGAAAGGATGGTTTGGTAAAGCTTATGCAGGTGCAGGAACAAGAGAACGGTACCAGGTGGGTGGTATAGCAAATATTTACCGCGATACAATGCAATTAAGTTTACTGGCATTTAGCAATAACGTTAACCGGAGCGGATTTTCATTTAAAGAAGTGCAAGACCTTGGCGGCTTCAATAGAAGCGGATCAAATTCTATGATGGTTATGAGCCGAGGAGGACAAACAGGGTTTGCTATAAATGGAATTTCCTTTGGTGGCTTAGACCAGGGTATTGCAAGAACTACAGGAGCCGGATTTAATCTGAATCATGCTCCAAGTAAAAAGAAGTCATTCTTTTTGCAGTATTTTTTTGGAAACACCAAAGGACACCTGGAGCAGATCACAAATACACAGCAATTCATAATTGATACAATTGTAAATAACCGCACATTATTGAACAATGACCGTGATGTTTTTAATCATAATTTCAGCACCGGTGCAAAACTGAAACCGGACTCTTTAACTGATGTTGATTTTAAGGCTAATTATTCCCGATCAAAAACAGGTGAAGAAATGGAAGCATTAGTTAATATCACTAACAATAAAGCAGGAAATATAAGTACCGGTAATGGTGATCAATTCAACAGGTATAACACCAACCGCTACAATCACAACCTGTTTGTTACAAGGCGGTTTAAAGCAAAAAAAGGAAGGACATTAAATATTTCAAATTTTACTAATTATAACAGCAGCCTATTTAGGTATATCACAGAATCTGTGAATGAATATTTCATTCCAACGTACAGCGAAAGATTGTTCAATCAATTAAGAAGGCAGGAAACACCAACACTGTCTGTAAATACAAGCCTCACGTTTGCTGAACCTCTTACAAAAAGGTTAACGATGCGGTTAACGACCCGATACGAATTCTTAAAAGATGAGCAGGAAATTGGGATATTTGATAAAGACCTTTCCAATTCCAAATACGAACTTTTAAATTACACGAAAAGCAGTGGTTTTGAAAGGCAGCAAAACAGGTTCAACAGCTATGCAGGACTTTCATATAAGGTTAAAAAACTTACTTTAAATGCAGGTCTAAGTGGCCTGTGGCAAGAAATAAATAATGAATTTAGAAATATTAATACACCAATAAATTTCTCACTATTCAATGTGCTTCCGAGTGCTTCACTACAATGGAAACAGTTATCAGTTAATTACCAGATGAATGTAAATGCACCGGGAATTAATTTCCTTATTCCTGTGCCGGATAGTACTAACCCTTTTGCAATACGTTTTGGTAATCCTTATTTGCGGCCGATTAAACAGCACCACATCTATGTAAGTAATTATAACTTTTTTCAGGCAAGCGGTACAAGTTTGAATTTTTGGCTTAATGGCAATATTTCTGATGATGAGGTAATAATGAATCGTACAGTATCTCCTAATGGTGTACAAACAGACAGGCCTGTAAATGCAAATGGCTCTATGCAATTTTGGGCAGGAGTAGGTTATGGGAAAGAGTATAAGAACAAACAAAAATTTATATTCTCCTTTAGGGTATCACCAAATTTTAATTACAGTAGGAGAAAATTGATTGTGAATAATAATATGAGTACCGCCATAACATATGGAGGTGGGCCTAATGTAAACATTGGATTAAATTGGAATGATAAGATAGAGTTCCGCCCCCAGTATAGTCCAAGTATCAATCGAACCAGGTATACAGATCCTTTTTTTAGAAATATACGTGCAACCACTCATTATTTTGAAAGTGAATTAATAGTGCGGATGCCAAAGAAGTTGATATGGGAAACAAACCTTGCATATAGAAATACAACACAGGTAGCTCCGGGACTACCAAAAACAAACATTTACTGGAATGCTGCAGTAACGTTGCTTATGCTAAAAGGAGATGTGGGTTTATTAAAGTTTGCTGTATATGATATTCTTGATCGCAATAATGGATACTATCGTTACACTACACAGAACCAAATAATAGATCAGCAAACAAATGTGTTGAAACGGTTTGCAGAACTTTCTTTTACATACAACATACGTAATGTAGGTGCACCCAAAAAAGTAGGCGGTAGGGACAGGCTGTTTCTGTTTTAAGGGAGGGCCCATCCCAGCCTTCCCGAAGTGAAGGCCATCTGTTCACGTGCCTTGCTTGTATTGCTTCTATTACTTCACTTCTCCTTCAGAGGCTGTGTTCCAGTTCTCCCCCTTCGGGGTATTAGAGGGGCCTAGTATTTTTCCATAACACCTAAACTAAACAAAGCAAAATCATACTTCACCGGATCTTTTGAATTAAATTTTCGTAAACTATCTGTCAGTTCTAATGCAGCCTGCCAATCAGTTTGTTTGCGTTGTAGCAAATTTAATTTCCTGGCAACTCTTGCTACATGCACATCAATTGGTGCGATCAGTTGAGCTGGTTTTATTTTCTTCCAAATTCCAAAATCAACACCACTGTCATCTTTCCTGACCATCCACCTAAGAAACATATTTAATCTTTTGCAAGTTGAATTTCTTTCCGGCGTGGCTACATGTTTTCGTGTTCGAGTGGGACTATCCTTCAATGAAAAGAAATAGTTATGAAAAGCGATTAGGGCTGATTCTATTGAAAATTTTTTATGCTGTGTTAATGTAAACGCATCTTCTAATGAAGAACTTCTTTTATAGTGGTGCTTAAAAAATTGAATAAAATATAAAAGGTCAGTTGTGTTGAATGTTCTGTGTTTAAAATACAATAATTTTTTTAGATCACCCTCATCATGATTCAAGCAAAACTCATAAGGGGCATTATCCATCAACTGCAATAGCTCTTTTGATTTATTGATTATGGTTGTGCGATTACCCCAAGCAAAAACTGCAGCAAAGAAACCTGCTATTTCAATGTCTTGTTTTCTAGAAAACTGATGCGGGATGCATATAGGATCTGATTCTATGAATGAAAGATTGTTGTATTGTACAACTTTTTTACTTAAAAACTCTTTCAGTTGAGGTACCGCTTTCGTCATAATCTCTTCTGTAGTATTTGAGGATCTTTAGACTGATGAAGAACGGCGAATACAACTATGTGATCTTTCTCAACCGAATAATAAACTATGTACGGGAACTTTTTTATTATGGCTCTTCTTATAATATCGGTTACGTTGAAAGCGTGATAAGGATTAGCTTTCATTCTAACTATTGTTTCTAGCTTCTTTTTCATACCATAAAAATATTTCATCAAGGTCATGAACAGCTTCAGATCTTAACCTGACCTCATAAGAAATCATTTAGTGAAATATTTTTTCCTCCAGCTTTGGTAGGTAATATAATCCTTGGGGTTTTTATTATATGCTTCTATCCGTTCATTTAATATTTGCATGTGCCATTCCGGGACTGGAAGTTCTTCGGTTTGCGCTATGTCATCCCACACCTCTTCTAAAAGAGCAATACGTTCGTTCAAGGGCAATTTTTTAATTTCCTCTCTTATATTCATACAATACAAAATTACGTGTTATCCAATGGCACTGTTCAAATCCTCAATAAGATCTTCTGCATCTTCAATACCAACACTGAGCCTTATTAATGAGTCTGTTAAACCATTTTTGATTCGTTCTTCTCTTGGTATAGAAGCATGGGTCATTGATGCAGGATGATTGATCAATGATTCTACTCCGCCTAAACTTTCTGCTAATGAAAATAGTTTGGTGGATGATAAAACCCTTGTTGCATTTTCAATCCTCTCATCTTTTAAAGTAAAGCTCATCATGCCACCAAATCCACGCATTTGTTTTTTGGCAACATCATAACCGGGATGGTCTTGAAAACCACACCAGAACACTTTTTCGACAGCAGGATGTTTGCGTAAGAAATGTGCTATTTTTTCTCCATTTTCACAATGCCGTTGCATACGCACATGCAGCGTTTTTATTCCACGCAATACCAGGAAGCAATCCATAGGTCCAGGCACTGCTCCACAACTCTTTTGTAAGAAATACAGTTTTTCACGGAGCTCTGCATCGTTCATTACTAAAGCACCTTGTATAACATCACTATGACCTCCCAAATACTTAGTTGAGGAATGCATTGCAAGGTCAGCACCTAAATCAAGTGGATTTTGCAGGTAAGGTGAAGCAAAAGTATTGTCCACGCAAAGCAAAGTTTTATGAGCTTTAGAAATTGCAGCTACTGCAGCAATATCAGTAACATTAATCAGAGGATTAGTTGGTGTTTCTGTCCAGATAAGCTTTGTATTTTGATTTATTAGGGCTTCTATATTTGAAGCATTCTGCATATCTACATAATGAAACTTTATTCCGAATTTTTCAAACACCTTAGTGAATAATCTATAGGTGCCGCCATACATGTCGTTGGCAGCAATTACTTCATCACCAGGTTCTAATAGTTTTATTACTGCATCAGTCGCTGCTACTCCACTACTAAAAGCTAATGCGTATTTACCGTTTTCAATTACAGCCAATGCATCTTCCAGAGCCTTTCTGGTGGGGTTTTGAGAGCGTGCATATTCAAACCCTTTATGATTTCCCGGAGCCGATTGCACGTATGTAGATGTCTGGTAAATTGGAGTCATTATAGCACCTGTAGATGGATCAGGTTCCATGCCTGCGTGTATAAATTTTGTTGCAACCTTCATTTTCGTATTCATGGTTGCAAAGATGCACATTATAGTACCACCAGGTTAGAATTTTGCAATACGAACATTACCGTATATCCCGTAATACTTTTCCATTAACATTCGCTTAACTGGTCACAACAGTTTTAAGTTTTCACGCTTAAGTGAACATTTCAAGTATTTCAATTCTGCTTTTTATTGATTTAGTCATAGTGTTTGATTTTGCTCATCATACTACATGTTTTTTATGCATACCGATCATAGAGATTTGCCTTGTCATGCCTTAATTGCCAGTCTACATTTGGTAGAAATTTATAATCATCACCCACAAATTATTTTTTATGAAAAAGTTATTAACCGTAGTTGCCCTGTTCGTTGCAATGAATTCAATTGCCAATGCCAATATTACTGTAAACGAAAAAGTATTGACAGCATTTAAGCAAACGTTTGCTTCAGCCTCTAATCCTGTATGGCATGAGTATGCTGATTATTACATTGTAAAGTTTAACCAAAACGATATTGACACAAGGATTAAGTACGACCTTGAAGGTAATATTCTGGAGACCACACGTTACTATAAAGAAGATGCTTTACCGATCATACTTCGTGCAAAGTTGAAAAACCGTTTTGCTGATAAAACTGTATTTGGAGTAACAGAAGTTTCTAATCATTCTGAGATAACTTATTATATAGTTCTGGAAGACCAGAAAAACTGGTTAAATATCAAAACAGATGTATATGGAAATATGCAGTTAGAAAAGAAATTTAAAAAAGCATAGAAGGGGTTAAAATAGATACGACGCGGCCCAATACCGCCAGTCGAAATTATCAGCCGCAACTGCATGTTGCGGCTGAATTTTTTTATTTAAAACAGCAGAGTTTAATATTTTTTCCTGCACAAGCTTTTTCTTTCCTTCTATAATCAATTCTTGAATTTTGACGTCACTCATCCACTGTTTTTGAGGCGGTTCAAATCCGACTTTATCACGCCTCCAGGTAATTTCATTCTGTAGGACATTTTCCATGCTTTTTCTTAAAAGCCACTTTGTCCAGCCGTTTCGAATTTTAAAATTTACAGGTAATGAGAAAACAAATTCTACAAGATGATGATTTAAATATGGAAGCCTTACTTCAACTGCATGAGCCATGCTATTCCTGTCTGCTATTCTCAAAAGATCCTCAAGCCCATACACTACAGTATCAAAATACAATGCGCTATTTACTTCAAAAGATGACGGGGTTTTATAATAAAGGCTTTCTTTATTTTCAATAGCAAATGCACGATCAAGATCAGGATGCAAGTATGCTTTTCGTGTTTTTAGCCTCTTCAGTATTGTGTTAGCAATTTCAGGTGAAAATGCAGCAACTTTATTCTTAACTCCGAAAGTTTCCTTGACTCCTAAGTTCTTTGCAGCAATTAATTCACCGCTTTTTTGCAACTGATTTTCTCTATATAATTTTTGCCAGTGCCATTTATAAAATTTGTGATAACCTCCTAATATTTCATCAGCACCCTGGCCGTCTAATAAAACTGTTACACCATTTTCTTTAGCTGTTTTGTATAATTTGTATTGAGCAATAGCACTTGTTGAAGCTATAGGTGCTTCCTGGTGATACATAACTGTATCCATCAATTCAATCACATCGTTTGCAGAGACCTCAATAATATAATGCTGTAAAGTATTTTGCTCTGCTACCCTCCGCGCATAATGAACTTCATTTTTATTAAACCCAGGAAATGAAGCTGTAAAACATCTGTAGGAATATTGCCTGGATACGTGTTGCGAACATAAAGTAGCAATAACAGAACTGTCTAAGCCTCCGCTAAGACTGGTACCTATTGCCACATCACTTCTTAAACGCTTTCGTATAGATTCATTTAATAATTCAGAAAATTCCCCTATAGCATCTTTATCAGTAACACTGGTTTTTTCCTTTGTATTTAGCTGCCAGTATTTTTTGATTGTAAGCTTATGAGTGCGCAACGAATAATTTAAATAACATCCGGCGGGGAGCTTTTGTATCTCTTCGTAAAAAGATTCAGACGGGTTAGAGGGATTGCCGGTATAGCCTATTGTCAGGAAATTATATAGCATTGCCTGATTTACCTTTTTTGGAACCCCGGCATTCCAAAGTGACTTCATTTCGGAAGCAAATACAAACTGGTCATCATTACAGGAATAAAAAAAGGGTTTTTCTCCAAACCTATCTCTTGCAGCAAACAAATTTTGATCATGTTCATCCCAAATAGCAAAAGCAAACATACCATCGAAGTGTTGCAGGCAATTTGTTCCATACGCCATATATGCAGCAACAATAACTTCAGTATCTGATTGTGTATTGAATTGGTAACCTTTTAGTAGTAATTGCTTTTTTATTTCAATGTAGTTATATAACTCTCCATTATGAATAATGGAAAACCTACTAGCATACATCATTGGTTGACTAGCTTTTCTATCTAAATCAATAATGGATAAACGTCTGTGAGCCAGGAAAACAGTTTTGTTATTGTTAATGTAAAACTGTTCACTTTCAGGTCCTCTATGTTGTATAGCATCAGCAGCAGCTTTAATTCGTTGATGGGCTATAACTTTTTCAGGAGAAACTATACCTGCTATACCACACATTCTACTTTATTATTGTACAACAATCGGCATTCTTGCTTCTACATCATCCCACGCAAATAACAAATCTGCCCCGGTATCAGTTTTCTCAAATACCATCGTAAAAAATTCAATAGAGTTCTGTGTCTTCTTTACAGGAATTTCAACTCTATACAGATCATTTTTAGGATCAGGGGTTAGTCCCCAGCTAAAAATGTTGCTGTTAAAAACAATTGTCCAGTTTTGTTCTTCAGGAATAGAATATAAAATATATCTGCCTTTGTTTATTCTTTTGTTTTGAATAGTTACTGGTTGAAAAAATTCTATTTCAGTGGCTTCATTCGCACCTAAACGCCATGGTTCGCCGTACTTCAGCAACTCACCAAAGATTGTTCTACCCTGTTTATGTGGCCTGCTATATATTACACGGGCAACAGGTAAGGTTGATATTTTATTAGTCATTTTTAGTACTGGGTAATCAGGCGGAAAATAACTTATGTCCATAGGAGAAATATCAACCGGAGCATAAGAATTCGCTTGCTCCTGTTGCTTAATAACAGAATCTTTCCTTATAGGAGCATTGCTAATTACATTATTTTCAGATGAATTCCTGCATGAATAAATAATACCAATAAAACAAAGCGCAGCAAAAAACTTCATGCTGAAAATTACATTATTTCAGATGTATGTTACTATCGTTTTCAGCAATGTCAGATATTGTAGCCAGCTTATTTAAGAGAAATAGGTAAGGCAACTTGTATGTTATCCCATCCCATTAAAAGATTAGCTCCGGAAGTTGTTTTATCAAAGTTCATAGTAAACGCTTCCTGCAGCTCAGCACTGTTTTGCACCGGCAGATTTATTCTCAATACGTCTTTTGTTGCGTCGAACTTAAATGCACCCCATATATCTGTTTCTTTGTTTAGTATAACAGTCCATTGATCCGGCTTTACTATAGCATACATTGTATATCTGCCTTTTGGAATCTTTTTATTTCCGATCCTTACATCTCTAAAAAACTCTATCTCTGTAGCTTCATTCGCTCCAAGCCTCCACACATCATTATATTCTACTAATTCGCCAAAGATTACTCTGTTGTTTTTTTGTGGTCTGCTGTATATCACCCGTGCAACTAAAGGTTCGGTTGCTTTATTCTGGATTTTTAGTACCGGGTAATTGTGAGGGAAGTATGCCATATCCATCGGTGATTTATCTAACGGAGGCAATTTTGCTCCGTTTTGAGCTTGAGCTAGTCCAGAGACAAATAGAAGATAGAGAAAAAGTTTGTTCATAGTAAATACTTTTTTGGATGACGAAATTAATTCCTTTTGAAATAGACCGATTGCTCACGAAACAAGTTGCTCCATTTCTTGCTTAGCATACTCTTTAACATCTTTAAATAATTCTGAATAGCATTGCTGTAGCTGATGATAATTTTCATTGAATAAAGTATATGCCATAGTGTGATCTGTTATAAATCTTGAGCGCCTGATCAAACCTCTAAGGCTCTTTTCAATTCCTTCCTTTTTGCTATAATTAAATAACCAGTTTTCTGTTTTCATGTAGTGCAGAACATTATTAAACACCCAGGGTAAATGCACAGTGTTATCTTCTAAGATTAAGTAAACATTTTTAGTGAAATGCAATAATGATTCATCATTAAATATAGCTGTATCAGTTGCAAGGAAGTGGTCAAAAATTACATCTGTTATTGGTGCACTATACAACCTGTATTCACTCCGGAAAAAATCTTTTGCCTTTTTTGTACCTATATGTGAGTCAGTGAAAGTATCAATTTTACGATGCAATGTAATTCCATTCTGGATTGCTTCCGGGTACTGAAATTGCCTGCTACCTTTTACAAAATCACTTATCATATTTCCAACAAGGATCTCCGGATTATTAAATGAAAGGTATGCATGAGCAAGAAAATTCATTCCTGCAATAATAAAGAAGTTGTGTTATACGTGGGTTGAAGTTCCTTCCTTGTAAATTCTATATGAATACACACCTGGTATAATAACTATTATTAATCCGATTACCATCAATGATGCAAAAGCAGCTTTGAAGGGAAGAACAAATCCACATAATGCCATTAGTAATCCACCCGCAAACCAGAGTTTACTTGCCAGTTGATGTGTTCTTCTCCAGTTGTCTTCATTTTCTAAAGTCCATGGAAGGCGTAAACCTGCAAACCAGTTTGGCTTTAAGTTATTCATGTAATTACCAATTATAGCAAACAATAATCCCATGCTAATGAACAAAAATTTTGCATTAAAAAAGGGTTCACCGTTAAGTGTTGTATGAACAATCCAAAGTTGAACTGCACACATAAAAATAACAACAGCTAAAGCAATCTTCTGAAGCCTGTCCTTGTTTTCTGCAGCTTGTTTTTTTGGATCTATTCTAAATGAATTACAAATAAGCAAATACACAAAACAGCTGGCAGCACTAAGAATCAGCATCATTACTTAACTGGTTCTTATCACCATATTTATCAATGTTGCCTTTCATATCCCAGTGCAACGGTACCACTTGTGGAATCCGGTTCCATATGATCCACAGATAAACGATAGGCAGAATGAAAAACACGAATACTAAATAATGAATTGACTTTTTCATTTTGTTCTTTTTTTTGTTTTGAATTGCATCAACCACTTCATTAATTCATCAACAACAGTTGTGTTTAACGAGTAATAAATAAACTGACCATTCTTTCTAGTCCGCACCAGGTCTGCCTGCTTTAGCAGGTCAAGATGGTGAGAGATGCTTGGCCAGCTCATGTTGAACTTTTCTGCTATTTCTCCTGCTGGCAAATCACTTTGCTGCAACAGCTCCAGTATCTCTCTCCTGGTGGGGTCATTTAAAGCTTTAAAAATTGAATTCATTTATTTGATAATTGTAAATTTAGACAAATATCTAAATAACTTAACACTTTTCTAAAATATTTAATGCCTTTAATGTTAAGTTCTTTAACAACCAATCCCGTTAATCACATTTAGCTTGTGCAAGGGTGTAACTAAAAATATCTTTGATTCGTTAAACTGTTATAGGAACAAAATTTCCAATACTATAAATCTAAAAACATGAAATCGTTATTTATCGCTCTAACAATTGTCGCTTCTTCTCTTGTAGCAAGTACAAGTCATGCAGGTGAAATAAAAGTTACACCTCAGGTGTTAAAATCTTTTGAATCAACTTTTGAAAATGCAAAAGAGGTAGACTGGTCAGAAACAGCATTGCTTTACAAAGTTCGTTTTGAATTCAGTGGTCAGTATGTAACTGCTTACTATGAAAAAGAAGGCACTTTGATAGCAATAACCAGGAATATAACTGTAACGCAACTTCCTGTTATATTACAGGTAGATCTTAAAACTGATTACGAGAACTATTGGATCACTGATCTGTTTGAAGTATCAAATGATTCCGGTATAGAATACTATATAACTCTGGAGAATGCAGATAATAAAGTAATTCTTAAAGGAAATAATGTTACAAAATGGAATCTTTATCAAAAAGGAACTAAATCTTAGTTGGTTTTTCAGTGTGTGTATACAAGTCCTGCCTTCGGGCAGGATTTTGTTTTTATAGGATACATTTGCGCCTGTTTACCTGATAAAATATTACAATGAGCAAAGGACCAGTATCACAATTTATTCAGCTCAATTACATATTCGCGTTTACCAAGATGCATAGCGAAAAGAACGATGAATGGAGCCTGCCTACCGG
>MWVY01000074.1_pt1 | contig 22979 bp, 20 predicted proteins | sample 1047251 | NCBI WGS metagenome assembly MWVY01 (sample SAMN06349983, study PRJNA376086) | soil metagenome | isolation source: MS7-5 sample Antarctic (ecotone) soil | place: Antarctica | collected 2015-01-13
GCATTTCTTACACCTGGTAATAATTGAATAGTTTTTAGAATGTCTACCTCACCTAAAAATGCAGGAATGTTTTTGATTTGATTGATTGATAAGTCAACCTGGCCCATCTGTGTACTCCTTATGTTTGCATCCCTCCGCCTGCTATACACCAGCACTTCTGCCATAGATGCAGATTTAGGTGTAAGAAAAATATCTAACCGGTTGTTTTTGCTTAATGTAAATTGCTGAACAACAGTTTCATAAGAAACGTGGGTTATACTTAACTCATATTCCCCATCCAGCAAGGTTATAGAGTAAAATCCATATTGATTACTGCTTACTGCTTTTGCTTCCCCACTTATGGTTACTGTTGCACCAATAATAAATTCACCACTCAGACTATCTCTAATATATCCATTGATTGTATGCTTATTTACTGCGGGGACAGTTCTCTCCTGAGCAAACACAATAATTGGGGATAGGATTAAAAAGATGAGTAAGGTATTTTGCATGGATTTTCTACGCCCTTTCTATATAATTATATTGACTGTATATTTAAAAGTTGATCAATACTCAATGGAATCTTTTACTTCACCGCATTCAAGCATTCCACTTTTATATTTTGGATGATGTAATCCCAGATACGGATTTCTTATTTCACTGGTTTTACTTAGCCACTGAGCTGTTTCTGTATCATTGAAAGCCATAGGACATTCCTGTAAGTAAACTTTTGCATGATCGTATTGAACAACTCTGATAAATTCATAAAGGCTGTTAGAAAATGAATTGAACATTCGTCTTTTTGCAGTGATATCTGAAGCATTTTGCATTCTGTTTACATCATTCCTCATTGCTGTCAAATATGTATTTGCAGTTTCATAGCTAATAGAATCATCTTGCTGTGCTTCATATTGCAGACTATCTACACTATTCTTTAAACTGATTAAATTTTTACTTGCTGCAACAGTATCCCACTGCACAAATGATTCAGATAATGCATAATAATCATTCAGAAGCTTATTAAATGATGTACTAAACTCGAGGGTATGTTTACTAACCTTTAATGGTTGTTCAATAGAAACTTCATCTTTTGGTTTCTTCCTTGTAACAAAAAAATAGTATGTAAAAACACCAACTGCAGCCAATAACAAAAGCATAACTACCTTTTTCATATAGGGTGATTTCACACAAAGTTAAAACTGAATGCAATGGGTTCGACAACAGTAAGTAGTTTTGCAGCCATTTTAAAGCAATGCTGGCAGGTTTACAAAATATAACGTTTGAATTTGGTGCAAGAGTAATTGTGCAAGATGCTACCTGGCATATTCATCCTAATGAACGCATTGGGTTAATAGGGTATAATGGTACAGGAAAATCAACATTACTAAAACTTCTTGTAGGTGAATTCTCCCCTTCATCTGGCACAGTAGAAAAAAGCCGCAATCTTACTATTGGTTACCTGCATCAGGACTTGTTAACTTTTAGATCAGATGAATCGATCCTGGAAGTGGCAATGCATGCATTCGATAAGGTAAAGCTGCTGGAAAAAGAACTTGATCAGCTTACACAACAACTAGAAAAAGAATCTACAGATGAGCTCCTGATGTTATACAGCGAAAAACTTCATGAACTCGAAACTGCAGGTCATTATAACATTCAGCACAAAACAGAAGAAGTTCTGCAAGGATTGGGGTTTAGTAATGCTGATCTGCAACGACCATACAAAGAATTTAGTGGTGGGTGGAGAATGAGAGTTCTTCTGGCAAAAATAATCTTGCAACAACCTGATCTTTTGTTATTGGATGAACCTACCAATCACCTTGATTTACCTTCAATTGAATGGCTGGAAAAATATTTACAACATTATAAGGGAGCAGTTGTCATTGTCAGTCATGATAAGTTCTTTCTCAACCGGATGGTAAAAACAATTATTGAGCTATACCAAAAGGAATTACACTTCTTTAGTGGCAATTATGATTTTTATGAGCAAGAGAAGCAGTTACGAATTGACCTGCAGCAAAAAGCCTTTGAAAATCAACAAGATTATATAAGACAGCAGGAAAGATTTATTGAACGTTTTAAGGCAAAGGCATCAAAAGCAGCACAAGCACAAAGCGCTTTAAAGCGGCTAGATAAATTAGACCGGATTGAGGATGTTACATTAGAACGCCCTGACATCAAAATTAATTTTACTGTAGATAAGATTCCGGGGAGAGTGCTGGTGGAGTTAAAAAATGTAACTAAAAGCTTTAATGAAATTCAGCTTCTTAAAGATGCTTCTGCAGAAATCGATAGAGGTGATAAAATAGCATTGATTGGTGCAAATGGAAAAGGTAAATCAACATTATTAAGAATTATTGCCGGCACAGAAACATTCGAAGGAGAACGTAAGTGGGGGCATAATGTAGATGAAGCTTTTTATGCGCAGCACCAGTTAGAAGCCTTGAATTTAGAAAATAATGTTTTAGATGAACTGAAAATTGCGGGAGCAAAAAAAACTGAACTTGAGTTAAGAACATTATTGGGTTGTTTTCTATTTAGTGGTGATGACGTTGAAAAGAGGATTAAAATATTAAGCGGAGGTGAAAAAGCAAGAGTTGCACTAGCTAAAACTATTGTAAGCCGTGCTAATTTCTTATTGCTCGATGAGCCGACAAACCATCTCGATATTCACTCAAATGAACTACTGATAGATGCATTAAACCGTTACCAGGGCAGTTATATCCTAGTGAGCCACGACAGGTATTTTATTTCTAAAACAGCAAATAAGATCTGGGAAATTGATAATCTCCAGATTCGTGAATTTAAAGGTTCTTACCATGAATGGGCAGATTGGAAAGAAAGATCTTTAAACGGCAAAAAAGTTTCTGAAAGCCAAAAGCCAACTAACATCAGCACAAGCAAAACAGTGAATGAACAGAAAAAGGATGTTGAAAAAACATACAACAAATCAGTTAATAAACCTATCTCATCTGAAGCGAAAAAACAATTACAAAAACAACAAAGAGTTTTTCAGCAGTTAGAGCAACAACTTGCCGATCTGAATAATCAAAAAACCATAGTAGAAGCATCTTTAGGACAACCTGACATCTATTCTAATAAAGAAAAATTTATATCTGCAGAAAAACAGTACCAGCAGTTAATGAAACAGATTGCTGATACAAATACTCAATACGAGCAAGCATTTGATAAAATGATTTCATTAGAGAATGAGTTGACCCGCCAGGAGTAGTTTTCATGTAATGGTATAAGAGTTGCATTATGTACAGAAATATTTATTCATTAAAAAGTACAAACATGAAAAAAGCTTTGATTCAGTTCAGTTTGGTAGTTTTTCTATTATCAGGCCTTACTGTACAATCATGTAAAAACAAAAACAAAAACAAAGAAACTGAAACCACTACTACTACAACAGCCCCTGTTCAGGTTGATAATGATGCTCAGATAAGAAGCTCTATTGACCCCATTATCAGGCAATACCCCAATGTTACTGCTGATGTACAAAATGGTAAAGTTACATTACGGGGTACTGTTAAGAGCAGAGACGAAATGCAAAGAATAGTTCAGGCTGTTAATGAAGCGCAAATCAAAAATTTTGATAACGAAATAACTGTAAGACAGTAGGAGGAAATTAATTATGGCACTACAAAATAAATATCAGCCGCTTATCACGGCAGCACAATCAGCCGGAGTTCGCAATTTACAGGTTCGGCAGCAAGACAATACTTTGTATATTGATGGTGATGTTCCATCTGAAAGTGTTAAACAAAGATTATGGGATGAATATAACAGGATAGATCCTGATTATCGTTCAGGCGACCTGGTTTTGAATTTACAAGTTACAGGTGGCGGAGGCAGTGATGAAGAATATGTAGTTCAGTCAGGAGATAGCCTAAGTAAAATAGGTCAGAAATATGGTGTAAAATGGCAGGACATTTATGAAGCAAATCGGGATCAAATCAAAAATCCTGACTTGATCCACCCAGGTTGGAAGTTAAAGATTCCACGTAAATAGTTTAATGATAAATTATAACTGAGGCAGCTATTAGCTGCCTCTTTTTTTGATATAAAAGGATGTTTGTACCTTTTCTATTCAAATCAGCTTATGAAAAAGGTGATTCTTTTTGTATCAGCATTCCTCACAGCTGCTATTATTTACGCTTTTACATCAAAGGAAATTACAACAACAGTTGATGTAAATGCAATCAAGGCGAAATCAATAGTTAAGTGTAATCCTTCCTGGGAACAAATAGAAGCAGCGTTAGAAGAGTCGGAAATACCTCCTATGCCAGGTTCTGGTAATTACAAATGGAAAATAGAAACGACCAGCGATAGTGCTCAATTTTATTTTAACCAGGGCCTGAATATGTATTATGGCTTTCATAGTATTGAAGCCAGGGCATCTTTCAATAAAGCTGCAAAATTTGATGCAGAAAATCCGATAATATGGTGGGCAGTTGCGTTATCATATGGGCCGAACATTAATGATATGGGGTATGTAATACCACCAATGGCAAATGAAGCCACAAAACAGGCGACAAATTTTATAGGAAAAACAACCACTCTTGGTAAACAACTCATAAAAGCAATGCAGGTAAGATATACAGAAGACTCTGTGTATGATAAAAAGGAACTGAACAAGGCATACTCCAATGCCATGCATAGTGTGTATAAAAATTTTTCTAACAATCCTGATGTCGCTGCTTTATATGCAGAGGGATTGATGATAGAACATCCGTGGGATTTTTGGCACCAAAACGGCACACCAAAAACATGGACACCACACCTGATAAAGATTTTGGAGTCTGTTATATCTAAGAACCCTAACCACCCGGGAGCTAACCATTATTACATCCATGTTATGGAGGCATCACCCTTTGCAGATAAAGCATTGCCTAGTGCAGATCGGCTGGGGAAGTTAACACCAGGTCTTTCCCACATGGTACATATGCCTTCCCATATTTATTTAAGAACTGGGCACTACGATAAGGGGATCAGTATTAACGCAGCGTCAGTTGAAAAATTTAAAGTGTATCAACAATTATTTCCTGCCGTCAACGAAAATCCTTTTTTATATCAGTATCATAATCAGCATATGCAAATCAATTCCAGCATGTTGGCAGGCCATTATGTGTCAACATTAAAAACGTCTAACGATCTGAAAAATGCATTAGATACTTCAATGCTTTCGATGCCTGCACCTTTTGGTAATTTTTTACAATACTGGTATCACACACCCACTCTTACCTATGTTCATTTTGGCAAATGGTCAGAAATATTGCAATTACCAAAACCTGCTGAACATCATTCTTATGCAAATATTTTATACCACTTTGCAAGAGGTATGGCATTTGCAAATACTGGTAACACAAATCCTGCCTGGAATGAAAAAGCAAATATGCTACCATACATGAAAGACCCGAGTCTGCTTGTTCCAATTGAAAACTTTTCACCAATACTTGAGGCTGCGCAATGTGCTGAACAACTTCTTGCGGGAAGTATCTATTTGAAGGAAAATAAAATTAATTATGCCATCAGCAGCTTGAGAAAAGCTGTAGAAATTGATGAAAAGATGATTTACACAGAACCTAGAGATTGGATGCTGAATCCAAAACAATATTTGGGAGCAGCTTACTTATATACTAAACAATGGAAGCTAGCCGAGCAGACTTTCAAAAAAGATCTAAAACAGAATAATAACAACTTGTGGTCACTTTATGGATTACAGCAATCATTAATCGGACAAAATAAAACCGAAGCTGCTAAAAGTATAAACAAAAAATTGGATGTTGCAATGAAGAAAAGCGACATCAAAATATCACGACTGCTTTTTTAATTAGCGCTTTTCATTTTAGTAAAATCGCTTACCAGGTAACTAATTAATTTACCAGTTGTATCGCTTGATTTTCCATCTATGTATGCAGCGCCTTCACAAATATGTAAATAACAAGCTTTAGTACCTGCTGCACAAAGATTTATAAATTGACGTGCGTGAATTGCTGAGAGGCCACAAGGAGACTCAGCACTGCTCAACACTCCTGTAATACAATCAAGATCTAACTCTATTCCGCAAAATTCTTCCTCCATAAAATCAATTGCCATAGTAACTGATTGAATAAATGTTCGTTTTTGGTGAAGAAAAATATCTTCATATGTAATACAGTCAATAAATGGGTTATTCACAACATCTATCCATACATTCTGTTGTATATAATTTTCATGCAGCCCAAGAATGAAATATTTTTTCAAAAAACCATTTTCTTCTGCATACCTAAATGCATTCCCGCTGTGCCTTCCTTCCAGTGGTCGGTAATCGGCATGAGCATCCAAATTAATGCAGTTGATTTGTGATAATGGAATTTTTTCAACCTGATACAACCCCTTAGCTGTACCCTTAATCATAGGATAAGCATTATTATGGCCGCCCCCAATAACAATAGGAATTTTCCCACTGGAAACTATTATTTTCACAAGGCTCTCCACTTCATCATCTATTGCGTTGATTGCATGACGATAGGCCTCTACTTTTTCATCATTGGTTAGAGCATTTGCATTGATGAGGTTTTGAATATCCCTAAAATCAAAATGCCCTAAAACACAAGTTTCATCTCCACCCAAAAAATCATTGTCCTGTATGTTTAAAAATGATTGTAGAAAAGGAATCCAGGAGGTGCTTGCACCAGCTTTACCATAATTAGCCTGCACGCCAATATCTTCCTTAATTCCAAATACAATATACTTTGCAGCAATATCAGCAATCACTTCGGACAACTTACCTGGACTGTGTGCTACTAAAACCCTTTCACCAAGTTTAGTTTCAAACTTCCTTATGTGTGTTAGTGAAAGAATATCTTCTTTGGTATAGCTTTTAAAATGAGCCAGATTCATAATTCCAATTTAGTTAAGCAGGAAATCATCAAAACATCTCCGCTCGTTAAATGTACTGTAGGTTTGCCATTAAGCAGCAGGTAAATAACACATCATTTCTGCTGATGATGAATTGTGAGATTATTGTCAAAGAAAATTTTTGATTGCTAACTTTAAACATCAGAAGAAAATAATAGAACAGGTAAAAAGTTCAATTATGAAGTTGATAATGCTATTAATAATTATTACTACTTTCTTTTCAGGATGTAATCTGCGTGAACGGGAATTGAATGTTGAAAAGAAAGAAGCGGAACTAATGCAAAAAGAACAGGAGTTGAATTTATTAGCAAAAACATTGCAGATTAAGGAAGAAGAACTGGCAAAAAGAGAGATGGGATTGGATAGTTCAGCTTTGAGTGATACAACCAGTGTTTATAACCCTGCACTTGTTGGATTGTGGTCGGTGAAAATGACCTGTATAGAAACTACTTGTGCAGGTTCTGCAGTTGGTGATGTAAAAAACGAGCAGTGGGAGATCGCATATCAAAATAATAATATTATAGCAAAAGCAATGGATGCCGGAAAAATAAGCAGGGTTTATACTGGCTTCTACACAGGCAACACTCTGGAATTAGTAGAAAATCGCGAAAGCACTGCAACACAGCCTGCAACTAAAATGGTGGTACGGCTTCGTTTAACAAAAGAAAACACCATGGAAGGTCAAAGGGAAATAGTTCGAGAAAATTGTAAGATTCTATATGAGCTCAGTTTGACTAAGTAATTAAAACTAACTAAACAAATGATCTTAATAAGTGATTTAGATTTTTCGTTGCCACTAACGAATCCGGTGATTGTTTTTTCGTTGGTTCTATTTATTATTCTGTTTGCTCCAATTTTATTCAACAGAATTAAAATCCCTCACATAATAGGGCTTATTGCTGCAGGTATTATCATTGGACCATATGGATTAAACCTGTTGTTACGCGACAGCAGTATTGTATTATTTGGCACTGTTGGATTGCTATACATAATGTTTACAGCAGCGTTGGAAATAGATATGGAGGAGTTTAGGAAAAACAGTTTCAAGAGTTTCATTTTTGGCTTGTACACTTTTGCTGTACCCATGATTTTGGGAACTGTTATAGTTCATTATTTACTTGCCTTCAGTATACCTACGTCTATCCTTGTATCAAGTATGTTTGCTACCCACACCTTACTTGCGTACCCAATAGCCAGTAAATTCGGCCTGGCCCGCACCAGGGCTGTAACGCTCACAATCGGAGGAACCATCATAACTGATATTCTTGCCTTATTGGTGCTTGCGGCTGTAGTAGGTACAACTAAAGGAGAAATTGGTTCAGCATTTTGGATCCGTCTGGCAGTTTCATCTTTTATTTTCGGCTGCATTGTCTTTTTCTTATTTCCATTAGTTGCACGTTGGTTTTTTAAAGAATTTGATGATAGTATATCTCAGTACATATTTGTATTAGCTATGGTTTTTTTGGGGTCGTTTCTTGCCGAAGTGGCCGGCCTTGAGGCTATTATAGGAGCATTTTTATCCGGCCTTGTGCTAAATAGATTTATACCGCACTCTTCTGTTTTAATGAACAGAATTGAATTTGTAGGTAATGCTTTTTTTATTCCTTTCTTTTTGATAAGTGTAGGTATGCTGGTAGATGTAAGAGTGCTGTTTAATGGATGGGGTGCTCTACAGGTTGCCGGGGTAATGATTGTGCTTGCAGTTATATCAAAGTTTATAGCAGCATGGTTAACACAAAAAACATTTAGCTTATCATCTCTGGAAAGACAGATGATATACGGATTAAGCAATGCAAGAGTGGGTGCAACTTTAGCAGTTGTGCTGGTTGGTTATAATATTATTCTTGGGGAAACAGATGCTGGCGAACCTATTCGTTTATTAAGTGAAGACGTTTTAAATGGAACAATTTTAATGATATTGGTAACCTGTACTATTAGCTCTTTTGTAGTTGAAAGAGCATCCAGGGCAATTGCTTTAAAAGAAGAGAACAAACCTGATATAAAAGATAATAATGATAAAATTTTAATATCACTTGCATATCCTGAAACGGTTGCTGAATTGGTTGATTTTGGATTGATGCTGAAGCCAAAGGCAAGTAACATTCCCATTTATGCTTTACACGTTGTTAGTGATGATAGTAGTGATGGCAAAACACATGGTAATGGTAAAAAGATGATGGATAAAGCATTAAAGCATGCAATTGCCACAAATAATATAATAAATCCACTAACGCGATTTGATGCAAATATTTGTAATGGAATCATCTACACAATAAAAGAGCAAAATATCACTGATTTAATAGTAGGACTTCACCATGGAGCAGATCAACACAATTTTTTAGGTTCTACTACAGAAAGTATACTGAAAAAAACCAGTGAAACAATTTTTATCTATAATTCGATACAGCCATTTAATACTTTAAAAAGAATGATAGTAGCTGTAACACCTAAAGCACACTTTGAACCAGGGTTTATACATTGGTGGAATAAATTGTATACAGCTGCAAAGGAATCGGGTTTACCTATTGTATTTTATGCACACAGCGATACAGTTATTGAACTTGAGAAGCAACATGCTGAAACTGCAACATCAGTGAAAACGGAATTCAACCATTTTAATCATTGGGAAGATTTTCTTGCTTTACGGAGTGAAATTAAACCTGATGATCTGTTTGTAATTGTTTCCTCAAGAAAGGGGCTGGTTTCTTATAATACGCATTTAGATAGACTTCCTTACTATCTGACAAATTATTTTAAAAGCAACAGTTACATTTTACTTTATCCCAGACAATTAGAAGATGGTTTGTTGTTTGAAGATATACAACATGTAGACCCAAATCTCATTGAAACAATTACAAAAGTTGATGTTTTAAACAAAGCAACAAACTACATAAAACATTTGTTCCAGGGAGATAAATCCAAAAAATCCTGACCCATTAATAAAATGAAAGAACAGTTAAACAGCGAAAGAAAGAAACTACTTTCTTCAGTAGAGAAATTGCTCGAAGGACCTATGATCTTTTTGGGTTTTGTGTGGCTTATACTTCTTATTATAGAATTGATTTGGGGATTACCACCTACAGTAGAATATATCAGCCTTGGCATCTGGGGCATTTTCATCATTGATTTTATTCTAAAATTCATCCTTGCTCCTGACAAGATCGGGTTCTTTAAAAAGAACTGGCTTACTGCTATTTCACTAATTATTCCAGCACTGCGTGTTTTCCGAATTTTCCGATTTGTTAGATTATTAAGAGGTTTAAGAGGTGTGCGTTTAATAAGAATTGTATCTTCTGTAAACCGCGGTATGCGGAGCCTTGGTGCTACAATGAAAAGACGAGCATTTGGCTATGTATTTCTACTGACGCTGTTTGTTACATTTGTAGGAGCTGCCGGTATGTACGCGTTGGAGAGAGGAAACCCCGGTTTTGAGAATTATGGCATGGCGTTATGGTGGTCTGCAATGCGTGTAATTACTGCCGGCAGTGAAAATTACCCAGTTACTCCGGAAGGCAGAACGCTTGCTTTTCTTGTTGCGTTGTTTGGTTATACAATTTTTGGCTATGTGACTGCCACTTTTGCAACTTTTTTTATTGGACGCGATGCCGAAGAAAAGGATACACCGGTAGCAGGTGCAAAAGATGTAGCAGAATTAAAGAAACAAATAAGTTTACTTACAAAAAGTTTTAATGATCTTCAGGCAAGATCTGACTAATCACATTATATTTTGCAAGATTACTAAAGTCCGGCAGCCACAGATTTCTCGACCCGTTCCATAATTTTATCGTCAATATTTTTTAATTGCTTAATTACTGTGAGTGTACCGACCGATTCCAAAACTACTGCGTCTACTTCATCAATGGAGCCTAAACCACTTTGCCTGATTATTGCAAAAATTTCATCTTCATCAATTCGTTCCTTTAATATCATCTCCTTTAGCATATTACCGTGGTATAACTAAAAGAGATGGAGTTGATTTTACAATATGACTTACAATCTTGAACCTGGCAGAGAGGTATGTAATCACAAATTGTAAGTAAATGAGAAGAAAAAACGCCAAAACACCATCAATGAGTGCCACATCCTTACTCAATATTACTGTTGCCAATGTTGAGCCTAACGCTACAGTAACAATAAAATCAAAAGCGTTCATTTTAGATAAAGTTCTTTTACCGGAAGTCCTTAATAAGATTATTAAAAGAACGAAGGCCAGCACAGTTACTATAATTGTACGAATGATACTTTCCCATGAATCAAAAAAAATGTTTAGCATAACTGATCTATTTTGATGAGAATCAAAGTAAATGTAAAGAACAGCAATCTAAAATGTATTAATGTAAATGTATTCTGACTTATATTCCTTGGCAGGAAAATTGAAAAGGTATTCTAAACCATTATCATGAGGTGTGTTTATATTTTCTTCGTCTTTTTAATTCTACAATCTTGTGGAGAATCTGACCAGGGAGGAGTTGTTAATGATGGAATAGAACCAGTTGATTCAAATGGAGCTTTGATTGACTCAACACCATATCAGCCATGGGATCCTTCAATTGATACAAGTAAGGGTGAAAATCGAGTGGATATTCAACAGAGGGATAGTCCTGAAATAAAAAGAAATCCAAACAGATAAATAACTTATATAAGCTTATTCTATTTTCTTGCTGTTGATGATCCTTCTTGTTCTTTAACATATAGCTCCTGGACAAAAACAATCAAAATTACTAATAATGGTGTGGCTAAAACAAGCCCCCACCCTCCAGTTAAAGCACCAATTAAAAGCTGGGCTAAAATAATAAGTGCCGGTGGTATATTCAGTAACTTTTTTTGTACCATTGGAGTGATAAAATTACTTTCTGTTACCTGAACTAAAATATATAGCCCCGCAACTAAAAGTGCAGTAGTAGGGCCTTGCAGTAAAGCAATAAGTACTGCCGGTATCATAGCTATCAGTGGTCCAAAATTGGGAATAAAGTTGAGAATTCCGGCAATTAAAGCCAGAACTAGCCACATTGGAACTCCAATGATTGCTAACCCAATAGCAGTAAATAAGAAGACAACGAACATTGCAAATATTTGTCCTTTTAACCACTTTTTTAAGTGATCAGCTGCTTTGTCTAAAACTTCTCCTGCCTTTCTTTTTCCATTCGTTGGAACTAAACTCACTATTCCATCTCTATAAGTCCGTGGCGATATGGTAAAAAAGATTCCTAAAAACAATACAACATAAAGATCCCCGAAGACACCAAAGGTTGACTGAAACAGCTTTCCGACAACGGCCTGAGCTCTTTTAGCAGATTCTGGTGAAGATGCTTTTTCAACTATTTTTTGTCCCAATTGGCTTTGGCTTAGTTGTGCTTTTGCATTTTCAATTGTTTTTGGTAGTGTTTCAGTTAATTGACTTACCTGTTGCTGAACTTTAGACCCTATCAGCCAAAACAAACCTGCCATTAGCAGAATTGTTCCTATAATTGAAATTGCTAAACAGATCGATTCTTTCCATTTTGTCCATCTGCAAATAAGCCCACTTAGCCCGCGGAAGTAAACAGCTATAATAATTCCAGCTAATACAAGTAATAAGACACTAAAAGTCAGTTTAATAATCCAGAGAAGGATTACTATCAATGCTACTACTGAAGCTGCTATCCATACTTTTTTATGAAATGTCAGGGAAGAATCAAAGTCTGTTTTTCTATCCATTTTAAACATTAATTATCATTAATTCAACAGCCATACAGGTCGCCATTGCAATTATTATAATCAAGGTATGGAAGTGCCATGATACTTTATCCTTAAATACTATTTATAATAACACACCCCGCACAAGTTCATAATTACAAAAAAAGGATTAAATGCTTAAAGAAACCACGAGTTTTCAAATTAAAAAAAACATTTACTTTCATTTTTGTCGTTATTTCATTGCTGTTATCATTGATTAAAAACTTTTAAAAGCATTTATTATGAAAGGTTATCATGAGTATCAAACTTGTATTGAAGCATGCTTACGTTGTGCTTCCATTTGCAATCATTGCGCATCTTCTTGCTTATCAGAAGAACATGTGAAAATGATGGCAAAATGCATACGATTAGATATGGAATGTGCAGCTATTTGCTATGCTGCAGCACAGGTTATGAGTATGGGTGGAGAAAATGCACAACAACTTTGTAACATTTGTGTTGATATATGTAGTAAATGCGCAGAAGAATGTGAAAAACACGATCATAAGCACTGCAAGGAATGTGCTGAAGCTTGCCGTAGGTGTGCAGAAGAATGCAGAAGAATGGCAGGTGCAAGAAACTAGGCTTATTTAAGGAAACTACTTCAATAATCACTTCTCCTTGCCAGATTATTTGAATTTTAGAACCACATTGTCATTAGAAAGATTTATGATTTCAGACAATTGTCGTATATTCGTGCGACAATTGACAGATGAAAAATAAAGATAAATTAGCTCCCTACAACAATCCAGGTAAAGCATCAAAGCTTAAGGAGGAGAATGCTATCTATCAAAAGCAGATAATGATTAAGGGTTTTACATTTCAGCGGTTTAAAAAATTATATGAAAAGAGCCCCTTCTCACTTAAAGATTGGGCTGGTTTCCTCCATTTGTCTGAAAGAACACTTTTAAGGTATTCAAAAGAAAATAAAAGCTTCGAGGGAATTTATGCAGATAGAGTTTTACAGTTAGAAAACCTGTTTGCTAAAGGTAAACAGGTATTTAAGTCACAGGAAGGATTTTTTGCCTGGTTATTAAAATCCAAAAATGTTTTAGGAATGCAGTTAAACACCACTGCCTTATCAACCACACAAGGCATTGCAGAATTGGAGCGGGAATTAGGCCGTATTCAATATGGTGTGTACATATAATGGAGCTTTTTCGTTTTGCACATAAAAATTTCAAGGATGATATATCTGGTGAAGGAGCAAGACTGTTTGGTGGCCGATGGAATTCCATTGGAATTGCCGCTTTATACGTTAGCTCAACAGCTTCCCTTGCATTGCTGGAAGTATTAGCCCATCAGGTAAAGTTTTCAGATCTGGATGATCAGCATCTTATTACTTTACATATTCCATCTTCCATTTCTGTTGCCAAAGTAGCTTTAAGTAAATTAAAGAAAGACTGGAAAGAGGATGTTGAGCATACTCAATTTATTGGAGATTCTTTTCTCAAAGAAGGTGAACATCTACTACTTCAAGTGCCTTCTGTAGTTGTACCACTTGAATGGAATTATGTTATCAATCCAAATCACAAAGACCATCGTAAAATAAGGATTGTTTCTACAGTTCCTTTTTCGTTTGACGTTAGGCTATTTAAAGGAGAGAGTTAGGTAATCTATAGGAATTCTCCTTCCAACATCACTCTTTCTATTAAATTACTGCCGAAAGCATAGGGTAAGTAAGCAATAGAACGAACAGGCTTTGTAATAATTAGATTTGCTTTTTTACCAACAGTTATCGATCCAACCTCATCCTGGGCTTCCATGGCATAGGCTCCATTAATTGTTGCAGCATTAATGGATTCTTCAGGTAACATCTTCATTTGAATACAGCTTAGCGCTACAACAAAATTCATGTTACCCGATGGAGAAGATCCAGGATTATAATCAGAAGCTAATGCAATAGCACAATTGTTTTCTATTAATGTACGTGCCGGTTGGTACGGCATGCGGAGAAAAAAAGCAGCTGTAGGTAAAAGTGTACATGCCCCCTGCCAAATATCAGTAGTTAGGGAAGCGTTGGATAAATGCCGTAAATCTTCATCATTTACAACTTCTAAATGATCTAAAGAAACAGCGTTCATTTTTAATCCAGCTTCTATACCCCCAATACTATTTAGCTGGTTTACATGAAGCTTTGGCTTCAACCCAAATCGTTTCCCAGCTTCACAAATTATTTCAGTTTCCTGCGCATTGAAAAACCCATTTTCGCAAAAAACATCAATATAATCAGCAAGTTTTTCATTGGCAATTGCTGGCAGCATTTTGTTTATTACAAGATCAATATACCCTTGCCGGTTATCCTTGAATTCCATTGGTATGGCATGTGCACCAAGGAAGGTAGCTTTTACCAGTAGCTTTGACTTTTGTTTTAACCTCTTTATTACACGAAGCATCTTTAACTCACCCTCCACAGTTAAGCCATAACCACTTTTTATTTCAATTGCACCAGTTCCAAGTTTACTTACTTCTTCTAATCTTTTCCACGCCTGGTTGAATAAATCATCCTCAGATGTTTCATTTAATTTTCTTGCAGAATTTAAAATACCTCCCCCACTGGCAGCTATTTCAGCATAAGTTGCTCCTTTAATTTTTTGAACAAATTCATCTTCCCGGCTTACCGGAAAAACTAAATGTGTATGGCTATCACACCAACAAGGCAATACCAACCTTTCTGAAACATCATAATGAAACTGGAAATCAGAAACAATAAATTTCATATCCTCCATCTGTCCAATTTCAACTATTTTATCCTCTTCTATAATCAGGTATGCACTTTCAATACAGGGAAGTTCGCTTAATTGCTTTCCTCGTAATATTTGATTTTCACTACGTGTATTAACAAGTGTTTTTATATTGGATAACAAGGTGGCCATCTTGCTAATGTAATTTTTTTAATAATTAATGAAATTTGTATTTCTCTATATTACAATTCAACGTGGTAATAAAGAAATATTGACTTAACATTGAAATAAAACAACTTTGGTGCTATGGCAGATCAGGAAGAAGTAATAAACGACAAATTGCATTGGTATAAAGATGCTATAATATATGAGCTACACATTAAAGCATTTCGTGATAGCAATCGTGATGGTATTGGTGATTTTAAGGGTCTAATAGAAAAGCTGGATTATCTGCAAGATCTTGGTGCTACCGCTATCTGGCTGCTGCCCTTTTATCCATCTCCTTTAAAAGATGATGGGTACGATATTGCAGATTATTATTCTATTCATAAAAATTATGGTACCCTTAATGACTTTAAGATGTTCCTTAAAGAAGCTCATTCCAGGAATTTAAAAGTTATTACAGAATTAGTAATTAATCATACTTCTGATCAACATCCGTGGTTTCAAAGAGCAAGGACAGCACAAAAAGGATCACCGGAAAGAAATTATTATGTATGGACAGATGATCCTAATCAATATAAAGATGTTCGTATAATATTTCAGGATTTTGAAACATCAAATTGGACGTGGGACCCGGTTGCACAACAATATTACTGGCACCGTTTTTTTCATCATCAGCCAGATCTGAATTTTGATAATCCACTCGTACAGGATGAAGTTTTTAAAACACTTGACTACTGGTGTGCAATGGGTGTTGATGGTTTTCGCCTGGATGCTATTCCGTATCTTTTTGAACGTGAAGGAACAAATGGAGAAAATTTGCCTGAAACACACGAATTCTTAAAGCGATTAAGAAAACATGTCGATGAACTTTATCCGGGAACAGCGCTTCTTGCAGAAGCTAATATGTGGCCGGAGGATTCTGCTTCTTATTTTGGTGATGGTGATGAGTGCCACATGAATTACCATTTTCCTGTAATGCCGCGCATGTTTATGTCTGTTCAACTGGAAGACAGGTATCCTATTACAGACATCTTCGATCAAACACCTGAAATTCCTGAAATCTGCCAATGGGCAATTTTCCTAAGAAATCATGATGAACTTACACTTGAGATGGTTACTGATGAAGAAAGAGATTTTATGTACAAAGTATATGTAAAAGATCCAAAAGCTAAAATAAATCTCGGAATTCGTCACCGCCTTGCTCCTTTAATGGATAACAACCGGAGCAAAATTGAATTGATGAACTCGCTTTTATTTTCATTACCTGGTACACCTGTACTTTATTATGGCGATGAAATAGGAATGGGTGATAATTATTATTTAGGAGATCGTGATGGTGTAAGAACACCTATGCAATGGTCAGCGGATAGAAATGCGGGCTTTTCTGAAGCAAATCCGCAACAACTTTATTTACCTGTTATTTATGATCCTGAATATCATTACGAAGCTGTAAACGTGGAAATGCAAACACGTAACACCTCCTCACTGTTTTGGTTTTTAAGGCGAATGATAAACATGAGGAAAAACTATAAAGCTTTTAGCCGGGGTACGACACAGTTTATTAATGTAGATAATCCAAAAGTTTTGGCATTTATACGCAGGTACAAAAGCGAAGTTATATTGGTTGTTACCAATCTATCTAAATATGCACAACCGGCAGAAATTGATTTAAGAGAGTTTAAAGGATATGTACCAATGGAGATGTTCAGTAAGAATAACTTCCCGGTCATCAAATCAGATAGACCATATTTCTTTACGCTACACCCTTATTCATTTCAGTGGTTCATCCTTCAAAAAACAGGCAGTACAGGAACTGATTTAGAAACTATTCCAACAATTAATATAAACGAATGGAGTGATGTTCTGAAACCTAATTCAAAAGCAATTTTAGAAGCTTCAATACTACCGGGTTATTTTAAAAAAAGAAAATGGTTCCAGGGAAAGCAAAAAAAAATTTTTACAGTTTCAATTAAAGAAAGTAGCATCATTGCTTTTAAATCCATTGAAGCTTTTATAGTACAAGTTGAAGTAACCTATACAACAGGCTTACCGGAATTTTACCAACTATGTATTGCACATGTTTTAGGTGAAGATGCAGGAAAGCTAATTATTAATTATCCCGAAGCAGTGATTGCACAATTAAAAATTAACAATGAAGAGGCGTTGCTATGTGATGCATACTACTTACCTAAAATGCACCAGTTTTTGATTCAGAACCTTGCAAAAAATGAAAACGTAAAAGTGGGGGAAAGTAGTATTTATTTTAAGGTCAAAGATGAAGTCGCTAAATATGTAAATTCAAAAGATGCACTTATTTCAAATATGCATACAGGCGATGAAAACAATACTTCTATAATTTTTGATAACCGCTTATTTCTCAAAATGTACCGTAAGATAGATAAGGATATAAATCCTGATACAGAAATAAGCACATATTTATCAGAGGAAGCTGGCTTTAAGTACGTACCACGTTTTTTCGGAACTATAGAATGGGAAATGGAAGGCACACCAATTACATTAGGTATTCTACAGGAACTGGTAGAAAACCATGGTGATGGTTATTCTTTTATGATGGAGAGATTAAATAATTACTTTGAACGTGTGGCAGCAAGGAACCTAAGGTTGTTAGATCCTTATGATAAAGTGGGAACATCCACTGAACCTGTAGCATTTGAAGAGTTGCCGGAACTTTTGCAAACTCTTTTGGGTAATCATGCTGTAGATCATATAAAGATGTTTGCCACCCGTACTGCAGATTTGCATTTAAAACTTTTAAATGTAACATCTGAAGAGGCAATCAAACCAGAGAAATATTCGCTACATTATCAACGTTCTATCTTTTCTTCAATCCAGGGATTAATACGAGAGAGTTTCCAAAGTTTGAATGAAAAACTAGAATCTTTGCCAGAACACGTGCAGAATAACGCAAAAGCAGTGATTAGTAAAAGAGATGAGTTATTAAACAAGCTAAAAATAATTTACAGGAAGAAATTAGAGATCGTTAAAATTAGAATTCATGGAACATTTGGATTAAGAAAGATACTGCTAACTGGTAAGGATATGGTTATCCATGATTTTGGAGGAAACCCTTTGCGCAGTTATAGTGAAAGACGGATCAAACGGTCTCCCTTAAGAGATGTGGCAGAAATGATGACATCAATACATTATGCAGCCAGAGAAGCTGTTATAAATAACAGCTATATACAGAAAGAAGATGTTAGTTCTTTACAACCGTTTGCTGAACAATGGTCACACTATATGAGTGGCTTTTATTTAAACACATATCTGGATTGCGTAGAAGGAACAGAAATTATCCCTAAGGATAAAGATGAACTTAACTTATTGCTTAATTTTTTTCGGGTGCAAAGTGCATTGCATCATCTAATATATGAATTGAATAACAGGCCTGACTACATTACAATTCCTTTGGAAATACTTTCTTCAATTCTTGAAATGAATACAGAGAAAGTTATGGAAGTTGTTGAATAGAAGTGCTCGAAATTAGCTGTTGTGTATAGCTAACTTCTGTTTTTCTACCGGCGCAACTAACCTCTTTAACAGGGGTACAACTTGTGTTTGAGATGTTAAGGTGAATTCCGCTGCTGTATTGCCGCTTCCAATTTTTATTGTATATGCCTGTCCGCGTAAAATCCTGAACATATCTTCATCCGTTACATCATCGCCAATACAAAACACAAATTCTGGTTTAAACTCGCTTATAATTTTTTGTACAGTTGTGCCTTTATCAACTCCCATCATTCTTACTTCTAAAACTTTATTGCCATCAATAATCTGTAATGGCCTATTTATAGTAAGCTGTAGTAAATTATTTCTTAACTCCCTTGAACGAATAAAACCTAAATCAGCATGAGTATTTCTATAGTGCCATGCAAGTGTGTTTTTCTTTTCCTCTATAAATGAACCGGCACAGCGTGTGACAAACAGTTTTAAAAGCGGCTTGATTTGATCTTTCCAGTCAGGTGAAAGGGAAACCTGTTGTTGCCATTGCTGATTTTTATATTTTATTTCAGCGCCATGTTCTGCTACCAGAGTTAATTGTAAATGGCCTAACCAACCATCTAAAGTATTAGCATCCCTGCCGCTAATTACAACAACTTCACTTAAAGGATCATTTGCCAGGTCAGTTAATAACTTAAGAAGCTCTTCATTTGGATTTGCAAGTGATGGTAATTTTTGAATTGGAGTTAATGTGCCATCATAGTCCAAAAGAATGCATCTTGAATTTGCCTTTGCAAAGTCTTGCGCCATTCTTGAAACAACAGAATTATCAAGCAACTTAACAGCTAATGTTTTTTGCTCAGTTTTTATTTCACTTAGCTGATGAATAAATTCATCAATCCACTTTGAAACATTGTATTCTGCTATACGCTCCTGCATGTAAGACAACCTGGATCGCTGTTGAGATTCCGGCATATTCAATGCTGTAGCTATTGCGTTTGCAACTTCCGATGTATCAGTGGGATTAACAAGCAATGCTTCATTTAACTCGTTGGCCGCACCTGCAAGCTCACTTAAGATCAATACACCCTTATCAATGCAACTGGCTATATACTCCTTTGCAACCAAATTCATTCCATCACGCAAAGGTGTTATCAAAGCCACATCTGCTAATTGATATAAAGCACAAAGCTCTTCAAATGAAAGATGATTGTACCTGTAGATTATCGGCTGCCATTGTAGTGTAGACAGTTTACCATTAATGGTACTTATTTGTTCCTCTATCTTTCTTTTCCTGCTGCTATATGCAGGAATAGCATCACGGGACGGAACAATATTAAAAATAAAAACCACTTTTTCAATCCATTCAGGATGCCGCTGCAGAAATTCATAATAGCTGTCTAACCGGTAATTAAGGCCTTTTGTATAATCGAGCCTGTCAACAGAAAAAATAATTTTTTGCTCAGAAAACTTTTCTTTTATTCCTGAAGCGATTTCGTCTACTGCTTCATTTTTTATATAACGCCTGAATTTATTATAATCAATTCCAATTGGAAACAGATCTGCTTTGATTAAACGTCCGTTATAATGAATGGTATGGAAGTGGTTTTCCACATTCAATACCATCTTGGCTGATTGAATGAAATGTTGAACATAATCATGAGTGTGGAAACCAATCAAATCAGCGCCTAAAACTCCATGTAAGAGCTTTTTCTTCCAGCTAGTTGGAATTAGTCTAAAAATTTCATAAGAGGGGAAAGGTATGTGCGAAAAGAATCCAACTGTTGCATCTGGAAGTACATTTCTAACCATTTGCGGCACTAGCATTAATTGATAGTCATGTACCCATATTATATCACCAAGTTGATGTTTTTTAATTATTTCATAAGCAAATTGCTGATTTACCTTTTCATAAGCATCGAAATATTCATCTTTATATTCAGCAAGAGATGGAAAGTAGTGGAACAGTGGCCATAAAGTAGAATTTGAAAATCCATTATAGTAGTCCTTATAAAGCTGTTCGTCAACAAATACAGGTTCAATAATAAAATCTTTAGGCAGAGCTCCAATCTCTCCTGCAAATTGCCAATCTTCAGGACTGGAATCAAGAGTGCCAATCCAAACATTCTCTAAATCCTGTTTTGCTGAGGCGTTGGACTCTTCAATATAACTTTTTATAGCTGATACTAATCCTCCTGAACTTTGTCGTACCACAATTTCTGTTTCTGAAGTATCAATGCAGAAAGGCAGTCTGTTAGAAATAGTTATTAGTCTCTTGCTCATTACCACTCTCCTTTTTTGTTAAAAGGCCAGGTACAAAATTACACCCGGCAGATTTAATGACTTTCGTGTATCTAAATGCAAGCAATATTACATATACAGATGCTCCTTGCCGAACTTATGAATTAACAGAATACTTCAATGAAATTAATCCTGAAGTGTAGGATTTACATTGTAGGAGATTAAGATGTATTCGTTTGCTGATATCAGAGAAAAATGGTTTTCCAGTGCCTAAAATTATTGGGCACATTGCCAGCTGTATTTCATCTACTAATCCTAAATTTATCAATGAACAAGCAAATTCAGCACCTACAAATACTGCAATATCTTTCCCTGGATAATTCTTAATTTTCTTTATCTCGTTCACTGTTTCTCCTTTTACTAGAATAAAATCTTCATCAACAGCTTGTAAGCTGTTGGAAAATACATAATGTTTCATGTGAGCAAACGGATTTTGCTGCTTCTTTCCTTTAGTTTTTGCCTGCATTGCGATAGCAGCCTCATAAGTTTTTCTGCCGTAAAACATTGCATCTATTCTCTTCCAGTGATCTGCAAGTTCTTTCTGCTGTTCTTTATCAAAGATTATCCAGTCATATTCTCCATTAGGTCCTTCAATAAAACCATCAATACTGACAGCAAAGCCTGCAATGAGCTTACGCACTTTTATATTCTTGTATTAATACTAAGATTATTTATATCAGCAGTTTCCCTTGCAAGGTCATATCCCGCATCAGCATGCCGTATTACTCCAATACCGGGATCATTACGCAACACACGACTTAATCTTGCAGCTGCATCATCAGTTCCATCAGCAACTATTACCATTCCCGCATGTATACTATACCCCATCCCTACTCCACCGCCGTGATGCAGGCTTACCCAACTGGCACCACCTGCAGTATTCAGCAATGCATTTAAAATAGGCCAATCAGCTACAGCATCACTTCCATCTAACATTGATTCCGTTTCCCTGTTGGGTGATGCAACAGAGCCGGTATCTAAATGGTCCCTTCCAATTACAATTGGCGCTTTTACTTTCCCAGCTTTCACAAGATCATTAAAAGCAAGTCCCGCTTTCTCCCGTTCTCCCTGACCAAGCCAACAAATACGTGCCGGTAATCCCTGGAACGCAATTTTCTCTTTCGCAAGTTTTAACCAGCGGTGTAACGATTTATTTGCAGGAAACAATTCAGCTATTACACTATCAGTTACAGCAATATCATTAGGATCACCGCTAAGTGCTGCCCATCGAAACGGACCTTTACCTTCACAAAAAAGCGGACGAATATATGCAGGTACAAACCCCGGGAAATCGAACGCATTTTCTAATCCCTTTTCCTTTGCACGTGCACGAATATTATTTCCGTAATCAAAAGTTATAGCGCCCCTGTTTTGCAATTCCAACATCAATTCTACATGACGCACCATAGATGTAGAAGCAAATTCTAAGTACTCCTGTGGGTTTTGATCACGTAATACTTTTGCCTGTTCGTAAGAGATCTCATGCGGCCAGTAGCCAATCAAAGGATCATGCGCCGATGTTTGATCAGTAAGTATATCCGGAATAAAATCTTTTTGTAATAACCTTTCCAACATATGCACAGCATTGCATAAAACACCAATACTAATATTCTGCCCCTGCGCTTTGTATTCCTGAGCCTTATCTATTGCTTCATCTATATCCTTTATTATTACATCACAATATTTTGTTTCAATGCGTTTTAGTATGCGCCATTCTTCTACTTCTGCAATCAATGCTACACCACCGTTCATTGTTATAGCCAATGGTTG
>MWVY01000075.1_pt1 | contig 22703 bp, 13 predicted proteins | sample 1047251 | NCBI WGS metagenome assembly MWVY01 (sample SAMN06349983, study PRJNA376086) | soil metagenome | isolation source: MS7-5 sample Antarctic (ecotone) soil | place: Antarctica | collected 2015-01-13
TTCAAGGGGCGCGTGTTGTACGAGTGCGGTGCCTGGGAGGGCAAGCGAGAACTGAGCGGGACGACGTCGGTAGAAGAGGCGGGCGGTTTAGGCACGCCCATATGGATTACTGGTACGCACAGCGTCGGTGTTGTCCGCGACGCCGTTATCGAATGGGCGGCAAAACGCGGCACGAGCGAAGGTTATTCGGGTGATTTTTCACTTCCGGTCGTCGCCGAAACGTGGGACGGTTTTCTCAACGACATCAACGGTTTTCATGTCCGCAAAGAAAATGTTTTTCAGGCATTGGATTCGGCGAAATCGGGGGCGATTGCCGAAGGCAATGTTGGCGGCGGAACGGGAATGATAGCGCATGGTTTTAAAGGCGGAACGGGAACATCTTCGCGGGTGCTGGACGCAACCGACGGCGGTTATAAAATCGGCGTTCTGGTGCAGGCGAATTACGGTTCGCGCCAGCTTTTCACGGTTGCCGGAATTCCCGTCGGCAAAGAAATCACCGATTTACTGCCGACCGCGGGCAAAGCCTCGCAAGACACCGGCTCGATAATCGTGGTTGTGGCGACAGACGCGCCGCTGCTTCCGCATCAACTCAAACGACTCGTCAAAAGAGTTTCGCTCGGTGTTGGTATAATGGGCGGCAGAGGCGGAAATTCATCGGGTGATATTTTTATCGCGTTCTCGACGGCAAACGCGACGGAAGTCAGTAAAGACGCGGAATTATCACGGATTGAAATGCTGCCGAATGAAAAAATCAATCCGTTGTTTGTCGCCACCACCCAAGCGACCGAAGAAGCCATTCTCAATGCGATGGTTGCGGCGGAAACGATGAAAGGATTTAGCGGCAATACGGTTTATGCTTTGCCGCACGATAGGTTAAAAAAGATTTTGAGAAAGTATAATCGTTTGCAAGAACCAAAAGAACAATGAATTTACAAGAAAAAATCGAACAATTATTTACAAAATCCGAATTTGACACGCCCGACCACGAGGTTTTTAACGAATTCAAAACTGCCTTAAGGCGCGGCGAGATTCGTTCCGCTGAAAAAGACGCAGACGGCGATTGGCACGCAAATGCTTGGGTGAAACAGGGGATTCTTCTCGGTTTCAAGATGGGCAAAATGGTTAATATGTCTTTCAGCAGTGAGACTTTTCAGTTTTTCGACAAGGAAACTTTTCCGCTGCGCCCGATGAATCTAGACGACAAAATCCGCATTGTTCCCGGCGGTTCGACGATACGCGACGGCTCGTTTGTCGGCGAAAACGTCGTTTTGATGCCGCCGAGTTATGTCAATGTCGGCGCATTTATTGACGAAGGCACAATGATTGATTCGCACGCGCTGGTCGGTTCGTGCGCTCAAATCGGTAAGCGCGTTCATCTGTCGGCGGCGGCGCAAATCGGCGGAGTTTTAGAACCCGTCGGCGCAGTTCCCGTGATTATTGAAGATGATGTTCTGGTCGGCGGCAACACGGGCGTTTATGAAGGAACGATTGTGCGCGAAAAAGCTGTGCTTGCTTCGGGTGTGATTTTGACGCGCTCGACTCCGGTTTTTGATTTAGTCAAAGGCGAGATTTATAAATCGGACGGTGAAAAGCCTTTGGAAATTCCGGTTGGCGCGGTCGTCGTGCAAGGCTCGCGGGCTGTTACGAGCGGTTTCGGCAAAGAAAACGGCTTATCAATCTACGCGCCAATTATCGTCAAATACCGTGATGAAAAAACTGATGCTTCGACGAAATTGGAAGACTATTTGAGATAAACTTACATTCTAAAAAGTTACTTTGACCACTCATCCGCGATGGTAACGTCAACTTTTACCGGAACTTTTTTGATATATTCTTCGCCCGCCGCGCACATTGCTTTGTCCAGTTTGGCGGCAATTTGCTCAGTTTCACTCGCGTCGGCTTCGACAATTATTTCGTCGTGGACGATGTTGACAAGTTTGGCGGAAGTTCCGCGAATTTCATCGTGCAAAAGACGCAAAGCGCGTTTTAAAATATCAGCACTCGTGCCTTGAATCGGCATATTCATTCCGTTGCGCCGCGCCGAAGCGATTTGTGCGCGGTCATTTTCATCAAAGCGAAACCGCATCATTCTGCCCGAAGCGGTTCGCGCAATTCTATTTGTTAAAACTTTTTGTCCGGCTTCGCGCAGCCAAGCGTCAAGTCCGCGATAGGTCGCAAAATATCTTCGCATTATATTTTCGGCTTCGGTTTGTTTTAAGCCGGTCATCAATGCAAAACGCTGTGAGCCGATGCCGTAGACGACACCAAAATTTAACCGTTTGGCAAAACTTCTCTGCTCGGGTGTAACGTCTTCGGGCTTGACACTGAAAACTTGTGCGGCGGCTGTCGTGTGAAAATCTTCGCCCGATTGAAAGGCTTTGATAAAATTTTCATCGTTTGAAAATTCCGCCAGAATCCGCAATTCGACTTGCGAATAATCGGCGGTAATCAACCTTCTGCCGTCGGGCGCACGAAAACAGCGGCGATATTCCTGCTCGTGCGGAATTTGCTGAATATTTGGTTTAGAACAACTAAAACGACCTGTCGGCGCACCGATTTGGCGGAAGTCGGCGTGGATTCTGCCCGTTTTCGGTTCGATAAATTCTAAGATATTTTCGCCGAAACTCGACAGAGATTTTGCCACTCCGCGATATTCAAGTAGTTTGGCGACAACCGGATAATCTATCGCAAGTGGCTGTAATTGCCAGCCGCGCGTTGTGGCAGGAACAGGAACGCCCAAGTTTTTCAGCGCGTCCGTAACTTGCGCTTGCGAATCGAGATTTATTTCCGTTACCCCAAAAAGCGAGGCTTGCGCGACACCTGCCGAAAGCAATTGCTGGAGTTCGACGGCAACTTTCGCCTGCGCTATTTTTACTTTTTCGAGCTGTTCGCGCCAACGCGCCTTGTCCAAATAAAAACCGCTGAGTTCCATCGCGGCAATCGGCATTACGCAGTCGAATTCGAGTTTTGCCACGCGAATCAGTTCATCGGATTTTAGTTTTTCCAACATTTTTTCGCGCAACGGAATCATCGTCGCGGCATCGCGGGCGGCGTATTCGATTTGCGATTGCGAAAGTTCCGGCGCGTTCCAATCACTGACTTGTTCCGATTTATCGAGTTCCGTGCCAAGGAAATAGCTGGTAACTTCCGCCAAAGAATGCCGCCGGTCTTGGTCGCCTGCGGCAATGAGTTGGCTGGCAAGAAGCGTATCGAAAACGCCGCCGAGTTCCGCGCCTAAATGATGTTTCACCCATTTTGCGTCAAACTTGGCGTTGTGCGCGATTTTTATCGGTTTATCGGCAGAGAGAAGTTCGCGAAGCGGTGCGAGTTCTTCCGATGTCCGCAAATCGCCTCGCTCGGCAAACGGTTTCAAATCAATAACTTTCGTGTCTTTGCCATTGCTTAACTGCACGAGGCGCACATTACCTTGATACGGGTCGAGCGAAGTCGTTTCCGTATCAAAGCCCAAATAATCTTCCGTTTTAAGCCCGTCACACGCTTTTTGCAAAGTTTCCGCGTCGGTAATAAGCTGAAAATAGATTTCCATAATTCGTTAGTGGTAAATTATTAATGGTTAATTGTAACTTTGCCGCCGATAATTTAACAATTAACTATTTACTATTTACGATTTACAATTTTTAATTTATACTTACAAAAGTTTGCTCGAAGATTTTTAATTAAAAATTAGGGAAGATAAAAGCAAACGCCAAAGATTACAAGATTTTTACAGTATTTTAGTTTTGTTGAAAGAGAATTTACGAGCGGGTTCGAGCGCGTTTAATTAGAAACACTTTGCGCTCCCTGCTTTTAAAAAAGGGCGATTCGTTTATCGCTTTTGAAAAAACGAGATTCCTGCGTGAGAAAACTCAGAGTTCCGAATGGTTTTGGAAATCAATTCCGAAAACAAATAATTCAAATAAACAACGCAAAATCTGCTCTATCAAACCGAGCTAAAGGTTAGGTCTGTAAATTTTCCACAATCCAAGCGTTCGCCTTCCGAAAATAAAGCTTCAAGCCGAAAACTTATCGGTTAAAACATTTTCCGATACCAATTATCTCTCTATAAAAGAAGGAAAATTTCTAAAATATGTCAAAAGAAATGATTATCAGCGTCAATGGGCGCGAAAAAAAGATTGCCATACTCGACAACGGGCGTGTCAGCGAATTTTATATTGAACGTGGCGACGAGGAAAACGCGGGCATTGTCGGCAATATCTACAAAGGTCGCGTGATGCGAGTTTTGCCCGGAATGCAGTCGGCTTTTGTCGAAATCGGTTTGGAGCGCGATGCGTTCCTCTATGTTTCCGATTTTTTTGATGAAGAAGAAGAAATCGAACGCATCGTCATGGAAAAATCGAAAAAATCTTCGCCCGAAGACGCGGCGCGTGAAGCCACCGACAAAATTCAAAGAGCGCGTCTGGAACGCGAAAAACAGATGGAATCGGCGCAAGAACTCGCTGAACCTTTGGCGGCAATGACGGAAGAAGCCGAGCCGAAAGACGAAGAAATCGCCGAAATTGAAGAAATCAAAGAAGTCGAAGAAACGCAGCCGAAAGGCAAACGCGGAAGGTCGCGGCGCGGTAAGAAATCACAAGAAGTCGCGCCGGAAAAACCGCAATTTGACGAAGAAAAAGTAGAAAAAGAATCTGAAATGAAAGTGTGGGAAGAAAGTGAACCGCTTTTTAAAATGGAAGATTCCGGCTTTGAGCGTATTATTGACGACGACGAAGAAACAACGGGCGATATGTTCAAAGACGCTTATATGCAAGAGGCGATTATTGACCAGGTTCGCGCCATCGAGTTTGATATGGAAAGCGCGGGAACGGCGGAAGTCGGTTCGTTAATCGGTGCGGTTGGCGAAGCGGAACATAGATTCGAGCGCATTGCCGACGAAGACGAACAAGAATCTGAAACACCAGAAAATAATAGAAGTCGTGGAAATCGCGGCGGCAGAGGCAGAGGCAAATCCGCTAAAGAAACTGAAAAAATAAAAGAAGAAACAGAAGCCAAATCCACAAAAAAAGATTTGGCGGATAATCAAGCCGCTTCTAAAAACAAAAAAACAACCTCAAAATCTGCGGAAAAAAATAGAAAAACTAAGCCATCTTCCAAATCCGCAAAAAGCAAAAACGCAACAAAAAACGAAACGTTCAAAGACGCGGAGGCAAGCGTCAAAGAATCCGGCGATATTGCGGAAATGGCTGTTCGGCGCGGCGGGCGCGGGCGGCGGCGCACCGGTCCAAGTCCGCAGCCGAAACCGGAAGAAACTAGTTCAAACGAAAAGACCGATACTCGTTATCAAGGCAACGGCAGCAGACGCGACAATCGCCGCGAGCGTCCGATGCAGCCGACCATCACGGATTTGCTGCGCGAAGGTCAGGAAATTCTTGTGCAGATTGCCAAAGAGCCGATTGCGCGAAAAGGTGCGCGAATAACTTCGCACATTGCGCTTCCCGGACGCTTTTTGGTTTATATGCCGACGATTGAACATCTCGGCGTTTCGCGCAAAATTGAATCTGCCAGCGAACGCGCCCGATTGCGGACTTTGATTCAAAAAATCAAACAGGAAGAAGAAGTTCCGTCAGGCGGATTTATTGTCAGAACGGCGGGAATCGGCATTTCGGACGAAGATTTGCGCCAAGATGCGCGGTATTTAATCAGAACTTGGTTAGACCTCAAAAAAGATGCGGACAAAGCCAAATCGCCCGCACTCGTTCACCAAGATTTGGACATTATCCAACGCCTTTTGCGCGACCAGCTTTCCGACGAATTCACGGCGATTCGCGTTGATTCCGAAGAAGAATATCAACGGATTGTCGAATTTATCAACCGCATTCAGCCGCGACTCGTCAACCGCGTCAAACTCTATACACAGGACGAGCCGATTTTAGAAAAATACGGCGTTCAGGAAGAAGTTGACAAGGCTTTGAAACCGCGTGTTTGGCTGAAATCCGGCGGTTATCTCGTCATCAATCAAACCGAAGCATTAGTGGCGATTGATGTCAACACAGGCAAATTCGTCGGCAGAGGCAATGCGCGGCTTGAAGACACAATTACCAAAACAAATATGGAAGCGGTTGACGAAATCGCCAGACAAATTCGCCTGCGCGATTTGGGCGGAATTATCGTGCTTGATTTGATTGATATGGAAGACCGCCGCAATCGGAACAAGGTTTCGCAAGCCTTGCAGGAAGCTCTCGCATCCGACAAGTCGCCGAACAAGGTTTTGTCGTTTAATGATTTCGGCTTGATAATTATGACTCGCAAGCGCGTTAAACAATCGCTTGAAAGAACGATGTGCGCTCCGTGCGATTACTGCGAAGGCGCAGGTTGGATAAAATCGCCGCAAACCATTTGTTACGAAATTTTGGGAGAAGCCAGACGACTGGCGAAGGGTTTAACTGACGTGCATCAAACGACTTTGCGGGTTCACCCGGACGTTTCCCGCGCTTTGCACGAAAGCGAAAGCACGGTTTTGGAAGAAATTGAAGTGTATCTCGGCAATGTTGATGTAACGGGCGATAAATCAATTCATCAAGAGCAGTTTGATTTTGCTTTTATTTAAGGGACGAGGGACAAGTAAAAAGGGACGAGGTAAAGAACTGAATTCTTACCTCGTCCCTTTTTACTTGTCCCTTGCCCTTTTATAACTTCAAATCTTTCTTCAAATCTTTCGGATTATTGGGCTTCGCAAAAATCGAATCGGGAACGGATTTATTAAACTCGACCGATTCGTAATTGATGCGGCTGGTCTGCGTTTTGTTTGAAAAATGGTCAATGATAAACGGCGTTTTAATTCCCTGAACATCAACAAATTGCGCGTAACGGTCTTCTTCGATAACTTCCTCGTTGTCGGCATTTGTCCGTTTGTAGATTGATTTCATCGGCAAACCGTCATCGGAAAATTCAAACTCAACCGCGAAACCGTCATCAAAAGTGAGTTTCACAACATCATTGCTTCTGCCGATTCCGGCTTGCCGTCTGCCAACATAACTTAAAGCCGCTTTTCCGCGCCAGTTTCCGCGCAAAAGATTATCCAAACTCGTGTTGATTCCGCGTCTGAAATTTTTGATTTGCTCATCTGTCTGGTCTTTAATAATTTGCGCGTCGCCGTCGTAAATCCAACCGTTGCTCCCGGAATTTGTCTGCGTAGTTCTTGAACCGCCTCCTTTAAAGTCGGTGCGTTCTTTATCAGGAAAAACAATTATGTCCACAAAAGATTGAAAAGAAATAGTCGCGTTGTCGCGGATTACACTAAACTTGCCGCGTCCGATTTGCGATTTTGCATTGAGATATTTTTCGCCACCGAGTTTTTCCACCGCGCGTTTGATGACCGCTTCGGCTTTTTTGTCGGTTGAGTTTGATTTTTGTGCGAAACTCGAAACAAAAGTTAAGCAGATAAGAGTTAAAAGCAAAATAGAGCAACTTTTTTTCATTATTTAATTCCTTATTATTTGTTTGATATATTTGATTTTTTGAAGTTGACTTCGGCGGTTCGGCGTTGGACGCGCAAATTCACGAACAGCATAAACTTCGCCAATTTCCCAACGCAGCTCTGTCGGTTCTCTAAATTTATAGGCTTCTTGAGCTTTGATTGCAAAAGAAAAAGACAGAAGCAAAGGAAGCAAATACAAACGTTTGTGAGTAATCATACACTTTTTCTAAAAAGGCTTTGATGAAATTTTATCACCAAAGCCTTAGATTACCAAAAAATTTAGATTGGTCTAATTCAAATTGAAAGCGTCCGTCGGTTTAACGACGATTTCGCCGTCTTCCGCTTCAACCGAAAACCGCACCGCCGTTTTCCAAGCGTTGGTAATCGGCAATTTGACGTTTTGGTCAATGTGGCGTTTCAAAAAGCGTGCGCCGTAAGCCGCACTAAAACCTTTTTCCGTCAGCAAATCAATCGCGCCTTCGGTAACCTCGACGAGTTTGCCTTGCCGTTCCATATTCCGTTTTAGTTTGTTCAAATAGATTTTTGCAATATCGCGCACTTCGTCCATTGTCAGCGGCGAAAAGATGATGATTTCGTCAATCCGATTGCGGAATTCGGGCGAAAAACGCTGTTCGGCGGCTTTCATCACCGCGCCTTTGATTTCGCGGATGTCGCCCAGAGATTTTTGTCCGAAACCGAGCGGCTTTTCGTATTTTTTGAAACTTTCCGACCCCAGATTTGAAGTCATAATCACGATTGCGTCCGACAGATAAACTTTCTTGCCGCGTCCGTCCGTAATCCAACCTTCGTCAAACGCCTGCAAAAAGATATTCATCAAATACGGATTGGCTTTTTCGACTTCATCAAGCAGCAGAACAGTGTATGGATCTTCCCGAAGCTGCTCGGTCAAAATTCCGCCGCGTTCCGAGCCGACAATGCCGCGCGGCATTCCGATAAGTTTTTCGATGCCGACCGTGCCATCACCATATTCGCTCATATCAATCCGAATCATTTTTTGTTCGTCGCCAAACATAAATTCGGCAACCGCTTTTGCCAGTTCGGTTTTGCCGACACCCGTCGGACCTAAAAATAATAGAACTCCGTCAGGCGCGAAATGATTGTCTTTAAGCGGACCTTTATTAAGGCGCAGACGCTCGGCGACGGCTTTGACCGCTTCTTTTTGTCCGACAACGCGACGCGCCAGCAGATTTTCCATTTCGGAAAAACGGTCGGTCGTGTCGCGGAAAATCATATCCTTCGGAATGCGCGATTCCTGCGAGATAACGTCAATAATATGTTCAGGTCTGACGACAAGCGATGTCGGCTCGTTGATTTCAACTTTGACCGAAGCCGTGTCAAGCCAACCGATTGCTTTGTCGGGAAGATGCAGATTGCGAATATATTTCGGCGACATTTCCAACGCCATATTTATCGCTTCGTCGGAAATCGTTACCGAATAATTTTTCTCCAGACGCGGACGAAGCCCAAGTAAAATTTCTTTGGTTTCTTCAATTGTTGGCTCGACAACTTTAACAAGGCGAAAACGCCGCGCCAACGCCTCGTCTTCGCCGATGTATTCTTTGTATTCAGTCAGAGTCGTCGCGCCGATAATTCTCAATTCACCACGCGCCAATGACGATTTGAACATATTTCCCGCGTCCGAGGATGTTCCCATCGCCGCGCCCGCGCCGATAATTGTGTGCGCTTCATCAATAAATAAAATGATGTGCGATTTTTCTTTGACTTCATCAATAATGCCTTTGATGCGTTCCTCAAACATTCCGCGAAGCATTGTTCCGGCGACAAGCCCGCCCATTTGCAGTTGGACGATATGGGCATCACGAAGCCGCGCCGGAACTTTTTCCGGTTCGAGTTCAATCATTCTTGCAAGTCCTTCAACAACGGCGGTTTTGCCAACGCCCGGCTCGCCGACGAGCATCGGCGAATTTGAACGCTCTCGGTGCGAAAGAATTTCAATCATTTGCAGGATTTCCTTTTCGCGCCCAATCGTCGGCGGAATTTTATCCTGCCGCGCCAGTTTGTTCAAAGACACGCCGAAATGCTTGAGATACGAAGGCAATTCGTATTTCTTGCGAGCGCGTTCTTCGTCTTTTTCAATCTTGCGAATGCGTGTCCGCGCCGTTTGCGCCACTTCTTCGGCGGGAACGCCCAAATTTTGTAAAACATCATTGAGCAGACTGCGCTCATCGTTCGACAGCACGTAAAAAATATCGCTGGCTTCGATCACGCGCCGACCTTGCGAACGCGCTCGGTCCATTGAACGCCTGAAAAGATCGGTTGTTTCCGGCGCAATCTTAAAACCTTTGCCTGTGTGCTGCCTGCCAGCTTTGAGCCGTTCTTCAATCAGCACTTTGACCGAGCGCGGGTCAACCGCCAAATCACGCATCGTCGAATTAAAAAGCTCGGCTTCTTCATTCGTCAGCGCGTGTAAGATGTGTTCAATTGTAATGTAATTCTGGTCGCGCCGCTTTAATTCATCAAGCGCAACATCAAAAATACGCCGTCCGCTTTCGCTAAATTTTTCTTTATATGCGTCTATGTCTGTCATAAATTCTCACTTTGGTTTAATACTTGACATCTTTGATGCCAGTAATCAAAATTCTTTTGCCCAAAAATTATAATAACATTTTGCTCAACCAAAACGAAAATTGTTTTAAAAAATTTCCGTATTTAGATTCATTTATTCCCGGCATAAAGCCGCGCGAGTTCGCGTTTCAAGAGTTTTCCGGTTGCGCCTTTTGGAATATCCGCAACAAAATAAACGGTTTTCGGACATTTATAATCGGCAAGTTTCGTGCGGCAAAAGTTAATTATTTCTTCTCTGCTCGCGCTCGCGCCGTCCTTCAAAACAACAAACGCCGCAACTTCTTCGCCGTAAAGTTTGTCGGGAACGCCGATGACGGCGGCTGATTCAATTGCCGGATGCAAATAGAGAAGTTCGTCAATCTCGCGCGGATAAATGTTTTCGCCGCCGCGAATGATCATATCGGATTTGCGGTCGGCAATGTAAAAAAAACCGTCTGCATCTCGATAACCAATATCGCCGGTGTGAAACCAACCGTTTTGAAATGCTTTGGCAGTTGCTTCGGCATTTTTGAAATAACCCTTGAAAATATTTTCGCCGCGAAGAACGATTTCACCTAATTCACCGTTTGCAACTTCATTGTCGTTTTCATCGAAAATCTTCATTTCATTGCCGATTGGCTTTCCGCACGAACCAATGCGGCGATTTTCATTGGGCGGATTAAAGGTCGAGCGGCAGGTTGACTCAGATAAACCGTAGCCTTCGATAACCAGACAATTAAAGGTTTCTTCAAAATTTTTCAAAACTTCTGCCGGAACGGGCGCAGAGCCGCACATTGCAAAGCGCAAATGGTCTTGGTTTAAACCTTTAGGAACACCGTTTGGATATTTTTGTAAAAGCATCGAAAGCATTGTTGCAACTGAACCGAACGAAGTTATTTTGTGATCGGAAATGATTTGCCAGAAACGCGAGGCGGAAAATTTCGGCGAAACGACGGTCGAAGCCGAAGCGTAAAGCGCGGTCATTGTTGTTACCGAAACGGCGTTCATATGAAAAAGCGGCATTATCGTCAGCAACCGGTCGTTTTCGTCAAAGGCGAGCCATTCGGTAATTTGACGTGCATTCGCAATCAAATTTCCGTGTGTTAAAAGACAGCCTTTTGGTTTTCCGGTTGTGCCGGAAGTGTAAATGATAATCGCTTCGTCGTTTTGATTTAATTGTGTTTTCACCAAATTTTCACTGAAATTATTTGTTACTGCTTCATCGTCAAACTCAATGATTTTCGGCAATTTGATTTTTTCAATCGTCGCTCGAAACTGCGAATTAACGAGCAATAATTTCGCCTCCGAATTGCCGACGACAAATTCGATTTCTTCCGCTTTGAGCAGAGAGTTGACCGGACCCGCAAGTGCGCCGATTTTCCAGCAGGCGAAATAAGCAATAATGTATTCCGCTGAATTCGGCATCAGCAAACTAACGACATTGCCTTTTTTGACATCGTTTTCCGCCAGCATATTGGCGGCGCGATTCACTGCTTTATTGAATTCCGAATACGTCCAACTCCGCCCGTCGTCTTCAGAGAATAAAAATTTTTTTTCGGAGTTTTCCGCTGCTCGCCGCTCAAGCAGCCCGCGCAAATTGTTGCTTTTTAGTTTCATCTCGTATAAATTAACACAATCATTTTTCCGTTCTAAATATCCAAAACTAGAATTTCAAAACCGGAAAAATTTTATTTTCATTTTATGACCGTCTACCATAATTTTACTAACGGCGAATGGACTGAATCCGCTTCGGAAAAAACGGTTCGGAACATCAATCCCGCCAACACCAACGACATTATCGGAACGATTAAATTAGCGACCCGCGAAGAAGCCCGAGATGCGGTCGAATCGGCTTACGATGCTTTTCGTGATTGGAAGAATACACCTGCGCCGACACGCGGAAAAATCGTCGCCAAATTTGCGCGTCTGCTCGAAGACAACAAGGAAGAATTATCGAAAATTCTGACGCGCGAAGAAGGCAAAACTCTCGCTGAATCTCGCGGCGAACTTCAGCGTTCAATCAATGTCGCCGAATTTTGCGCGGGCGAAGCCAGACGTTTGAACGGCGAAACGATTCAATCGGAACTTCCCGCTAATTTCGCTTACACGATAAAAGAGCCGCACGGCGTTGTCGCTATTATAACGCCCTGGAATTTTCCGGTGGCGATTCCGGTCTGGAAAATCGCGCCCGCTTTGGTTGCCGGAAACACGATTGTTTTCAAGCCTGCGGAAATTACGCCCGCGACCGCTGTTCGCATCTGCGAACTTTTTGAAGAAGCGGGAATTCCGAAAGGCGTTTTAAATTTGATTCTCGGTTCAGGCTCGGAGGTCGGCGACGAAATCGCTAATCATCCGGCGGTTAAAGCAATTTCTTTCACCGGCTCAACTGAAATTGGCTTGAAATTATATAAACAAGTCGCCGGACGCGGCGCGAAAGTCCAATGCGAAATGGGCGGCAAAAATCCGGTCGTCGTAATGGAAGACGCGGATTTGGATTTAGCGGTTGAATCAACTGTGCAAGGCGCATTTGGTTCAACTGGACAACGTTGCACAGCGACTTCCCGCGCCGTTGTCGTTGATAAAATCGCCGACGAATTTGTGCAAAAAGTCGTTGAACGCGCTAAAAAAATGCGAATCGGCGACGGTGCAGATGAGCATACGGAAATGGGACCGAGCGTTGACGAGAAGCAGTTCAAAACTGTGCTGAAATACATTGACATCGGGCGCGAAGACGGTGCGGAAATGCTAACGGGCGGCAAACGCGCGGAAGCCGACGGCTTGGAAAACGGTTATTTTATCGAGCCGACGGTTTTCGATAAAGTTACTTCGGAAATGCGAATCGCGCAGGAAGAAATTTTCGGTCCGGTTTTGTCGGTTATCCGCGTCAAAGGTTTCGACGAAGCGATGATTGCCGCAAACGATTCGCAATACGGTCTGACTTCCTCGATTTTCACCAATGACCCGAATTTGATTTTCCGCTTTGTCCACGAAATCGAAACCGGAATGACGCACATTAACTCGCCGACGACCGGCGGCGAAGCGCACATTCCGTTCGGCGGCGTGAAATTAACTGGCATCGGCGCACGTGAACAAGGTTCGACCGCGCTTGATTTTTACACGGAAATCAAAGTTGTCTATGTGGATTACACCGGAAGAAAAAGAGAAGGAAATTTGTATTGATATGGAAAACAAATATAAGCCCGCGAAAGCGCGATAACCGCCTAAAAACTTGAGATTCGGGTTACGCTGCGCCCAAAGCACATGGTTGGAATCTTGTTTGATTGAAATTACCGCCGCCGCATCTTTTGGAGTTGCTGATTTTTGATTCACAGTTTGATTTTAACGCAGAGCCGCAAAGAAAATATAATCAAATTTCTTTTCTCCGCGTTCTCCGCGTCCTCTGCGTGTTAAATTATTGCCGCTGAACTAATTCAAATCAAACAGCAAAAACTCCGTTTCATCTTCAAGCGATTTGATTTTCAAAATTTTCTCGTTGCTGATTGCTGCGCCGTCGCCCGCGTTTAATGTTTCACCGTTTAAATCGAGCGAACCCTTGATAATTTGAATCCAGGTGTGTCTGCCTTCATTTAATTCGTGCGAAATTTCGCCGTCATTTGCCAAAATCGAACCGTAAAGCGCAACATCCTGATTGATTTTTACCGAACCGTCATCGCCGCCGCGTGAAGCGATAAGTCTTAATTTGCCTTGCTTTTCTTCGGGCGCAAAATATTTTTGCTCATAATCCGGCGTTAAATTGTTTTTTTCGGGCAAAATCCAAATCTGCAAAAGATGCGTCTTTTCCGTTTTTGAACTATGCTCGCTGTGCCGCACACCGGTTCCCGCCGTCATTCTTTGGACTTCGTGCGGACGCAAAACTTCTGATACGCCCGTGCTGTCTTTATGCGCGAGTTCGCCCGCGACGACGTAGGAAACAATCTCCATATCTTTATGCCCGTGCGTCGGAAATCCCTGATTCGGTTCAATAAAATCTTCGTTTATCACGCGCAGATTGCGAAAACCCATAAATCGCTCGTCGTAATATGTATTGAATGAAAACGTATAATTTGTGTCGAGCCAACCATAATTGGCGTGTCCTCTGTCCCTGCTTCGTCTGATGTTAATCATTTTTCCTCCTTGTTCTACGGTCAATTTCTTATTGACAATTAAATAATACAAAGTTTTTCCCGCGTTGTAATCATCAATTACAATGAGTGTTCTCTCATCATTTCGGGTGAGTTATTTACAAAAAAATTCAGGCGGAGCGACTTATAAAAGCTGCTCCGCCTTTTCTTCGAGTTAAAGGTTTCAGATAAAATCAAGAAAGTTTAACCATCGCCTTTTTTGCCCTTTCGTTTTGTGCTTTCATCTTTTGATTTCTCGGTCGGCGATTCGGGTTTTTTAGCCGGTGTGGCAGAAGTTACGGGCTTGCTGGTCGGCGGCGGTTCATCACGCGGCGCAACAGTCGGCGTTGGATTATTGTCGGATTTACCGGCATCCGTTTCATCGGTTGAAATTGCCGAATCGGGCGCAGCTTCGCCGTCGGTTTCAACGGTTTTACTGCTTTTGCGCGTTTTTGTTCCCGTATCGAAACTGACACCGAGTTTTCTGGCTTCTTCATCGGCTTTTTCGAGTTTTTCCTGTTCTTCACGCTTGCGTTGTTCAACCAATGATTTAATATCAGAAGGCATTTCCGGAGCTTTATAAAAGCTTTCCTTTGGTTTGTCTTTCATAAACTCACCCATAAAAGCATTAAAATACGGCAGCGCACCGCGTCCGCCGGTCATTCCCGCACCGAGCGACGTTTTTCTCTCAGGATTTCCCATCCAAACGCCCGTTACATACGTCGGCGTGTAGCCGATAAACCAAACATCCGTCTGGTCGTTGACCGTGCCGGTTTTGCCCGCCAGCGGTTGTCCGGCGGCATTTGCGCCCGGTGCGGTTCCGCCCGGAGCAGTAACGCCCTGCATCATTTCCACTATTGTTCCCGCAACATATTCGCTGGTAACTCTGGAACTTGTGCTTTTCCACTCTTCCAGAAGACTTCCGTCACGGCTTAAAACTTTTTTAATCAGATGCGGCGTAACGCGCACACCTTTGTTGGGAAAGGTCGAGTAAGCCGAAACCATCTCAATCAAAGAAACTTCGCTTGCGCCGAGCGCGGACGGCAAACTCGGAGCCATCGGGTTAGTAATGCCGAAACGTCTGACCATTTGTGCGCCCGTTTGAACTCCAACTTGCTCAAGCAGATGAACCGCCGCCAGATTGTAAGATTTAGCCAGCGCAATTTTCATCGGCACATTTCCATGACTTAAGCTGCCGTCATAATTATGCGGCATCCAGCCGCCGCGCTTAACCGGCGCACCGCTGACAATTGAATCCGGGGTCATTCCCCATTCAACCGCCGCCGTATAAATAAAAGGTTTATAAGCCGAACCGGTTTGCCGCAAGCCTTGTGTCGCATTGTTAAATTTACTGCTGTGAAAATCGTATCCGCCGACCATTGCGATAATTTCGCCCGTGTGGGCATTGAGCGTAATGATTGCGGCTTGAATTTCAGGGGTCTGGGAAAGCGATACCTGCAAAGTTTGGTCGTCTTCATTAACTTCTTTTATTTCAAACTCTGCTAAATAACCCGCTTTTAGTTCGCTCGCCGGTTTCTTGCCGCTTCTGCCCATATCTTTTGCGGTTACGATGGCTTTGTATCTGCCGAAACGCACCTGTGCTTCGTCTTTAGCCGGGTCAATTTTCATCACCAAACCTTTGATATATTCGCCTTTGGCATAATTATCACCATACCAGTCGGCGTGTTTATATGATTTGAGAGTGCGGTCAATTTCTTTTTGGTCGGTAATTGGCTGATTGTTTTCGTCCAATAAAATGTTTTGATAATCGGAACGCCAACCGCGCCCTTTGTCATATTGCCGCAGACCGTCGCGGATAACTTTGGTGGCAAGTTTCTGGGCATCAACATTTATCGTTGTATAAACCTTCAAACCGCCTTGCGCGACGCGGGTTGTATATTTTTCTTCCAAATATTTGCGGACTTCTTCAACCGGATAATCCCACGCGGTTGATTTCGGCAGCGATTGATAATAAGCCGTGTCCGCCAGTTTAATCGGTTTGGCTTTGGCGGCATCGGCTTCCGCCTGTGAGATTTTGCCGTATTTTGCCATTTGGTCGAGCACGGTGTCACGCCGTTCTTTTGCCTTGTCCATATTGCGCGTCGGCGAGTATTCGGGCGATTTTGGAATCGCCGCCAGCAGTGCGGCTTCTTCCAGATTCAAATCTTTCAGGGGCTTGCCGAAATAAGTTCGCGCGCCGGCTTCAAAACCATATGAACCCGCGCCGAGAAAAACGTAATTCATATACATTTCAAGAATCTGCCGCTTGGTATATAAACGCTCGATTTGCAGGGCGACCATCCATTCGTTCACCTTTCGCGTGTAGGTTTGGTCTTTGTAAAGAAACAAATTTTTGGCAAGCTGTTGTGTGATAGTTGACGCACCTTCGGTTTTTCCGCTCGTGATATTTTTAATAACCACGCCCGCAATGCGATACGGGTCAATGCCAATATGGTCGTAAAAACGATAATCTTCAATCGAAATTAAAGCATCTTCAACATTTTTTGGAATCTCACTTTCTTTTATCGGAATACGTTTCTCTAATGCAAATTCAGATAAAATGGTTTCACCGTCGTCCGCATAAATCGTCGTTACCTGCGGCGGACGATAAGTCGCCAGTGCGGAAACTTCCGTCGCGTAACGTGAATTATTGAGATAAGTAGAAGCCAGAATGCCAGTTAAACCGCCTGCCGACAATGCCAGTAAAAGTGCCGTCGGAAGCCACACATAGCTCCAAAACCCAAGTTTTTTCGGCGCATCCGATTCAATTTCTTTTGTTCTTATTTTACTTAATTCTTTTGCCATTTTTTGAAAACCTCTCTTAATTGACAAACCGTCGCATTTTAACGCTAATTACAAAACCAATGGCGATAAAAGTCGCCAAAACTGCCGAAAGTCCCGCGCTCATCAAAGGCAGCGGAACGCCGATGACCGGCAAAAATCCCAAAACCATCCCGACATTAATAAATATCTGAAAAGCCAATTCTCCTGCAAACGCCATAATTACAAGCATTCCGGCACGGTCGGGTGCTTGCCGCGCGCCCGAAATGAGGCGCGATAAAAGCAGAGCATACGCCAGAAGAAGCGAGATGCAGCCGAGAAAACCCGTGTTTTCAGCCGTTACTGCGAAGATAAAATCCGTATGCGGTTCGGGCAGAAATTTCAAAACACTTTGCGAGGTTTCCGTTTCGCCTTTGATTCCCGTCAAACTGCCTTTGCCGACCGTAATCATTGATTGAATAGTGTGATAACCATAACCGCGCGGGTCGGCGTTTTCCGGGTCGAGAATAACGTTGATGCGTTCTTGCTGATAGCCTTTTATTTTTCCGGTCTGCACGCCTGCCCAATAAGCAAGCGGCATAAAAACCAAACCTGCGACAATTGTTAAAACAACATAGCGCATTTTGACTGCCGAAAGAAAAAGGATAACGGCAAGAATCGGAAAATATGTCATCGCTTGTCCCGCGTCGGGTTCAAGCATAATCAAGGCAATCGGCGCGGCTAAAATCGCACCGCCGATGAGAAACTCTTTTAACTTCAAAGTTCCGCTTCGACGCGAGCTAAAATACTTGGCAAGCATCAGAACAACGGGGATTTTAACAAATTCCGAAGGTTGGAACTGCCCGACAATCGGAACTTTTATCCACGCCTGCTGCCCGTTGATACGCATTCCGATTCCCGGAACTAGAACTAAAACGAGCAGAAACAAACCGATGCCGTAAAAAATCGGCGCGGCTTCAACCACCCGGCGATAATCAGTCATCGCAATAACCAGCAAAGCAACCAGCGCAATTCCAAGACCGATAATTTGTTTTTGCCAGTAAGTTGCGTTTGGCAGGGCGTTGTAGATTTGCCACACGCCAAAACAGACGATAGCTACCGCAAGAAGGGCGACCAGCCAATCAAAATCTCTGAAATTGCGTTTTTCGATTATTGCAACCATACTCAGTAGTCAGTAGTCAGTAATCAGTAGTCAGTAGAAAATTTGTTTATTCTGTATTCTGACTTCTGAATTCTGACTACTTTTATTTCATCGCCACCTGTTGTTCGTCCAAAATGTCGGGATGATTTTTCATCAGATATGCGTCATAGACGGCTTTGACGGCAGGCGCGGCGTTTGACGAACCAAAACCGGAATTTTCAATCAGCGCGATAACGGCGATTTCCGGTTTATAGGCGGGCGCGAAACTGACAAACCAAGCGTGGTCTTTCGCGCCGCCCGAACCAATCGCCGAGTTCTGCGCCGTTCCGGTTTTTCCGGCAATTTCCCAATTAGCCATTTTGATTCGCCCAGCCGTGCCGCCATTATTGACTACGCCCCACATTCCTTTTAAAACGAAAGCATTCTGCTCCGGTGTCATTTGAATAATTTTTGGTTCGGGATGGTCAAACCCAAACGCGAACCGCGCCGGAACAAAACTTTTGTCGCCTTCCTCGCCGATTGCGCCGATTGCTTTGAATTCTTTGAGCAGATGCGGCACATACATTCTGCCCTGCACGCCGACGCTCGATACGGCGCGAAGCATTGAAATCGGCGTAACATCAACCGTTACCTGTCCGATTGAGGCGAAAACCGTTTCAATATCGTTCCATTTTCCGCCGTCGCGTTTTCGGATATACGGCTCAAAATATTTCGGCGTATGACTTATTTTTTCATTCGGCAAATCAATTCCGCTCCGCTTATCATATTCAAAGGTTTCAACCATTTTAATCAAACCTTCGAGCTTCATTTTCAAAGCCAGGCGATAATAATAACCATCGCAGGAATGAGTAATCGCGGCGGGCAAATCCGGTGTTCCGTGATTGCCGCTCGTGTCGCGGGTAAATCGGTTGCCGACTTGAATACCGCCGCCGCAAACGATATTTGAACGGTTAACCGTAATTACACCTTGCTGCAGGGCGGCAACCGATTCGGGAATTTTCCACGTCGAACCCGGATGATAACGTCCTTGAATAGCGCGATTCAGAAGCGGTCTTTCTTCGTTGGTGTAATAGTTGGAAATTTCCTTGCGTCCTTCGGGCGTTGTGCTTCTGGTAACAAACGCATTTGGGTCAAACGAAGGTGCGGAAGCCATCACCAAAATCTCACCGTTGTTCGGGTCCATTGAAATAATTGTGCCGCGTTTTGTTGCAGAATCAGCAAGTTGTTTTTCCGCCACAAGTTGTAAATCAAGGTCAATGGTCGTAACTAAATCTTGTCCGGCTTGCGGTTGAACAACCTCAATCTCGCTCTGCACGCGCCCGCGACTGTCCACAATTACTTTTCGATAACCGGGTTTGCCGCGCAGGTATTCGTCGTAATACTGTTCGAGTCCGCCTTTGCCGATAATATCGCCCGGACGAAAACCTTTCTCTTTGACTTCTGGCTTTTCAAGTTGTTTCGGGCTGATTTCGCCGACATAGCCGAGAGCGTGAGCCAAGGTTGTGCCAAGCGGATAAAAACGCTGCGGCTGAATTTCAATGCGAAGTTCGGGATATTCGAGTTCGTGCGCCTTGACCCAAGTTATGTCTTGAAGCGTGGCATTTTCCTTCAAAACCATCGTTTCAAATCCGGGCTGCTTTTTTATCAGGTTTAAGCGTTCAACTAAAAACTGCCGGTCAACACTTAAACCGTTTGCGTAGTCGTCAAGCCGGTCGCTGACATCAATCTTTTTTATCGGTTCATTTGATAAAGTAACATTGTAAGTCGGACGCGAATCAACCAGCAGTTTTCCGTTGCGGTCAAAAATTGCTCCGCGCGGCGCAGGAATCGGAATCAGACGAATGCGTTGATTTTCGGCTTTGTCGCTATAATACTCGCCCTTAACGACTTGCAGAAAGTAGAGCCGGACACCAAGAATTGTCAGCAAAATAAAGGCTATAACTTGAATCGTGCTGACTCTCAGGCTTAAATTTTGAGCTTGGTCGTATAACTTCATAAGTGGTCAATGATAAGTGGTAGATTGTTTGTCAAATTTTCCTGCAATTAAACATTTACTACTAATAATTTATCTTCTGTTTCCCAACCGAATCGGGTTGCGTCGGCGGGTTTGACGGCGCGGCGCAAACATTTCGCGCTTTCTGCGCTTTATGACACTTTCCGCAAAAAAACTATCTAAAATTAAATAAATTATCGTTCCCACAACAGTTGTTCCGATAATCGTGTAGGCTATCGTCGGAACAAACTCGCCGGTCGGTTCTTGTCCTAACAAGCGGTGCATTCCGTAATAAACTACATTGTTCAGCAAACACGCACCTGCTATGACGGGAATTTTGAGTAGAAGGTTGTCCAGATAGACACGCCGCACAATCTCCGAAACTATGTATGCTATCAACGTTTTAGAGAAACCATTTGCTCCCAAAAGTCCGCCGCTCAAAGCGTCAACCGCGATGCCCGCAAATGTTCCGTAAAACAAGGCTTTGATAGCATTTCGCTGAAGTGCGGCATAAACCACAATAATCAATGGAAAATCAATGTACACAAAAGGTTCAGCGACATTGCGAAGCGTCCACTGAAGCAATATGGCGATAATCAAAGCGACTGTGATTTTTAACTGTTCCATCGAAAATTTCAGATTCCAGATTCCAGATTCCAGATTCTCGTGCGGAAATTTGGAATTTGGAATTTGGAATTATTTCTTCTTGACCGCATTGGGCAAGGATTTATCATATTCGGGACGCGGCGGCGGTTCATAGAACAGAACGGCAACTTCCTGCATTGCCGAAAAATTCGCGCTCGGTTTAATAAATATCTGATGCTGAACAGTTGCCGAACCCGAACGGACTTCGACGATTTCGCCTATCTTTAAACCTGCCGGATAGATACCTTCCTGCCCGGTCGTATAAACGCTGTCTCCGACCTGAACTTCAATACTGCCCGGCACATAACCCATCTCAAGCAATTCTTTTTTGCCCGTGCCGCTGACAACACCGAGCGCGTTAGACGTGCCGAGTTCACCGATAACGCCGCCCTCGCTTACTTTTTCCCTGGTGATTAAATAAATTTGCGCCGTCAAAGGACTGACCGCCGAAACTCTGCCGACAAGACCGCCCTTTGTTACAACCGGCATATTCAATTTCACGCCGTCCAGACTTCCGCGGTTGATAATTAAAGTGTCAAACCAAGCCGACGGGTCGCGCCCGATAATCTGAGCGGGCAACCTTTTGTAATCAGACTGCTCTTTTAATTCGAGAATTGATTTCAACCGCACATTTTCAACTGCTAAACTCTCTCTGTTTTGCAGTTCGACTTCGAGTTCCTGAACGCGCTGTTTGAGAACATCGTTTTCGCTTTTAGCCGTTCCTAAAGAAGAAATTGACTGAAAATAGTTAGTTACGGCGGAACTTACACCGGTTATGGGAGATTGTACGAATTTAGCCGTCGTTTGCGCCCAAACGCGGATGAGATTTTGATTTGAAGCGGTTTTCGCCGAATACGCCATCAAAATGAAATTACCCAAAAGCAGGGCAATCATCAGCCACGGCGTTAATTTCCAAACTTCTTTCTGGCTTCGCTCAATCATCTTTGTCAGTTATCAGTCAACAGTTATCAGGTATCAGTTTCTTTTTGTTCACTGATGACTGATAACTATTGACTGTCCTAACTGCCTGTCATCAACGAATTATCCCATTTGACACGCTTAAGTAGTTCAAAATCCGAAAGCATTTTGCCCGTTCCAAGCACAACCGAAGAAAGCGGATCGTCCGCCAGCATAACCGGCAATCCGGTTTCAATCATTAAGCGTTTGTCGAGATTTTTGAGCAGCGCGCCGCCGCCGGTTAAAACAATTCCGCGCTCAACAATGTCGGCGGAAAGTTCGGGCGGAGTGCGTTCGAGCGCAACGCGCACAGCGTTGATAATCGTCGCCACCGAATCGGAGAGTGCTTCGCGGATTTCCTCATCGCTAATCGTGATGGTTTTTGGAATACCTTCAATCAAATTACGCCCGCGCACATCCATCGAAAGCGGTTCATCAAGCGGAAAACCCGAACCGAGCGCGATTTTTATCGCTTCGGCGGTGCGCTCGCCGATTAGCAGATTGTATTTGCGTTTGATAAACTGCGTAATCGCTTCGTCCATCTCATTTCCGGCAATCCGCACGGCACGCGAATAAACGATGCCTGAAAGTGAAATAATGGCGATGTCGGTTGTGCCGCCGCCGATGTCGACAACCATATTTCCGTGCGGTTCGGTAATTGGCAAACCCGCGCCAATTGCCGCCGCCATTGCCTCTTCAACCAGATAAACTTCCGACGCTTTGGCGCGATACGCCGAATCTTCGACCGCTCGGCGTTCAACCTGCGTAATCTCAGACGGTATGCCGATAACCACCCGCGGACGCACCCAACTCTTGCCATTATGCGCTTTACGGATAAAATGCTGAAGCATCTTTTCCGTAACTTCAAAATTTGCAATTACGCCGTCCTTCATCGGACGAATCGCCACGATATTGCCCGGCGTTCTGCCAAGCATCTCTTTGGCGTCGCGCCCGACGGCTTCGACTTGATTAGTAACTTTGTTGATTGCAACAATCGAAGGCTCCGATACAACAATTCGGCGCCCTTTTGCATAGACCAGCGTG
>MWVY01000076.1_pt1 | contig 22599 bp, 18 predicted proteins | sample 1047251 | NCBI WGS metagenome assembly MWVY01 (sample SAMN06349983, study PRJNA376086) | soil metagenome | isolation source: MS7-5 sample Antarctic (ecotone) soil | place: Antarctica | collected 2015-01-13
AGATATTTGGCTTTTACAGCCTGTCCGCGAGGAAATTGATTTTGTTTTTGAGCAAATTAAACAAGTCGAAAATATTCAAACAAAGAAAATTTTGACCGTTATTTTAAGCCGCACGATTCGCAGTTGCAAGGTCGGTAAAATCTATGTCTTGAACTTTGACATTGGAAATCAAAGCGTTGAATTTTGAAATATCAATACCAATGGCGTGAATGCCCAATTCATTGGCTTGCACAAGCGTCGTTCCGCTTCCGCAAAACGGGTCAAGAACAATGTCGCCTTTTTTGAAAAAGACTTCCTGTTTGAATTTGTCGGTATGATTATCAAGAAAATATTCGACAAGCTGCGGGATAAATTTTCCTTTATATGGATGAAGGCGGTGAACGTGCTTGGTTGTTTGCGATTCGGTGTATTGTTCAAACGACAAAGCCCAATTCAAATCGTCGCCTAATTTATCTTTCCAAACATTTTCGCGTGAGTTTTTATAGGCTTTGTAATAATCGAGCAAATCATTTTTCGATACAAAAACGCTGCCGTCTGTTCCAATTTTTTTTACTCTGCCGTAATTGATTAGATAAGCGATATTGGAAGGCGTAACGGATTTGCCCAAAAATTCGGTTGCCCAAACGCTGGCTTCTTTGATGTCTAATAATTCTTTTGCTTCAAGCATAGCTTGTGTTTATTCTATCAGAATTTTATTTCAAAGCCGTCAGATTTTGCCGTAAGGCGGCGGTTTGCTGCTGGATTTCCGCAACTCTATTACGTAATTCATTAACCTTTTCGACAGGTGCTTTTTCGATAAAATTTTTATTGGCAAGTTGTCTCGTCAGTCTTTCGCCTTCGGTGTTTAGTTTAGTTAATTGATTTTCGAGGCGTTCGCTTTCCTTTTCAAAATCAATTAAACCTTCAAGCGGGATGGCAATTTCAACATTTCCGCTCAAAACGCCGCGTGCCGAGGCTTTCGGAGCGTCTAAACTTTCGCTGATTTTTAGTTCGTCAGCGCGGGCGAGTTTTAAGATTTGCGCTTTGTTTTCGCGGAAAATCTTTTGTAAATCTTGATTTGCCGCCACATAAATTGCCGGTTTGTCGCTCGGTTTGATATTCATTTCGGCGCGGATGTTGCGAACCTTTGAAATCAGTTCGATAACGGCTTGCATCTCTGATTCAGCTTTTTCGTCAATCATCGAAGCGTCGCCTTGCGGATAATCGGTCAGCATAATTGTCGCTGCGGCGTTTTTGTAAGCGCAATTGTGCAAAGCGTGGGAAACTTCCGGTAGTTTGTGCCAGAGTTCTTCCGTCAGAAAAGGCATAAACGGGTGAAGCAGGCGCAAGGCTTGTTCAAGAATTGTGATAATGCGCGAACGCGCCGTATCGCGCTTTGTATTGACTCCTTCGGAGGTGATTTCGTCTTTGACGAGTTCAATATACCAATCGCAAAAATCGTCCCAGAAAAAGTGGTAAAGAAGCTGAACGGCTTCGTGAAATTGATAATTTTCGAGTGCTTTGTTCACATTCAAAGCGGTTTTGTTAAGGCGCGAAATTATCCATCTGTCGGCAATCGAAAGATTTTCCTTTGGATTGTCGGCGGCAAATTCGGGAATTACTTTATCCAAAAACTCTTCGTCTTCCTCGTCAAATTCGCGCAATTCATCTTTTAGAGTTTTTATAATCTCGCGTGCTTCCGCCTTCGGATTTAAGAATGTGTAATCAACCTGTGCGCCTTCGCTGTTCATCAGACAAAAGCGCGTCGCGTTCCAGATTTTGTTGGCGAAATTGCGGAACGATTCGACCTTTTCATCGCGCCAAGCGAAATCTGCGCCGGTTGACGAACCTGCCAAAGTCATCCGTGTTGCATCAACGCCGTATTTGTCGAAAACATCCAAAGGGTCAATGCCGTTGTTTTTTGTTTTTGACATTCGCTGTCCGTTTTTGTCCAAAACCGTGCCGTGAATTATAACGTCTTTGAAAGGTTTTTCGCCCAAAAATTTCAAACCCGTCATTACCATTCTCGAAACCCAGAGGAAAATGATGTCGCGTCCGGTTACAAGAACGTCGGTTGGATAAAATGTTTCTAAATCGGTTGTCGGTTGTCGGTTGTCGGTTGTCAGTTGTTCGGTTTCCTGACTTTGGACTTTGGACTTTGGACTTTGGACTTCTTCTCCCGTCCAGCCGAGCGTTGAAAATGCCCACAGCGCGGACGAAAACCAAGTGTCTAAAACATCGGAGTCTTGCGCTAATTTGTCTGTTCCAGCTTTTTTGATGGCTTCTTCCTTTGTCCTTGCGACATAAACATTTCCCGCTTTGTCATACCACGCCGGAATCTGATGTCCCCACCAAAGTTGGCGCGAAATTGTCCAGTCTTTCAAATTCTCCAGCCACGTTGTATAAACTTTTTCGTGCGGCACGTTTGGATAAAAATGCGGCGCGTGTTCTTTTTGCATTAAATCCAAAGCCATATCGCGCATTTCCGACATGTTGACAAACCACTGCTCAGACAAAAGCGGTTCGACAACCGTTCTGCAACGCTCGCAATGCGGCAAAACAACTTCGTAATCGTCAATCCTTTCAAGCAATCCCAATTCTTCAAATTTTTCGACGACTTTTTCACGCGCTTCGTAACGGTCTAAACCTTCAAAATCCGCGCCTGCGTTAGCGTTCATTGTCGCGTCATCGTTCATCACAACAAGTTTTTCGAGATTATGACGCATCCCAACTTCGTAATCGTTTGGGTCGTGTGCGGGCGTAATTTTCACCGCGCCGGTGCCGAATTCCGCGTCAACATATTCATCTGCAATTATCGGAATTTCGCGGTCTGTCAGAGGCAGTTCGATAGTTTTGCCGATTAAATCTTTATATCTTTCATCGTCCGCATTGACGGCAACCGCCGTATCGCCGAGCATTGTTTCCGGGCGCGTCGTCGCTACCGTAATTTTTTTATTCGAATCTTTTATCGGATATTTTAGATAATAAAGTTTGCCGTCTTTTCTGGTTTCCTCTTTGACTTCCAAATCTGAAAGCACGGTTTTATCGCGCGGACACCAATTAACGATGCGCGTGCCGCGATAAATCCAGCCTTCTTCATAAAGTCGCACAAAAACATTTCGCACGGCGATTGATAAACTTTCTTCCATTGTAAAGCGTTCACGCGACCAATCAACCGACAGACCTTCGCGGCGGATTTGGTTTGTAATTGTGCCGCCATATTTTTCTTTCCACGCCCAGACTCTTTCCGTGAACGTCTCGCGCCCGATGTCCTGCGGCGTTTTATGTTCGTCTTTTTTCAATTGGCGCGTAACCATCAATTGTGTCGAAATTCCTGCGTGGTCAACACCGACCAGAAATAAAGTTCTGTAACCCTGCATTCGTTTCCGGCGCGTCAAAACGTCCATCAAAGTATGTTGGAGCGCGTGTCCCATATGCAGACTGCCCGTTACATTCGGCGGTGGAATGACGATTGAAAACGCTTCGGCGTTTGGATTTTCGTTAATTTCAGGCGCGAAATAGCCGCGTTCTTCCCATCGTTTGTAATGTGTGCTTTCGGCTTCGGTTGGATTGTATGCTTTTTCCATAATCAGTTGTCGGTTGTCAGTTGTCGGTTGTCAGTAATTAGAAAGATAATTAGTTAATAGTTAGTTTATTTCTGACAACCGACAACTGACAACTGATAAAGCAAGAATGGTTAGTTTTCATCTGAGCGGCGAAAACTAACCATTCGTTATTTACCGTTGTGCAATTAGCTATTCTTTCATCTGCTCCTGATTCATTTGTCTGACAAGCAAACTTGCTATTTGCGGAGCAAGTTCGCGGGCAATTTCTCTGACGACTTTATCGGTAATGTTTTCGGCAACTTTGTTGGCAATGGCTTCGATTAACTCCGGTGAAAAGTCATTCGGTTGAGTCTGATTATCAGTTTTTTGAAAATTTTCTTCCGTTTCCGGCTTCGGCTGGTCAAGCCGATTCAAGTCATCGGAATATAAAGGCGCGACGGTTTCGGGCGGCGGAAATGTTTCGGAATTTTTTTCCAGCGTTGCATAATCGCTTTCGCCGCCGGAAGTTTGCGTTGAAAAAGATTGCTCGTCTTTAGTTTCGTCCGTTATTATCTGCTCTGAAACCGGTGGATTATCTTCCGCATCCGGTTGTGCAGCTTTAATTCTATCGGCTGCTTCTTTATCTGCGAAGTTTTGTCCGTCCGCCAATTCATAAACTTTTTCGTCCGACGCTGCACTGTTTGTTACGGAAGAATCAAAGTTAAGTTTGTCGAGTTCCGCAATGCTCAAAGGCTGCGTTTTCGCCGAAGTTTCTTCCGGCGTTTCATATCCGGCTAAATTTCTAAAACCGGTTTCCGACGGCTGTCTGAAATCTTCTGTCGCGGATTCAGCCGCCGAATCGGATGAAAACTTTTGGGCTTCGTCGGCGGGCAAACTGCCGATTTGATTGGTTTGAATCATTTCGTCGTCCATACCCGCATCACCCAACGGCTTGCCGACACTGTCGGTTGAGTTTAATTCGAGAGCTTCGTTTTTAGTTTCCACACCTTCAATCGCCGAAGTGAAAGCACTTGTTTCGCTTGCAGTTTCTCCGCCAATGTCTAAATTCAGCAAAACCGAAACTTTATGCACCAATTGGCGAATTGACTGAAACGGTTTTATCAGATAATCGTCCGCGCCGACGCGACGCGCTTCTTCTTCGTCAAAAGGTTCGAACGAACCGACCAGAAGGATAACCGGAATTTGCTTGGTTTCGTCGTCTTGCTTAATCATTTCGCAAATTCGATAACCGTCCAAACCGGGCATATTGACATCCGCCATGACTAAATCAGGCGTGGCTTCGACGAATTTTTTCATTGCCGTATCGCCGTCACCGGCGATAACAACTTCAATGCCTTCGTCGGCAAAAGTCAGATTGACAACCTTTTGAATGGTTACCGAATCATCTGCAAGAAGTAATCTTCGTTTTGGCACGGGTGGTTTTGCTCCTTAATCGAACTCTGCCGGAAATCTTTTTATCACAAAATTGGTTTGTTTTGAAAACTATCATTCGGAAAAGATTACATCAAGAAAAATTTAATCCGGCTGTTTGGTTACTGATTTTTCTGCACACATCCGCAACCTCGTCTGCAACTGCGCGTTCTTTTCTCGTCCTGCTTCCATATTAGCAAACTTTTCCATATCTTTACGAATTCGCCGATAAGTTTGCCGCCAAACGGATTGCCGCTTTCATACTCGAAGCATCGGCGATATTTTTTCCCGCAATATCAAAAGCCGTCCCGTGGTCAACCGATGTTCTGACCAGCGGCAGACCAAGTGTTACATTGACCGACGCACCGAAAGACAGACATTTAACGGCAATTGTGGCTTGGTCGTGGTAACAGGAAACAACTGCGTCGAAGTCGCCGCGAAACCCGCGTAAAAAGATGGTGTCGGGCGAAAATGCGCCGGAAACATTTATGTTAAATTTTCTACGACATTCGGCAATTGCCGGAATTATCTCAGCTTGTTCTTCCGTGCCGAACATTCCGCCTTCCGAAGCGTGCGGATTAAGACCGGCAACCGCCAGTTTTGCATCCTTTTTTAAAAGTCTGGAAATTTCTCGGTGGGAAAATTTTATCAGTTCAACCAATTTTTCTTTTTTGACCAAACCAATCGCCTCGCGGAGCGAAACATGCGTTGAAAGCAAAACAACACGCAGTTTTTCGGCAAAAAAGCTCATCGCAAATTCGCGCGTGTCGGTTAAATATGCGAGAAATTCTGTGTGTCCGGGAAAACCGTAACCGCCGAGAGCAATCGCTTTTTTGCTGATTGGCGCGGTAGCAATCGCATCAATTTTTTTCTCGCGCCAAAGCCACACGGCAGTTTCAATATATTCGGCGGCGGCTTTTCCCGTTACGGCTGAATCTTCGCCGAGCTTTATTTCACCTGCGAGATTATTTAAATCGTAAATTGCGGTTTGATTAGCCGAGGTTGCGGCGGCGAGTTGGACAAAATCAAATTCTAAACCTAAATCCTTGGCAGTTTTTCTTAAAAATGCGGCATCGCCGATGATTATTGGCTGGCAAATCTTCCTTAAATTTTTATCGGCAAGTGCTTTAAGCGTGATTTCCGCGCCGATTCCGGCGGCATCGCCCATCGTTACCCCGATTCGCGGCAAATTTGGTTTTAGATTGTTTTCGATTGCATTAACATTCACGAAACTATTCTTTTATATGATGTTTTTTTTACTTTTTATCGTCCGCCTTAAACATATACTTTATATTATGTTTCGGTAAAAGCAGATTCGGCGCATCCTGGCGGTTAATTTTCAAAGCGTCAAGATCATACCATTCGATTGTGCCTTCAATTTCTTCACCGTCTATCAGAACAACTACCATTTTTGTTCGGGAATCTATTTGCTTTTTATAATAATAAGTTTCAGCGTTTGTTTCCGGCGATGGCGGCTGTTTCCGGCGCGTGTCGGTGCTGCTCGTTTGATGCGGATAACCCCGCGTATTGTAATTATCTTTCATAATTTTATATCCCTGTACTTTTCTTCGGTGAAGACATCATTTCATAAAATTATAATTTAATCTGCTTGACGGCGAATAAATGTCGGCACATTTATATCTTCTCCTTTATTGACTTCTAAAGGTTTTGAAGGCGGAAAATTTCCGGCGAATCCATCGGGTTGAGCAGCGGCAATTGCCGGATGCGGCATCGCAACTTGTTTTTTACTGTCAAAGCCGGTGGCGATGACGGTAATTTTTACACTGTCATCCATTTCCTCGTCAAAAACCGTTCCGAATATGATGTTTGCGTCTTCGTCGGCTTCCTGATGAATCAGGGAAATTGCTTCTTCAATCTCGTCTAGCGGCATATTTTTTGAACCCGTGATGTTGATAAGTGCGCCCCGCGCACCATTGATTGAATTTTCTTCAAGCAGTTTGGAATCAATTGCCGCTTTCATCGCTTTAATTGCCGCGCCGTCGCCGCTGCCAAACCCGATGCCCATCAGAGCTACACCCATTCCCTGCATCACGCTCTTGACATCGGCAAAATCGAGATTGATAATTCCCGGCACGATTATTAAATCCGAAATTCCTTGGACGGCTTGGAGCAAGATATCATCAGCGCGTTGAAACGCATCTATAATCGAAATTTTTTCTTCGACTTCTTTGAGTTTTGAATTTGGAATCGTGATTATCGTATCAACACAGCCGCGAAGTTCCGCTAAACCTTCTTCGGCTTGCGTCATCCGCTTTTTGCCTTCGACGGCAAAAGGCTTCGTTACAACGGCGACGGTCAGCGCACCGAGTTCGATGGCAAGCGCGGCAATGACGGGCGCAGCACCGGTTCCCGTTCCGCCGCCCAAACCGCTTGTTACAAAAACCATATCCGCACCTTCCAGAACATCCATTATTTTTTCGGTGTCTTCAATTGCCGCCTGCCGCCCGATTTTTGGGTTCGCACCCGCGCCGAGTCCGCGCGTCAGTTCACTGCCGAGTTGAATTTTTATCGGGGCTTTTGAACCATTTAAGGCTTGCACGTCCGTGTTCACAACAATAAACTCAACGCCTTTTATTCCCGCTTCAATCATTCGATCAACTGCGTTGCTGCCGCCGCCGCCAACACCGATAACAACAATTCTTGCGCCCGTGATAGGTGATTCGTCGAAGATTATGTTTAATTTTTTGTTCATTTGAAGCCCGTCCGTAGTCATTTTTTATGATTCCTTTATGTAAAATTTAACTGCTAAAACAAATCGTAATGGGTTTTCGAGAGGTTTCTGCATTTCAACAAGATATTGTGCCTATGGCGAAAAAGCATATAACGATTTGCGGTAAAAAATCTAGTCGAGATATTAACTTTTTGTAAATCTATCTAAATTTTTCTCGAAAATTTTCAAACCACTCGGCAACCTTACGCTTCGGCGACTTTCCGCCCGCGTTGTGTTCGCGGATTTGCAAACGCATCGAGGACAAGGCAAGTCCGCCGGCGACTGCCCATTCGGGACTCTGCACCTCGTCGAGCAGACCGCCAAAATGTTTTTCTTCCAAAAAACCGAGCCGCGTCGGCGCGTCAAAAACCTGTTCGGCAATCTCGACCATTCCACGATTTAATGAACCACCGCCGGTTAAAACCACGCCGCTTGAAATTTGATTGCCGCTGCCAAAAACTTCGTGCGCGATGTGCTGCAAAAGTTCGACGGCACGCGGCTGCATAATGTCGCACAAAATTTCTTTCGAGAGTTGGCGCGTTTCCTGTCTGCCGACGGGTGTTATTTCGATAATTTCCTGTCTTTCTTCTCCTTTCATCAAAAATCCCGCGACACAGCCGTAATGATGTTTAATTCTTTCGGCTTCGGGAATTGAAACGCGCAAACCGACGGCAATATCTTTGGTAAAGTGCATTCCACCGAACGGAAAAACTGTTGTGTGCTGAACCGCGCCGCGCCCAAAAATCATCAGGCTCGTGATTTCCGCGCCGATATTCACCAAAGCGCAGCCATATTCTTTATCATCATCGCTCAGAGTGCTGTTAGCCGCCGCCAGCGGTTCAAGCACCATGTTTTCAATTTCCAAACCGGCGCGGTGAATGGCTTTCACCATATTTTGTCCGCCCGCGCTCGGGCTTGTAAGAATATGAATACGGCTTTCGAGCCGCGCTCCGTGCATCCCGATCGGCTCAACAATTCCGTCCTGTCCGTCAATTATAAATTCCTGCGGCAGGCGGTCAACAATCTTCCAACCCGCCGGAAGCTGCATCGCACTTGCCGATTGGACGGCGCGTTCAACATCTTCGGTCGTGATTTCACGTCCCACGCCGGCAACCGCAACAACACCACTTTTATTTTCGCCTTGCAGATGTTCGCCGGAAAGATTAACCGTCGCCATTTGGATTTCCGCACCGCTCATTCGCTCGGCGATTTCGACGGCTTTTTTGATTGATTCGGCGACGGCATCAGTCGTGGTTACAATTCCGCGCCGCAGTCCGCGTGATTCAGCTTGTCCGACCCCGATTATATTCATCGCGCCGCCGTCGGACGGTTCGCCGATGATGCACCGAACTTTGCTTGTGCCGATGTCTAAGCCGACTGCTTGTATTTCACGATTCATCCCTTATATTCCAGATTCCAGATTCCAAATTCCAGATTCCAAATTCCAGATTTCTTCCAATTTGGAATCTGGAATCTGGAATAACTACTTGACTCGAAATGCTAAAATTTCTTTTTGACCATTTAAATAAACCGATTCGATTTCTTTTCCTCTGCCCGCCACAATTTCCAAACTTTTTTGCAGTCGTTTTCCGAAATTTTCCTTTGCTAATTCAAGCGTTACAGTTTCGCCCGAATCCTGTACAATCGCTTGCGGAGATTGCAAGTCTGATAAATTTACCGTGCTGACGCGCTTGGCAAGTTCATAATCTTGCCACTCATCCAGCATTTTTAGATAAATTTCTACGCGATTCCGATTGTCTTTAACCGCTTTTTCGGTTTTACTTTCGTCCCAACCCAGCATTACAAACGGCGGACGCGATTCGTTTTTCCCGATAGCGGCAAACAACGTCGCGCTCTCGTCCGCCCAAAAATCGCCCGCTTCGAGCCGCACCGCCGCCCGCGGTTCGCGCTCAATTAAATTGACGCGCAAGCCGTCGGGCAAAATCCGCGAGACAACCGCCGATTTGACCTGCGTGATTTTTTCAATATCATTTCTAATCGCCGTCAAATCTGCGTTCCAAACGCCCGATTTTTCGCTTTGACGACTCACGATTTTCTCGATCTCGTCTTTTGAAACGCGGTTTGCGCCGCGAATATCAATTCTTTTGACATCAAAGAAAGCCGAAGCCGTTACGGTTCGGTAGCTCATAAATGTCAAAAAGCCCAAACAAAATAAAATCCCGACGATGAAAACAAGCGGCACCAAGAATCTTGTCGTCGTCGCCGAATTTTGTCCGCGCGGCGTTGCGCTTCGCCGTCTTTTTGCTGTTGCGTTTGTGTTGCGTTTGATTGTTCTTTTTCGTGTTGCCATAATTTTCACTTACCACCGGCAAAAAAATTTCAAACAGGATGAACAGGATAGATAGGATTTTTAACTTAAGAAAAATTTATCCTGTGAATCCTGTCCATCTTGTTTTAATTTTTCTCTGTCTTTGCGGTAGTTCATTTTCTTTTTAACATATCCAAAATTTCATCGGAAAGCCGCGTAATGCTTCCCGCGCCGAGCGTGATTACCAAATCGTTCTCCTGCAAATTTTCAACAACTTTTTCGGCGGCGGTTTCGATGTCGCCGATGTAATTTGCGTTTTTGTGTCCATATTTACTTACATTTTCGGTCAAGACTTCTGCCGTGATGCCTTCAATCGGTTGTTCACTCGCCGCGTAAATGTCCAAAATATAAAGCACATCGGCATTGTTAAATGCCAAAGCAAATTCATTCATCAATTCCTTTGTCCGCGAGTAGCGGTGTGGTTGAAATACGACTACCGTCCGCCGTCCGCCCGAACCGTTTTTCGCCGCCGAAAGCGTGGCGACAATCTCTGTCGGATGATGTCCATAATCGTCAATAACCGTGATTCCCTTAGCTTCGCCCTTGAACTGAAAACGTCTGTCGGCGTTTTTAAATTTCGCAAAGGCGGCGGCAATTGCGGCAAACGGAACTTCCAGTTCAAGAGAAACGGCGGTTGCCGCCAAAGCATTATAAATATTATGCTTGCCCGGCACCGGCAAATTTATTTCGCCTAAAACTTCCACACCTTTCCAAACCGTAAAGTTTGAGCCGAAGTTTTCGTTATGGATAATATTATGACCGGAAACATCGGCTTGCGCGGTCATTCCGTAAGTTACGCGGCGGCGTTTTAGTTTCGGAATAATAAGCTGCACATTCGGGTCGTCGAGACACATGACCGCCGCGCCGTAAAACGGAACTTTGTTAATGAAATCCGTAAAACACTGCACAACATCGTCCATACCTTTGTAAGATTCCATATGTTCTTTATCAATGTTCGTAACGACGGCAAGCGTCGGATTTAACATCAAAAAAGAACGGTCGCTTTCGTCGGCTTCGGCTACGAACCAATCGCTTGTGCCGAGTTTCGCGTTTGAGCCGAGCGTGTCAACTACGCCGCCGACAACGGTTGTCGGCTCAACTCCGGCGTGTCCGAGAATCGTCGCAATCATCGAAGTTGTCGAAGTTTTTCCGTGCGTTCCGGCAACCGCTACCGAATACGGTTTTAAGGTCATCAATTCCGCCAGCATTTCAGCCCGCGGAATAACGGGAATTTTGTTTTCTCTGGCAAAGATAACTTCCGGATTATCTTCTTTAACTGCTGATGAATAAACGACAACCTGCGCGTCGCCGACATTTTCCGCCGCGTGTCCTTCATAAATCTTCGCGCCGAGTTTTTCAAGCCGGTCGGTATTTTTTGATTTCTTCAAATCCGAACCCGAAACAATAAAATCAAGATTGCACAAAACCTCGGCAATGCCGCTCATTCCGATGCCGCCGATGCCGATGAAATGTATATTTTTAACGTGCCTAAACATTTTCAGTTATCAGTTGTCAGTTGTCAGTTTTGCTGACTGATAACTGTTTAATCAAATCTACCGCAGCCTCTGCCGCGTCTGCTTTTGCCATTTTCTTTGCTGCTTTTTCCATCGCGGTAATTTTTTCAGGCGATTCAATCAGGTTGATAATCTCTTTTGCCAAATTTTCACTGCTCAAATCTTTTTGCAGAATCATTCGCGCCGCGCCTTGATTAACTAGTGCTTCGGCATTTCTGCGCTGATGGTCGTCGGCGGCAGTCGGTAAGGGGATCATCAGCGCGGCTTTTCCCGCCGCCGCAACCTCCGCGCAAGTCGCCGCACCGGCGCGGCAAATTATCAAATCCGTTTTTGCAAACTGCGAAACCATATCGGAAATATATCGGCGAATGTCCGCCGTTTGCCAATCGTTTTCCGCGTAACCTTGCCGCACGCTTTCAAAATCAAGTTCGCCGGTTTGGTGCGTAATCTGTAATTTATCTTTATAATCCTGCAGATTTCCGAGCGCGTCAACCATCGCCGAATTTATTGCTCTTGCGCCTTGCGAACCGCCGAAAATCAAGAGATTGATTTTTTCGCCTCTTGATTTTGGCTGAATGTCAAAAAACTCTCGGCGAACCGGATTTCCCGTAACAACGCCTTTTTTGCCAAAAAATTTGACGGTTTCTTCAAAGCTCAACGCGGCTTTGGTAGCAAACGGCGCAAGCCGACGATTCGTAAAACCCGGAAGCGCGTTTGACTCCATTACAAGCGTCGGAATACGCATCAGGCTCGCCGTCAAAAGCACCGAACCCGTAACATAACCGCCTGCGCCGACAACTACATCAGGCTGAAATTCCTTTATCAATCTGCGTGCTTCGAGAAAACTTTTCGGTAAAGTTAGCAAGCCTTTGATTTTTCCCGCAAAACCAACGCTTTTTAGCCCCGCGCTGTTTATCAAAGAAAGCTGAAAACCGCTTTCGGGAACGATTTTTGTTTCCAGACCGCGAGCCGTGCCGACAAATAAAACTTTTGATTCGCCGTCGCGCCGCATAATTTCTTTGGCAACGGCAATTCCCGGATAAATATGCCCGCCCGTTCCTCCGGCGGCAATTAAAACCTTCATAGTTTTCAGAAAGTTACAGAGTTGCAGAGTTGCAGAGTTGCAGAGTTTTTTGTCCTGTAACTATCTGTAACTTTCTGTAACTTCCTGCAAACTTTTCCTCTTTTTCCGGCGTGTCGGTATTTCTTTTTCTTCTGCTTTTTCAAATGAAGCAATCCCTGCGTGTTGCGACAAATTCAGTAAAATTCCGACGGCAAACAGCGTAACGACAACCGAAGAACCGCCGTAGGAAATAAAAGGAAGCGGAATGCCCTTGGCGGGCAAAATTGAAACCACAACGCTGATATTAAAAAGTGCCTGCACAATAATTCCCGTAATAATGCCCATTCCGAGCAGTTTCCCAAACCTGTCGGGCGCGAGAAGCGCCGCGCGCGCGCCGCGCCATAACATTAAACCGAAAGCTGCGACAACTGCTAACGTGCCGATTAAACCCAATTCTTCACCGACGACGGCGAAAATAAAATCCGAATATGGATACGGCAAATAAAAAAGTTTCTGCTGACCTTTGGCAAAACCTTCGCCGAAAATTCCGCCCGAACCAATCGCATAGAGACCCTGCACAACCTGATACGCGGCATCATCAGCGTTTTCCCAAGGATTTAAAAAAGCAAAAATGCGTCCTCGGCGATAAGGCGAGGAAATCAGCGCAATTGCTCCAATCAAAAAACAACCGGCAATAACCGAACCGATGTGCAGAATCCGCGCGCCAGCCGCAAAATAAACAACCGTAAAAACTATCGAAAGAATAATGACCGTTCCCAGATCAGGCTCAACCAAAATCAACGCGCAAAGAAATGCAAAAACAGCCGCACAAGGCAGTACCGTTTCCTTTAATTCGCCAATTGTTTCCTCGTTTTTCGTCAAGAAAAAAGCGAGAAAAACGGGCAGAGCGATTTTTGCCACTTCCGAAGGCTGAAACGAATAACCCGAATACCGAATCCAACGCCGTGCGCCGTTGATGGGAGGAAAATTAAAAACACTAAATAAAAGCACGACGGTTAAAGCTAAAAGTCCATAGACGACCCAACTTTTTTGATACCAACGATAATCAATCTTGCTCGACAGATACATCACTGCCAAACCCGCCAGCGTAAAGCTAAACTGTTTATAAAAATAAGTAAATTGACTTTCGCCTTGCGTTTCCTTAAGCGCAATCATCGCCGACGCGCTATAAACCATTATTACGCCGAACAGCGCGAGGCTGGCGGCAATCACAAATAAAAACCAATCAATGCGAAGTTTTTTAGTCATTCCTCAAATCAATTACATTACCTTTTGCGGGTCGCAATATAAAACAATCACGGTATATTTTTTTTCAAGCTCGGCAAGTTCTTTTTCTTTTTCCTTCCGCGCTTTTTCGTCTTCTTCAAATCCTTGCGAAACGCCGCGGCAGAGCGGCTCAAAAAACTTAATTTCCCGTCCTTTGCCGTCAACCAATTTTTCACCTTCGTATCCGGCTTTGAGTTCCTTTAGTCTTTGTTCGGCAGTTATCACTTCAAAAGTAACAACTTCGCCTTTGTCATTTTTCGTATCCTTTCTGATTTTCGTGTCCGGCTTGATGCTGTCAGGCAAACGGTCGAATTTCAGCGTTTCTTTTTCTTGGTTTGGCATTGTGCTGCTCACCGCCGGTTTATTTGTATTCTGCATTTTATCCTTGTCGCATTGCCCTTGACTTTGTCCGATTACAAACACGGCAAACATTATCAAAAAATAGATTTTCATATCGCTTTCCTTACCTGCTTTTTAGAAGTCAGATTTTCAACTTCGCGTTTAAAAACCGTTCCGCGCTCTTCAAAACTCCTGAACATATCGAAACTCGCGCACGCCGGAGCAAGCAAAACCGCATCGCCGTTTTCCGCTGCCCCAAAAGATTTTCTAACTGCCTCCGGCATCGAATCGGCGCGGACAACCTCTGCATAATTTTTCAATTGATTTTCAATGTTTTCCGCGTCTTCGCCAATTAAAACCAAAGCGCGAACATTTTCCTTTATCAAACGGACGAGCGGCTGATACGGAGCGTTTTTGCCGCGCCCGCCGAGAATCAAAATTATTTTGCCGCCGCCCTCACTCAATGCTTCGAGTGCTTTCGCGCTTGCGTCAACGCTCGTCGCTTTTGAATCGTTGAAAAACTTCACGCCTTCGATTTCCGCGACAAATTCGATGCGATGCTCAACGCCTTTGAAATTTTTCACCGTTTCCCACATTGAATCAAGCGACGCGCCACAAGCCAAACCTGCCGCCAAAGAAGCCAAAACATTTTCGACATTGTGCAATCCGCGCAGAAAAATATCGTCGCGCGTTGTCAAAACTTTTTCCTTGCCGTCGGCGCGGCAGATTAAATCTCGTCCGCGCAAAAACAAACCTTCATCCAATTCTTTTTTCACGCTGAAAAGTATGACATTTGCTTTCAAACCTTTCGCCCAACTCAAGGTAATTTCGTCGTCAGCGTTCAAAATTGCCACATCGTCCGCCGTTTGGTTCATAAACAAACGGTGTTTGGCGGCGGCGTAATCGCTGAAAAAATCGTAGCGGTCAAGATGATTCGGCGTAACATTTAGAGCAACCGCGACATTCGGGCGAAAATCTTTTATCGTTTCAAGCTGAAAACTTGAAAGTTCCGCCACTGTCCAACCGTCTTCACGCGAACTTTCTGCTAAAGAAACAAGCGGCGTTCCGATATTTCCGCCAATTTGCACCGGAATTCCCGCGTTTTTCAAAAGTTCGCCGATTAAAGTCGTCGTCGTCGTTTTGCCGTTTGAACCTGTTATTCCAACGATGCGACCTTTGATAAACCTAAAGCCGAGTTCAACTTCGCCGATAACTTCGCCGTCTTTGCGCTCAACATAACGCGCCGGAATCACGCCCGTCGGAACGCCCGGACTGATAACCACCAAATCAATCCGGTCAAGCAGCCACGAAGGAATTTGTCCGTCAAGCAGACCAATTTTTTTATTTTTCAAAGAACGTGCTTCATCCGTCCAATCTTCAATCGGCTTTTTGTCGTGAAGCGCGACCACCGCGCCGCGTTCCGCCAAAAATTCGGCAGACGTTACGCCGGATTTTCCCGCGCCGAGAACTAAAGTTTTCTTGCCGTTAATTTCCAATTTTCTAAGACTATTCAAACAGGATGGACAGGATAAACAGGATAAATTCACTAAATAATATACTGATTAAAAATTCGATTTTGCTTTTACAAATTCAAATAATCCTGTAAATCCTGTCCATCCTGTTTGAATTTCTTTATCTCAATTTCAACGTCGAAAGGCTCAACAACGCAAATAAAATCGCAATAATCACAAAGCGGAACACGATTTTCGGTTCTTTCCAGCCGCCCAACTGAAAATGATGATGAAGCGGTGCTTGGAGAAAAATGCGTTTTCCCGTGCCGGTCGTGCGCTTTGTAAATTTGAAATATCCGACCTGTAACATCACCGAAGCTCCTTCAATAATAAAAACGCCGCCGATAAACGGAAGGAGAAATTCCTGTTTGGTCAAAATTGCCACCGTGCCGAGTGCGCCGCCGATTGCCAAACTGCCGACATCGCCCATAAAAACTTCCGCCGGAGGCGCGTTATACCACAAAAAACCAAGACTTGCGCCAACCATCGCGCCGCAAAAAACCGTCAGTTCTGCCGCTTCCGGTTTGTGCGTAATGTCGAGATATTCCGCCCAACGCCGGTCGCTCGCCACATACGTCAGCGCGGTCAGCGCGGACATCGCAATAAAAGTTACGCTCGAAGCCAAACCGTCCATTCCGTCAGTCAGATTAACCGTGTTTGACGCGCCCAAAAGAACGAAAATGATAAAGAACAGGTATGGCACAGAATAAATCCAAGTAACCGCTTGACCGTAATCAGAAATCGCCGTTTGCTTAAAGAATGGAATACTTAAATTCCAAGGATAATTGGCAACCCAGTAAAGACAGCCCCAAATCACCAGTGCGGTCAGTAATTGTCCGAGAATCTTTTGCCAGCCCGTTAAACCCAAACTGCGCTTTTTAACGATTTTGATGTAATCGTCAAGAAAACCGATTAAACCGAACGCCGTTGTCGCTCCCAAAGCCAGCCACAAATACAAACTGTCGAGCCGCGCCCAAAAAATCGTCGAAAGAAAAACCGAGCCGAGAATCAAAACTCCACCCATCGTCGGCGTTCCCTTTTTCGCGTGATGTTCTTCTGATAATTCTTCCCGAATTTCCTGCCCGATGTTCAGGTCAGCCAGTTTTCTAATGACTTTGCTGCCGAAAAGAAGCGAAACAAGAAGCGCGGTAATCGTCGCCCAAGCCGTGCGAAACGTCACGTATTGAATGACGTTCAAGCCTTTGTAAAAAATTGACTCGCCGCCGCGCCCGTAGGTTTGATAAATGAATTGATACAGAAAGTAATAAAGCATTTAATAAGTGATAAGCGATAAGTGATAAGCGACAAGTCAGTTTTCTTACTTACTCCCTTTCAGTTCTCACTTTTCACTTATTTCAAACTTTTCCAATAACTTTTCAATCACATTTTCCGTCCGCACGCCGCGTGAACCTTTGACCAAAACCAAATCACCGGATTTAACTTCATTTGCTAAAAATTCACCCGCTTCCGTCGAATTATCAAAAAATCTTGTTTCGCGCAAACCTGCATTTTTTGCGCTTTTGGTCATATCTCGCGCCAGACCGCGCACGCCGATTAAAAAATCTATTCCGCTTGCTGCTATTTGTTCGCCGGTTGTTTGGTGAATTTCCCTTTCGTTTTTGCCGAGTTCAAGCATTTCGCCCGCAACGACAATCAATCTTTTCGCGTCTTGTCTGCCGCTGTCAACCAAAGTTTTCACCATTCCCAAAAGCGCGGCGGGATTTGAATTATACGCATCATTAATAATCGTAAAATCTTCGGCAAAATGCAAAACCTCTCCGCGCTGCGGCGGCGGCGCGATTAAGCGGAGCGCGGCGGCGATTTCCGGTGCCGACATTTCAAAACAAAACCCGACGGCGGCAGCCGCCAGCGCATTCAAAACATTATGCCGTCCCGAAAGCTGCATTGAAACTTCGGCTTTTCCTTGTGGCGTGCAGAGTGTAAATCGCGTTTCGCCGAATCGCGCCATTTCAATATCGCTGGCTGAAACATCGGCTTTCCGCTCAATTCCGTAAGTAATTGTGTTGCCTTTGTGCAGTTTGCGCATCGCCAAAACGCGAAAATCATCGGCATTCAAAATCGCAACGCCTCCGGGTTTCATTCCTTCAATAAGTTCGGCTTTGGCTTTTGCCACATTTTCAATCGAGCCGAGATGTTCGACGTGAACCGGTAAAACATTCAGCGCAACGGCAACGTCCGGCGGCGTAATTCTGCACAAACGCGCAATTTCGTTGTTTGATGTAGACATTCCCATTTCCAGAACCGCCATGTCGAAACTTTTGTCTTTGGCGAGATTTAAAACCGTTAACGGATGACCTAAACCGTTGTTGTAATTTTTGATATTGCTTAAAACCTTGCATCCGCCGGCGCGTAAAACGTGCGCCGTCAATTCTTTCGCCGTCGTTTTTCCCGCACTTCCGGTTATCGCCACAACCGGTTTATTCCATTCGAGATAAATGCCGTGCGCCAATTTCTGCAAAGCCAAAATCGCGTCCGTTACAAAAATCAAGCGGTCTTTGAATTGCTCTAAAACCGCTTTGTGTTCTTCAAATCTGTCCGGACGCGCAACGCAGGCAATCGCGCCTTTTTCAAATGCCGATGGAATATATTTGTGCGCGTCTTCAAAATCGCCGTTAAAGCAGTTATTTTTATAGTCAGGCTGCGAAAGCGCGAAAAACACTGCGTCCGCCTGCGTTTCGCGCGAATCAATCACAAACGAATTGACTTCCGTGTTCAGTAGAGCAGGATTAAATTTTAACGCATCGGCGTTCATAAATTTTATCGCATCTGCAAGTTTCAAGTTTTCTGTTTTATCCTTTCTCTCGATAATTTGTTTTCGTTTTCGTTATTCAGCATCACTGGTTTCTGCTTAATTGATTTTTTCTCTTCGCTCGGCGGCTCGTTTTCCTTTTTCGTTTCTTTAATTTTTTCGCTCGTCGCGGTTTTTTCTGCCTTTTTCGGTGCGTCTTCCTTTTGGGTTGAAATCGGTGCAACTTCGGTTTCGCTCGGAATTTCTTGTGCCATCAAATTGTCTGGGCGAATGTTTTCGTCAGGCACAACATTTAGTTCGGGCAAAACCTGCTCGGCGATTTCGCGGAAAATCGGCGCGGAAACTTGTCCGCCGTTGCGCAACGCGCCTTGTGGCTCGTCCAACACAACCGCAATCACAATTGACGGGTCATCAACCGGGGCAAAGCCGATGAATGACGAAACATATTTACTTCCGCTCACTCTCTTTATTTTTGGGTCGTATTTCCAAGCCGTTCCCGTTTTTCCGGCGGACGAGTAACCGTCGATTGCAGCTTCTTTTCCGGTTCCTTTCAGCACCACTTCGCGCAGCATTCCGCGCAGTTTTAGCGCAGCTTCCGCGCTGACGACTCGAATATTTTCCGATTCTGTCGTGGAAATCACTTTTCCGTCTGCTTGGCGAATTTCTTTTATAATGCGCGGGCGAACTCTTACTCCGTCGTTCGCAATCGTCGCAAAAGCAGAAGCGATTTGCAAAGGCGTTACGCCGATTTCATATCCGATTGACATTGAAGCAAGCGAATCGCCTTTCCATTTTTCCAACGGACGCACCAGCCCGCGCATTTCTGCCGGAAGTTCGATGCCGCTCATTTCGCCAAAACCAAAATGGCGAATGTAATTACTGAATTTGTTTTCGCCGATTTTCAAGCCGACTTTAATCGCGCCGAGATTGCTTGAAATCGCTAAAGCCTTCGTAAAAGAAATTGCCTTGCCGCAATGGTTGTCCCTAAATTCGCGTTTGCCGACTTCGATAACTCCGTTGCCGCAGCTAAACCATTCATCCGGCTTAATTAGTTTTTCCTGCAAAGCTGTTCCATAGGTAACGAGCTTGAAGATTGAACCCGGCGCAAAGCTGTTCTGGACGGCTTTGTTTTTAAAATTTTCCGTCGGAAATTCGTTGAAGTTATTTGGGTCAAAGGTCGGATAATTTGCCATCGCCAAAACCTCGCCGGTTTTCGGGTCAAGCACGATTGCCACACCCGATTTGGCATGCGCGGCTTTCACTCCCTTTTCGAGTGCGTGTTCGACTTTATATTGAATTGAACTGTTGATAGTTAAAACAATGTCTTTCGGCGGTTCACGTTTAATTTCCGATTGGTCATAAACTCTGCCCAGACGATCTCGGTCTTGCCACGCTTGAATAACCGCTCCGTTAAGGAGTTCTTCCTGCGACTGTTCAATTCCGGCTTGCCCGACATCATCGGAATTGCTGAAACCAACTACCTGCGCCGCTAATTTTTTATACGGATAATTGCGTTTTTGTTCTTCTTTCCAATGCAAACCCGCAAATTTCGGCAAATCAAACTTTTTCAGTTTTGTGTCTTCTAAAGCTTTATTTATTTCTTGCGCCGCGTCTTCGTCGAGTTTCCGCGCCAGCCAAACAAATCTTTTACCTTTTTCCTTTGCTTCGCGCAAATCATTTAGAATCTGCTCCGGCTTTGTTTTTAATACTTCAGCAACTTGTTGAGCGGTTTTTTCGACATCTGTGATTTCGGCAGGGTCGGCATACAAAGATTTGACATGAACGCTCATCGCCAAAGCGCGTTCCGTGCGGTCAAGAATCGAACCGCGCAGCATCTTACTTTTTAATTCATCACGCCGTTGGTCGAGAGCTTGTTCGCGTAGCCACTCGCTTTGATTGACCTGCAGATGGACAAGCCGCACACTGATTGCGCCAATCCACAAAATAAAAAATGCCACCACCAACATAAAGCGCGTGAAGATCGTTTGCATCGAATTTTTATTTTTTTTTATCTGGTTCGGCATCTTTTAAATTTTTAATATCAATGTGAATCAAGAAATAACGATAAACAAAGACCTTTTCCTTGCATTCTTTGCGCCTGGTCTTCGCGTCCCTTGCGTTAAAATCTTTTTCTTAACCGCAAAGATTTTCGCAAAGTTTGTCTAAGTTTCTACTCTCGATTCATGCTGTCAGCATTCTCGTTTTCACTCTCGAATAGACTTTACAATTCGTTCAATTTGTCAAAACTGTTTGTCGGCAATGAGTCTTTCTCGCGTAAAAGTTTGTTCTTTCACCGGAATTTTCTGAAGCGTGTCTTTTTTAGTAATTATTTTCGACGATTTCTTTGCGACTTTTTCCTCTTTTGCCGGTTTGTTCAACTCTTTCTTAACCGCCGCAATATCGGGTTTTACCGTCTGGTGCGGCTTTGTGTCGTTAGATTTTTCCGCAAGTGGTCTGTTTTGCGGTTCAAAATTGGCGGGGAGAGTTTCGATATTGATTGCCGGTGTTTCCTTTAAACCGAAAATTTTTGCGATTTTTTTTATCTCGTCGGGCGCAAGCGCGATTTCTTTGGCTAAAATCAATCTGCGCTGTCCGGCTTCGAGTTCAGTTATCTGCTTGCGAATTCTTGAATTTTTGATGCCGAATTCAATGGACGAAAAATGTTGGCGTGCCGCGCCGAAAAGTCCGACGACGAGAAAAAGCCCGCAAACAAGCGTCAGCAAACTATATCGCCAGGAAATTGGTTTACGTTCGCGGTTCGGGCTTTGATTTTGTTTGGCTCTGGATACTCTTTTTCGGCTCATATCTTCTCCTTCGGTTGAATTAATTTTAATTCAGCTTAATTTCAAACAGGCGCGGAGTTTTGCGCTTCGAGCGCGGGGATTTTCTTCCGTTTCCGCTTCACTTGGCACAATCGGCTTGCGCGTCAAAATCTCAATTTCCCTGCTTGCGCCGCACACGCATTGCGGCAAGCGCGGCGGACAAAAGCATTTTCCGGCGAGTTTCTGCAGTGTTTGCTTAACGATTCTGTCTTCCAAAGAATGAAAAGTTATGACTGCAAGTCGTCCGTCTTTTTTCAAAATATTAACTGCATCGCGGATAAACCGCTCTAAAATTTCAAGTTCGCGGTTGACGGCGATTCTCAGTGCCTGAAATGTGCGCGTCGCCGGATGAATCTTGTCTTTTTTGCTTCGTCTGACCACTTTTTCAACCAATAATGCAAGTTCGATTGTGGTTTTTATCGGCTCACCGCGTTCCCTTCGTTCAATTATGCGGCGGGCAATCTTTCGGGAAAATTTTTCTTCGCCGTATTCGTAAATAATTCGCGCAATTTCAAACTCTGAAAGCGTCTCAAGTAATTCGGCGGCGGTTTCCGTGTCCGCATCGGCATCCATTCGCATATCGAGCGGCGCGTCAAACCGAAAACTAAAACCGCGTGTCGCGCTGTCAAACTGCAGCGACGAAACGCCCAAATCGGCTAAAACACCGTTAACTTTATCAATTTTCGCATCACCCAAAACCTGTGTAACTTCCGAAAAATTCGCTTGAAAAATCCTGACTCTTTTGCCGAATTTCTCAAGTCTTTCTCTCGCAAGTTCAACTGCTTCCGCGTCTTGGTCAATTCCGACAATTTGTGTTTGAGCAAAATCCGCCAAAACCACTTCCGAATGTCCGCCCAAACCGAGTGTCGCGTCAACAAAAATCTCACCGGCTTGCGGTTTAAGCAATTCAATGGTTTCCGTTAGCAAAACAGGTTTATGTAAGTTTTCGGCTTTTAATTTCGGCACGTTCAAAGAGCAGCTATGAACTTTCGGCGCGTATTCTACTCGATGTCAGGACACATCAATACTTATGGTTGTCAAAATTTTTGACAAAAAACTTTTTTTATCGGTATTTTCTTTGATTTTACACGGAAAATTAAATTTTTTGACCGTCCTACTGGTTTTTTATAATTTCTGTATATCATCAGTTAGAAACTCAATCGGGAAAACATCCGCCGCGTTTTGCAGTTCCAAAACCGTGAAATAGACGGGAACAGAATGTCCCATTTTGCTCCATTCGCGCATCGGTGCTTGCGCCGCACGTAAGTCTTTTGGCGT
>MWVY01000077.1_pt1 | contig 22517 bp, 29 predicted proteins | sample 1047251 | NCBI WGS metagenome assembly MWVY01 (sample SAMN06349983, study PRJNA376086) | soil metagenome | isolation source: MS7-5 sample Antarctic (ecotone) soil | place: Antarctica | collected 2015-01-13
GGGTCGCCGGTTACCTTGTGTGCGTAAATCTGGACGCCCGATTTATCGTTAATGAAAACCTGTGTGCCGTTGTAGCTGTTGAAGATTGTTATTTTGAAACCGTTGATTTTGATGATCTGCATTTTGTTTACCTCGTTTGTTTATTTAGTTAATTGCTTAACTTGAATTTGATTATAAAGACTTCTTTATATAAAGTCAACCATATAACAAGAGAAACGAACATAAATTCAAATTTATATAAAGAAACAGACTTAATATAAAGAGTGATTTATATATTGTTGACTTTATATTTATTCTTATGTGATAATTGGTGTATGATTTCGAGCGTGATTACAATCAAACTAAAAAAATTGTTGGAAGAGAGAGGCAAGTCGATTTTTCAACTTCATAAAGAAACTGACATCACCTATCCAACGCTGCATAAAATAGCGAGCGGAAAAGGTGAGGGAATTTCTTTTAAGGTGTTGGAAAAACTTTGCGAGAATTTAGGATGCTTTCCGTCCGATTTACTGCTCTTCGAGCGTAATACCACCACGCAGACAGTCAAACCGCAGTCAGCTAAGGTTGACCCGGAAAAGCCAGCCAGCACGCCCGGAACGCCTCAAACAACGGTATCAAGCGACGGTATGACTGTTAGAGAAGTTCGTAAGCGACTTTTTGCTGCGACAGGGAAAATGTTAAGCCGTGAGCGCATCAATAATTACATTACTAATGGCACATTGCGGACAACACAGCCGGGCGGCAAAAGCACACCGCATATTATTAGTGAAGCGGATTATTTAGAGTTTGAGGCGTGGTATAAAGAAAATATTCTCAAGCAAAAATGATGCGCTCGCAGAATACGAATAGTTTTTTCTTGACGCGCAGGGATTAAAGATTTACTTTTGATTCAGATTTTTTGATATTTAAAGAACGAAACGCCGCGAAGTTGGAAGCTTCACGACGTTTCTAAAACTGCAAACCGTACTGGCGGTTCGGTTCTACTCTTGAATTTACGGATTTTTCCCTATCTTGTCAAGATTATTGCCTAACCCCAAAAGGCAAAATTGACAAATCAATTTCCAAAATTAAACGCACCCGTATTTTTTTCTTGCAATCCCGCGACAAATTGTGCCATACTTCTGTTTGAATCACTTGGGAGAGTCCACAATCATCGCTACGCCTGTATCTTGCGGACTTGTCTTGAGGCTTCAAATCATAAAAATTTTAGAATCTCAAGAACTCGTCTTTTAATTAAGACCACTTCAGCAGTAACCCGTCTTTTAATTAAGACCGCATACTCGCAAGATTCAGAACTAACGTTCTGCATTTTAGCGAGTTTTTTTTGTTTAAAAGGAGAAAAATATGAAGAAAGAATCAAACACGAAAGAAGAATTGTTAGCCGCCTTCAGCCAGTCGAAGGGTATCACCGAAGCCTGCCAGGTCGCCGGATTTTCGCGCAGCGTATTTTACTTTCATTATTACAAGGACAAGGAGTTTCGGCGCGAAGTGCTGGAGAGACGCGCCGAACAGATCACCGAACGAATAGCGGAGACAGCTTAAGGGAGAAGCAAAAATGACAACAAAAGAAAACCCGATGCTACAAACACCGGGTAAGAAACAAAACCTAAACACACAATCAATTCACAGGAGAATCAATCAATATGCTTAATAATACAACAACAACAACCGAAACCGCAAACGGTTACTTTCGGCGCGGCTGGCAAAACTTCCGGGCGAACGAAGCCGAACTGCCACATTATTTTAATGGCGCGAAACAAACGCATCGAATTTATGATTGTTTGCTGTCGCTTTTACAAAACAAACAAATTCGAAACGTGAGAAGCGGCAAGGTTTTACCTTTCGCGCTTCACGAATTGACTGTAAAAGGTTTGCGCGAGATTCACGGCTTTTCAGACGGCGACATCAAAAACATCGAAGATTCAATTTTTCAAGATGCCGAAAATATGCGCGATTTTGAAATACTGATTGACGCGCCGTTCCATCTTTTTAAAGAATTTGAAAGGTTAGATGTAACCGACAAACTTTTTGATATTCGCGCCGTCGGCGTTCCCGGTAAAATTGAAAACGCTTTACTTTGCGAAAAACTGCTCGAAAACTTTTCCGCCGGTCAACTGTTGGCAGTTCCCGGATTCGTGTTGATTCACTCATTCGACGAAGCCGGAAATCAAAGCGAATCCGTCCGGCTCGACATTGACGCACACCTTTCGAGACGCGGTTTTATGATGCCGGTTTTACGAAATAGATTGATAACGAATCTAAAAGTATTTCGTTGCCCGGACGACGAAAAACCGTTTATTTTACGCTCCCGAAATTTAAACATCGGAGGTCAAAACAAATGGTAAGCCAAGCAGTTTGGGAGCAAGCAGAAGAAAATCAGCAGCCGATAGATTTAGTTGGAGCAATCAAAGCCGACCTTGAAACTTTGATTGCCGAACAAAGCGCAACCGATTTTCCGGGTGAAGATGTCGAGGATATTTTAACAAACGCGCCTTTGACCGACACAGGCAACGCGGAATGTTTTGCGGCTGAATCCGGCGACCGTTACCGATATAACGCAACCAATGACCAGTGGCTACGATGGAACGGCGTTGTTTGGGCGGTTGATAAAATCAGCCAAATTGATGCTGACATTCTTTCCACTATCCGGCATAGGCAAAGTCTTGTCGCAAACATTCCAATTAGCCAAACGAATGACAAGGCGAAAATTTTCACTTATCTAGTGCGTAGCGAAGATGTCAGAGGGCGGAAAAATGTCAAACAAGCTGCCGAATGGCTGCCGAAATTTTCGACCTGTATAGACCAGTACGACTCCAAAGAGTATTTAGCATCCACTCTGAACGGCACGCTAGATTTACGCAGTGGAAGTTTTTCCGACGCACGGCGCGGCGATTACATTACGCTGCAACTCGGCGCAAATTACGACGAAAAAGCGGATTGTCCGCGCTGGAAACAATTTCTGCAAGAGGTTTTTCACCGCGACGATGAGCTAATTCGATTTATGCAAAAGGTTGTCGGTTATTCGCTTACTGGCGAAATGTCAGAGCAAAAAATGTTTATCGCTTACGGATTCGGCAAAAACGGCAAAAGCGAATTCGTGAACGTGGTCCAGGCATTAAGCGGCGATTACGGCGCACGGGCAAGTTTTAAGACATTTGACGCGGACAAACAAAGCGAACAGACGAACGACCTTGCAATGCTCAAAGGCAAGCGGTTTGTTTCGATGATTGAAACGGGCGGCGACAAAAAGTTAAACGAACCGTTAGTAAAACAAATTACGGGCGGCGACAAAATAACTTGTCGATTCCTTCACAAAGAATTTTTTGAATATTTTCCACAGTTCAAATTGTTTCTAGCGACTAATCATAAACCCGTGATAACTCACAGCGATTTTGCAATTTGGCGGCGAATTGTTTTGATACCGTTCACGCAAAATTTTGAAGGACGCGAAGAAAAAGGACTCAAGGAAAAGTTGATGTCGGAACTTTCAGGCATTTTGAATTGGGCATTGGAAGGCTTGAAATTATGGCAAGCCGAAGGACTTCAACCTTTGCCGAAGGCAGTAATTGAGGCGACCGACAAATACAAAAAAGATTCCGACACCATCGGACAATGGCTGGAACTGCGAACAACGTCAATGACGGGCGCGTCCGTTCAATCATCCGCCGCTTACAACGATTATAAAGATTGGGCAAGCGGAAACGGTTTTTATCCGCTCGGAAACCGCGCATTTAAGGCATCGCTCGAAGAACGCGGATTTTTTACCGCTCGTAAAATCGAAGCTGTTTTTTGGTTTGGTTTTGAATTAAAAAGCAGATTTTAGGGCATGTAGGCAAGGATTTTATTAAGTTGTTGATAACAAAGGATATATGTAGTCAATGTAGTCAATGTAGTCAAAAAGGTAAAGTATAAATATATCACTCTTATAGGGATTTAATGTTTTTGACTACATTGACTACATTGACTACATAGAGAAAAAGCTAATTTATTGATAACAAACAACTTGCGAAATGAAGGCAAATGAAGGCAAAAATTATGGTCCAACTAGAAAAATATCACGGCACAAAATCACGGCACACTTGTCCGTCGTGTAATTCTCGAAATTGCTTTGTCCGCTATGTTGACGAAAACGGCGAATATATTTCTGACGACTGCGGACGCTGCAACCGTGAATCGAAATGCGGTTACGAATACAAACCGAAACAATTTTTTGCCGATAATCCTAGTTTGAAATCCGCTAAAACGAAGAAACGAGGCACGCCTAACTATGCCTTTGTCGTGAAAAACGGCTCTACGGTTGAATACAAAGCAAAGGCTATAGCCGTGAAGCCGGATTACATACCGTTTGAGCAATTCAAAAAAACACTTGGCAATTACGACCGAAACGCTTTTGTCCAATTTCTTTTTGACCTTTTCCCTGACTGCTCCGAAGAAATTCAAGCCGTTTTGAAAATGTATCTTGTCGGCACGTTCGACGATTACACTTGCTTTCCAAGCATTGACCGATTAAACCGCATTTGTCGCGCGAAGCTCATCAAATTCAACCCGGCGACCGGCAAGCGGCTCAAAGGCGATTTTGATACTTCGTCTTTGGTTAGAAAGCTAAAACTCAAAGAAGATTTTAATTATAAACAAATCTTTTTCGGTGAACATCTTTTGCGCGGCGAAACCGTCAAACCGGTTGCCGTCGTCGAATCTGAAAAGACGGCAATCATCGCAAGTCTCTGTATGCCTCAATTTGTTTGGCTGGCGACCGGCTCAAAGCAATGGTTGAAGGTTGAAAGGCTGCAAAGGCTCGATAATCGGCAAATTATTCTTTACCCGGACGCGGACGGCTTCGACCAGTGGCAAGCCGTCGCAACGGACGCGCAACGGCAAGGCTTGAATGTTAAAGCATCGCGTTTAATAGAAAATTTTGCGACCGACCAGCAAAAGCGTAATCAATACGATCTTGCTGACTATTTAATAAATCAACAAACCGAAATAAACGAAATAAACGAATTTATTGATTCTTACAATTTTGCAGTTGATAAAACTCAAGCCTGTGCCGTTTTGCCGCACGAACTTAAAACGATTTTAGAAGAAACAATTTCGATCATTGAGATTAACGGCAATCTATCACGGATAGAAGCCGAAACAATCGCATACACACCGGATTATCTGCGAAGCGTGGTTATGAGCATATAAAAGGAATGGTAAGTATAGGCTCGACCAATTTAAAACGATTGTAGAGCTTGCCGAATATCAATTTACTGTGAAGTTACTGTGAAATTATGGCAAATATCAAAACTCTGAAACCGTTCAAAAAAGGAAAGGACGAACGGCGCAATACTTTAGGGCGACCGAAGAAAACTTTACTAAGTGAAGCCATTCGAGAACAAATTGCCGTTGTGATGCCCGGCGCGGATGAACAAACCTTTGCCGAAGCGATTGCGGAAACCTTAATAAAATTAGCGGTTGCTGGCGATGTCGCTGCGATCCGTGAGATTGCCGACCGAACCGAAGGCAAGCCAAAACAAGCCATTGACCTTGATATGCAAATTAACGACTGGCGAATATTAGCAAAAAACTATTCATTAAACGAAGAAGATGTTATCAGAGAAGCAAAATTACTTATCGCAGAATCCATTGATGATTCAAGCGGCGAATAACGCGATACGGCGACGAATCGAACGCGAAAAAGGCGATGCCGTCTTAATGTCGGAAAGGGCTGGCATTTGCCCGGATGCCTGGCAATCCGACCTTTTACGCTCTCAGGCGAAACAGATGATTCTGCTTTGTTCGCGTCAATCGGGTAAGTCAACTATCACTTCGATTCTTGCACTTCACCAGGCGATTTTCACGCCTGATTCGTTGATTCTTTTACTTTCGCCGTCGCTCCGTCAAAGTCAGGAATTGTTTCGCAAGCTGCAAGATTTTTATAACGCGCTTGAATCCGATTCCTTGCCGCAAGCCGTCGAAGAATCGGCTTTGAGAATGGAGTTGTCCAACGGCTCAAGGATTATCGCATTGCCGGGCAAAGAAGCCACCATACGCGGTTTTTCGGGTGTTGCCCTGCTCATCATTGACGAAGCCAGCCGCGTCGAAGATGCGCTTTATCAATCCGTCAGACCGATGCTTGCCGTGAGCGGCGGGCGCATCATTCTTCTTTCGACTCCATTCGGCAAACGCGGATTTTTTCATTCGGAGTGGATGGACGGTGTTGACTGGCAAAAGGTAAAAATTACGGCAGACCAATGCCCGCGCATAAACGCAGAATGGCTGGAACGTGAACGGCAAATGATAGGTGATTGGTGGTATCTGCAGGAGTATTTCTGCGAATTTGTCGAAACCAATGACCAGGTTTTCAGTTATGACGATATTCAAGCGGCACTTGATCCAACACTAGAACCGCTTTTTCAAAGGAGCAGCTTATAAATATGAAAAATGTAACAAGATACAGAGAACCTGTAATTGAAATCGAAAAATCACTATTTATCGGTTTGGACTTAGGACAATCCGCAGACTTTACAGCCCTTGCAATCATCGAATGCGTCCGCACTATCACTGACGGAACTGACGAAATTACAAATCTGAATGTCATTCACCTGCAACGATGGCAGCTTCGCACTTCTTACCCGGCAATTGTCGCTGATGTTGTGAAAATGATTAACGGATTAAAGGAATATCAATCGCCGGACTATAAACCCGTTTTAGCAATTGACGCAACGGGTGTCGGCGCGCCGGTGATTGACCTTTTCAAACGGGAAAATATCAACGCCGAACTCAGACCGATTCAAATCATCGGCGGCGCAAATATAAGCGAAGAATTTGGAATTACCCGCGTTCCGAAACGTGATTTGGTATCGGTCGTTCAAGTCGGCTTGCAGAATAAAACTCTCAAGATTGCTTCGCAATTACCGGAAGCCGAAATACTAAGCAAGGAACTGCAAACCTTCCAGGTCAAGATTACCGATGCCGCAAATGATGTATATGGCGCGTGGCGTGAAGGAACGCACGATGATTTAGTTTTGGCGGTTGCGCTTGCCTTATGGACTGCCAACAAAACGCCGTTTCGTGTAACCGAAAAGGCACGAGATTTATTCAGGTCAATATTTTAGACAACAAACACATAGGAGAAAATAAATATGACAGACGAACAGAAAAAAATTCAAGAATCAATGGCGCAAATCGAAGCCGACAACATTAACCTTGACTACTCAAAATGGTCATTCGAGAGACGGCGCGCCGGACTTCCATTCACTCACGAATTGTGGCAAAACGCACGCGACCAAACATTAGCCCGGATGAAAGCGGAAAACGCATTTTTGCGCGGAAAGTATTTAGCCGGACTCGAAGCCGCAAGAGCTGAAAAACAGCGTGAAAACGACGCGGAAATTGACCGGGAACTTGAACCCCAAAAGCAAAGATTGATGCGCGAATGGCTAGTCAACCATCCGAACGAGACAGCCGACAGTTTTGGAAAAAAGGCTTGGATTCACCTGCGGCAAAACCTAATCGAAGAGCGCAACGCCGACGCATTTCACGCGGAAGTCGAAAGGCAAAAGGCAAGCGGACTTTTTAACTAACGCGGACAAACTAAAAAGCCGTAAATCTGAGTTTACGGCTTTGTCTCACGTCACCAACGGACAGATACCTTTTCAAGATTTTCTTTTCGCACACGAGTTTTGAAACACGAAATCAGCTCATTTCGAGACATTTCGAGACACTCTTAGCCGTCTTGTTTGACAATCCTATTTGAGACGCAGACCAAACCGCTCACTAAAATGACAAATAACACAATTATTTTCACTAACTCTGAAGGCGAAGTAAAAAAATCTAATTACTCGTCAAGTCAAGTTGACTGCCGCGCAGTCGGTTGCCGTCGCAAAAGTTACTGGACAGAAAGGGATACCAGCGGAAAAGTGGTGTTCTGCTTCCGGGCGCAACAAACGCCTTTTGAACCTTCCCGCATTTTTGCGGTAGGGATTACACCCACGCGCGCGCGGACAGAACGGTCGTGGCGATTTATCATATGTATATGATAACCTTGCATCCACGCGCGCGGAGACAACGAGCGGCGGATGGATTTATATCGTATCAATACGATACTGCACCCACGCGCGCGGAGACAACGAGAGTGCAAATTTGCACTCTTATCCGGGCGGTGAACTGCACCCACGCGCGCGGAGACAACGCCCTACGGAAATAATGCCGGAGGGGTCAAAAGGAACTGCACCCACGCGCGCGGAGACAACGAAAAGCCGTAAGTTTTTAGCTCACGGCGTTTGTTATTTCAAGATGCAAATTTGCAACTTGATTTAATTTATAAATTCATTCACCTTGCGAGTTTTCAAGCCTTCAACGTAATTTGTTCGCGCTTCATCGCAATCCATTGTCCATTGAAAAAGATGCTGAATAACACTGTCACAATAATCTATCGCGTCAATGTGGTTACGTCTGTTTTCAACTTCTTTGAGCAGTAAAACCAACCCGGCAATGATAATTTGATTATTTGAAGTTGCCGCCTGTAAATAATCAATAAAATCTTTAATGTGTTTTTCGTCGTTCATCTTCCAAAGTGAATTGTTATTAGTGTTCATTTAATCCTCCATAATTTTCTAAGTCCATCGCGTCGCTAAGGCGCGAGTATTTCAAGCATTGTTTATAAAATGCAGGCGTATCCGCCGGAATGTTCGCGTTATCGCTTAAAGTGTTCCAAACGAGCGTTCTTAGCCAGTTAGGGCAATCTTCGTGATTGCAAGCCGCCGAAAGTAGATGAGGCACTGTGTTCTTAACCTTAATTTTCTTTTTCTTTTGTGCTATGTTTTTCATTGTTACCATCCTTTTGATTTTTAATTGATTGGAGAAAAGAGAGGCTTTCATAAGCGCGAACTTATGAAAGCCTTTCGTGTTTATGCCGAAGGTTTCTGGCGTGCTAATCCGATATGAAGCGATAGAGCGGCTGCGCTGTGATAGCAAGGCAAGCCTCTTTCCGAAGCCTTGCAAGTGCAAGCAACTGTCTTAATGCCGCGTTCGTCTTTGCGGCAGATAACCGTGTAATAGCCTTTCGAGCCGGAAACGCGATAGCGTCCGAAGTGGTCAAACTCGACACGCGGGCGAACCTTTTTTGCTTTGGCGATTGCGTTTTCTAATTGCTCGATTCCTTTCAATATGAACATTTTTGTAATCCTTCCTTTCGTGAATTTGATTGAATGTTTCAATCTGTAACTATCTTACTATCGTTAGTATGATACTGTCAATAGTAATAATACGAATAATAGGATTACTTTTGAAAGAAGTATTATTTTTGACAGTATTTCTATTGTGTGAAAGAATTAAAGAAGATTGTTTCTATTGAAAGGAATAAGACCTAATGAAAACGAAAATTAAAGAGTTATGCCAGGCGGCTGGAATTACAACCGCTTACCAACTGCAGAAGAAAACTGATTTGTCACCGTCGCAGGCTGCGCGATTGTATCGAGACGAAGTTGAAGCAATCTCACTTTCAGTATTAGAAAAATTGTGTGTTGTCTTGGATTGTGAGCCGAATGATATTTTCGGTTATAACGAGCCGCAGACAGCCAAACCGCAGACGGTAAAGGTTAGCGCGGAAAAGCCAGCCAGCAAGCCCGGAACGCCCAAAAAAGCGGCATCTATCGAAGGTATGCTAACGCTTCAACAAGTTGCTGATAGGCTTAACGTAAGCCGCAAAAGTGTTAACGATTATGTAAATAAGGGTAAGTTAAAAGCGACCAAAGGAAAGCAGAATCACAATTTTGTAAGCGAAGCGGATTATTTAGAGTTTGAGGCGTGGTATAAAGAAAATATTCTCAAGCAAATATAATGCTTTGTAGAATCCGAATAATTTTTTTTGACATACTGTAAATAAAGATTTAAGTTTGATTCAGATTTTTTGACATTTAAAGAACGAAACGCCGCGAAGCTTCCAACTTCACGGCGTTTCTAAAACTTCTAAACCGTTCACGGCGGTTAGGTTCTAAAAACAATTTAAGGTTTTTTCCTAAAATTGTCAATTTTTGCCTAATCCCAAACAAAGGCAATATTGACAAATCAAATTCAAAAATTAAAAACAACTAGCAGTTTCAAGAAAAAACTTGACGCGGTGCGCAGAATTGTTTTAGTCTATAGGAAGTTTATTTTGAAAAACGCGGCAAGGCTTCGTTTTTTAAAATTGTTTGATTTTAGAATTGTTCGATTCTTTTACGCGGCAAGGCTTCGTGAAAGACAGTTGCATCAAGGATGCGCTAAAGTTGGGCTAATTCACAAGGCGATTCGCCAATCGGGGGCTAAGGGCTTCCATTTGGACAGAAGGCTTATCAAAGTTTTCAAGAACATTTTTGTTTTTGAAGGTTTTGGTAAGCCTTTTTTTAGTTTTCAAATCAGAATTTTAAGGAGTTAAAAATATGGAAAGATTACTGACGGCAGAAGACATCGCGGACTTATTGAATACCAAACTCGAACGGGTGTGGGCGTTGGCGCGTGAAAAGGATTTGCCTTGCGTGCGGCTCGGCAAGCGGCAGATGCGCTTTGACAGGCAGGCTGTCGAGCAATTTATCCAGTCCGGCGGCTCAAAAGACGGCGCGACTCAAAAGACGGAGGGGAAATGACCACTACAAATAAAAATGCGCCAATCCTAGCCGGGATTGACGCATCCGATTGCAAAATTAAAGCACAAACAGAACATAGACAGGATAACAGCAAACCGCGCGATTTACAATATAAATGTTCGTTCTGTTGGCGCGAATTACCAAACGGCGGCTTGCGGTTCGCTGGCTTCGGAGTTTGTCCGCCGCATCTCAAACTTGCCGAAACGATTGTTGATCTGTTACGCGGACACGCGGCGAACTACTCAAAACGGTTTGGAGGTGTGAAATGACCTTTCAAACACAAACCGTAAAAATTGATGCCGATGTGATTTTATCTGAAGCCGAAAGGTTACTCGGAACAGACGCAGCCGATTTCGTCGCTGAAGATGTCGAGGATTTTTTAGCAAACGCGCCGCTAACCGACACCGGAAACGCCGAATGTTTTGAAGTGAAATTCGGAAATCTTTACCGCCATAATAAAACCAATGACACTTGGCTACGATGGGATGGTGTAGTTTGGCAAACCGATAAAGCCGGGCAAATTGATGATGATATTTTGTCGAGTATCAGGCATAGGCAAAGCATCGCTCTTCACGCCGAAAACGTTCAACACGCCGAGAAATCTAAAAATCTCAATTATTTAATACGGTGTGAAGATGTAAGAGGTAGAAAAAACGTCAAGCAAGCGGCTGAATGGTTGCGGAAATTTGCTACGACCATTGACCAATACGACTCGAAAGAGTATTTAGCATCCACTCTGAACGGCACACTAGATTTACGAGACGGCAAGTTTTATGAAGCAAAGCGCAGCGATTATATAACCTTGCAGCTCGGCGCGAATTATGACCCAACAGCGACTTGTCCGCGATGGGAACAATTTCTAAAAGAAATCTTTGACAGCAATGATGATTTAATCCGATTTATGCAGAAGGTTGTCGGTTATTCGCTGACTGGCGAGATGTCAGAGCAAAAAATGTTCATCGCATTTGGTTTTGGCAAAAACGGAAAAAGCGAATTTGTAAATGTAATCCAAGCCTTGAGCGGCGATTATGGCGCACGCGCAAGTTTTAAAACCTTTGACGCGGACAAGCAATCCGAACAAACAAATGATTTAGCAGCACTCAAAGGCAAGCGGTTTGTTTCGATGATTGAAACGGGCGGCGATAAAAAACTAAATGAGCCGCTTGTTAAAGAAATAACAGGCGGCGATGAAATAACTTGTCGTTTTCTGCACAAGGAATTTTTTTCCTACTTTCCGCAATTTAAATTATTTCTAGCCACTAATCACAAACCCGTTATAACGCACAGCGATTTCGCAATTTGGCGGCGGATCGCGCTCATACCGTTCACGCAAAATTTTGAAGGACGCGAAGAAAAAGGACTCAAGGAAAAGTTGATGTCGGAACTTTCAGGCATTTTGAATTGGGCATTGGAAGGCTTGAAATTATGGCAAGCCGAAGGACTTCAACCTTTGCCGAAGGCAGTAATTGAGGCGACCGACAAATACAAAAAAGATTCCGACACCATCGGACAATGGCTGGAACTGCGAACAACGTCAATGACGGGCGCGTCCGTTCAATCATCCGCCGCTTACAACGATTATAAAGATTGGGCAAGCGGAAACGGTTTTTATCCGCTCGGAAACCGCGCATTTAAGGCATCGCTCGAAGAACGCGGATTTTTTACCGCTCGTAAAATCGAAGCTGTTTTTTGGTTTGGTTTTGAATTAAAAAGCAGATTTTAGGGCATGTAGGCAAGGATTTTATTAAGTTGTTGATAACAAAGGATATATGTAGTTTATGTAGGCAATGTAGTCAAAAAGGTAAAGTATAAATATATCACTCCTATAGGGATTTAATGTTTTTGACTACATTGCCTACATTGCCTACATAGAAAAAAAGCTAATTTATTGATAACAAACAACTTGCGAAATGAAGGCAAATGAAGGCACAAAATTATGGTCCAACTAGAAAAATATCACGGCACAAAATCACGGCACACTTGTCCGGGGTGTAATTCTCGAAATTGCTTTGTCCGCTATGTTGACGAAAACGGCGAATATTTGTCCGACGATTGCGGACGCTGCAACCGTGAATCGAAATGCGGCTATCACTACAAACCGAAACAATTTTTTGCTGATAATCCTAGTTTGAAATCCGCCAAAACGAAAAAACGAGGCACACCTAACTATGCCTTTGTCGTGAAAAACGGCTCACAGGTTGAATATAAACGCGCCGCAGCGACTAAGCCGGATTATATCGCGCCGGAACATCTCGCGCAGACCATCGGACATTACGACCAAAACTCATTTGTCCAATTTCTGCTTAATTTATTCACTGATTGCGCCGACGAAATCCAATCTGTTTTGAAAATGTATTTTGTCGGAACTTATGAAGATTACACTTGCTTTCCAAGTATTGACCGATTGAACAGAGTTTGCCGTGCAAAGCTAATCAGATTCAACCGGGCGAACGGCAAGCGGTTAAAAGGCGATTACGATACATCATCACTTCCGGCGAAACTAAAATTAAAAGAAAGTTTTCAATATAAACAAGTTTTCTTTGGCGAACACCTTTTGAGTAAATACCCAAACAAACCGATTGCCATTGTTGAAGCGGAAAAAACGGCAATTATCGCAAGCCTTTGTTTCCCGGAATTTATTTGGCTTGGCAGCAATTCTAAAACTTGGCTCAAATCCGAACGGCTCAAACGACTCGGACAAAGGCAGATTGTTCTTTACCCGGACGCGGACGGCTTCGAGCTTTGGCAAGGCATCGCCGCAGACGCACAAAAGCAAGGCTCGACTATCAAAGTATCAAATCTGATTGAAAGCCACGCCACAGACGAACAGAAAGCGAACGGCTACGACCTGGCAGATTATTTGATAAACGAGCAAACCGAAACACTCGCATACAACGAACGCGCCGATATTTATAATTACAAACTCGAAAAGGTTTTGAATGATGAAACTCTATTTGCTGTTTTTAATTCGATACTCGACGAACAAAAAGCAATTGCCATTTATAACGGCTCAAGCGAAGAAGAAGCCGAAAGGTTATGCACGCAAGCTGATTACGTTCGCTTTGCCGTTCGGAGCGTCTGAAAAGGCATAGCAGAGTAAGGCTTCGACAATAAAAGACGCTTGTAGAGCAAGCAAAAAGACGAAAAATAAAACAAAAAGACCTTGAGAGATTTATAGACTTTTAGAGATTTTATGCCAAAACAAAACAAAGAAAAAATACTGGTCGCGCTGCTCGAAGGCGTTTCGATTCGTGATGCGGCAAAGAGCATCGGCGTTTCTGAGGCGACGATTTACAACTATCTGAAGGACAAAGAATTTCTTGACGAATACCGAAACGCCCGGAGGCAAACGGTTGAAAACGCAATCGGACAAATGCAGCACGCGGCATCTGAAGCGGTTACAAGGCTGCGAGAATTGCAATACTGCGAAAACCCGGCGGTTGCTGCCAGGTGCGCTCAAATCATTTTTGAAAATTCCGTTAAAGGAATGGAAACGCTCGATATTTTAGAGCGGCTGGAGACTTTAGAAAATGCAGTTGAGAAATAGATTAAAGAAAATGGAACAACAATTAAACATCAGCGACAACGGATTTTGCGCGTGTAACGGATCCATGCCGATTTACACACACACTTACGCCGACGAAGGAATACTTCGCAACCCAAAAGATGTCGAGGCTGAAATATGCGGGCTATGCGGGCGTGCTGTTGATAAAACCGTGATTGTCGTTGATTTTACGTCAAAGACTGGAAACCCGGATTAAATGACAGCATACGCAGAATAGGAGAAAAAGAGAGTGAACATTCAAAGCAGATTAAAGAAAGTGGAAAAACAAATAGGATTCAGCGAACCTGGCGCGGAGTTTTGCGGCTGTGAAAAGCAAAGCAATGTGATATTACCGGGCGATGCGCCGTTTCCCGAAACGTGCGAGCTTTGCGGCAAACCGCTTTTGATAGTTGTCGTTACAAGCCGGGAAATGCGAGGTGAAAAATGAACATTTTGAACAGACTGACAAAACTCGAAACACCTGGCACAGGTTCGCTCGTTTGTGTTTGTTATCCGAAATACACAGAAGTTTTTTTACAGACTTTTGACGAAAACGGCGAGGCGAATCCGCTAAAACGCTCAACGGATGAACCTGTGCCGGAGGTTTGCGGCAAATGCAATAAACCGACTGACGCGGACAAATACATTATCGAGTTCACACACCAGAAAACGGACACAAAATAAACAATAGGAGACTAAACAAGATGAAAAATATAATGGATAAAGCGGCTGAATTAAAAGCAAATGCGGATTCGCAAATCAGAGAAATACAAATCGACAAAGACTTGACGCAAACGGCAAAAGCCAAACGAATCCAGGAGATTCGCGCTAAAACAAACGAAAAAATCACCACCTACAAAAGCGAGTATTACGAGTCGAAAAAAGAGACGCGGGATTCTTTGCACCACAGGCTTTTCGGAATGGGTTTTCCGTTTGGAGCAACCGAAGCCGACAAGCAATCGGCAAAATTAAATTATCGTGATGCGCTGTTTCGCGCCGACACGATAACGGATGAAGCTGCTGCGCTGCGGATGCTCGGACGGGCGCAAATGACAGGCGATAAAGAATTAGCCAAAGCAATCGCGTCTGTTTCGTATGAAAAAGGATGGAGTAGAGCGTTAAACGACTACGCAAGCCAGAGCGAAGCAATCCAAAGCAATTTACGGGAGTTGCTGGACTACGAGCGGAGTTTAGGCAACGCGCAGATCCGCGCAAACGAATCAATGTCATTCTCGCAGATTGCCGAAACTCAAGAAGAAACAAAAGCGAGAATGTCCGGCACGCTCTCACAACCAAACAGCGCACAAATAATCACGCGGTTATGATGCGTCTGAAAAGTCACTAAAAGTCACTAATCAATACCAACCGTCCGACCATCCGCAAGCAAACCGCAAGCAAACCGCATACCCCTGCCAAATAGAAAAGCCGTGAGCGTTACAACTCGCGGCTTTTACATAGGTTGCGCTTGTTTTTAGTGCGGCGGCGGCTTTTTCAGTGGCTTCACCTTTTGAGCCCTCCGTCATTTTTGCCGTAGGGCTACTATATTGATTAACGCCCGCTTTCATTCGCTGTTCAGCCTCAAGCGCAAATATCTTTTCAACCTCCAGCGCAACAACCGTCTCAAAACCTAAAACGGCGCAGGTTTTGGCACTTTGATTTCGAGACGAGTTTTGACACACAAAAACAGCCATTTTTCGCCGTTTTGAGACAGTTTCAAAAGTGTGCCAAAAACGCTCGTTTTTGGCACTCCATTATTATCGTATTAAAACGATAAATTATTTGTATCACTTAAGTGATACACAAGCGGCGGTTAATTATCATATGCATAATTTAAATTATGCAGAAGCAGCGACAAACTATCTGGCACACTTAAGTGTGACAGAAGCAAGCACGTTTTAAACCGCATTCACGTAGGCGCGATAAGATTAAACAATGTTGAATTGTCGGACAATTTTTTGTCCGATAGCACTGAAGCTACATTCACGTAGGCGCGACGTCGAATGTCTTGTCGGGCGAGGCTTTGAAAACACTGAAGCTACATTCACGTAGGCGCGACGTCAATCATGATTGACAAATACTTATCCGCAGCACTGAAGCTACATTCACGTAGGCGCGACGGAACAGATAAAGAGCACTGACCAGGTCAATGCACTGAAGCTACATTCACGTAGGCGCGACTCGTCTGCTTTAATTGAAATAGAATCACCGCTCACTGAAGCTACATTCACGTAGGCGCGACGCCTTCACATCCGAATTGTAGATGCGTGCTGACCACTGAAGCTACATTCACGTAGGCGCGACACTTGATAAACACTAGCCTTGACTATTATTTGCCGGTCTAAGGCAATTAGTTTTTAGAAACAAAAAGCCGTGAGTTTTGACACTCGACGGCTTTTTAGTCTGCAAATTTGCACTCTTATTTATTCGCCAGGATGCCTTGCCGCATACCCGCGCAGAATCTTTTCGACATATTCGGGCGATTTTTCATAATCGTGAAATTCGCTTTGGTTAATATGCGAGTTGAAAAGGTCAAGCAAAACGTCTTGCAATCCGTCTATGATTGGTCCGGGCAAATCCGTGTTATTGAGTAAATCAGACACTTGCTTTGCCGTGTCGCTCGGTTTGAGAGATTTGCCGGGCGCGAGTCGCACGTTAGACATTTCCGGCGTTTCAATGGTGTCTCCGTCGCTTTCTAACGCGCTTGACCATTCACGACAGGCTTCACTGTGTTTCATTGTCCAGGTGAACAAATAATGCTGTAAGTTTTCGAGTAAGTCAGGAACAGAAAAGTTTTTGTGCCGAATCTGAAGAATGTCGAAAATCTTAAATAAATTTTCGTGTCCCCACTCTTCAACCGTTCCTTGAACGACGCTTGCGCCCGTCGTCACCATTAAAATTTGAGCGATTAATTCTTCAATTTCCTTTTGTTTTTCTTCTTTGAACTGACGAGCAAATTCTTGGTCGTCAAGTTTTTCGAGTAATAGTTGATAAGCCGTTTTTTCTTCTGTATTATTTTTCATTGTTAATTGATTCCTTCCCAAAGGGATTAAATGAGAGGCTTTCCTAAACCGCCAAGTTATAGGAAAGCCTTTCGTGCCTATGCCGTTTGTTGCTGTCTTGCGAGTCCGATGTGCAGACTTAACGCAGCCGCCGAATGGTAACAAACCAAGCCTTTTTCCGCGCCTTTGCAAGTGCAAGCAACCGTCTTATAACCGCGCTCGTCTTTGCGGCAAATCACCGTGTAATAACCTTTCGAGCCTGAAACCCGGTAACGTCCGAAGTGGTCAAACTCGACACGCGGACGAACTTTTTTAGCCTTTGCGATTGCTTTTTCTAACTGCTCGATTCCTTTTAATATAAACATTTTGTTTTTCCTTCCTTAATTTTGATTTGTAGTTGTTGCTACAAGAAAGAGTATTACACAAAGAATGTAGCAATGCAAGGTAAGAATACATAAAAAGTGTAGCAACCACAAAATAAGTAGTAACTCGAAAGATGTAGTAACTTGAGAATTGTAGTAATACACAAAGAATATATTTGTATCTTTTGTGTATTACTACTTTTTATGTGTATAATGAACCTGTGATTATTTTGACGTTGGACGAAGTTCTAAAGGAAAAAGGAAAAACAGCCTACCAGGTGGCAAAAAGCACAGGTTTGCACCAGTCGGTTGTCTCGAAGCTCAGGCGTAATGAAGCAAAGATGATTGCCTTAGACGTGCTGGATAGACTTTGCGACGAATTAGATTGTAAGCCGTCTGATTTGATTGTTCACCAATCGAGTAAGCCGGGCGCAAACAAGTCAGCCAGCAAGCCCGAAACGCCCAAAACAATGGTATCAAGCGACGGTATGACTGTTAGAGAAGTTCGTGAGCGACTTTTTGATACGACAGAGAAAATGTTAAGCCGTGAGCGCATCAATAATTACATTACTAATGGCACATTGCGGACAACACAGCCGGGCGGCAAAGGCACACCGCATATTATTAGTGAAGCGGATTATTTAGAGTTCGAGACTTGGTATAAAGAAAATATTCTCAAGCAAAAATGATGCGCTCGCAGAATACGAATAGTTTTTTCTTGACGCGCAGGAATTAAAGATTTACTTTTGATTCAGATTTTTTGATATTTAAAGAACGAAACGCCGCGAAGTTGGAAGCTTCACGACGTTTCTAAAACTTCTAAACCGATTGCGGCGGTATAGGTTCTAAAAACAATTTACGGTTTTTTCCTAAAATTGTCAATTTTTGCCTAATCCACCAAAGGCAAAAATGGCGAATAAACCCCTAAAATTAAATACACCCGGAACGCGAAACAACACGGACGTAAATTTTTGTTGCAATCATGCAATAGATTATGCGATAATATTTCCGGTCGAAGCATTCCAAAGAAACCATCCGAAATCCTATAACTATGTCTGCATCTTACGGAGTTTGTTTGAAGTTTCGATTTGTAAAAATTTTAGAATCTCAAGAACTCGTCTTTTAATTAAGACCACTTCAGCAGTTTCCCGGCATCATAAAAAGCCGCACAACTCGCAAGATTCAGAACATAAGTTCTGCATTTTAGCGAGTTTTTTGTGTTTAAATTTAAAAATTATGAAGAAAGAATCACAGACAAAAAAAGAATTGTTAGCCGCATTCAACCAGTCGAAAGTTATTGCCGAAGCGTGCCGGGTCGCCGGAGTTACGCCTAGCGCGTTTTACTTTCATTTTTACAAGGACAAAGATTTTCGGCGCGAAGTGTTAGAGAAACGCGCCGAACAGATAGCCGAACGAATAACGGAAACAGCTTAAGGGAGAAAAAAAATGATAACCACAAACGATAACGCGCCAATCCCGGCAAGGAATGACGCGTCTGATAGCACAAATAAACCACAAACAGGACATAAAAATAATAACATCAAACCGCGCGAGTTTCAATATAAATGTAGCTTTTGCTGGCGCGAGCTGCCCAACAACGGCTTACGATTCGCCGGTTTTGGCGTTTGTCCGCCGCATTTGAAGCTGGCAGAAACGATTGTTGATCTATTACGCGGACATCGGGCGGCATATTTCAATTCTGATTTTACGGAGGCGAAATAAATGGACTACCAAACCACAGCCGCCGGAATTGATGTCGGCGCGATTCGCGCCGACCTTGAGTCACTAACCGAACAAAGCGCAACCGATTTTACGGGTGAAGATGTCGAGGATATTTTAACAAATGCGCCTTTGACCGACACAGGCAACGCGGAATGTTTTGCAGCTGAATCCGGCGACCGTTACCGATATAACGCAACGAATGACCAGTGGCTACGATGGAACGGCGTTGTTTGGGCGGTTGATAAAACCAGCCAAATTGATGCCGACATTCTTTCCACTATCCGACATAGGCAAAGTCTTGTCGCAAACATTCCAATTAGCCAAACGAATGACAAGGCGAAAATTTTCACTTATCTAGTGCGTAGCGAAGATGTCAGAGGGCGGAAAAATGTCAAGCAAGCTGCGCAATGGTTGCCGAAATTTTCGACCTGTATAGACCAGTACGACTCCAAAGAGTATTTAGCATCCACTCTGAACGGCACACTAGATTTACGCAGTGGAAGTTTTTCCGACGCAAGGCGCGGCGATTACATTACGCTGCAACTCGGCGCAAATTACGACGAAAAAGCGGATTGTCCGCGCTGGAAACAATTTCTACAAGAAATTTACGACCACGACGATGAGCTAATTCGATTTATGCAAAAGGTTGTCGGTTATTCGCTTACTGGCGAAATGTCAGAGCAAAAAATGTTTATCGCTTACGGATTCGGCAAAAACGGCAAAAGCGAATTCGTGAACGTGGTCCAGGCATTAAGCGGCGATTACGGCGCACGGGCAAGTTTTAAGACATTTGACGCGGACAAACAAAGCGAACAGACGAACGACCTTGCAATGCTCAAAGGCAAGCGGTTTGTTTCGATGATTGAAACGGGCGGCGACAAAAAGTTAAACGAACCGTTAGTAAAACAAATTACGGGCGGCGACAAAATAACTTGTCGATTCCTTCACAAAGAATTTTTTGAATATTTTCCACAGTTCAAATTGTTTCTAGCGACTAATCATAAACCCGTGATAACTCACAGCGATTTTGCAATTTGGCGGCGAATTGTTTTGATACCGTTCACGCAAAATTTTGAAGGACGCGAAGAAAAAGGACTCAAGGAAAAGTTGATGTCGGAACTTTCAGGCATTTTGAATTGGGCATTGGAAGGCTTGAAATTATGGCAAGCCGAAGGACTTCAACCTTTGCCGAAGGCAGTAATTGAGGCGACCGACAAATACAAAAAAGATTCCGACACCATCGGACAATGGCTGGAACTGCGAACAACGTCAATGACGGGCGCGTCCGTTCAATCATCCGCCGCTTACAACGATTATAAAGATTGGGCAAGCGGAAACGGTTTTTATCCGCTCGGAAACCGCGCATTTAAGGCATCGCTCGAAGAACGCGGATTTTTTACCGCTCGTAAAATCGAAGCTGTTTTTTGGTTTGGTTTTGAATTAAAAAGCAGATTTTAGGGCATGTAGGCAAGGATTTTATTAAGTTGTTGATAACAAAGGATATATGTAGTTTATGTAGGCAATGTAGTCAAAAAGGTAAAGTATAAATATATCACTCCTATAGGGATTTAATGTTTTTGACTACATTGCCTACATTGCCTACATAGAAAAAAAGCTAATTTATTGATAACAAACAACTTGCGAAATGAAGGCAAATGAAGGCACAAAATTATGGTCCAACTAGAAAAATATCACGGCACAAAATCACGGCACACTTGTCCGGGGTGTAATTCTCGAAATTGCTTTGTCCGCTATGTTGACGAAAACGGCGAATATTTGTCCGACGATTGCGGACGCTGCAACCGTGAATCGAAATGCGGCTATCACTACAAACCGAAACAATTTTTTGCTGATAATCCTAGTTTGAAATCCGCCAAAACGAAAAAACGAGGCACACCTAACTATGCCTTTGTCGTGAAAAACGGCTCACAGGTTGAATATAAACGCGCCGCAGCGACTAAGCCGGATTATATCGCGCCGGAACATCTCGCGCAGACCATCGGACATTACGACCAAAACTCATTTGTCCAATTTCTGCTTAATTTATTCACTGATTGCGCCGACGAAATCCAATCTGTTTTGAAAATGTATTTTGTCGGAACTTATGAAGATTACACTTGCTTTCCAAGTATTGACCGATTGAACAGAGTTTGCCGTGCAAAGCTAATCAGATTCAACCGGGCGAACGGCAAGCGGTTAAAAGGCGATTACGATACATCATCACTTCCGGCGAAACTAAAATTAAAAGAAAGTTTTCAATATAAACAAGTTTTCTTTGGCGAACACCTTTTGAGTAAATACCCAAACAAACCGATTGCCATTGTTGAAGCGGAAAAAACGGCAATTATCGCAAGCCTTTGTTTCCCGGAATTTATTTGGCTTGGCAGCAATTCTAAAACTTGGCTCAAATCCGAACGGCTCAAACGACTCGGACAAAGGCAGATTGTTCTTTACCCGGACGCGGACGGCTTCGAGCTTTGGCAAGGCATCGCCGCAGACGCACAAAAGCAAGGCTCGACTATCAAAGTATCAAATCTGATTGAAAGCCACGCCACAGACGAACAGAAAGCGAACGGCTACGACCTGGCAGATTATTTGATAAACGAGCAAACCGAAACACTCGCATACAACGAACGCGCCGATATTTATAATTACAAACTCGAAAAGGTTTTGAATGATGAAACTCTATTTGCTGTTTTTAATTCGATACTCGACGAACAAAAAGCAATTGCCATTTATAACGGCTCAAGCGAAGAAGAAGCCGAAAGGTTATGCACGCAAGCTGATTACGTTCGCTTTGCCGTTCGGAGCGTCTGAAAAGGCATAGCAGAGTAAGGCTTCGACAATAAAAGACGCTTGTAGAGCAAGCAAAAAGACGAAAAATAAAACAAAAAGACCTTGAGAGATTTATAGACTTTTAGAGATTTTATGCCAAAACAAAACAAAGAAAAAATACTGGTCGCGCTGCTCGAAGGCGTTTCGATTCGTGATGCGGCAAAGAGCATCGGCGTTTCTGAGGCGACGATTTACAACTATCTGAAGGACAAAGAATTTCTTGACGAATACCGAAACGCCCGGAGGCAAACGGTTGAAAACGCAATCGGACAAATGCAGCACGCGGCATCTGAAGCGGTTACAAGGCTGCGAGAATTGCAATACTGCGAAAACCCGGCGGTTGCTGCCAGGTGCGCTCAAATCATTTTTGAAAATTCCGTTAAAGGAATGGAAACGCTCGATATTTTAGAGCGGCTGGAGACTTTAGAAAATGCAGTTGAGAAAT
>MWVY01000078.1_pt1 | contig 22443 bp, 25 predicted proteins | sample 1047251 | NCBI WGS metagenome assembly MWVY01 (sample SAMN06349983, study PRJNA376086) | soil metagenome | isolation source: MS7-5 sample Antarctic (ecotone) soil | place: Antarctica | collected 2015-01-13
ACCTACTCAATAGTCACCACACCATCATATACTTTTGATCCTTCGAAGGTGGTTTTAACTTTAAAGGCTTCGGGGTTTGCTTTTAAGTGATTTATTACACCCTCGGCAACGGCAATGCATAAAAGTTCAAATTGTTTATTAGAGGCAGGTGGGTCTTTGCCGATTATTTCTTTATAATGGTTATTAAAAGCGGTATGAATGGCTTCTGCCATACTACCACCTAAATTACCGTATGTGCCTGGTATTAGAGCCATAAAATTAACCTGTTTTAACTTTTACTGATAATAAACTAGGAGTTGCCGGTGGCATTGGAGTAGCTGGTGGTGCTGGACTAACCGGAATACCCAATGCTGTTTCTCCCGGATGCATATGAGTAGCAAACACGTTCACTATGTTGTTTAAATAAGTCAATAGTTCATCTCCAAAAACAAGTGGATGTGGTGCACCATCAACCAATTCTATTTGTGGAGCATTAATAATGATTTTAGAGTTTCCTTTAATCTGGATAACCCCTCCGTTTACATCAAAATGTATTTCGTTACTTTTTGAATCTTTAATGGTAATGGCAGCCGGTTCAGTTGTAATTTTATGCCCTGTTTGATCTTCCAGGCTCAACCCTTTCTTGTCATCGCTTATAAAAACTTTATTCTCTCCTGGTGTTTCAATTAAAATTTCTTTGATTTCATCATCAAAGGTGAGTTTCAGTTTCTCTCTGGATGTATATCCTTTTTTAAAATTATCATTGGAAGGATCTATCGGCGGAACTTTATTTGAGCTGTGCAGCATTCCCAAAATAACGGGATATCTTGGGTCATCATATAAAAATCCGAGGACTACTTCATCATCTACTTCCGGCCTGAAAAACATTCCTCGTTCGTTTCCGGCATCCGCCAAAGCGATACGCGCCCAAACACCATCATCATCTGCATCCACATAGGGCATTTTTACTCGTACCCGTTGCTCTCCATCCGGATCTTCATTATCGGTTACAATACCGGTGTGCAAGCCAACAACTCCTGGCAGCATGCCGCCAGCTTTTGGTGCAGTAACCTGATTTTCTTCAATGAACCAGTCAAGGGTATGGCCAAATTGTGCCTGCGTTTTCCAGCCATCACTCAAAGTATAATCTTGCCTCACTCCACTTACAAATGCTTTGCCGTTAAAACGAGCACCCAAGCCACTTAATTCTATTACATCACCGGGGTTTAGTGTGGCAATTCCTTGAAACTTTACTCGCCCTCTAATTTTTGATAATCTTGATTTTAATAGATGAGAATCAGCCCAGCATTGTCTTTCTTCTGGCGAAATAGCTGCTGCATGGTTTACCATGAATTCATCGGGGCTCGTAATGCCAGCAAGTTCTGTTGCCTCTAAAGTACCTTCCTCCTCTAAGTTACTTGGCGATGCAGCATCAGATTCAGCAACTTCCTGGTTTGCCAAATCCCAAGACTTACTTTTGACCGATGTATATTGATTCCGGCTATCCATTTCCGCATCCAGTTCAATGATGGTTGCACCGTGCAATAGTGACAAATTGGCGTCACCCGAAACTGTTGGCTTTTTAGTGGCGATCTTTTCATCCTTCGTAATAATCACCTGGCCATTCGCTTCAGCCCGGCTCAAAATGAAATCCCAATCGGTTGAATTGTATTGAACCATTTCCTTATGGGATAAGTCGGTTGTTTCAAGTTCCAAATTAGATGAGGAGAAACCATTACCTTCCAAAATTTCACTTATGATATCAGAGTCTGATTTTTCATGGAAATAGGCACTTTTGCGACCAATTGTAGCTTTTATTACTTTGTGTCTGCATTCTACTATAAGCTGAGGTGCCACCGAGGATCTGACCTTTAAAGATTGCTTGATAATAATCCCTTTGAAAATATTGAGGGTTGTATTTGAATCACCGACTGCTATTTCAATTTCGTTACCTGGTGTAAATAAATCTCCGTCAGTCAAGGGGAATTCGCCACTGTTCGCTTCCCCATCATGGATTATCAATGTTGCTGAAGATATTTTGTTAACCATCTTCACCACGCTTATTGAAAGCTTTGGAACCGAACGCGGAAGTTCCGTCCCATTTATCTTTATTTTAAACTCCGCTACGGTTTCAACTGCAGGTATACTTCTCTCTTCAGGCATTGCTGATGCTCTATGAATTTTTGTCGAATGGAGGAAAGAATAGTTTTTTACCGGGTTGCAGATCCCTGAAGTTGGTGAGATTGTTCACTTTTGCAACTTGCATGTAATACTTAAAGTGGCCGTAAACTTCCTGCACCATCGAGGGCAAATTGTCTCCTTCTTTTACAACCCGAATGTGTGTTAAATCCGCCGATTGATCGTCCTGCTCGGCCTGGATTTCAGCTAGTTTTCTTTTTTCGGTAAATACGGCGTTGATGATAGCACGAAGCGGAGTACCATCGTGTTTGAACAATTTATAATTTATAGTTGCACTTTTAAGTACACAATCAAAAGCAAACTGGTTAGCTCTGTACCAAATGAAACCAGGCCAATTAATACGAAGAAAGCGGGTTCGGTGCCCTTTACCATCATAACCCGTAACTTCATAAAATTCCTTAATCTTTTCCTTCACATCCAACTTTACGCCATTTGCGTTTGTTCCATCCAGATAGAATTTCAAGGTCACTTCAAATGGAGAGGTGCCGAGGAAAGCACCAGCATTACCGGTAGCGCCGGGTGTTGGATTCCGTTCTGTTAAAACGGTATAATTGAGCGCAATTTCATCAGGATTAATGAATGCAGAAAAAATCTTATTTGAATCTCCCGATCGCTCAATGTCACCCCACGATTCAACTTTAAGTTTCGCTTCCGCTGTAAATGGCATCAGGTTACTTAGTATATCCAGCATCAGCGCTCGTTTTTATTGTTAATAATTGCCATTATTTGTTCCACACATTCCTTAATAATTTCCTCTTTCGAAGAACTATTGTCACTATCAGCTCTGCCTGATTCAGTATCAGAAACGGTTACTGACACCTCTATTTCAGTAATGATGATTGGCATAATCTTATAAACTAATTGACCCGGATACTGCACCACCTACAGCTCCTGCAAATAAATCATCCAGGCCCATTGGTTTGAAGTATTGATACGTAAATTCAAGCGTTTCTACAACCAGCGTATTTTGTTCGGCGTTAAATTCGGAAATATCAATTTTAGTGGGATAGGCATTGAAAACGTGCCATACATTTAAAGGAATATGATTGTCATTCAGCAAACTTATTAAAATATTTTTGGGCTCAAATTCAAATTCAACGTTCTGAATGGTATTTCGAGCCCAATGACTGACAAATGATCCCAAGAACAAACCACGTTTCATTACCAATTTGTTGAATTGAGGCACACCAGGAAACTGGTGCTTGAAACGGTTTTCACCACCTTCTGCAATGGTTTCTGTGGGGACTGTGACACTTAACCCAGTCACACTTTGGAAACGGATATCCTGAGGCGTTTGGGGAAACATTTCAAATACTACCAGAAAATGAAATCCGGGTGGAGGATATATTAACCCATCGATTATACCACTGATCAGGCTCATGTTTTCTTCGGATTAACTTTCATTTTGAATTACCAGTCCTTCATGTGCGATGTCAAGCTGTTCAATCGCCACCTCGCTTCCGTCTGCTTTTAAATCGGTACTTTGAACCTTTACAGGGAAGGCATTTTTGATTTTCCACACTACCGTTGGTTCATGATTTTCATCCAGCAAGGAAATGGTGATATCCCGCCGTTCAACATTATTTAATGCGATAGTGTTTAGCCAGGCATGAAACTCGTTGTTTCCTTTAAAAACACCTCTTTTCAAGGTAATATTACTGAATTCCCGCATGCCGGGCATCTTGATTTTGCTAAATTCGAGAGAAGCTCCGTCACGGTACTCAATCAGTTTGTTTTCAATATTTAAACCGCTTACTTCAGAGAAGCCAATAGTAGACCCGCCCCACTCAACTCGGAAGTGAAACTTAGGTAATGGATAAATTGCCATGATTTTTTGTTTTTAGATTTTAGGTTTATGATTCCTGAAGTTTATGAGAGAATTTCAAAATAATAAATTCTGCCGGGCGCACCACAGCCATTCCTATTTCGATGTTCATGCGGCCTTCTAAAATATCCAAAGCAGTCATGGTTTGCCCTAAACCAACCCGCACAAAAAATGCATGTTCTGGTTTTGCGCCGGCCAGTGCACCGGCCCGCCATTGTTTAACCAAAAAATTTTCAATCATCGCCCGAACCCGAACCCAGGTATTGGCATCATTTGGTTCAAAGACAACCCATTCTGTACCTTTCTTAATAGATTCTTCCGCAAAAATGAAGAACCGTCTAACAGGTACATAACGCCATTCATTGTCGTTTCCCGCCAAGGTTCTTGCTCCCCAAATCATCACACCCTTGCCGGTAAAATAACGGATCGCATTAATGGATTTACCAGAAGTAGGATCCACATTCAAAGACATTTGAGCTTCATGAGAAATTTTGAGGTTTGCCGCATTTACATAAGCCATCGTAACATTTGCCGGTGCTTTCCAAACTCCTCTTGAACTATCTACGGCGGCATAAATACCTGCTACTGCTGATGATGGAGGCATAGTGATGGTTAACTTTTGCAGTTGCAGTTTTATTAAGTTGTACAATTCTGTATTGCCTGCCAATACTGGCGCTGCTGGTGGCGATAAAGGTACGGTGGGTGCCGGTTTTTGTAAATTAAGGCCGTTTCGTATGGCGTCTTTCATCCCATTTTGGGGAGCAAGTATAGTTGCCAAACTAAGATTATCTGGACTTCCATCAGTCTCCACCGTTTCTATCGTTCCATCAGCTGAATACACTACATTAATATCTGCATCATCAAACCGGTAATTCAGCGTTGTTTCGATGTAAGGAAAATAGGCTGCTCCATACTTCATTAAATCAAGGTTGCTTCCCAGAGTGGCGGTATTCCTAAAATCATCAGCTGAACTATTAATATCGTTTGGTGTACCAGTAACTTGCCTCACATCCATAATGGTAAAGCGGTCTTGCAGCGTTAAACATTGCGAAAGCGCTTGATTCACCAAGGCATAATAATTTGATGAATCAAGTGCGGTTCCATCTGGCAAAACAAGCAACGTAGGTTCATCAACTTTTGCTATTTCTGTTAAACCTGTTATTAAAACATCCTTTGAAACGTTGGTGTCAGAAGCGGGGCCATCGGGATATGCGCCTACTGAAACGATATAGCATGGCCCACCACCATTTGCAAAATACATTTGCAGGCCGTAATACAATTTAAAGCGGGAACTTGTTGCCGGCGCTTTTGTTACGTTGATGGTGCGGGCAACCGATCCTGAATCGCTGGTATCTGTGATGGTAACGGTAATAGATTTTTCTTTTTGAGCTAGGCCAAACAGTTGTTCATATTCTAACAGTGATGTAATCCGCTGGGGCTTTAAAGAAAGATCTTTACCGTTAAAAACTGCTTTCTCAGTATAGCCGATAAAAGCAGGAATAGCTGTTTCCACTTCTGCTACCGAAGCTGGAAAGGTGGGGATTTCCTTTATGTACACCCCAGGGGTTTTAAATACATCTGCCATGATAAGAAGTTTAACGGGTTAAATAGTTATGAGAATGTCCGAAAAAGAGTCAGATCCTTCTGTTTTGACCAGCATCAATGGTGGATTGGGCAGATGGGCGATGAGGACTTGATCGGCTTGGTCACGTAATTGAATCCCTGTAACAGGTTGTTCTTTCAGTGGGATAGGGTGGCTAGAAGCCATGATAAAATGGTCCGCAGGTGGATTGGGCATTGCTGAAAAAGGAATGGGATCCCCATTTATTTTGCCCACGTTTACACCCGTTAAGGTCTGATTGAATTTTTTGTTGATAATATACCGCCACCGGGTGGCAATATTGGTAAAAGCTATTTTATAAAATTTGGATTCTATGGACAGGTCATTTTTTTGAAATTGATATTCCGGGGGCAAGCTGCTGTTATAGAATATTTCTACCATACCGAATGTATCCTGAAAATCATTTGCAGACCGTACATATATCTGTGATTTTTCTACCCCTTCCACAAAAAAAATTGCCCTGCCACCGTTAGTTTTTTTTAGGTCGTAACTAAAATTGAACACATTGTTGTGGTTGGGAAGGGTTTGTTCAAACACCTCTCCGCTGTCTATAAATTGAAGAGTACTATTCTGTGCCGTGCCGGTATTCTCATGGTTAAAAGAAAAACTATTTTGGACAAAAGGGAGTAAATCTGCATCTGAGACAATTTTTGAGACAGAATTAGCCACCAATAAGGGAAAGGATTCTGCAGAAACATTGTTGATTAAGTTATTGAAGTAGTAATGGCTGCCTCTTGGCCTCGCTGTATTCAGTTCTGAAAAGTTCTCTACTTCTGCCCTTTTCACTACCATTGAAAAAGAAAATCTAGTTCCGTCAATTAAAGGATTTTTGATGTTTTCATTGCTCCCGTCGGCATTTACCTTGGCATACACCTGGCCCCCAAATGCAGTGGGTAAATAGCGAAGTCCGAAGGAATTTAGCAGGACTTTGCTTTTTTGAGTGGGGACTAACAGGAAATCCGGACATTTACCCGATCGGTAAAAAGTGTGGAGGATCTCGATTTCGAACAGGAGCTTGTATTTGATAAGGATCATTTTGCACTTTGATTATAGAACCAGCGAAAGCTTATTCAGATGGATATTACGGAGGCCTACCGGCTCATAATTGTAATTTGGGTAATGGGTGGTGCTTCCATTTTTGGATCCAGGTCAATAAAGCTCATGGTCCTGATTTTATAGATCACATTGGGCATGTATTTGGCACCCAGGGCAGCCCATAGGTTATTTTGCTGTTCCAAGGTGGTACTATATAGATTAACCAATAATTTCCCTATTTTCTCCCAAGGTTTGTCTTCCTCTACTTTAGCGTTTAAGTGGGGGTATTTCTCTGAGGTGAATATCGTGTTGGATTGGAAAAAAGAAATCACATTGGACAAAAGCCTTAATGCGGTAAGATAATTGGTAGCATAAACTGAAAAAAGGACAAAAGCATTAATGTTTACCGGTGGATTGATTACCTGAATTTGGGTGTTTGTTTTTTGGTAATTTAATTGGGACTCCGCTATCCGGTCCTCCTCAAGATTGATTAGGGTTAAAATCACCCTAAAATTATCATTCCCCTGATCTGTGGGAATGGCAAAAGTTCCATCGGGATTCATCAGGTTAGACAATATAACACAATCCACATTTCCAAAGTTGGTTGGGTCCTTTACCTTCATGTAAAGGTTTAACTCTTCAGACAAAAATTCTAAGGCGGTTCGAATCATTTACTTGTGTTAATTTATTCAACTCAGACCTTTTGCACTACCATTAAACTATCTGCCAAATGAATTTTTACATATAGACCACCGCCGAGAATTTCATCCACCAATGCCTGTACCCCTGGATAATAATCTGCATAATCATGAAAGGCAATGAATCCCCCCGTGACCACGTAGGGAGAAAATTCCCAAAAATCCCTGGCCACATTGGGATAGTCATGAAGGCCATCAATAATCAAAAAAGTAATGGGGTGTTCCCAACTGATGGGATAAGAATAATCTTTAATTAAAACCACCATATCAACCAACCCGGCATTTTCAATGTTTTTTTTGAACTTTTCCAGGGTAGGAGAAAGGTACTCTAAACCTTTGTCTGTTGCCCCCACTATCCCATTGTGGTGCTCTAGGGAGTATATTTTGGCTTCCGGAAAAAAAGCTTTAGCTACACTACCTAAAACCACTGTTGCCTTTCCCTGGTAACTTCCGATTTCCACAATGTGATGGGGAGATGGTAAAGTATGGCAGGCTTTTAAGGTGGTGGCAATTAGGAGATCTGCTTCCTTATCTGACAGCCATCCTTCAATTTTATGAATGGTGTCCAGAAGTGACAAGGTCATAAACACCCCCCCCTTCTGTGGCTCTTTCAAAAGGTTATTAGGATTTATATAGTGTTGGGATTTTTGGCGGACATGGGTCCTTAAGGTATCGTCATATTTCCGTTCAATAGGATGCATCCAGAAAGCATTTGGAGTTTTTTCTGCCTCCTGCATGTCCTGTATACTAAAGGTTTTTCGGTATCGGACATACTCATGGCAGCATGGGTTTAAAGCTATTTCATACCCAAGTAACTTCACCAAAGTAGGGAATATAATTTCTTCTGTTGCCCATATTTTTGTTTCATTCATGATTTGCTGAAGTATCTTGTTTTCTTTAAAAAGCTTGATCAGGTCCTTAATGGCATCCGACGTGAAAACAGTAGTGGGCCAAAAGCTCCAATGGACAAAATTGCTTTCACCATCCGGAAAATGTTTTAATAAAGGTTTCCATAAATCATATTCTTTAAAGGCCTGTAAGGCAGTCCATACTTCATTATTATCGGAGGTAATTCTTTCTGGTTTATTGGAAAGAATTCCCACATTTGATTTTGTAGATAAATATTCACTTAAATAATGAATATACCCTGGTTTTACCGACAACTGGTCAGAATCCACAATAGTAAGGGTGTCGAAAGAATAATGTTCCAAAGCATACTGCATGATCTGCAGCCCAAAAGTGTGTAAGTATCCATGTTGTAAGGGAATCGGCTTTGGATATATCATTGCCCCAAACTTGTAATAAGGAAAGCCATTGGAAAGTAAATTTGGATTTTCCCCTCCATTATAAATTAGAATGGGTGAAGTGGGGTCCTGATAATGTAGATTACGAACCAGGTCTATTATACAATCCTCATTTTCATGGACGGGACAGGCATAAATGTTATTCAAAGGCCTGATTGGATCGGTCAGAGCAATGCGGGAGTTTTCAGAAACTTTTACCTGAACTTTAAGAGAACCAAATCCGCCATTGTTGTAGGTATTCCAATCTGCCTGCATTATCTTTTGTATTTCTTCAACCGGATATGTGTGCCACCAACTTCCATCGGTTTTTTTTGGACTTACGTTGTCCTCATGGATCATGTGGACTGCAATTTTTGGATCCGATAGTGCTTTTACCCGGTTTGGAGGGGTTCCCCAAACGAACAAAGCATCCATTCCAACATTAATGGACGCAAATCGATTATTGCTCCATAAGGATTTTGTATAGCATAATGAGCTACCCAACAACCAGGGCCTTTGATTGGCAGGATAGGTGTACCGGTAAGCATGTTTATTGGATAAATTAAGGTAAAGGAGATGGTTGATTCCGCATACATCCGCACTTTCATTTTTCAAAGCGTTTATCTGATAGGTCAATCGATTGGGATCATACCAGTCATCATCATCCCAGTGAGCGATAATTTCCCCTTTTGCATATCCGCAGGCCATGTTAAGCTTTTCTCCCAGCGTGATTTTTTTGTCCAACTTATAATAGCGGAGGGAGACTTCTTCCGGTATTAAATCCTCAATGTAATCCGTTCCATCATCAATAACGATCAGTTCTTTATTCTCATAATTTTGCCGTAAAAAATATAGGATAGCAAAAGGCACAAATTTCCTTCGATTATAGGTGGGCATGATACAAGACACCAGTGTTTGCTTCTCACGATTCATATCAAAAAGTCTTTAAATTCTGCATAGCTTCGCCCCCTCACCCACATATTATTAATGGATAAATACTTAAGCAATTTAATGCTTGCTTTGAAGGAGGTCAATACCAAAGCTTGGGCATCTTTTCACATTTTTTCCGGAATAGGGTTGGAAGTGAAGCTTATTTCAGGTAAAAGCTTATTGAAAAAACGCCCGATCTATGGTATTTTTTATAAAGACAAAGGATCATATAAATGCCATTGGACGGCATTGCAGGGCCGATTGGCTGGTGTTGGTGGGATAGAAGGAATAAACCAGAAGAATCAGCTGTAATAAAAGTGGCAGACAGGTTGAATTGCTGGGAGAAGGGGGTTAGATGAGCCTGGGATGCCAAAGAAATTTTGATTGGATGCATGTACAGACTGCTGGGTTTATGAAGTTAGGTAAGTGGGTGGAAATGAAAGTAAATGAGTTACTAGCAGAATAGTCAACCAAATGTTCCGAGATTCAGGCTATGTCCCGACTCTTGGTCAGTAATCCCCGATCTTCCTTGTCCTGATAGATGGATAACTGCGACCGGAAGTCCCCTTTTTAATATTCAAAACTTTAAAATATTATTTTTTGGAAATTGATAGTGAAATAATTATTAAAATAGACCATATTACACTAGTAACCAAAGGGGTAAACGGAGATTTTAATTTAATTTTCATATTAGGTGCATTTGTCGTCCTAAAAATTAGATCTCCTTTTTTTAAAAATAATTATTATTTTAAAAAGTGGGTGAAGAATTACAAAAGAGAATCAATGAAAAAATTGCCACAATAGCAGCTGTTGCAGATGATTTACCTGGTGTAATTATAATTCATAATGTACTGGATTTTTCCACCGTATATATGTCCAAAAGAGGATTGGATGAACTTGGAATGACTTTGGAGGAATTACAAACCATGAGTATTGAAGAATACCATGAAAAATTTTTTAATCCCGAAGATGCGAATGAATATGTTCCGAAGATTATGGATTTATTGGAAAGAAACACCAATGAGAGCCTTACACTTTTCCAACAAGTAAGGGTTTCCGGAAATGATGAATGGACATGGCATATGAGCAGCTTGAAAATTTTGATGAGGGATAATGAAGCTAAGCCACTGTTGCTGATTACCATATCTTATCCAGTTGATCCTTTAACTCATGTCACCACAAAGGTTTCCCGTCTGCTGGAGGAACAGAATTTCCTTCGTAAAAACCACAAAGCATTTACATTGCTCACCAAGAGGGAAGTGGAAATTTTGCGATTGATGGCCTTAGGTGACAATTCAATGGAGATATCAGAAAAATTAAATATTTCTGAAAAAACGGTTACAACCCATCGCAGGAATATCCGTGCAAAGTTAAAGGTTCAATCCAATTATGACATCACCCGTTTTGCCCATGCTTTTGACCTGATTTAGGCTCTTTTGCAAACTGGAAAGTACTCTCTTCAAGGTCATATATTGGTTTTGTATTTGATAATTTATCCATTGATATTTATTTGTCATTTGTTACTTGCTATTTTTGGTTCTGACTTCGTCACGTTGAGAGAATCTGATCTGATAAATAGAAGGAAATTTTTAGCCTCGACCCCTCTCTACCACCCAATCCCATAATCCTCCCCATGGTTGCTGCTTCCTCCCCACAAGGAGCCATGCTTCCAGTCGAACCAAATGGCATTGATGGGACCTGAAGTTCTTTCGCGAAAATCCATTTTAAATCCCCTGTTCCTGAGTTCTTTACGGACCCAGGAAGGAGTTTCAGATTGTAAGGTGATGGCACCGGGTTTTATTTCATGGTTGCCAAAGGCAGCTTGCATCTGATAACTGTTAAAATTGGCGGCCTCGGCCGCTTCCTGGACATTCATATCAAATTCTACTATATTTAAAAAGAACTGAAGCAAATTTTGATCCTGGGTGTCTCCTCCCTGAACTGCAAAGGCCAAAAATGGTTTTCCGTCTTTTAAGGCCATGGATGGTGTTAAGGTGACTTTGGGCCTTTTCCCTGGCTCAACTACATTATACGGGTTTACGAGGGAATCCACATTAAAGCTTTGCATCCTCTGACTCAGGCCTATTCCGGTATGGCCCGCAATGACAGCGGGAATCCAACCTCCACTGGGGGTTACAGATACTACCCAACCTTCCTTATCTGCAGCTTCGATGGAGGTGGTTCCACTGGTAAATTCTTCCAGGAAGCTGTCACTTACCTTTTCATCCATTTCTTCATTGTATTTAAGGTAGGTGTCACTGTAATTTTTGATCTGCTCCTTGTACGGATTTACTTCATTCTGAAAAGGGTAGGGGTCTCCGGGATTTATCCTGGGATCATTACTTTCCAAGATCAATTCGGCCCTTTCCTTGGCATAGGCTTTAGACAATAAACCTTTTATTGGACTTTTGGGCATAAAAGCGGGATCTCCATAATAAAAATCCCTGTCTGCAAAAGCCAAACTCATAGCCTGGTAAACGGTATTGATATAGTTGGCGGAATTGTATCCCATATTTTTTAGGTCAAAATTTTCCAGAATATTTAAGGATTGCAAAAGTGCAGGTCCCTGGGTCCATTCCTGTAGTTTGTATACTTCAATGCCTTTGTAATTTACATGCAGCGGCTCTTCGATCTTTACCTCCCAGTTGGCCAGATCTTCCAGGGTAAATAAGCCCCCCTGCTCCTGTACACTTCTCACAATTTCTTCCGCAATGTCTCCTTTATAAAAACGGTCATAAGCAGTATATAAAGCTTCTTTTCTATTTTTACCGGCTTCCAAAGCCTCCTTCTCCGTGTCCACCAACTTCTGTAGGGTAGTCAACAGATCCTGCTGTTCGAAAATTTCCCCGGCAAGGGGAGCTTCCCTCTCTTCTCCCAAGTGCGGCAAAAATACGGATTTGGAATACGGCCATTCTTTGATCATTTTTTTGTCTGCTTCAATGGCATTAGCCGTCTGGGCCTCTATGGGATAACCGCTGGCCATTTCCATGGCAGGTGCCAGCACTTCTGCCAGACTAAGGGTTCCATATTCCGCCAGCATTGTGATTAAGCCTCCAACCGTACCAGGGGTTACCGCAGCTAAAGGTCCGTAGCTTGGGGGGTATTTCATTCCTTTATCCTTAAAAAATTCCACTGTTGCCCCTGTGGGCGCTACTCCCAGGGCATTAATGGCAATGACCTGTTTGGTGTTGGGGTTGTATATCAAGGCTTGTGTTTCTCCTCCCCAGCTCAGTACATCCCACATAGTACAAGTGGCCGCCAACATGGCACAGGCCGCATCCACTGCATTTCCTCCTTTCTGAAAAGCCATGGCCCCCGCCGTGGCAGCGAGCGGCTTCCCCGTGATAGCCAACCAATGTTTGGCATGAAGCACCGGTTTTTGCGTACTTTGGGCATTTAAATAAGGGGTAAACCCAAAAATGAATATAATCAAGGAAATGAAAACTGCCCTGAACTGAAATAAATTTTGTGATGCCATGATCAAATTATAATTTTATTGAACTTTTTTATAAGATATATAATTATTCTTAATGGATGAAATTTTCCTTTATCTGATGGTTTTTTTTTATGTGGCAGCTGGTATTATGCACTTTATTAAACCTAAATTATATATAAGGATTATTCCACCTTATATTCCCAATCCCTTGTTAATAAATAAAATCAGTGGGATGGCCGAGATTATTTTAGGTTTGGGATTGTTATTTGAAACAACCCGAAGCTTATCGGCTTTCGGAATAATTATATTATTGATTGCTGTTTTTACAGCTAATCTTTTTATGTATCAAAAACAAAAAAAAGGAATAACCAAAAGGTTATTATTTTGGAGACTTCCTTTGCAATTGGTGCTGATTGGCTGGGCCTATATGTTCACTTAAACTAAATAAATATTGAGTTTCGTTAAATTTAATTTTGAAGCATCATTACAGGAAGGCCTGGATGCTATGGGTTTTACCAAACCCACCCCGATCCAGGAACAGGCTATCCCATTGATACAGGAGGGAAAAGACCTGATTGCCACGGCGCAGACCGGAACCGGGAAAACCGCTGCTTTTATTTTGCCGATTTTAAACAGAATTGCCAAAACCGGTTCTTCCCAATTGAATACGCTGATATTGGCACCCACCAGGGAACTGGCCGTACAGATTGATCAGCAAATCCAGGGTTTTGCTTACTTCCTGGGAATAAGTTCCATTCCTATCTATGGGGGAGGGGACGGCATCGTGTGGGAACAACAGAAAAAGGCCTTGGAAGAAGGGGCTGAAATTGTGGTTGCCACTCCAGGCAGGCTTATTGCCCTATTGGCAGGAGGAAAAATGGACCTGAAATCGCTGGAACATCTTATTTTGGATGAAGCTGATCGTATGATGGACATGGGATTTTCAGATGACATTCTTAAAATCGTCAATTATTTGCCCAAAAACCGTCAAACGTTGTTATTTTCGGCCACCATGCCTCCCAAGATCCGAAAGTTTTCCCAACAACTACTTCAGAATCCGGAGGAAATCAACATTGCCCTGGGCAAAACAGCAACGGGCGTTACCCAATCTTCCTATATGGTATATGACAACCAGAAGGAAGCTTTGGTCAAACACATCTTAAATCAGAAAGATTATGAAGCTGTGATTATATTTTGCTCCACCAAGGATAAAGTAAAATCACTCTTCAAAGTTTTAAAGAAGGATTTTGAAATTGAGGCTTTCCATTCAGATCTGGAACAGGTAGAGCGTGAAAAAATCATGTCCGCCTTTAAAAACCGTTCATTAAAAATATTGGTGGGAACGGATATTATTTCCCGGGGTATTGATGTGGTAGGAATCGAATTGGTGATCAACTACGATACGCCCAGCGATCCGGAAGATTATGTGCACAGGGTAGGAAGGACCGCAAGGGCGGACAGCAATGGCGAAGCCATTACTTTTGTCAATGACAAGGATAAGTTCAAGTATTCCAATATAGAAAAGCTGATAGGCCTGGAGATCCATAAGTTAGCCATTCCTGAACATATTGGAGAAGCTCCCACATTCTCCTCCTCATCAGGGAGCAATGGGCCACATAAAACAGGAGGAAGAACCAAAACGTCGGGAAGATCCCACTCTGGTTCCCCCTCTAAACATCCAAAAAAACAAGGAACTAAAGCCAAATCCATTGCCGGGGCAAAGCCCAAGCCGAACCGGGAAAAAGAAAACATGGCCACAATGGATAAAAAAGCAAAGGAGCCACATGCAGATTCCTCTTCAAATTCTAAATTCAGGAGTAGGAAAAATGTTAGGGAAGAAAATTAGGAGGTAGATGTGAGACTGGAACAGAGTGACTAAGTGACGAAGGGAAAGAAGAGACTTTGGGAAAATGTATTAATAAGCCGTTACATAATAACTGAAGCCGTTACATAATAACTGATAACTACAACATTTATGGATTCACTGATTTTTAAAAATGGGGATCAATTGTCCTTTTTTGGTTTGGGTACATGGAAATCTGCCCCCAATGAAGCATATGAGGCGGTTCTTGAGGCGATCAAAGCAGGGTACCGGCATATTGACTGCGCCCACATCTATAAAAATGAACAGGAAATTGGAGAGGCATTTTCTAAAGCTTTTAAAGAGGGTTTGGTAAAAAGGGATAGATTTTCCTTCTGTGAAAGAAGATTTTTTAAGTGGTGAAGAAGCCCCTTTAAGGGATACCTGGGAGGTTATGGAAGAAACCGTGGAGCGGGGATTGGTAAAACACATTGGGGTTTCCAATTTTAACAGGATTAAACTTCGGGAACTCTTAGCATCATGCAGGATTGCACCCGAAATGAACCAAGTGGAAATGCATCCCTTCCTTCCCCAAAATAAACTGCTGGACTTTTGTAAGGAGAATAATATATTTGTTACAGCTTATGCCCCCTTGGGTTCTGCTTATAGGGTCAATAATGGGGAGGTGGATTTTCCCATTTTATTGGAAAATGAAATTATTAAAGCTATTGCCGAAAATCACCAGGCAACACCTGCACAGGTAGCCATCAGTTGGGGGATACATAGAGGTGCGGTGGTTATTCCCAAATCGGTCAAAAAAGAAAGAATCCTAGAAAACCTGGCCGCAACCAAGCTTCACCTTGATGATGCTGACATAAATCAAATCAATACCTTGGAAGGGCCTTACCGATACACCACCGGTCTCGCATGGACAATGGAAGGAAGCCCTATTGTAAAAGGAGATTTGTGGGAAAGTTGAGGAAGGGCCGGAGGATCGGAGTGGAAGAGGCCGTGTAAAAACAATTCCTCCCGCAGATTTCGCAGAATATCGCAGAAATAATTAGTGTATTAAAACGTGAAAGGGTGGCCAAAACATCCGGCATACTTCCAATGAGAAAGAGATTGAAGGTAAGGTGGACAAGGTCACCACGGTCCTTTAAAACTTTTTTCTAAATAATTTCAACAGCAATTTCTTACATTTTAACTATTTTTTTAGTTATATTCATTTGTCGGGTGTGAAAGAGGAGAGGGAATAAAGCTGAAAGACCAGAGACCGATGATATCGGTGTCCGAAGCTTGTTCATCGGGATAGATTTTTATTTGCCAAGATGTTTAAGGGCTTTAGTACTTACCGAATTACTGATTACCGATCACCCTGTCACCGATAACCCTGGACATGGACAAAATAGAAATTAAATTGTTACCTTTGACCATGACCAAGCATGATATACAAACCCGAAAAGATGTAGAATTGTTGGTCCATACTTTTTATGGGAAAATTCGGGATCATGAAACACTGGGCCCTATTTTTAATGGCATAGTAACCGACTGGCCGCATCATTTGGAGCATCTTTGCGATTTTTGGGAAATGGTATTGCTACAGTCCGGGCCGGGAGAGGCAAAATTCAATCCGGTAAAAGTCCATAGAGACGTGGACCGAAAAGTTAATCATAGCATTAGCCAATTACATTTTGGACATTGGCTTGAATTATGGTTTGAAACTTTGGGAAATCATTTTAAAGGGGAAGTCTCCGATTATGCCAAGGAACACGCAAGAAACATGGCCAGCATTTTATTTTTCAGGATCTATGACAACCGGCCCCAATAAAGAATTTCAAATCAAAACATTTTATTTACCAAAAGCTTATTTAAGCTCAGGGGGAAAAACTTGAATATCAAAGCCCCACAAAAAGGGAAGTAGATAATAGGTGACCAGTGTTAAAAGAATAATGGATAAAATATTCATCCAAAGACCTGCTTTCATCATATCCGGAATCGTTAGGTAACCCGAACCAAAGACCACAGCATTTGGCGGGGTTGCCACAGGAAGCATAAATGCACAACTGGCAGCCAAAGCAGCACCCACCATTAATCCGTAGGGATGGACTCCCAATGATATGGCCACTGCCGCCAATATGGGCAGTAACATAGAAGCGGTAGCCACATTGGAAGTAATTTCGGTAAGGAAATTCACTGCAGTAATTATAAACAATAAGAAAATCCAAAACGGCACCTCATTCAATAAGGTGAATTGGGTGCCAATCCAAACTGCCAATCCGGTTTTCTGAAAACCTCCCGCTAAAGCCAAACCACCGCCAAATAAAATCAAAATGCCCCAGGGGATATTTTCCGCTGTTTTCCAGTCCAGTAACTTTTCGGATTTCAAGGATCCTGAAGGTAGCACAAACAAAAGCAATACCCCCGTCAGAGCAATGATGGTATCATCCAATACAGGTAAAAAAGGCTGTAAGAGAAAAGTCCGGAAAATCCAGCAAAAGCTTACCCCAGCAAAAACCCCGAGCACTTTCTTTTCCTCCCGACTGAATTTACCCAAAAGGTCCAGCTGTCGAAGAATTTCTTTTTTTCCACCAGGAATTTCCAAAGTAGAAGGGAAGGGATAGGCAATCCTGACCAAATAAAGCCAACAAATAATCAACAAAAGTAGAGAAACCGGAAAGCCAACCATCATCCATTGAGCAAATCCTATTTCGATTTGGTAGATTTCGTTGATGACCCCCACCAAGACAATATTAGTGGGGGTCCCAATGATAGTGGCCATACCACCTATGGAAGCACTATAGGCAATACTCAACATCAATACCTGACCGATCATATTTTGGGTCACTTTTGTACCGGCCAATTGTGTCCCCAACTGGGAGACTACGGCCATACCAATGGGCAACATCATCAGGGAAGTGGCCGTATTGGAAATCCACATCGACAGAAATGCAGTGGCCACCATAAAGCCTAAAACAATCATTTTCAAATCGGTTCCTATAAAAGCTATAATCGATAATGCGATGCGCTTATGCAGGTTCCATTTTTCTATGGTAACGGCTATCATAAATCCACCCAGATACAGCAACACCATGGGGTCCGCATAGGAACCGGAGGTGTCTGTGATCCCCATCACCCCAAACAAAGGGAATAGCACTAAAGGCAATAATGCCGTAGCCGCTATTGGGATTGCTTCTGTAATCCACCAAATTGCAATCCAACTGGTAATAGCCAGCATGGCAACGGCTTCTGAGGAAAGATCCGCAGGAGAAAAGAAAAATAAAATAATGATAAATGAAAAGGGACCCAGAGCAAGTCCTATGCCGGGTACGGATTTTTGCGTCATAGACTTAAATAAAAAATAAGAATAAGAACTTTTATTCAATTATCAAACAAAAAATGGCAGGCTTATTGGAGAAAAGGAAATAATAGATTTTAGCATGTCCAAATAGATAAATCCTGATCGAACTATGAACCAAACCCGTGTTTGCTACCTTGTGGCGAGGTGCTTAATGGGATTAAATATATTGATGCATGGTGCAGTAAGGATCCCCAAGCTGGAGGAGTGGAGCACTTCCACGGCAGATAACTTTACAGCTACTTTTCTTCCCGAAAAGCTGGTGATTTTGACTGCCATTCTCATCCCATGTATTGAATTGATAATAGGTATTTGCCTTCTTTTAGGCCTTTTTACCCGGTTTGGGATTTTGCTGGGTTGGATCCTGATTTTTACCCTGATGTTTGGATCATCCCTCCTGGAAGAATGGGAAAATGTATTTACCCAGAATTTATATGGATTGTATTTTGTAGGCCTATACCTTTTTCGAAAGAGGAATTATTATTCTCTGGACAGGTTGACGGGTTGGCAATAAATTATTCAGGAGCTAACCAAGCCATCCAATTCCTGTTTGGCTAAGGTGTAAATTAAAATAGCCTCTTTATTCTGGTTTAAATCTATCCACTCTACCTAGGACCGATGGGTCAAAAGTGTTTGGGCCGTTTGGTCAGTAAAGTAAAACAGATTATGGTGCACTTCACAGGTTATGGTGCACTTCACTTTCCTCTTTTTCCAATACCCCTTGAATATCTATTCTTCCAGTGTGCCTTTAATAGGCCTTTCCCTTGTATTTTTTGGATCTGTGTCATCCTCGACATCTTCTTTGTGGGCATTCTTGAACTCTTTGATGCCCCTTCCTATTCCTTTTGCCAGTTCCGGTATTCTTTTGGCACCAAACAGGAGCAATACGATGACCACAATCAGAATTAATGATCCGCCTCCCATATTTTGTATAAAACCTAATGTGTTCATGGCATGCTTAGTTATTAGTATAAGCCAAATATATGAAATCCCTCAGGCAAATGCTGGACATCCAGGAATTATTTAGCTTTTTATTTGTATTTTCCTTGTAAATCAGACCAATGCGAAAAAAACCAACATTCTAAAAAACTCTCAGTGCCGTACCGATAGATTTTATTTATGAGCAAAAAACAGGGGATAAAAAGTTATGGTTGCGCAGGAAAAGTTTTTATTTAAGTAAATGTATTTAACTTTCTGTATACCATTATTATATAAAAAAATTTTGAAGAAAAGACCGGATACGGGGTTTTTATCCTGTTCCGAAAAAAGATATACTTGTGCATGGAGACCGTTTATGTGACCCTTCCGATAGCCCATTCCTCCGGCCGCATCTACCCCGTGGACGGCAGGGAGGTGGTCCATCCCAACGAGATCCTGGACCAGGTGCTGAAGACATCTGCCCTGGCCCCCAGGAAGATATTCTACTCGTTGCTGTCCATGGACCACCTCTCCGGGCCCGACAGGCTGGACTACAGAGTCAGGTTCCTGGATCTGTTCAAGGGAAGGAAGAACATCCCCTCCCGGGGCGCCGCCATCAGGGAGCAGTTCCAGAACACCTCTTTTGCCGTGCACCCGAAATTCGTCACCGTGCACCTGAAGAAAAAGGTGTCCGAGGAACCCTACATCAGCCCCTTCTCCATGGTGGATTTTGTGGAGGGGTGCTGGGAGATGAGGCTCACCCGTGAATTCAAGACCTACCTGAACGTCTTCCAGTCGATGGTGGAAAAGAAGTTCCATTTCACCAAGGGGGACATCAGGCATACTCCCATATTTCCCACAGGTCTTTCAGCGCCTCTTTGGACAGCTCGTATCTACCCATGGGAATTTCTGGCCTCCTTCATTCGCCTGAGGTGTTCACCGGGGTTGAAATTCTGGACAACCCCCTTTCATCTCCCCTTGCGATCGCCTCCCTGAGCTCCTCCAGCCTGCTTTCCTCTTCTTCCAGCAACTTGAGCCCCGCACGGATGACCTCACTTGCGTTCTTGAATCTTCCCTCTTTTAGTCGGCTTTCCACGAAACTGTCATAATAACCCCCCAAGTGATACGGATGTGTTCTTTCCCATGTCTTTGTCTTTTTGATTCCCTTACCATAAAAGTACCAAAAATTAGTACAATTAAAAACAAAGTTTTAAAATGGTTTGTTTCTTAATATGCCCTATCCCTATCTTCCAGCTCCGGTAAATTTTTTTTGTCTTGTTTGTTTGAGAATTAAATTAGCCTAAATTGGTGTCAATTGTTGAAATAGTTGGAGTTTTTCGTTCTTTTTATCATGTTTTAGAATATTACCACCGGGCAATCTAACATAAACATATCTCTATGAAACACTTGTCCCTATTTATTGCTATGATCCTGCTGGCAGGTTAAAAATGAAACATCTAAGACAATGGAGGTGAGCGATTATGTGGATATGGGAGAGATGCATAACTCTTTCTTGGATAATGCCTTGGATAAGTATGATGACAGCCTGACTGGGAGGCTGATGGAAGTGAACATGGCGCATCTCCGCACTCTTGGGATAGAGCCGGTAAGACTTGTGGATATGGAGAGCAAGATTGGTGCAGAACCCTATCTTTTACCTCCAGATGAATTTGCCCATGGGGCTTTTTACAGGAGGGGACTGGCCAATGGCAGGATCGCTCAGGGGGAGGGCACAGTGTTTGAGTCTCTTGGTCTGTTGAGGGAGTCTGGGGTCATAGGTGGCTTTTCTTATGACCTGCTTATGAAATTATCCAATGATACTATGCGTAACTTTGAAGGGTCCCTGAGCAACGGTAAGCTTAAATCAAATATCTTTGGGTACATTCAGGAGTTTGATAGGCATGGCTATCCCAGCAACTCTGGAGAGGGTGGAATGGTTGGAGCCATACTGGCTATCTCCATAGCATCCTTGGAATGGTGGGATCAGCACCCAGAGATTACGGAACCTGTGGGGTCAGAGAACAAGGCTTTTATGGCCCCATGGGTGGCCGCTGATGTAGCGGGAGCCGTTGTTGGCGGTGTCAGTGGTGCGGTAATCGAAAGATCGTTCACCGGTGAGGTAAACTGGCAAAGTGTTGGGGCGGGTGCCTTGGTGGGGGCCGCCACCACATCAACTGGGATTGTGGGCAGGTTTGGCCACTGGATACGAAGGAGGTTTACCTACTAAAGGATTTGCCATGAAAAGAGAATATGAGGATAAGGAGAAAGGATGGGAAATGAGGCCTATAGACTGGATCGGCCTAGTTGCCGGTTTTGCGCTGGCTTTTGTTCCCGTATTCTTTGACCTGTACAGTTATTGGGGTGCGCTGGGAATCTGTGTGGGCATGATTCTATCAGGGTTTGTTATTAATTGGCTCATGCCGGATTTTAGCAGGCGTAAGGGGAACAAGGAAAGGAAAAAGGCTTGTAATTATTTACAGATCGAACATGATTGATGTAATATTTAAAATAAGGGCATCACGGACCTCCTGATGCCTATCTGGAAAAAGTAGACTGGTGTCTCAGACACTTCAAAGGGCTGTGAACTTTCCACAACCCTTTGAAATTTGATTTTGTTGATTTCTATTTTCATGGTCTTTTTATTCAGTTATTTTCTGGGCCAGCCTTTACCGGCGTCCAGAGATCCTCTTTGATCTCCCTGTGCTCCTCTATCCATAGTCCCATATAAGAGCACACCTGCAGGTGCCATTCTTTCTGTGCGGTAGGTACCGTTTCCCACTCCTCGGCGTATTTTCCTTCCCTGACCAGGTTCATATACTCCCGGATTTCCCCGGTCCAGTTGACCATGGGAAGGTACAGCCATCTCGGTGTGAGCAGGAAAGCCATCTTGTCTGCCACACATAGGCTGGAGTACTGGGCACCGCCCCTCTTTGCAAGAAAGAGGCTGTGGTACAGCGAGAATTCATACCATTTCACACCGAAGAGGGCGCCCATGATGCAGGCACCGAAATAAGGGTGGCGCTCGCCTTCCGGTCCGTCCATATTTGGTTTTCCGACATACCCCAGATCGTGGACAAAAAACGCCATCCGTTACCAGCTCCATTGCATCATCTTCGCAAAGGGGAAGTTCCGCACAGGGATCTCCGTCAAGGAAAAGGGTATACCCGCCCTGGCTGCTTTCGCTGTCCCTGGAAGTAACCGTAAATTCCGGATTCTCTTCCTTTTCTTCCACCGATTCTATGGACGTCATCAGGGTTACGTCCTCCCACTCCACGATCCTGTTGCCCTTTCCCCGGCACTTCTTTCTGATCCTGAACTCCGCCCAGGTCCCCTCCAGCTCCCTTCTCACGCTCTCCAGCGTAC
>MWVY01000079.1_pt1 | contig 22393 bp, 16 predicted proteins | sample 1047251 | NCBI WGS metagenome assembly MWVY01 (sample SAMN06349983, study PRJNA376086) | soil metagenome | isolation source: MS7-5 sample Antarctic (ecotone) soil | place: Antarctica | collected 2015-01-13
AAGTAGCCGGTGCAGGTGCAACTGCTGATGCTCATCATATTACAGCACCGCACCCGGAAGGTTTAGGAGCAAAAAATGTGATGCTTTCTGCACTTGACGATGCAGGTATTCAGCCAAATGAAATTGATTATATCAATACACATGGCACATCTACACCGCTAGGGGATATTGCAGAAATAAAAGCAATATGTGATGTGTTTGGTGATCATGCATATGAGCTAAACATTAGCTCAACAAAATCTATGACAGGTCATTGCCTTGGCGCAGCAGGTGTTATTGAAGCAATTGCTTGTATAATGAGTGTGCAAAATGATATTGTGCCTCCAACAATCAATCACTTTACAGATGATCCTGATCTGGATCCTAAGCTGAATTTTACATTTTCAGAGGCACAAAAAAGACCTGTAAATGCAGCGTTAAGCAACACATTTGGCTTTGGTGGCCACAATGCATGTGTAATTTTCAAAAAATATAAGGCTTAAATTTCTTTTCAGTTATTGTGAAGCACTATTGGATAGTAGCATAATGTAAGGTAATTTAACGAGCTGATACTATTCGGCTTCTTATCTAAATGATATAGTGTTTATCCGTGGACCTCTGGAAAATCTTTTTTAAAAAACATACCGTTACCTCTTTCAAAAAACAACTGAGAGATGTTTTAGGTTATTCACCCAGAAATATTCAACTCTATCAAACTGCACTTACACATAGGTCGGTAAAGGAAACAAGCGATCAGAATAATGAACGTTTAGAATACCTTGGAGATGCTGTTTTAAGCGCTCTTGTTGCAGATTATCTTTTTAAACGGTATCCATATAAAGAAGAGGGATTCTTAACTGAGATGAGAAGTAAAATGGTAAACCGTCAACAGTTAAATGATATTGCTGTAAAAATGGGTTTAAAGAAAATCACAGTGTTTAATAAATCTGACGGTTCTCTTAGAACCAGCCATATTTTCGGAAACACTTTAGAAGCTTTGGTAGGCGCTATTTATATAGATAAAGGCTATAGAAGAACCAGCCGGTGGGTAAATGAACGAATTATAATGCCTTATATGTTTATTGACGATTTGGAACTGCTGGAGATTAACCAGAAAAATAAATTATATGGCTGGGCTAACAAAAATGGCAAGCTGCTGGAGTTTGAAACCATTAACGAAAACATGGAAAATGGCAGACGGCTGTTTACTATTGCAGCAGTAGTGAACGGTAAAGTTATTGCACAAGGGAAAGGTTTTAATAAAAAAGATGCATCACAAATAGCTGCATTAGATGCTATGAAAAAGCTTGGTATCACTAATGTTGATTCGCCTGCTACACTTGATTAATTCAATCACAACTATCAATCAATTCTCTTATTCTTCATAGTGCGTAAAGTTATTGAGTAGCGAACCTGTTTTACCGGTGAAATGCTATGCTGCCAATCTGATCTTGCAGGTCCTTGTATAATATATAGAGAACGCCTTTGAACAGGTATAGAAATAATATTCCCGCGGCTTTGTTTTGATTTTTCATGTGGACGCAACCGAAATACACAGTCCGACTGTAGAGATATTCCTGCAATAACATCAAACGGTGGATCATCGCGGTGCCAGTTAATAACAGAACCAACCGGATATTTAGTAATCAGTAGTTCAGCAAATTCTTCAGCACTTAATGAAAGCTTCATTGCAACTCTTAAAATAAGCCAATCAAATTCTACCGGATTTTCTTTTCCTTTCGAAACAGTGCGTTTATCAAAACTGTAATCGTATCCGAAACTTGCCACTTTTCGTTTGGCTTCATAGCTCTGGAAGTGGAAGCTGTTTAGTTGAATATTAGAAATATCATTTAATAGTTGTTGTCCTTCCGGTTCAGTTATAAAATTCGGAAAATAAAGAATTCATCCGGGTAATTCTTTTCAACTGGAAACAAAGTTTGCATTAGATTGGGATAGATTATAGTATATATATTTGATGTGACTGACTTATTAGTTTATGAAAGCTACTTTACTTTTAGTATTGCCTATATTGGCAATATCGCAAACTATTGTAATTGGTAGAGCGGCAGACCACACTAAATTATATTTAACTATTGTTCCAAGGGAACTTACACATAAGCCTCCGCCATCGTATATAATAACACATATACAAAAAGGTGAAATAGTAGCTTCTTATGCAAGACACTATACAGATTATGGTACATGGTTACTGGCATATTATAATGGAACACGTGGTTATGTACGTCTTGAAGATTTTTTATATGATGAAGGACAACTACCAATGCGGCTGCCCAGAGATACAAATAAAACTATTTCCTATGATAGTGTAATTGTGAGGTTAAAGCGTTTTGAATTGGGTAAGATCACTAAAGATTCCTTAAGAAAAACGGAAAGGGAGCAAGAGAATTTTGCAATGGCTGAAGCAAACAGAAAGGAATATGAAAAGACTGTGCGTGATTCAATTAAAAATTCCATAGTTGCAGTAAACATTGTGAAGCAGGGATTTGGTATTTTAAATTTTGAATTTCCTGCGGATGATTATTCTGTCGGATTTGAAATCAGTGTTGTTAATTATTCAAAAAGTACAATTAAATACATCTGGGTTACTATTGCTGCTTATAATCCAGTGAATGATTTAATTGGAACAAAAACAGTTAAGATGGTTGGACCAGTGCCTCACGGTGAAACGGGTGAGGTGGAGTTTGATAATGTGTTTTTCACAAGAGTATTCCATTGGGGAAAGCTAACGAAGGTCAGGGTGCAGTATATGGATGGAAAATTCAGAGAATTTGCAGGTAAGGTTTTGAACGATATTATTATGGATTGAACTTGCAAGCTGTTCTGCAGGCTATTGAAATTAATATTACTGGCAAAAGCTTGTAACAAATCTTTTTGAACTCCACTTTGCATTGAACTCAGTTACCAAGCATGTTATTCACTTTAGTTCATTGATAAATTCAGTTGTCGATAACACTAAGCGCTTTATTATAAGTTACAATGATTCCTCAGAGAGGTAACATAACCAACAAGTAACACTTTGCTGCTAAATAGGGCAACTCTCAAAAATAAAAAACTCCTAAATAACTGCTTACAGTAACTTAGGAGTTGTATTATGTGGTGTGGGGCGGAATCGAACCGCCGACACAAGGATTTTCAGTCCTTTGCTCTACCGACTGAGCTACCGCACCATATCTATTTAATATTGAATATTGTTGATTTAATATTTAATAGGGGGCCAAAAATAAAACAAGTCACTCACAAAACCGAAAATGCAGGAAAACAATTCGTGCCTGCAAATCATTATTGGCATTTCCTTGTTCTTCTGTTCCTTCTTCTAATTCCCATACACGCTCAAAAACTTGATCCTCATCAATTTTAGCTGGTCCAGGTTATAACCTGCATCTGATAATTCCTCCTGCGCTACTTCCAGTGAAGAGGTTTCACAGCTTTTAAAGTATTCTATTATTTCATCCTGTTCGTCGTCATCCAACATTTCGGAAATAGCATAATCAAGATTCAGTTTTGTACCACTGGCAGCAATGGTTTCCATTTCTTCCAATAAGCTATCGAACTTCAGATCTTTATTCTTAGCGATCATCTCCAACGGTATTTTCTTATCTACCTGTTGAATAATATGTACTTTATTGCCACTCTTGTTCACCACACTTTTCATTACAAAATCATCCGGCTTTTCAATGTCGTTTTCTTCTACATATTCAGCAATAACATCTAAAAATGGTTTACCATATCGAAGAGCCTTCCCTTTACTGACTCCCTGGCATTTTTCCAATTCTGCAATTGTAGTAGGATACATGGTGGCCATATCCTGCAATGAAGACTCAAGGAAAATTACAAATGGGGGTAAGTTTTTCTTTTTTGCTTCTTTTTGACGAACGTATTTTAGAAGCTCAAAAAGTTTTTCATCAGTAGCAGCACCTGTTGCAGCTCCTGCTCCTTCTTCATCATCTGCATTAGCATCTTCAAAAGTATTGTTCAATGCAATTTGGAATGAATGCGGCTTTTTTAAAAAGTCAAATCCTTTTTTAGTGATCTTTAGAACACCGTATTGCTCAATATCTTTTTGAAGTAGTCCTTCCAAAATCGATTGTCTAACTAATGAATTCCAGAAGTGCTCCGATTGATCTTTTCCAATCCCAAAAACAGGCAATTCCTCGTGCCTGTACATTTTTATTTGTGGAGTAAGTTTCCCTGAAATTATTTGAACAATATAGGTGGTAACAAACTGCTCATCCAGTGCTTTTATTACCTGCAGAACTTTTACAACTTGTTCTTTTGCTTCAATTCTTTCCTTTGGATTCTTACAGTTATCACAACTTCCGCAATTTTCTGTCGGAAATTCTTCACCAAAATAACTCATCAACACTTTTCTACGACATACACCTGTTTCAGCAAAAGCAACTGTTTCATTTATTAACTGTGCGCCAACCTCACGTTCACTCAATGGCTTATCACGCATTAAATGTTCAAGCTTTGATACATCTTTATGTGAGTAGTATAAAAGACATTTTCCTTCCAATCCATCTCTTCCTGCACGGCCGGTTTCCTGGTAGTAATTTTCTATAGATTTTGGGATGTTATAATGAATAACAAACCTGATGTCCGGCTTGTCAATGCCCATTCCAAATGCTATTGTAGCTACAATTACCTGCACGTCTTCATTTAAAAACTGATCCTGCCTTTCAGCACGAAGTTTTGAGTCGAGACCTGCATGATATGCCACAGCTTTAATATTATTGGCCATCAGCATTTCAGCAAGTTCTTCAGTTGTTTTCCGGTTAAGTGTATAGATGATGCCGCTTTTGCCTTTGTTCTGGCTAATAAATCTGACAATACTTTTTATGGTGTCATCTAACTTAACCTTTGGATGAACTTCATAATAAAGATTAGCACGGTTAAATGATGAAATAAAGATTTCAGCACCCTTTAATCCGAGGTTTTTCACAATATCACTCTGCACTTTTGGAGTGGCTGTGGCTGTTAATGCTATAACCGGGATGTTAGGATTGATTTGATCTATCATTTCTCTTAACCTCCGGTATTCAGGTCTAAAATCATGACCCCATTCGGAAATGCAGTGAGCTTCATCTACAGCAAAAAATGAGATAGGCAGATTATTGAAAAGTTCTAAATTTTCCTGTTTGGTAAGCGTTTCAGGTGCTACGTAAAGCATTTTTGTATCACCGGATTGCAAATCCTCCTGAACTGTCTTTATTTCTTTCTTTGTAAGTGTGGAATTCAGAAAATGCGCCACATTATCTTTACTGCTATACCCTCTGATCAGATCTACCTGATTTTTCATCAAGGCTATCAGCGGGCTAACAATTATTGCCACTCCGGGTTGTAATAAAGCAGGAAGTTGATAGCAAAGGCTTTTGCCTCCGCCTGTTGGCATAATTACAAATGTATCTTTACCGGCCAGAACAGATTCTATTATCTGCTCCTGCTGGTCTTTAAACTTTTTAAACCCAAAATGTTCCTGTAAAGCTTTGTGTAAAACAGCGGATGAGGTTATTGAATTTGTAGTTGTGGTTTTCTTTTTCTTAACTGGTAGTTTCTTAACGTTCGGCATTATGATCTTCTTTTACTCCTTAGAAAAGGCATTAAATAATTTCTGCATTATATTTCAGCGAAGAGCAAAATGGCAGAGGTGGAATATGCCAGATATTGATCTTATAAGCTGTTAGCAAAATGCGAAATTAAAAGATATGCGAATTTATCAACACAACCTAAAATATCAGGTTTACTCAGCAAGAAATAGAGATTTCTTAACGGAGATTATCTGAATACAAAAAAATCTAATTTTGACCGCTTGAGAAAAACCATTCATATTAAAGATGCTGCATTAAAAACCATTGAAACTGAAGCAAAAGCTATAGGTGAACTAGCTTATAAAATAGATGAGCATTTTGAAGAAGCCATTAATGTATTAGGGGATTGTAAAGGAAGAATAATTATTAGCGGTATCGGAAAGAGTGCCATAATTGCTCAAAAAATTGTCGCCACCTTAAACTCTACCGGGTCGCCTTCCACCTTCTTACATGCTGCGGATGCTATTCATGGTGACTTAGGGATCATTCAGAGTGATGATGTAATTATTATTATCAGTAAGAGCGGTGAGAGCCCTGAGATTAAGGTGCTCGTTCCTTTAATTAAAAATTTTGGCAACCCACTTTTAGCTATTGTTGGTAACACCTCATCCTATTTAGCAAAAAAGGCAAACTACATCTTTGATACAACAGTTAAACAGGAGGCATGTCCAAACAATCTTGCACCTACTACCAGCACAACAGCACAATTAGTTATGGGTGATGCAATTGCAGTTTGCCTGATGGAGAAAAAAGGATTCGAAGTAGAGGATTTTGCCAAATTGCATCCGGGGGGAACATTAGGCAAAAAGCTATATTTACGTGTTTGTGATCTTTATCCTGATAATGAAAAGCCGGAAGTGAAGGAAAACGATTCCCTTAAACAAGTAATTGTTGAAATGACCAGAAAGCGATTAGGAGTAACTGCCGTATTAAATGCTGAAGACAATTTGGTTGGAATAATAACAGATGGTGATCTGAGGAGAATGCTGGAGAAGGATGGTAATATACAACAGCTACATGCAAAGGAAATAATGACCTCCCATCCTAAAAGTATTGATGCTGCTGAAATGGCGGTGAATGCTTTAGATATTATGCGTCGTAATGAAATAATGCAGTTAATTGTTACAGAAAACAATAAGTATGTTGGTATACTTCATCTGCACGACCTTGTAAAAGAAGGACTGATATAATTGAAGTTATGGGTGTTTCACTAAAAGAATCTTCAGCAATAAACTCTCACACATATGTAGCCATAATGGCCGGTGGAATAGGTTCACGCTTTTGGCCGGTTAGCCGTAGTCATTTACCTAAGCAATTTTTAGATATTCTGAATACCGGCAGTACATTTATTCAGCAGACCTTTATACGTTTTGAAAGCATCATACCAAAAGAAAATATTTTTGTTATCACACATCATGAATATGTAGAGCTGGTAAAAGAGCAGCTTCCAACCATACCGCATGAGAATATTATCAGCGAACCATTTCGAAAAAATACCGCACCGTGTATTGCATTTATTTCTTTTAAGTTGATGCAAAAAGATCCGAATGCATCTCTGATTGTAGCGCCGTCAGATCATGTAATTCAGGATGAAAACAAATTTTTAAAGGTTTGTGATGATGCTTTGAAATTTGTGAATCACTTTAATGCATTGACCACATTAGGCATTACCCCAACACACCCAAATACAGGGTACGGGTATATACAGCGAGAACCTGTTGAAGTAACGCCATCAGTTTATAAAGTAAAAACATTCACTGAAAAACCGAATAAAGAACTTGCAAAAGCTTTTATTGAAAGTGGTGATTTTCTGTGGAATTCAGGAATATTTATCTGGAGGGTAAGCAGCATTCTCGATGCTTTTAAAAAACACTTACCGGAGATGCATGAGGTTTTTCTTTCAGAGCAGGAAACATTTAATACAGAGCAGGAAACGTTAGCAATAGAAAGAATCTATCCTCAATGCAGTAACATTTCCATTGATTTTGGTGTAATGGAAAAAGCAGATAATGTTTACGTTATTCCGGCTTCTTTTGGGTGGAGCGATTTGGGAACATGGACCAGTGCATGGGAAAACATGGAAAAAGATTACCTTGAAAATGCGGTTTCGGGAAAAGGTGTTATAGTTATTGATGCTACAAAGTGTATGGTACATACACCTGATAAAAAATTGGTTGTGCTGGAGGGGCTTGATGATTTTATTGTTGTAGATTCAAAAGACGTTTTGCTAATTTGTAAAAAGGATAAAGAGCAGGAAATAAAAGATTATGTAGCAGAAGTGAGACGTAATACAGGTGATAAATATTTATAAATGGCTATTAATCCAAACAACATATTATTTCTTGATATAGAAACAACAAGCCAGCATGAGCATTATTCTAATATGGATAACGAAGCCCGTGCTTTGTGGGACATTAAATCAAAAAAAGAATTAAGATATAGAGAAACAGAAACAAGCGTCACTGTTTATGACAGGGCTGCTATATATGCAGAGTTTGGAAAAATAATTTGTGTGTCGTGCGGATGTTTAAAAGGTGGTGAAAACGACCGAAGCATGCATGTAAAATCATTTTGTTGCAAAGAGGAGCCTGAATTGTTACAACAACTTTACGATTCACTGAAACGCTGGGGCAGTAATAAAGACCATTACTTATGTGCTCACAACGGAAAAGAGTTTGACTTCCCCTACATCAGCAGAAGGTTACTAATAAACGGAATTCCATTGCCCGATATACTCGATCATTCAGGTAAAAAGCCATGGGAGGTGCCACATATTGATACTATGGAATTATGGAAATTTGGTGATTGGAAAAGCTATACCTCACTAAACCTTCTCGCTCATGTTTTTAAAGTGCCCAGTCCTAAAGGAGATATTGACGGCAGCAAGATTTACGATGTGTATTACAAAGAAAAAGACTTACCACGGATTGTAGATTATTGCGAAAAGGATGTGGTAACACTGGCACAGGTATACCTTAAGATGCGTGGATTACCTATAGTGAAGGAAGAAAATATCAACATCAAATATGAATAGCAGGGTTAACTACTCCTCCGGTGCTATATGGGAAGATATTGTAGGTTATAGCAGAGCAGTTAAGGTTGGAAACGTAATAGAAGTTACCGGAACAGTGTCTTTGAATGAAAAGGGGGAATTAGTTGGAGATAATAATGCTTATGAACAAACTAAGTTTATCATCCAAAAAATCGAGCAGGTATTGCATAAAGCCGGTGCAGAATTAAAACACATTGTGCGCACAAGAATGTTTGTTACAGATATAAGCAGATGGGAAGAGTATGGGCGAGCTCATGGAGAAGCATTTGCCGGAATTCGACCGTGCACAACAATGGTAGAGGTCAGTAAATTAATTGCACCTGAGTACCTTATTGAAATAGAAGCAACAGCAATTATAGAATAGGGAAATCTGTTCACTTACAACTATTCAACTTTATCAACTTGTCAACTCTTCAACTCACTTCCAAGCTTCCTAACGTCGGCACTACCATCTTTACTGTAATGAGCTCACTTGCTGTCCAGCATAATGCAATTAACCTGGGACAGGGTTTTCCGGATTTTCAAATGAGCGAAGAATTGATAAACCTGGTGAACAATGCTATGAAAGCCGGGCATAATCAATATGTTCATATGAATGGTTATATGCCACTTCGTGAAGTAATTGCGGAGAAAGCTGAATTCTTATATGGCACAAACATTAATCCGGATACTCAAATAACAGTAACACCAGGCGGTACTTATGCTTTATTTACTGCCATAACAACTGTTTTGCAACTTGGGGATGAAGTAATCATTTTTGAACCTGCTTATGACAGTTATATTCCTGCAGTTGAAGTAAACGGTGCTGTGCCTGTTCTGATAGAGCTTACATTTCCTGATTATAAAATTGACTGGAATTTAGTGAAGGAGAAGGTGAATAGTAAAACAAGAATGATAATCATTAATTCACCACATAACCCAACAGGAGCTGTTTTAACCACAAATGATATTAATGAGCTTAGGCAAATTGTAGAAGACACTAATATTATTATTGTTAGTGATGAGGTTTATGAACATTTGATTTTTGATGGTTTGCAACATGAAAGCATATTAAAGTATAATGATCTGCTGGAAAGAAGTTTTGTGGTTTCCTCATTTGGTAAAACTTACCATTGTACAGGGTGGAAATTAGGTTATTGTATTTCTTCACCTGAATTAATGCAAGAGTTCAGAAAAGTTCACCAGTTCAATTGCTTTACCTGCGACACACCAAAGCAAGTAGCATTGTCTCAATATTTAAATAACAAAGAAGCTTATCTTGAGCTTGGGAGTTTTATTCAAAAAAAGCGGGACTATTTTCAGGAAATGATGCAGGCAACTAAATTCCAACCGCTTGCCAGTCATGGCAGCTATTTTCAATGCTACTCCTATAAAGATATTAGCAATGAAAGTGAAAAAGATTTTGCTATTCGTTTAACTTCAGAAGTAGGCGTGGCAAGTATACCCGTATCTGCATTTTACAATACGCCTACAGATAATTATGTCTTACGCTTTTGCTTTGCTAAAAAAGAGGAAACACTTGAAAAAGCAGTGGAAAGATTAACAGTGTTGTAAGCTAGTCTCCATTTAAAACTCTTACCTCAATATAACTTGGTGTATTTCCTGAATGGTAAACCCGATGTGTTGCTTTTATAAAATCTTTTTTATCTGCTTTATAAATATTCGGTACAAATTTTTGTGGATTCAGATCAATTAGAGGAAACCAACTGCTTTGCACTTGCACCATAATGCGGTGACCTTTTTTAAACGTATGCAGCACATCCTGTAACTGAAACTTTATAGGCGTAACCTTATTGGGCACCATAGGTTCCGGTTTTTCAAAACTGTTGCGGAAACGGCTACGCATTACTTCACTGCGCACCATTTGCTGGTAACCGGATAATGTTACACCCTTTGGCGTATGTGGTGTGTTGGGTTCATGACCAGGATACACATCAATTAATTTTACTACCCAATCTGCATCAGAACCAGTAGTGCTTACATTCAAATGCACCATTATCTCACCACCTAATGTAATATCTTCTGTAAGCGTATCGGTCTCAAAAATCAAAACATCCGGTCTGCGACCTGCAAACCGCTGATCTTCGCTCATGTAATTCCTTGCTGTAATACCAAACGATCCAGGAATATCCATTGTATAGGACACCGGTTTATCAGGATCGCTGATATACTGAGAAAATGAATTGTCTTTTGGAGCAGTAAAAGAAAGTCCTTCATTTTTATGAAAATATAATCTCCTGTTTTGCCCCTGTTGCGGTGGCCATTTTTCAAATTGTTGCCATTCTTTTCTTCCGGTATTATACATGTATGCTTCAGGAAGACCGGTGTTGCCGGTTGCCGGACCTTTAAGAAAATGATTGAAAAATGTTGCTTCAATACTTCGCTGGTAAAATGTGGAGATGCTATCGCCAAAATATATTTGATGATGTTTGTGGTGCCCTTGCTCATAAGACCAGTCACCATGCCCGAATGGACCCATTACAATTGTGTTATAAATATTCCTGTTGTTCTTTTCTATCTGTTTATAAGTAACTAATGGGCCATATAAATCCTCCGCGTCAAACCATCCTCCAACAACCATTACAGCGGATTTTATGTTGTTTAAGTGAGGGACAATACTTCTCTTTTTCCAGAATGTATCATAGTTGGGGTGATTAACTATTTGCTGCCATAGAAAGTTTTCCTTGTAGTACTTATCACCTAAATGTTTAAGAGAACCGGCACGCCTGTAAAAATCATAACTGTCTTGTGTTCCTTTTTCAAAAAGAGTGTACCAGTGGTCAGTAGTGGGTTTATCAGGATGAGTTCCAAAAATGGGAAAATTCCAGAAGTAAGCAAGAGTGAATGCACCATTGTGGTGAAAATCATCAAAAAAGAAATCGGCGATAGGGGCTTGCGGAGAAGCTGCTTTTAATGCAGGATGAGCATTTATGGATCCGGCAGTTGTATAAAAACCCGGATATGATATTCCCCACATACCGGCTTTGCCGTTGTTAAATTGTATATTCTTAGTCAGCCAATCGAACGTATCCCACGTGTCGGAACTTTCATCAACATCCTTGTTTGTTTTTTTGTTCGGAATATGAGGAGTCATGTTGGTCCAAATGCCTTCACTCATATATCGTCCCCTAACATCCTGGTGAACGAAAATGTATTTATCTCTTATTAAAGTTTCACTCGGTCCTATCATTACACTATACTTATCTTTTCCGTATGGAGCCACACTATATGGAGTCCGGCTAAGCATAATAGGATATTGTTTATTTGACGATGCATCTTTTGGAACATATACAACAGTAAATAACTTAATGCCATCACGCATAGGAATTTGATGCTCAAACTTGTTATAATTTTCCTTTACATATTGCCCCAGCTTTAAGTAAGCTGAAGTACTTCCACCATCTTCAATGCTTTTTCCTGTGATGACCAATGATGATGTACCCTTATATACATTATCCCTGGCAAAGCTGATGGAGAATTTTGGTGAGACCCTCATGGTCTTCCACCCTGTTGGGATGCCGTTGACTATTTCTGTAGTTTCGAAGTTGCTGTTTGAGAGAGGAATTGTTTGCCACTTGCCTGCAGCGCTTTCTACTTGTAACTGAAACTCATCATAATAGCAGCTTCCGTTGTTCACACAAAGTACTCCAACATTCAGCACCTGTGCATCCTGATCCATTATACCTTCAATAGAGTATTCCTTCCATTCAGTTAACATTACAGGCCTGTCCTGCATGTTGTCAAAGAATCCCATCTTTTTGTCTTTCTTATCAACACGAGCCCATAACATGGCCAGTCCTTCACTGGAGCCGCTTGTTTTTACAGCTCCTGAAAATTTAAACTTTTTACCGGCAAACTCGGTTGCATTAATGGTTTGAGAAAGAGCCGTCCAGTTCTCTGCATCTTGTGCAGATGTAATAATAGATCCAATTACTGCAATAAATACAGCAATTGTTTTCTTGAAAACAAATCTCATGTGAAATAATTATGAAAGGATGAGAAAGGTACAAAGTCTTTTATAGTTCGTAATTACAATTTACGGTCCTACATAAGTTCAAGACCTTCTGTATTCTGTTTTGGTTGCAATAAGTTCTTCGCCTTCGGGTGAAATATTGTATGCAGTGAGAACAATTTCATTATTGTTGATTACCTCTATTTCAGTCCGCCAGCCCCACAATTCAGGTTGTTCTTCTGAGGCTTCATAATGACCTAAAACAGAGTAAAAGTTGCTATTTGCTTTGCCTTCTGAAAACATTATTCCTGTACCCATATGAAATGTATCTACCCATGCACACTGAAATTTATTGCTCTGTAAATGATACCCAAGAATAGCTAATCCCTGGAGTTGTTTCCCCTGGAATGTACTGGTGTACTCATGCACTACAAATCGGCCATCGAAAAGAGGCTTTATAGTTCCTTTTATTTCTGATTCATCTGCCAGCTCATCTGGCCCAAACCATGTTTTTGTAACTCCTTGCCATTCACCTACAATTGAATTCAGTTTCTGATGGTCGCCGGTAGCAAGAGACTCTACAAGTTTTTTACTCATAGTGGAAGTTATTATCTACTAATTTAATTGAACAGCTTAAATATATTCTCTTTTATAATAACTGCTCCCATCCAGCTCATTAATGCAACTACAATCCAACCTGCAACTTGCATCCACAGCGGGTGTTTATAATCTCCTGTAATTTGAATTTTAGTAGCTGCAAAAAGAATAACTGCTAACGCAATCGGCAAAATCAAACCATTTACTGCTCCGGCAGCAATTAAAAGAGTTACCGGATTTCCCAAATACAAAAAGATAACTGTTGAAATAATTATGAATACAGAAGTGATGATTCGGTGATTATTTTCAATAAAAGGATGCAAACTTCTGAAAAATGAAACCGAAGTATATGATGCGCCAACTACAGATGTTATAGCAGCACACCACATTACAAATCCAAAAAATCTATAACCTAAATTGCCTGCAGCAATTTGAAACACGGAAGCTGCCGGATTTCCATCATCCAATTTTGATCCATGCCATACTACACCAAGCACCGCTAAGAATAAAATGAACCGCATTGCGGATGTGATCAGTATACCGCTAATTGAGCTTCTTGTTACCTGCGGTAGCGAAGCTTTACCAGTCATACCTGCATCAAGCAATCGGTGAGCTCCGGCAAATGAGATGTAACCACCTACTGTACCACCAACCAAAGTAACTATTTTTAAAAAATCAATTTTTTCCGGCCATACTGTTCTATACAATGCCTCGCCAATTGGCGGTTGTGAAACTATAGCAATATACAAGGTGAGCCCAATCATTAAAATGCCAAGCAACTTGGTAAAGTTGTCCAGCAGGAAACCTATATGTTTATACCAAAAGAGGCCAAGAGCTATAGAGCAACTTATAATTGCGCCATATTCGGGCTTAATGTTAAGTAGCGCATTTAAACCCAATCCCGAACCAGCAAAATTGCCTACATTAAAAACTAATCCACCAAATCCAATCATGCATGCTAATGCTACACCTAATCCAGGGAGTAGTTTATTAGCAAGATCCTGTGCCCTATTATTGGTGATGGTAATGATTCTCCAGATGTTTACCTGTGCCCCGATATCTAATAATATTGAGATCAGGATCACGAATCCAAAACTTGCAAGAAGGTCTGCAGTGAATCTTGAAGTTTGCGTGAGAAATCCAGGGCCAATCGCAGAAGTTGCCATTAAGAATGCCGCACCGAGAATGGCAGAATTTTTTTTGGTTTTTAAGAGTTTGATGTTATTTGGATTTTTCAAAGCTCTTTACTTCAGTTTATATTTTCTTCTAATAATTAATTTGTGATCATTAACATGGTAGGTGTAGCCGAAGTAAAACATTTTTCTATCAGAAAATTATTGTCGAACTAATTAGTATTGATAACAAATATTGAAAATTCACAAGAGATAATCGTGTTCAACTGCATTTAAATATCTTAGATGTGCCTTTCAAATTCTTTTATTCATATGAACCTAAAAAAATTGTTACTGGCAATTTTTGCCGCCGCTTTTACTATATCCATTTCCGCCCAGGAAAAAACAAAATGGGATGTTACAAAACCAGATTCTTTGTCAAAGGAATTTTCCTTCACCGTGAATGAAGGTACGTGGATGAATTTGGATGTATCTCCTGATGGAAAGGAGATTGTATTTGATTTGTTAGGTGATATATACAGCATTAATATTAATGGTGGCCAGGCTATAGTTTTGAGACAAGGATTAGCTTTTGAAGTGCAACCGCGGTTTAGTCCTGACGGCAAGAAAATTTTATTCACTTCAGATGCAGGTGGTGGTGATAATATTTGGGTTATGGAAAGGGACGGGAAAAATGCTCGTCAAATTACAAAGGAAATATTTCGCTTATTGAACAATGGCGCATGGACCCCTGATGGACAGTATATCGTTGCCCGAAAACATTTTACTTCAGGGCGATCTCTTGGCGCAGGAGAAATTTGGATGTACCATATCAGCGGTGGAAATGGTTTACAATTAACAGTACGCAAAAATGATCAGCAGGATGTAAATGAGCCTGTAGTATCCCCGGACGGACGGTATGTATATTTCAGTGAAGACATGTATCCTGGTGGGTTCTTTCAGTACAATAAAGATCCTAATAATCAAATCTTCGTCATAAGGCGCTTTGATAAAGAGAAAGGAACTATAGATAATATAACCGGCGGCCCTGGCGGTGCTGTTCGTCCACAGTTATCACGTGACGGTAAAAAGCTGGCATTTGTGCGTAGGGTGAGAACAAAATCTGTTTTGTTTATTCGCGATCTTCAAACAGGCGAAGAATATCCTATCTACGATAACTTATCAAAAGATCAGCAAGAAGCCTGGACAGTTTTTGGTGCTTTTACAGGCTTTGCATGGACACCCGATGATAAAAATATTATTATCTGGAGCAATGGTAAAATCAATAAAGTAGATGTATCTAAACCGAACACTGCAACAGAGGTACCATTCACAGCAGTAGTAAAACAGCATATAACAGAAGCGGTCCGTTACAAACAAAATATCAATCCTGATAATTTCACCGTAAATGTAATTCGCCATGCTACAACATCACCAGACGGAAAATGGTTGGTGTTTAATGCACTTGGATATTTATGGAAAAAGAGTTTACCTAATGGAAAGCCGGAACGAATTACATCAGGTTCTGATTTTGAATTTGAGCCTGCTTTTTCGGCTGATGGTAAAACAATGGTATACACTACCTGGAACGATTCCACCGCCGGCAATATTTATAAAATAGCATTACACGGTAAAGCAAGGCCGGTAAAGCTTACTTCAACAAAAGCTATTTACAGAATGCCTTCTTTTTCCGACGATGGCAAATGGATCGTGTTCCGTAAAGAAGGAGGCAATGATGTGTTAGGCCCCGCTTATACATCTAAACCGGGCATTTATTTTATGCCTGCAGCAGGAGGCCGGGATAGCTTTGTTACTGACCGTGGTGATTTTCCGCGGTTCAATAAAACAGCTGACAGGATTTATTACCAAACAGGCGGGGGCTTAAACCGGAACTATGTCAGCAGTAATTTGAATGGAATGGATGAAAGGGTGCATTTAAAAAGCACTTACGGCAGCCAGTTTATTTTATCGCCCGACGAACAATGGATTGCTTTTATTGATTTGCATAATGTTTATGTAGCCACATTTCCCGTAACCGGAAAAACAATAGATATTGGCAGCAGCACAGCAGATTTTCCTGTAAAAAAAGTATCACGTGATGCCGGTATCAACCTGCATTGGAGCAATGGCGGCAAGCAACTGCATTACACTTTAGGAGAACAGTATTTCACCATTAATCTTGAAGACCGATTTGAGTTCATTGCAGGTAGGCCGGACAGCGCTTTTGTAATACCTGAAAAAGGATTGTACGTTGGTTTGCAGGCAACAACTGATAAGCCCAAAGGCAGTATTGCTTTCACTAATGCTCGTGTGATAACTATGAAAGGTGATGAAGTGATCCAAAACGGAACTGTTGTAGTTGAAAACAACCTTATTAAAGCAGTTGGCAGAAGTGGTGAAGTAAACATCCCCTCCGGAGCAAAAGTTATTGATGCTACAGGTAAAACTATCCTGCCGGGCTTTGTTGATGCACATGCGCATGCGGGGCATTTCCGTACGGGTATAATACCACAAAAGCATTGGCCATACTATGCTAATCTTGCATATGGCGTTACCACCATCCACGATCCGTCTGCAAATAGCGAAATGGTTTTTGGGCAAAGTGAACTTGTGAGAACCGGACAAATGATTGGACCACGTGTGTTTTCTACTGGAACTATTTTGTATGGTGCTGAAGGCGACTTTAAGGCAATGGTCAATAATATTGATGATGCAAGAAGCGCATTAAGACGCACCAGGGCCTTTGGTGCATTTTCGGTAAAGAGCTACAATCAGCCACGCCGCGATCAGCGCCAGATGATCATAAAAGCTGCTCGTGAATTAGGAATGGAAGTAGTTCCGGAAGGCGGCTCCTTCTTTTTCCATAACATGAGTATGATAAACGATGGACATACAACAATCGAGCATAATATACCTGTGGGTGTTTTATATAATGATGTCGTGCAGTTATGGAAGAACTCAGGTACTGCATATACTCCAACATTGATTGTGTCGTACGGTGGTGTAAGCGGTGAATACTATTGGTACCAGCATACTAATGTTTGGGAAAATGAAAAGTTGTTACGGTTTACTCCAAGGAATGTTGTAGATACACGCAGTCGTCACAGAACTATGCTACCTGAAGAAGAATATGAAAATGGTCATATTCTGCTTTCGCGGCATGCAAATAAATTACAGAACAATGGAGTGAAAGTGAACATGGGTGCACACGGGCAATTGCAAGGTTTAGGTGCCCATTGGGAAATATGGATGATGCAGCAGGGCGGGATGACGAATCATGAGTCTTTAAAAACAGCTACCATCAATCCTGCACAATCATTAGGATTCAGCGATTGGATCGGTTCCCTGGAAGTTGGTAAACTGGCTGATTTAATTGTGATGGATAAAAATCCATTAGAGAATATTCGCAACACTGAAAGTATCCGCTACACAATGGTAAACGGCAGATTATATGATGCAGAAACAATGAATGAAATTGGTAACTACAACAGGGTGCGTCCTAAATTTCAATGGGAACTTAGAAAGAATTGGAATGTATTTGGTTGGAACACTGAATCATCAGCTCAAGAACACACCATTCAGTGTCATTGTGGGAAGCATTGAGGGTGTTGCGCACATATAACGGAATATCCTGATTGCAATTTAAGGTAGGGTAATTAGACTTTTGCGGTTTAAACGGCTGTTGACACGGATAACTTGCTATTCTACTTTTTCGCTATCGCTCATTAAACTTTTTCTGTAGCCATTCCAGCACCGCCTTCTGATCACCTAGAGTGGCTCGACGAATCTGAGCAAGAAGGTGAATTCGATTTGGCTTTGGTAATGCAGTGTTTTGGAGTCCTTCATTACAATTAGTACAGATAGCTCTCAAATTATCTGCGGAATCAATGCCTCCCTTCGATTTATCAAGTATATGACCCATGGTAAGTCTCACTGTTCGGTATGGATTATACGGATCTGGATCACCTGCGGCGAGTCCACACATTTGGCAGGTATAACCATTCCGTTCTAAAACCCAGGCACGGGTTTCTTTTGAAATTTTGCGGGCAAAGGCAGGAACTCTCTTTGAAGTTTCTAAAAGGTATTGGTTCGGCTTTAGATCAGCTCTGTCTTTATGGGTTAATATCTGATAACCTTCTTCGTTTCGCAGCTCCCTAACACGTCTGGCCCATTCTGATGCACCACCACTTGCTGCTTGAATCTGCCGTGATTCAAGTACTTTTCCGATGTTTCGGAGAAAAAACTCTAAGATTAGTTGTTTTGAACCTGGCTTTCTAGGCATTTTATTGCTACTTAATCTTCGGCAACAAAAGATTGAAACTGCGGTTGAATAGACGAAGCTCTTGATAATGCCATCTCCGCATAGGAGGGATTCAATTCAATGATGATAGCTTTTCGGTGAAGTTCATTTGCTACTACTCCCGTGGTTCCAGAACCTCCAAATGGATCAAGTATAGTGTCTCCTTCCTGCGATCCGAGTAAAATGCATCGTCGTGCAAGTTCACGTGGAAATGCTGCTGGGTGGCCGTACTTTCCAGCTTCCTGATTTAGTATCCAGTAATTTTTAAGGTTAGCACCACTTTCTTCTCTAACAGTGTTAGAATTATAATAGTATGTTGCCGATTTTGCAAAAAGAAAAAGTTCTTCAGTTGCAGTTGTTGGACGGTTCTTTACGCTTTCAGGCATAGGGTTCTTTTTTGCCCACGTAATTTTTGAACGCAGAATCCATCCATCTTCTTGAAGCGCAAACGCAACACGCCAAGGCAGTCCCAAAAGATCACGATCCTTAAGCCCCCAACAATCCGGTACTTTACAGTTCCGCTTTTGAATCAGCTTTTTTGTGTTTCCGACTATTGCATTAGGGCCATGTTTTCCAACACCACCATTTCGTGCATATCCATCTCCAATATTCAGCCAAAGTGTACCACTATCTCTTAATGTGCGTTTTACCTCCCGAAACAGCTTTACAAGATTTCCGACATATTCAACTGGAGAAGGCTCCGAACCAAATTGAGCAGAATGTTCATAATCTCTCAATCCCCAATACGGTGGAGAAGTAACACAGCACTGTATTGATCCACTTTCCAATGTTGGCAGAATTTTCGAACTATCACCTACCAGCACTTCTAGCTCTTTCATAACCTTCGCGTTGACAATACAGATTAATCTGTTTTGCAATGTAAATTAATCTTGGATAATATTACTAAAATACACAATGCATTCTACAGAAATTAATTAATATTCAACCAGAAATCACTTGTGCTAATAAACCTGTGATTCAAACAAACCTAAACTCATCCCCATCAAACAACCCTTTATCACTCAGCTTCAGATGTGGTATCACCAGCAAAGCCATAAATGACAAAGTCATGAATGGTGATGAAAGGGTAGAGCCCAGGTCTTTAGCAGCTCTGTCTATTTCAGAATATTTTTTTGCCACTAAATAACCATCATCTATACTCATTAAACCAGCGATGGGGAGAGGAAGAACGGCACAGTCCATCCCCGACCCTTCCCGAAGTGAAAGGCCACCCGCCGCACTAACCTCACTTATTGAAGACTCATTATTTACAAAAGCAGCTTCCTTAAGCGAGGGCTGTGCCAGGGTCTCCTTCCCTTCGGGAAGCCTGCCTGCCGGACAGGCAGGGCCGGGATGGGCCGCTACGCCCCCTTTACTTTCAATAACCAAATTCACCGCTGCACAAATACTTTCATCATCAGCACCAACTGCGACAATATTGTGGCTATCGTGAGCCACTGAAGAAGCAATTGCTCCTCTTTTTAATCCAAAGTTTTTAATGAATGCTTTTGCAACAGGTGCATCGCTATACCGATTTACAACTACAATCTTTAAAATATCATTATCAACATCACTTATCCATTTGCCATTTTCAATTTTAGGCTGTGCATGTAATTTGTTGGTGATGAGTTGTCCGTCTAAGGCTTCAATAACGATACCCCCAGCCCCTAAAGGGGAGTTACTTGCAATCATTTGAAACTCCTCAACCTGTTTTACAGAGCAGTTAAAATTATTTACGTGATTGCCAATTGCCGATTTGCTATTGCTAATTAAACTCTTTCCCTCCTCCGCCACCAACTCTCCGTCCACATACGTTTGCAGAACTTCGAAATTCTCTAAATCTTTTACTACAATGAGATCTGCAGGATCACCTTCTCTTAATAATCCAACATCTAATTTGTAATGGTGAACAGGATTTACACATGCTGCCTGCAGCACTTTGAAAACATCAATACCTTTTGCAACTGCTCTTGCACACAGTTGGTTTATGTGACCTTCTACTAAACTGTCCGGATGTTTATCATCGCTGCAAAACATGATCATGTCAGGATAATCATTAAGCAGATCGATCAGTGCTTCAAAGTTTTTTGCAGCGCTGCCTTCGCGGATAATGATTTTCATGCCGTACTTCAATTTATCCAGCGCTTCTTCTTTGGTAAAACATTCATGATCAGTTGATATTCCAGCTTCAATATATTTTTTTGCTTCTTCACCACTTAATCCCGGCGCATGTCCATCAATTGGCTTGTTATATTTCTTTGCAGAAGCAATTTTTTTCATCACTTCTTCATCGCCATTAAGCACACCTGGAAAATTCATCATCTCGCTTAAATACAATATTTCATCTCTCATCATTAACTCATTCACATCATTTGCATCAAGTACCGCTCCGGCAGTTTCAAACGTTGTTGCAGGCACACAGCTTGGTGCGCCAAAATAAAATTTGAACGGTACTGTTCTTCCATTTTCAATCATAAACTCAACGCCCTTCATTCCGCAGACATTTGCTATTTCATGTGGATCACTTACTGTGGCTACAGTGCCATGTACAACAGCCAGTCTCGCAAATTCAGAGGGGATCAGCATGGAGCTTTCGATGTGTACGTGCGCATCAATAAAACCAGAAAGTATGAAAGGACCGGGGCCCTCCAACCTGCCTACCGGACCGGCAGACTCCCCAATAAGGGGAGAGCCCCACTGCTCAGACCCTGATGATGGAATATTTTTCTGCTCTTCGGAAAGCTGGCCTTGTGCGGCAGATGGCCTTTCTTTCGGGAAGGTCGGGGATGGGCCGGGCTGTTCCTTTATTGAAACAATCTTTTCATATTCAATTAATATTTCTGCTGGATAAATTCTTTTATTCCTGATATCAACTAAATTTCCGGCTACTGAAAACGACATAATAAATAGCTTTAACTGGTGATCCTTTTGTAAATTTCAACTATAATCACATCTTCTATGCAAAGAATTCTACTTCTTTTTACTGCTTGTTTTTCCCTGTCATGTTTTGCTCAAAAAAGCAATACTACTAAGCCTCCAGGAGGCAATGACGATGTTTTCTTTTCCAAGTTAAAATATCGCTTAGTTGGACCATTCCGGGGTGGAAGAAGTGCGGCAGTAGCCGGCAGTTACAAAAACAGGAACACTTTTTATTTCGGGGCTACCGGTGGGGGTGTCTGGAAAACCACGGATGGCGGCAGCAATTGGAAGAATATTTCAGATAAATATTTTGGCGGGAGCATTGGTGCAGTAGCAGTAGCACCCAGTGATGAAAATGTAATTTATGTAGGTGAAGGCGAAAATACCATGCGTGGCAACGTTAGTGAAGGTTTGAACGGCATGTGGCGAAGCGATGATGGAGGAAGGACATGGAGAAATGTCGGTCTGAAAGATGGTCGCCACATCATACGAATCATCATTCATCCGCGGAACCCGGATATTGTTTGGGCAGCAGTGATGGGTCATCTCTTTGGCCCAAATGAAAAGCGAGGTGTTTATAAAACAACAGATGGTGGAAAGAACTGGAAGCGTGTTTTGTATGTAAATAACCAAACAGGCGCCAGCGAGCTGTCAATGGAGCCGGGCAATCCTTCTGTGTTTTATGCAGGCACGTGGCGTGTAATACGTACATCTTATTCACTTGAAAGCGGAGGCGAGGGAAGTGGTCTTTGGAAAAGTACTGACGGGGGAGAAACATGGACGAATATTACTACAAAGAAGGGTTTACCCAGAGGTGTTTGGGGTATTGTTGGTGTTGCTGTATCTGCATCAAACCCGGATAAAGTATACGCC
>MWVY01000080.1_pt1 | contig 22327 bp, 30 predicted proteins | sample 1047251 | NCBI WGS metagenome assembly MWVY01 (sample SAMN06349983, study PRJNA376086) | soil metagenome | isolation source: MS7-5 sample Antarctic (ecotone) soil | place: Antarctica | collected 2015-01-13
GCTCGGAGATGCTCGAGCGAGTCATCGTCGCCGTGGACGGCGCGAAGATGGAGGCCGAAGAGGTCGGGGACGAGAACTACGTCCGGTACGTAGACGCGGCGCTGTTTCCGTTCCTGGAGGCGGAGCTGGATAAAGCGAAAGACCGACACATGAACGAACAGGAGCGGGCGCTCTACGACGCCCGGGCGGATCACGAGGGCTGGAGCCTCGCGCACGAGATCCTGGAGCCGTGGGTACAGGCGACGAGGCTCATCAGGAGCGGCGAGCTGACGCGGGTGATGGAGAAGGCGCTGGCCGACGTCGAGGGAGAGGTTAGCCGCACGCTAGACGTGCTGGAGCCCCTCCAGAGTTCACTACGTAGTGAAGACGACGAGTAGAGGAGAGAACGAATGCTGGAGATCAAGCTAGAGCGGGCGCTGGAGCCCGAGCAGATGAACGAACAGGAGTGCGGGATCTGCGGCGCGGACTTCACGCCCGAAGCCGTGCTCGCGCAACTCGTGACGGCCTACGAGTACATACCTACGTGCGATGTCTGCCTTGACCATCTGGCCCGCCGTGCAAGGGAAGAGGCGATCCGCGCCGACTGGAACGACGTCTACCGCCGCTACATAGACGCGGTGGCGAAGTACCCGGAGCCGGTCTTCCCGAGCCTGGAGGCGCTCAAGGAGGTCGAGGCGCGTGACCCGCACTGGAACGAGATAAGCGAGATGACGAAGGTCTAGCGCCAGAACCCCCACGGGCCGGGGTATCCTTCGGGGAGCCCCGGCCCTTACCGAAAGGATGCGTAGATGACGGAGATCGACCGCGAAGAGGTCCGAGCGTTCTACGAGCGGTTCGAGGAGTCCCAGCTCAAGATGATGCGCAACCGTGTTGCCGAAGTCTGCCGCCGCGCCCTCGATGCGGAGCCGGCGGTCTCAGTGGTGGACGACGTGATGTTCGAGATGGGGCGCCGCCAACTGGAGAATGCCGCCGCCCGACTCTCCGAGATAACCGAAGAGGAGTGGCACCGGATGATCTCCGAAGAGCACGACCGGCTGAGCGTGGGCTACGGCGTGGAAGAGGAGCCCCTGGTGGACGCCGTGGCCGTCCGGGCGCGGGGAGAGTACGGCTACCTCTTCGGGCGGCGGCGAGCCTAGCGCCAGAACCTCCGCCACGGGCCGGGGTCCTTCGGGGCTCCGGCCCTTTTCGCGCGCTCATCCGGTCCGATCAGGCCCTCATCAGCACGCCCAGCCGCGGCGGAACATAATACCCCGCGGTATGATCATGACTACTTCGGGCGTGCCTGGCCCGTCTGGGCCGGACCGATGCGGGTATTCACCGCACGGCGAGATTATGCGTAATGTCATCGTTAACATCTCGCATAATCGTCCGGTAATCCTTCGAGGGCGTCCTGGAGAAGGTCTTCCGACAAATTATCAGAAATGTTAAAGTTAACATCGCTGATAATTGTTGGTTGACTTACGTCCAGAAAATCCGCAATCTCCTGTTGCGTCCACCCCACCCGTGAGAGCAGTAGGGCTTTGATCCTACGCACGTCACGACGGCGCTCGGCAATATCCCCTACCCACTTCGAGACCGGGCCCGGAGCGGCATTCATACGCTTTGGCCGAACTTCGCAATCGGCCCTATGTTCTCGGAAGTTCGGATACAGGATCCCGCATAGCTTCGCTTCGCCCCGGTCCTATAGGGCCAGAAACGCCCCCGACGGGACCCCCTCCATTGGACCGGCCGCGACAGGAATTTGCGCGGTGCGTGGATATGCAGGTTTTCGGTTTCAGGAAGAGTTCCTAGTTGCCGAAGATGCGCCGCCACCAGCTCCGCCGCTCCGCCCCCTGTGCGGCCGTCTGAGCCCCCGGTGTGGCGGGGCGGGGCTCCGCACCTTCCGGCGCCTCCTCGACCGTCTCCGCGTCTTGTGTGGGCTCGTCGGATGCTGGGGCCTCGATAGCCCGGATGGTGCGGGCCTGCTCCGCGTTCGCCTGCGCGAGCCCGGCGATAATCTGGTGCAACCGCTCGGTCTCGTCCCCGCGGCGCTCTAGTTGCCGCTCCAGGGACGCCACTCGGTCGCGCAGCTCCTCGACGAGCCCGGGTTGGGCGGTTGGTTCGCCGTCACTGGGCGGTTGGTTCGCCTCCGACGTACCACCGCCCCACAGGACGAACACGGCCGCGCCCTCTTTCGCGATCGTCAGCGTGCCGCGCTTTATGCGGCTGCGGACCGCGCCCTCGGTTATGCCGAGCACGCTAGCGGCTTGGGCAACGGTTAGGCGTTGGTTCGCCTGTGGTTCGTCTGTGCGCCCCTCTCCCACGCTGGCACCCTACACCCTGGGGGACCGCTGCGCAGGCCGTTAGACGGCAACCTCGCCGCTCTCAGGGTTCGCTGAGGTCCTCGGCCGCTTCTGTCCCGATTGTGCTAAACGCGGACTGGTTCCAGGCAGGGTCCGGCGACGCGGCGGCGGCCAGCGCGAGTGGGTGCAGCGGGACGTCGCGGCCGCGTAGGCGTTCGAGGTTGATCAGGAAGGCGGTTTCCAGCTCGCCTGCGGGGAACCTCGCCACCGTCCCGTCCGGCTGCGGGATTTTCACCGTCCCGCCGCCGACGCGCTTTTGCAGTCTCCTGAGCTGGTCCCTAAGCGCCATAGCCTCTCCCGTCCTGCCGCCCCAGGAGGGTTTCCAAATCCTCCATCCGGGCGACTAACTCTTCCTGTTCTTTTGCCGCCAGCCCGTCCCTAACGCACGCACGAGCGCCGTTGAGCAATTGGCCCGCGACGGCCGCATCGGCACGCTCAATCTTGCCCGACAAGACCGCATAGGCCAGAGACTCAAAGCGCTCTTTCAGGCGGGCCAGCTCTGTCGTGGGCCGCCCACGGCCGCCGCGCTTGCCGCCCTTCGAACCGTACCGCCGGCGTTGGTCGGTACGGTCGGGGTGGTGAGCGTGGCACCATGGGGACCCCCCGATAGGTATCCCCTTGCAGGTCGTGCCGGCCTGGGTTATTCCCGAGCATTTGGCCATCAGGTATCCCCCCTCCCCCCTTCGAGCCCGAGACACACACGCTTGTGCCGGCTTAGGGCGGCCCGGCTCACGTCGTACAGACGCGCCACGTAACGCGGGCTGTGGCCCACTGTGAGCCCCGCGTCAATAGGACCACGCTCCCTATTGGCGCACACCGGGCACCTCTTACGCCGCATCGTGGGCGACATGACATCAGCCCTCAAGGCGAGCCCGTTGGATACGCTCGCTGTTCGCGATCCTGTTCGCCGTCTCCTGCGCCTCGCGCGTCGGCCGGAGCCTGCTCATCTGCGGCAGCGGGATGCTCGTCTGGGCACGGTCGACGCGGTCGGCGCGCGTCTCGGCGTCCGGGATGCTGACGAGCTCCTTGTAGGCTTCGAGCCTTTTCGGCAACCATGCGAGCGCACCCATGGCGATGTCGGGCCGCTGGCGTGCGTGGGCTTCGGCCGCGACGGCTTTGGCGAGCGTCGTGTTCTTGGTATCCGCCGCACGTCCCGCCATGAGCTGCAGACGGGGATCTGTGGCGTCCAGGGCGGCGAGCTGGGCGGTGTTCGCATCCTCTCTCACCACGGTGCCGTCGAAGCCGTTGACCGTCGCGGCGGAAAACAGGTCGTCTTTGAGATCCGCTACGCGCTCGTCCAAGGCCTCGGCACGCCACGTTTCCAACTCGTGCAAGTACACGCTTGCCCGCTGCTGGCCTTCTATGCCCTTGCCGGCGCGCTCATCGTCGGTCAGGGCCAGGTCGCGCTGGACCTGGTCGTAGTGGCCCTGGAGCAAGGTGTCGTTCTCGCCAAACTTCTCGTTGAATGTCTGGTCTATCTGTTCCGTGTTCATGCCGTTCTCCTTTGTTCGTCGGTGCAAAGCTCTTCGGCCCTGCGTTCGTAGTCCTGTGCAATACGTGCGTGGCTCTGTGCCATCCGGTCGAAGAATCGCACCCACTCCCAACGGTTGCGCTGGCGTATCTTCTCGTGGTGGCGCCGTACGGACTCCACGTAGGAGGCCTCCAGGACGGTGGGGTCTGTCGTTGTGTCCTCCGATGCCCGCGTGACGAGGAGTCTTTCCAGGTCGCGGTCAACGGTGTCTGCTCGTGCTACGTCCACGTCACCGGCGAAGTTACCCTGCCCATCTACCCCGCTAAGGACTCTCATGCGTCGAACCTGACCTCTACGGTTACATTGGCACTGCTCCCAGCGCCCAGGGTGAGGGCCACCGTGCCGGTTGAGGAAACGACAACGGAACCAAGTTGACCGCCGGCTACCGTAGGAAACTGCCTCTCGTTGGCGGGCCGGTATCCTACGGGAAGGGTAAAGACGACCGTACCGGTCGCACCGTTTTTTACGGAACCCCTTATCACCACATCGCCCGTAACCGTCTTGCGAAAGCTCAGGTTTTCGCGGGGTGCTCCGAAGTTGACCCACCCGTTCGTCAGTGTTGGCGTAATCCACGCCTCCGGAGTCATGGCCGTCTTCATGCCCGCCGGGTGTATCGCCCTGGTGCCATCAGTGCCGGCCTGAGTCTCTGCGGCGGTGGCAAGCTCCACCACGCCCGAGCGCTCCTCGGTGGCGGTCCGCCCCGACAGCCTGGCCGGCGTGACTATCCGGAAGGTGTCAGTGCCGGCGTTCGTCTCTTCCGTGGTGGCGAGCTCGGCTATACCTGCCGCCGTCTCGCTGGCGTTTACCACCGTGGGGGCCGGGATGTTGCCGGCCACGGATGCGAGCGGCACCCACTGTCCTTCGTTGCGGATGTAGAGAGCCGGCGGGTCGAGCGTCGCGGCCAGGTGGCCGGAGGAGAAGGTCGGGGACAGCTCGGCGGCGGTGTTCATGGCAGCCACGTCCGGGTAAATCCTTCTCCCCGCAGGTAGTTGCTCCGTCATTCGCTCCTACCTTCCATCGGGTTTGCTTCCGTTACGATCATGCCTTTTCCTTTCGTCTCATCGTTTGCAGTGAGGTCGGTATCGTTTGTGTGGCCGGTGAGGCCGTAGGCAAATGGAGGACGTCTTCGCGCACCTCGTACCCGCTCGTGCCGAGGTCCTCGACAGTTTCGCCGTCCCCGAAGGCCTCCAGGGCCTCGATGAGTCCGGTCCTGACGAGCTGCGCAACCTCCCGCCGGCGTGCCTTCGTGCCCGGGTTCGGCCCCGACTTACTGCGGTAGAGGGTCCTCACCTCCAGGCCGTCGGGCTTGAAGGTGAGGATGAGACGCTGGAGGGTCATGCCGCACCCTTTCGCGCCTCTAGCCGTGCCTGGACCGCCACCCCACGCCCCGCCCGCATGTAGCGCCGCAGCGCCTGCAGGTAAGCGTCCCGGTTCCCCTCGACGGCCGCCTCGTGGGCGGCGTCCTGGTGAGGGTGCAAAGCCTCCGAGCCGGAGCACTCCGGGTAGTGAAGCGCAAGGTATCGCATCGCCTCCGCGGCCCTGACCGCACACCATTCAGTATCCAAGCCGGTCCGTTCGGGCCCGGCCGCGTGGGCGGCGCACCGGATGACTCTGGGCCGGCTCATACCGCCCTCTCCGCGAAGACGAACTCCGCGTTTCGGTATTCTTTTAGCCGCCGGACCCGGTAACCCAGGCGCTCGATAGCGGGCTCTATTTCCTTCGACGAGCCGCCGTGCCAGTGCCGCCAACACTCTTTGAGTAATGTCGTACGGATACGACCTAACCTCTCGACATACTCCTCTACGAACTCGTCTACCGGGACCGTGGCGGGGGTTTTGTCGTTAATGTCGTATGTCGTACGGTCGTTCTCTTGAGCTGCGGGTGTGTTATGCGAAGTTGTACACGCCTCCCCCCTATTACTATTAGTATCTATATATATAGTATGCTTATTAGTATAGTTACCTGTAGGTAAACCCTCCCTCTCCAGGGACCGGCGGATTAGTTCTTTCCGGTCCCGTACGCGCTTACGACCTACGACATTAACGACATTACTCATGCCGCGAACCATGTTTCCGTTGGACGCCCACCAGATTCACCGGCGGCTCGTTCCGAGTAGGCTTTGCCTGCGTGCTCCAGTAGGTTAAGAATCCGTTGCAGGTCCTCCGGCTTCTTATTGCGCCCAAACAAATCCCGTATCTCTGTCCTGGTCATACCTTCGGGTGAGCTGCGCAGGGCGTCAACCAGTTTGTCCGCGTCCGCATCGCCGATCTGGTCGCCAAATAGGTGGAGGGCGGAATCTTCACAATAGCCCCACACGGCGTACGCGCTCGCCAGGTGCTCGACGCCGATCTCATTCGAGCCCGCCGCAAGTGCGTAGAGTATTGCGAGTCTTAGTGTTTGGGCTTCGGCCCTTGCGGTTATCATCCCGAACATTCCGGGCCGGTCTTCCGTAAGGGAGTCGTACATCTCCACCCAGGTGTCGCGGGCGTTCTCCGCGAAGCTCATCCGGCCGGCCCCGTGGTCGAGGGCGCTTCGTAGTCCCCTGATAATCGGGCTCATATCTACGCTACTCAGCTCTCCCCCAAACGGTAATCTCTTGGACCGGCGCACGCACGCCCACAAGAATCTATTACCGAAACCGTTCGCTGCTTCGCCCTCCACGAGGTGCTTTAGTAGCTCCGTTGAGGTTATGTGTCCCAGGATGCTGATATGAGGCCCTGTCGCCCGGAGAGGGCTGTTTCTCGTAAGGGTCGCCAGGTCCCCGCCGTCCCAGGCGTTTCGCAGTATCGGGCTGAGGGTGTTGCCTTCCCGCCGGAGTACCTTTAAACCCTGCGAAAGCTCGCCCTCCGCGACGAGTAGCCTTTTGTCCGGGACCCCTTTGTCTACCTCGACTATGTCGCCGTCTTTATTCTGGCCCTCGACGGCGTCCCGGACCACGTTAATCAAGCCCTCGCCCGATGAGAGTCCGCCGACTATTTTATTCTGCGTCCACTCCGGCGCGGCGGTTCCGAAGATGTTCTTTACCGGGCTCAAGGATGTACCCTTCCGCGCCCGCGCCGTATCGCCCACGATCCCCACGAACAGGTTTCCGTGGTGGCGAGTCCCGGAGATTTCCACGTAACCCCGCCGGCCGTAGGAGCTGCCGAAAAAGGCCATGGCGCTGAGTAGTATCGCTACCGGGTCCGCTTCCGTGTGCGGCTCGATGGTCTCTACTATTTCGCCGAAGATCCCCCGGTACGCCGCGTCATCCATGACGGGGAACGGGTGCTCTTGCGGCTCTTCGTTCTGGTTACCCTTACTCCCACCGCGGATTTTTCTGATCCACCCCAACGCCTCGGCCAGCTCGTTGAAGAGCCCCGGCGTGATCTCCTCCATAGACGGAACGCCGGTCGCCCGCCCCTCGGCCATCGCCGCCTGGGTGGTGGCGAGCGTGTTCGAGATCTCCGAGTCCAGGCGCTCCGATAGGTCCCCGCCCACCTTGCCCCACGCGGCCTTCAGGATGTCCTCGGCGTCTACCAGGGAGACTTCCCGGCCCAGCAGCACGCCGCAAAGGTGCCTCAGATGGTCGTGACGCCCGGCCCCGGGTGTCTCGGGCGTGATCCCCCGGACGTGCTCCGCGATGATGGCAGCCGCCGCGTCCTTACGGTCCTGGGGTATCTTCCGCTCGCCGGGCGTCGGGCCCTTCGTCTTGGACCAGAACCTGCGCGGGAGTTTCGGTAGGTCCCCCGGGCTGAGGATGCCGTTCGTCCACTTTCGGCCTTTGCTGGGCGGGAAGATCACGTACCCAAGGTCGCCCTTGCGGTCCAGGCCGGGCGCGAACTTGTTGGTGCTGCTAACCTTGCCGTTTCGAGGATGCCCGAAGAGCCAATGCCCGCCCCGCCTGGTCGTGTACGCCGGTGGGCCAAACTCGGCTTTCATCTTCTCGAAGGCCTCCGGGGTATCGGCGTCTATCGCCACAAACCCGCCGAAGACCCCCGTCGGAACCCCTATGTCGTGATGACCGCGACCGCCCTCTATCCATGCGGCGACCCGGCTCTTATCCTCTGACCCCGCGTACCACCCCCCCTCGACGGTGGGCGCTTTGCTGTCCACCGGGAATACCTTGTACCCGGCGTCTATCAGCTCCGGCGCTGCCCAGAAGATCGGGGTGCCCTCGTGCTCGGTTTGGTCTATAATCACGTCAACAGGTCCTTTCTTTGCGGGTGGGTCTGTTTGATTTGGCCGGGTTCCCGCCCGGCCTCTCTCTTTGTCTCTCATGCCGTGGCTTCCTCCGCGAACGCCTCTTCCAGCATCCGCCGGCGTAGCGGTTCGGCAAGTCTTGGGTGGACGAGGAAATCGGAGGCGCGCCCCGCCTCGTAGAGTCTCATCGAGTAATTCATAAGGCCGAGACGGAGGGCCTGATACCTGTCCGCGAAAGCGCGCTTGAGTTGCATGACCCCCCGGTGGCGTGCGAACGCCCGCTTAACGTGGTCCGGGCCCGCCGGCGGTTTCGGGAACAGCTCGCCGCCCCGCGTGAACTCCCCCATCAAGGCGTGCTCCACGGCCCGGTCCTCGTCTGTTATCTCCCCAACGAGGCGCTCGATATCTTCCAGGAGCGCGTCCCCGGCTTCGCCAGCGCCGGCCTCCATGTTCAGGACCAGCTCCTGGAACTCCGCGTTCGTCATCAGCGCGTACTTGGCGCCTTGTTCCTTCAGCCACGTCTTTACTTCGGGCCGGTCAATGGGCAGCGGCGCCCGACCTTTTGGGTAGACTTCACTCTTCTCCCGCTCGTCCAGCTCGTACAAACCCGCGGTGTTTAGCAGGTCCTCTACGGCCACTTCGAGCGCGTCCGCGACTTTGCGTGCGGTGTTCGGCCTGATGCTCTGCCCCGCTTCGTAGCCCGCGATGCCTCGGAGGCTGACCCCGGCAAGCTCGGCAAGCTCCCTTTGCGTTAGCCCCCGACGTTCTCGCCACTCCTTTAACTTCGGTATCTCCATATCCGCCTTCTTTCGTGGTCGGGCACACGCAGGGCATTGTAATTGAGGTGCGGAATACTTGCAAGTCATGTGCAAGTGTGGGAAAATACCCTTAGACGTAGAAACGGCCCCCGCGGAGACAGCAATCTCCCGGGGACCCGGCCCAGAGGAGTGCACCTCGTGGACAGACAAGACTCTACCGTACCGCCCGTCCCGGACCACGAGCTCATCCGCCTGGACGCGGCCGCCAACCCGCGGCGGTCCTACCGCGAGCACGTCGAGGCCGCCCGACGCATCGCGGGGAAGACCTACGTCGAGGACCTGCGGCGCATCCAGCGAAGCTCGGCGGCTAACGCTGCCCTCTCCCGCGACCTCGAAGCCGAAGACCTCGGCCTCTGATGGATGAGATCTCCTCCCCCGCACGCGGCCCACCAAAAGCGCCAGCGCTGACGGTTTTGCAAGCCGACGGGAAAAGCGCGAGCGCTCGCGCAATTGACGAGTAGAGGAGAGGCATGGAGAGCAACACAGGGCGCATCTTCGGCGCCGTGGACATCACCGAACAGGACGCACAGAAGGACTGGCGAGAGCTGCCGCGCTCGGAGATGCTCGAGCGAGTCATCGTCGCCGTGGACGGCGCGAAGATGGAGGCCGAAGAGGTCGGGGACGAGAACTACGTCCGGTACGTAGACGCGGCGCTGTTTCCGTTCCTGGAGGCGGAGCTGGATAAAGCGAAAGACCGACACATGAACGAACAGGAGCGGGCGCTCTACGACGCCCGGGCGGATCACGAGGGCTGGAGCCTCGCGCACGAGATCCTGGAGCCGTGGGTACAGGCGACGAGGCTCATCAGGAGCGGCGAGCTGACGCGGGTGATGGAGAAGGCGCTGGCCGACGTCGAGGGAGAGGTTAGCCGCACGCTAGACGTGCTGGAGCCCCTCCAGAGTTCACTACGTAGTGAAGACGACGAGTAGAGGAGAGAACGAATGCTGGAGATCAAGCTAGAGCGGGCGCTGGAGCCCGAGCAGATGAACGAACAGGAGTGCGGGATCTGCGGCGCGGACTTCACGCCCGAAGCCGTGCTCGCGCAACTCGTGACGGCCTACGAGTACATACCTACGTGCGATGTCTGCCTTGACCATCTGGCCCGCCGTGCAAGGGAAGAGGCGATCCGCGCCGACTGGAACGACGTCTACCGCCGCTACATAGACGCGGTGGCGAAGTACCCGGAGCCGGTCTTCCCGAGCCTGGAGGCGCTCAAGGAGGTCGAGGCGCGTGACCCGCACTGGAACGAGATAAGCGAGATGACGAAGGTCTAGCGCCAGAACCCCCACGGGCCGGGGTATCCTTCGGGGAGCCCCGGCCCTTACCGAAAGGATGCGTAGATGACGGAGATCGACCGCGAAGAGGTCCGAGCGTTCTACGAGCGGTTCGAGGAGTCCCAGCTCAAGATGATGCGCAACCGTGTTGCCGAAGTCTGCCGCCGCGCCCTCGATGCGGAGCCGGCGGTCTCAGTGGTGGACGACGTGATGTTCGAGATGGGGCGCCGCCAACTGGAGAATGCCGCCGCCCGACTCTCCGAGATAACCGAAGAGGAGTGGCACCGGATGATCTCCGAAGAGCACGACCGGCTGAGCGTGGGCTACGGCGTGGAAGAGGAGCCCCTGGTGGACGCCGTGGCCGTCCGGGCGCGGGGAGAGTACGGCTACCTCTTCGGGCGGCGGCGAGCCTAGCGCCAGAACCTCCGCCACGGGCCGGGGTCCTTCGGGGCTCCGGCCCTTTTCGCGCGCTCATCCGGTCCGATCAGGCCCTCATCAGCACGCCCAGCCGCGGCGGAACATAATACCCCGCGGTATGATCATGACTACTTCGGGCGTGCCTGGCCCGTCTGGGCCGGACCGATGCGGGTATTCACCGCACGGCGAGATTATGCGTAATGTCATCGTTAACATCTCGCATAATCGTCCGGTAATCCTTCGAGGGCGTCCTGGAGAAGGTCTTCCGACAAATTATCAGAAATGTTAAAGTTAACATCGCTGATAATTGTTGGTTGACTTACGTCCAGAAAATCCGCAATCTCCTGTTGCGTCCACCCCACCCGTGAGAGCAGTAGGGCTTTGATCCTACGCACGTCACGACGGCGCTCGGCAATATCCCCTACCCACTTCGAGACCGGGCCCGGAGCGGCATTCATACGCTTTGGCCGAACTTCGCAATCGGCCCTATGTTCTCGGAAGTTCGGATACAGGATCCCGCATAGCTTCGCTTCGCCCCGGTCCTATAGGGCCAGAAACGCCCCCGACGGGACCCCCTCCATTGGACCGGCCGCGACAGGAATTTGCGCGGTGCGTGGATATGCAGGTTTTCGGTTTCAGGAAGAGTTCCTAGTTGCCGAAGATGCGCCGCCACCAGCTCCGCCGCTCCGCCCCCTGTGCGGCCGTCTGAGCCCCCGGTGTGGCGGGGCGGGGCTCCGCACCTTCCGGCGCCTCCTCGACCGTCTCCGCGTCTTGTGTGGGCTCGTCGGATGCTGGGGCCTCGATAGCCCGGATGGTGCGGGCCTGCTCCGCGTTCGCCTGCGCGAGCCCGGCGATAATCTGGTGCAACCGCTCGGTCTCGTCCCCGCGGCGCTCTAGTTGCCGCTCCAGGGACGCCACTCGGTCGCGCAGCTCCTCGACGAGCCCGGGTTGGGCGGTTGGTTCGCCGTCACTGGGCGGTTGGTTCGCCTCCGACGTACCACCGCCCCACAGGACGAACACGGCCGCGCCCTCTTTCGCGATCGTCAGCGTGCCGCGCTTTATGCGGCTGCGGACCGCGCCCTCGGTTATGCCGAGCACGCTAGCGGCTTGGGCAACGGTTAGGCGTTGGTTCGCCTGTGGTTCGTCTGTGCGCCCCTCTCCCACGCTGGCACCCTACACCCTGGGGGACCGCTGCGCAGGCCGTTAGACGGCAACCTCGCCGCTCTCAGGGTTCGCTGAGGTCCTCGGCCGCTTCTGTCCCGATTGTGCTAAACGCGGACTGGTTCCAGGCAGGGTCCGGCGACGCGGCGGCGGCCAGCGCGAGTGGGTGCAGCGGGACGTCGCGGCCGCGTAGGCGTTCGAGGTTGATCAGGAAGGCGGTTTCCAGCTCGCCTGCGGGGAACCTCGCCACCGTCCCGTCCGGCTGCGGGATTTTCACCGTCCCGCCGCCGACGCGCTTTTGCAGTCTCCTGAGCTGGTCCCTAAGCGCCATAGCCTCTCCCGTCCTGCCGCCCCAGGAGGGTTTCCAAATCCTCCATCCGGGCGACTAACTCTTCCTGTTCTTTTGCCGCCAGCCCGTCCCTAACGCACGCACGAGCGCCGTTGAGCAATTGGCCCGCGACGGCCGCATCGGCACGCTCAATCTTGCCCGACAAGACCGCATAGGCCAGAGACTCAAAGCGCTCTTTCAGGCGGGCCAGCTCTGTCGTGGGCCGCCCACGGCCGCCGCGCTTGCCGCCCTTCGAACCGTACCGCCGGCGTTGGTCGGTACGGTCGGGGTGGTGAGCGTGGCACCATGGGGACCCCCCGATAGGTATCCCCTTGCAGGTCGTGCCGGCCTGGGTTATTCCCGAGCATTTGGCCATCAGGTATCCCCCCTCCCCCCTTCGAGCCCGAGACACACACGCTTGTGCCGGCTTAGGGCGGCCCGGCTCACGTCGTACAGACGCGCCACGTAACGCGGGCTGTGGCCCACTGTGAGCCCCGCGTCAATAGGACCACGCTCCCTATTGGCGCACACCGGGCACCTCTTACGCCGCATCGTGGGCGACATGACATCAGCCCTCAAGGCGAGCCCGTTGGATACGCTCGCTGTTCGCGATCCTGTTCGCCGTCTCCTGCGCCTCGCGCGTCGGCCGGAGCCTGCTCATCTGCGGCAGCGGGATGCTCGTCTGGGCACGGTCGACGCGGTCGGCGCGCGTCTCGGCGTCCGGGATGCTGACGAGCTCCTTGTAGGCTTCGAGCCTTTTCGGCAACCATGCGAGCGCACCCATGGCGATGTCGGGCCGCTGGCGTGCGTGGGCTTCGGCCGCGACGGCTTTGGCGAGCGTCGTGTTCTTGGTATCCGCCGCACGTCCCGCCATGAGCTGCAGACGGGGATCTGTGGCGTCCAGGGCGGCGAGCTGGGCGGTGTTCGCATCCTCTCTCACCACGGTGCCGTCGAAGCCGTTGACCGTCGCGGCGGAAAACAGGTCGTCTTTGAGATCCGCTACGCGCTCGTCCAAGGCCTCGGCACGCCACGTTTCCAACTCGTGCAAGTACACGCTTGCCCGCTGCTGGCCTTCTATGCCCTTGCCGGCGCGCTCATCGTCGGTCAGGGCCAGGTCGCGCTGGACCTGGTCGTAGTGGCCCTGGAGCAAGGTGTCGTTCTCGCCAAACTTCTCGTTGAATGTCTGGTCTATCTGTTCCGTGTTCATGCGCTATTCCTTTCGTCGGTTGTTTGCAGCCTGTCGGCCTCCGCCTCGTGGCGGGCTATCAGGGGCTCGAATGCAGCCCTCAGACGGGCGGCCTGGCCCTTGTGGTAATCAAGCCACGCCGCCCTCATCTCGTCGCGTCTGCCCGCGTGGTGGGCACGCACAGAGGCTTTCCATAGCTCCTCTCTCTCGTCCGGATCCTCGCGCCTGTCCTCCGATGCCCGACGACTGATGAGCCGGTCCAACTCGGCGTCCACGGTGTCTGCTACGTCCACTACGCTCCCTTCACTAGCTTCGCTGTGGCCGGTGAGGCCGTAGGCAAACCGAGAATGTCCTCACGAACCTCGTACCCGCCCGTGCCGAGGTCCTCTACATCTCCCTCTAAGGCCTCCAGGGCCTCCCGTAGTCCGGTCCTGGCGAGCTGCGCAACCTCCCGCCGGCGTGCCTTCGTGCCCGGGTTCGGCCCCGACTTGCTGCGGTAGAGGGTCCTCACCTCCAGGCCGTCGGGCTTGAAGGTGAGGACGAGGCGCTGGAGGGTCACGCGGCCAGCCCCCGCTCTACGTCTAGCGGTTCCAGCGCCGCCTCGACCTCGTAGGGATCCGGCGGGCCGCCTTCGTCGGGCACGTAGCAGAGGATCCACAGGAGCCCGGCGACCTGCTCCGGGGAGAGCCGCGCCGCCCGCGGGTGCTGGCCGAAGAGCTCCCGGACGGCGGGGAGAAGGCTCATAAGCACACCTCGCACTCGCAGCCGGGCGGGTGGTCCTTCGCCAGCACCTCTATCCGGGCCGAGTGCTCGGAGAAGCCCTTTTGCACGAGGCCACGGATGCGGCGCTCCTGGTCTTCGGACGCCTCCTCTACTGAAGCTACTGAAGAACTGAAGCTGTTTTGTCCATTGTCTCGCGTAGACGTATTTTCGGAGCTGTTATAGGACTTTTCGGTGCCATGCTTCAGTTTTCCTGCAAAATCGGGGTTTTGTTTCTTCAGTAGTCTGAGGCCGTGCCACTCGTTTGACCCCCCGGGACCGCTCCGCCGGCCCTCGAAGCGTCCGCGTTGCTTCAGTAGCGCGTTAAACTTGCGGGCCTTTTCGGACTTCTCGCCGCCCTCCGCGCACCACTCCGCGTAGCGCTCGTACACTGTCTTGAAGGACGCCCTGTAGCCGTCCCCGGCCTCGCACTCGTCCGCGAGAAACGCGCCTATGACGTCCATCTCCGAGCGGTAGGCGCCTGTGGCCTTGCGGACCTCCTCCGGCGCCTGGAGGCCTTCGCGCTGCCACTCCAGACATCCCTCGACGGCCCAGCGCAGGATGCCGGGCAGCTCCGCCTCGAGCTTCTGCGGGAGCTTCTTGTCCTGCTCCGCCGGCGGGATGGTCTCGGTGAAGGGTATAAGCCGGATGCGCCTCCAGATGGCGTTGTCCGTCCCTCGGATCTCCGGCTTGTGGTTCGTACAGAGAAACGCGGTATGCGTGGGGTCGAACTCCCAGAAGTCCTGGCGCATCCTCCGGGCCCGGACCTTGTCCCCGCCGGTCAGGGACTTCACGAGCGCCTCCGCGAGCCTGCGACCGTCCTCGACCTCGATAGACGCGACGAGGCGCATACCGAAGAGGTCCGCCACCTCCGTGGGGTGCGAGCCCTTCTTGGCCACCAACAGGTCCGGGGCGGCCTGCATCCCGTAGTCCCCAACAGCCGAAAGCAGGGCGTTTAGGATCGTGCTCTTGCCGTTGGCCCCGGTCCCGTAGAGGACCGGCAGGACGTGCTCGGAGACGCTGCCGCTGATGGCGTAGCCGCATAGCTTCTTGAAGAACGCCCGGACCTCCGGGGCCGGCAGCACGCGCTCGAGGGTTCGCGCCCACGTCGGCGCTTCGGCGCCCGGGTCGTACTCGACCGGGGCGAGCTTGGTTATGAGGTCCTCGCGGCGGTGCTCGCGCAGATCCCCGGTTCGGAGGTCTATCGTGCCGTTCTTCGCGTTGAGGACCATGGGGTCCGCGTCGAGCTCGTCAGGCGCCACGGGTAGCTCCGACCTTGCCAGCTCGAGCATGGCCCTGATCTTGTCCGCGCTCTCCGAACGCGCGGCGTGCTTTGCGAGGGCCTTCCGGCGGTCCTCGTCCTCCGCCTCCGCGGCCTCCTGGTAGATGCCGCGCACGGCCTCTTTGGCGAGCCGGTGCGCACGGCCGGCTTCGTCGCTCTCCCACCTCGCCCCGGTCCAGACGAGCCAGGTTGACCACGGGTAGCAGTAGCGGCCGTCCGCGCCGTGGCGGGCGACGAACCGCTCCGAGTTGCCGAGGTCGGTGAGGTTGAAGCCCGCCGGCGGGTGTTGGCCACCGCGCCCGCCCACCGTCATGCGGCGGCGCCGGTTACGGCCGTTGCGCTCGAGCTCGTCCACGATCTCGTGGTAGCGGTCGTCGGCGTCGCGCCTGCCGGCGTACTTGCGCCACCCGAGAGCCTCGTCCCTCTCCGCGAGCGCCGCGACGATGGCCGGCCTGGCCGCGCCGGCGTCGTATAGCACGCGCCCGATCTTCACCAGGGACCCGGAGCGGTCTATTCCGCCCCCCTCTTTGGCCTTCGGGTCCTCCCCCCGAAACACCGCGCGCGCCGCTCCGTCGAGCTCGACAGGCGGCTCCTCGGCGGCCCCGTTGCTGCCGTTGCGGGCCGTCTCCGGGAGCTCCGGTATCGCCTGGTCTATGACTTCCGGGTCCCAGGCCCGGCCCACGCTACGCACCGACGCCCCCCGCCACCAGGGTAGGACGCTGCCGCTTGTAGTTGAGCGTCCCCGGCGCCCTCAGCACCGTGCCGAGCCCCCACTTCCCCTTGTCCCCGCCCATGCCGTAGCAGAGCCGCTTATTGAGCCGCGCCGCCTCTTCGGGGACCACGGGCCTGGTGAGGCGCCAGTAGTAGTGATGCCGCCCGGGCGAGGATTCGACCACGGCCGTGGGCTGCGGCCACATCTCCGGGACCGTAGCGCCGTCCCCGTCAACCCAGAGCGCCAGGACCTCCGCGGCGTTGTCCGCCTTGCGGCTGCCGGGCCTCCGGAAGAGGTGCACGCCAAAGTATGCATCGCGGCCGTCCCCGGACTCTTCGATCAGGTAGGCCGCAGCCTCGTCCCTCTTCGCCGGCCAGCGCCAGGACCGTTGCGTAGTGCCGTCTAGCTCGTTCGGCCGGGCGCCCTCGTTGGTGGACTGGCGGCCGGTGAAGGTGACGAGGTAGCCTTCGAGGCCCTCGAAGAGATGCGCCCAGAGTTCCGCGATGCGCCCTTGCTCGGCTTGGTTTATACTCACGTCAAGATCCTTTGGTTGGGGTCGTTGATTTGGCCGCTCCGTCGGGGGGCGGCCTCTCTCTTTGCCTTTCATCCGGCCTGCTCCTCTTCCCGCGGTTCTTCTGGCGGGGTGAGGGCATCGTTAAGCCGCGTTGCCACATGTTCTACGGGCGAGCGGACGCCCCGGCTGTCCAGCTCTACATTAATCACGCCGATGCGATAGTTGGCCATCGTGCGCAGATGCGCCGCTTTGTTGTCTTTGTCCCCGGCCAGATCCTCGCGGGTTGGGGCCTTGGTCAACTTCGCCAACTCGAGGGCCGTCTGCTCCAGCTCCTCCGTGGGCGTATCCTTGACGACCCGGCGGAAATCGTCGGGGTCAGCTATCGCGAGCGCCCGCTCCGCTGAGAGCGGGCTGGGCCCTTTTGGGAGAGGAGACTCCTCCACACGCGCCACGAGGTCTGAGATCCCGACCCCCAGCGCATCGGCTAACTTCATGGCCGTGGACGGCCATGCTTCCCGGCGGCCTGTCTCGTAGTTCGAGATTCCATCGCGCGAGACGTCTGCCTCTTCGGCCAGCTTGCTTTGACTCCAGCCGTGAAGCTCCCGAATTTCTCTCAGCCGAGCTAATTTCAAGCCTCCTCCTCCTGCGGTCTAGTTTCTACTAACCTCAGAAATTAATACTACAGGCTCTTGACACTGCGGTCAAGAGCCTGTATTTTGTAGTGAGTCGGTAGCAAATAGCCCCCGAGCCGATCAAGCAAAAACGGGAGCCTGGACCTCGAAGGGAGGCCACTGGAGTTAGCCACAGAGTAACACCGAGACTGAGTAAAACAGAGTGACGAAAGGAACAAAGAATGAGTTTCCGAATGGACGTGAAGATCGAGAAGACTTTGGAGGAGGGCGTTTACCCAGCCGTTCTCAATAAAGTCGAGCAGAAAGAGCAGACCGACCCACAATGTCCGCGACAAATGGCTGTCACAACGCTGTCGGGAAAATCTTCGCCGGGACTGGCCGCTAGATAGCCTCCGCGTAAGTAAACAGGACCTGCTGCAGCTCATCGGGACGCCGAGGCCGCCGCGGCGCGTACTCGTCCAGCTTGAGGACCTTCATCCAGCCCTCTTCGCCGAGGGCTTCGCCGAGATCGAAGAGCCTGAGTTGGGGCACGATGATGGAGCTCTCGAAGAGGGTATGGCTCTTCACTCCCCGCAGCCGGCCGACGGAGCCCGCACCAACCGCGGGGGCGCACTCGACCTCGTAGCGGGAGAGAGCCTCGCCGCCGTACTCGACGGTCAGGCTGTCCTCCTGAACCCAAACGGCGACCTCCCTCCTGGCGAGTCCTTCCTCGGCGTAGAGCCTGAAACGCTGGAGGGTGAGATAGCCGAGGTCGTCGAGGGTGCGCGTGTGGCGGGCCGAGAAGAACGCCCGCGCGAGGTCCTCTTCGCGGTAGCGTGGCGTCTTGACCCAGGAGAGCACTTCTGAGGGCGAACGTCTGCCTTCCTTGCGATGCCGGTGGGCGTGGTGCTCCTGGACGTTGTAGTCGTTTATCCACCGATCGTGCTCCCCGAGTAGCTCGGCCCAGTCCTCTGCCCTGGCGAAGTAGTGGTCGGCCATCCTTCTCTGGACGCCCCAGGCGGTCTCTATGTAGCTCTGCCAGGGTTGGCCCTTCTCGATCTCCACCTTGCGGATGCCAAGTGCCCGGTAGATGGCCCGCGCCCGGTTGGCGAGGAAGATCGAGCCGGAGTCGGTGACGAACGCCTCGGGCGGGCCGTAATGCTGCACCGCCTGGTAGAGGACGGCGAGGAAGGCGTTAAGATCCTGCCTGCGGGTCACCGAGCTGGCGAGAACAGCCCGGCTGTAGTTCTCTATGATCGTGATGGCGTAGACCATGCCCTCGGCGAGCAAGCGTTCGTCCAGCATGTCCAGGTGGCGCACGTCGGCGGTCCAGAACTCGTGGTGGCGGTTGGAGGCGAAGGGCATCTCCTTCTTGGCTCCACCGCCGCTGTTCGGCTTCTCGTAGCCGTAGATCTCGCGGATCTGGGCCAGGATCCGACCGCAGGTGGTACGGCTCAAGTTAAAGCCCTTCTGCTTGAGGGCGGCATGTACCCGAAAGGCACCGATCTGCGGGTTCCGGGCCAGCTTTCTGACCTCCTCGATCGCAGCGAGGTCCACCTTCCTTACCCCGGCGGGCCGTCCGTGGGGCCTGTCTGCCAGACCTGCGGTGCCTTCCACCTTGAACCGTTCCAGGGTACGGTAGACGGTCGTGCGGTGTACGCCGAGATACCCTGCAATGGCCTTCCCGCTCCAGCCGTCCACGCGCAGCTCCACGATCGCCGCTCGGCGCTCGGCGGAGTCCTCCATCTCGTAGTACAGAGGATAGTTCCTCTCCAGTTTCAGGGGCCTGGCTTCCTCCTCGAGTACCCGCTCTACGGAGCGGACATCTGGCTTTCGGCCGAAGCAGGCGCGGACCACGTTGGCTATCTCGTTAAGGTTGAAGGGCGGGTACTCGGCCTTGAGGTCCACGATGAGCCGTCGGATGCTGGGCGGGAGTCTCCGCCTTCGGGCTCTCTCCGTGGCGAAGAGGCCCTCCATGCCCTCCGCTTCGAAGCGCTCTATGCGGCGCTGGAGGGTGCGCTCGGAGACGCCGGTCTCCTGTGCGCGTTCGGGAACGGAACTGCCGAAGAGCACGGGCTGGCGTATGCGCTCGTACTCGACCTGCTCGGGCCACCAGCACAGCGGCAGTAACTCTTGCCAATCTTCGGTGGGCTCGACCCGCGGACGCCTTCTGACCATGCGCTTCCCCCTCTACCCTGGGCGACGCAGGTCATCCTCCCGCTCTACCGGGGTTCCCCAACGCATCCTCCCCTGAGCGAGCGCCGCGATGTTTTCCCTGAGATTCAGAAGAATGCCACGGACGCGCTTTTGCCGCCATTCCTATGACAGCCATGAGTTGCAGACATTATGGGTCGGTCTGGAAAGAGACGGTCCACGGCGAAAGCCTTATGTGGACGTTCATCGTCCCGGCCGAAGACGGCGCCGAAGTCGTCGGCTTCTCTAGCATGAGCCCTTCGACCAAAGCCAAAGCCTACACCTGGGCGGCTGCGATCATGGGTGAGATTGACCCGAAGACCGGTTGGGGACCGGAGGACGTAGAGGATATGCCTTGTCGCATCGTCCTGGGCATCGTCGAGGATTCCAACGGCGCCGAGAAGAACAAGGTCGAGAAAGTCCTCAAGACTTCGTCTACGGCGACCAAGAAGACCATAGACGAGGAGGAGAAGGCTCGTAAGCGCAACTTCCAGGACATAATCCGCCAGCGTGAAGAGAATCGCCCCGGCTACGTCGCGGGCGAGAACGAACCGCTCCCGGAAGAAAACTAAGTAGCAGATTCGAGCCGGGCGAGTGCTCTAACACTCCCCGGCTCACGGCCACAGGAGGTACATCCCGTGACGAGCACAAGTCTAACCGAAGGTCGGCACCCCGGCACCCGCGAGGTTCGGGCGCTCCGCCTCTACCGCGAGCGAAGGCAGGATATCGTCGTGGTTGGCCGCGACACCTACGAGGTCCCCTCACAGGACGGTACGCGCGTCTACGATGTCGTCTACGGCGGCGAGGTCGAGACCTGCACCTGCCCCGACTTCGTCTATCGCAACGTCTCTTGTGTCCATCTTCTGGCCCTGGGCGCCTGCCGGGCGAAGAGGCGCGGCCAATCCCGCGTGCCCGATCACGAGCTAATCAGGCGGGACGCCCGCCAGCACCCGGAGCGGTCCTACCGCGAGCACGTCCAGGCGTCCAGGGACATCTGTGGCGAGACCTACGTCGAGGACCTGCGGCGCATCTCGCCGGCGGCTAACGCTGCCCTCTCCCGCGAACTCGAAGACGAAGAGCTCGGCCTCTAATGCCACCAATTGGCGACAACATCCGCGGTCCACCAGACGCCCGGAACTTTCACGGCGCCATGACACTTAGACCGGCAACCGTTGCCGGTCTAGAGCAGAGGAGAGAAGCATGACCGAACAGGAGCACGAGGCCAGGGTACAGGCGTGGCTGGATGAGGAGGGCGAGGAGCCGACGCCGTTCGGCGCGGCCGTGATGGACGTGACCGAGCGCCGCGGCATAGGGTCGCCGGAATGGTTGGACGAAAAGCTGCACCCGGACCACGGCGATGCGCTGCGCGACCACTGCGACGGCGTAGAGGGTGCCGACAGGCCTATGGACCTGCCGCTCGCCGTGGCCCACGCTATCGGGCTGGACCCGGACACCGCGACCGGAGAGGACCGCGCGGATCTCGATAGGATGGCTAGGGCCTGGACCTTCGGGGATCGCCTCTAGCGCAAGTACCTACAGGACCGGGGTATCCTTCGGGAGCCCCGGCCCGCTTACTTTGGAGGTAGAGAGCATGGAAGAAAGAACGGTCCCGGCCTACGTCCCGCGGTGGACGGACGCAGATATGATGGAGCCCTACGACGGCTCCAGGCGCGCGCAGGTGTGGGCCGCCCTGCTGGACTACAGGGAGGAGACCATAGCGGAGTCGGCGGCCCACGTCCTCGCGGCCGGGCCCGACAGGCAGACGGATCTTACCGGCGTCGTCTCGATGCTGTGGGGACTCGACGACGAGGAGGCCGCGGAGATCCTGGACCGGCGTAGCGCCGAAATCGCGGAGCGTGCCGCGGAGCTGGCGGACTAGCGCCCGGCCCCCCACCACGGCCCGGGGTCCTTCGGGGCTCCGGCCTCTGTCGTTCTCCCCCGGTCCGATTGCCCTGGCCGCCCTCAAGCGCCCTCCCCCGCACCGGCACATAATACCCGGCGGCGGAGGAGATCTCCTCCTCTCCCCCGGTCCCATCGGACCGGCCCGGAGCGGCATTCATACGCTTTGGCCGAACTTCGCAATCGGCGCTATGTTCTCGGAAGTTCGGATGCAGGATCCCGCATACACCCGGTCCTATAGGCTTAGAAACGCCCCCGACGGGACCCCCTCCATTGGACCGGCCGCGACAGGAATTTGCGCGATGGATGGATATGCGCGTTCGTGGTTTCAGGAAGAGTTCCTGGTTGTACGGGCTGAATGAGAGGTGCCTGATCATGCACCGCCTCCACATCCGTTACGGGGGGATAAGCGTCCTGATCAGGACGCTTATCCATCTCGTCTACAACACGCGCAGCTAGCATGTAGTGCGCTGCCGTGCTCCGTCCGTACATAAGGCTTCGAGGATTTCGCCGTCGGGGGTGGTGAGGGAGATCATGACGATGTCGTCATGATCTGGGGGGTGAGGGAGACGGTCGTCGCGCGACGATCGTCTGTGTGGTGAGGGAGACGACGGTCGCGCGACCGTCCTCTCGGGGGCGACCCTCATCTGACACAGAGGGTCGCGACGCCGCGACCTTCGTTAGTTTTAGCCTCGGGGCGGTCCTTGCGGAGCTTGCGTAGGGCGTAGGTATTGGCGTTGCCTTGAGCCGATTTCTCTACGGGATCATTCATTATATTATTATGTTTGATCGCCTCTGATCTTCGGTCTCCGCCCCGCCCTCCCACAGTCGCCCGGTCCAGGGTATCGAGGGCGGTCTTGTCGTCCCGGCACAGGTGCTCTAGTAAGAGTTGAGGGTATTGCCTGGGCAAACCCTTGAAGTTGGGATTGAAGGTGGAAAGCGAACGCCACGTTGTACAGGCGGCTCATCCTCCTATCAGCCTACGCCACCAGCTACGCCGTGCGTCCTGTGTGGCCGCCTGCGGGCCGGCCCCGGCGTTGGTAGGGGTGCGGGTAGGCTCGGGCCTCTCGGAGGATCCTCGCGGCGCTCTGATGGCCTCCAACTCCCGGCGGAGATTGTCG
>MWVY01000081.1_pt1 | contig 22249 bp, 18 predicted proteins | sample 1047251 | NCBI WGS metagenome assembly MWVY01 (sample SAMN06349983, study PRJNA376086) | soil metagenome | isolation source: MS7-5 sample Antarctic (ecotone) soil | place: Antarctica | collected 2015-01-13
CTATTTTTTTGTGTGCTTACCAACTTACAGGTATCTGCTCAAAAACCTGCTTATCATTTTACATCTTATTCTTCTAAAGATGGTTTGGCGTCATCCGAAATTTTAGCTCTTCATCTGGATAAAAAGAAGTTTTTATGGATAGGACACACAGCAGGCATTAGCAAATTTGATGGCTACCAGTTTACAAATTTTTTATTTGCACGTGATAAAAAAATTGGAAGAGTGTATGATTTTGCTGAAGATGAGGATAGCACATTCTGGATTGCCTCATCTAAAGGACTTTTCATTTATAACAACGATATACCGGAAGCCATAAACTTTAAAGAAGGTGAATTAACAATATATAGCTTATTGTTTGATGATGCACATGGTTTGTGGTTAGGCACCAGCAAAGGCCCGGTTTACTTCAACAAGCAATTACTTAATAGCATTAAAAAACAAAAACAAATTGCAGTCAATCATTATTTCATAAAACAATGGTTTAATATAAATGATGATCATCGTGTAAAGGAAATAGGAATTGGTAAACATGGAGAATTATACTTTGGTAGTTTTTCCTCTGTGTATAAATTCCACAATAATACATTACAACAAATATGGAAATCTATAGATAGAAATGATTTATTAAACAGGATTGCACCAATGCCTTGGGGTGAAGTCTTTATTTGTTCTAATTCCGGTGGTCTTATTTACCAGAAAGATGGATTATGGAAAGAATTTCCTACCGACCCTTTTAATGGAACCGATTTCCGAAAACAAAATACCGGATGGTATTATTACAATACACATTCTATTTATAAAATTGATCCGGAACATCAAAAGGCTTTATTGATTCTGAATATACCATACGAACACCAGGAATGGGGAACTACGTTTTTAGAAGATGGAATAGGAAATTTTTGGATAGCCACACATGAAGGCTTACTATACGCTAAACCAAAAATAATTAATGCTCATGTGCAGGAGAATTTAGAAGGTTTTGAAGAATTGTATAGTATTTACCAGTTAAAGGATGGAACAATGCTTTTAGGCGGAAACCGAGGCCGCCTATTTAAGAAGAATGGTGGCCGTTTTGATATTGTTTATAACAGGGAAAACCGGCTTTTTAGAAATGCAGAAGTAAAATGCATTTATGAAGATGAAAACGGTGATATATGGTTTGGAAGCGGTTACCAGGGTCTTGCACGTAAAACAAAAAAAGACATACAATTATATAACACCACCGGCGGTTATGGAGATAAAACTTTTCTAAGTTTTTATAAATGTAAAAATGGCGACTTGTGGGCCACAGGAGATAACAGAGCATTAAAGATTATTTATAAAGAAAAAGATTCCGTTGAGTTTAAGCATTATGTGTATCAGCGTAAAGAAACAGAAAACCCAACAATCCGTACAGCTATTGAAAGCCCTTCAGGTAAAATGTATTTTGGAAGTGGATGGGGTCTTGCTTTACTGAATGGCAACAGTTTGCAGGAATATCAGTTACAAAAAGGCAAACATTTTTCTATCACAGACATGAAGGCAGATGCATATGGGTATATATGGGTGGCTACTCAGGGAAATGGAATTTTAAGATGCTTTTTTAGAAACGATAGCTTAATAATTGATCAGGAACTAAAAGCTGCCGATGGCCTGTCCTCTGATATTTTTCTAAACCTCTTAATAGATAAGGAAAATGTTGTTTGGGCAGTTGCATATAACGGTATTAACCGGCTGGAGACATCAAATAAAAAAACTTTCATTTCTTTTTTGACAATTGATGAAGAAGATCTCAAAACAGGGTATCAGCATGGAGACCTTATTCAGGATAAAGATGGGGTAATTTGGTTAGCTACATCTTCAGGTCTCTTTTCATTTGATCCAAGATTATTTGCTGCTTCCTTTGCAACGCCGTCTATTGCATTGGAAAAAGTGCAACTTGTAGGAAAACCTTCATCTTCTTCAACTGATATAAATTACTTGTTTAATCGCAGCACATTTTCTTATAAAGAAAATTCCATTGAATTTTATTTTACCGGAATTCATTATGCAAATCCATCAGCCGTTCAGTATCAATATCGGGTAAGTGAATCAGATAGCACCTGGATTGATGCAGGAACTAATCGGCGTATCATTCTTCACGACCTAGCTCCCGGTAGATATACCTTTCAAGTACGTGCTGCTGCCGGTTCCAACCAATGGAGCCGTATTGCTAAGTATTCCTTTATAATTGAACGTCCATTTTGGCAAGCCTGGTGGTTTGTTCTGTTGCTGGCATTAACTATAAGTGCTATTATATTCTTAGCTGTACGTAGCAGAATAGCTGGTATCAGGAAGAAGTCAGAGGTAAAAAATAACTTTGAGAAACAAATTGCTCAGGTAAAAATGAATTTGCTTCGGGCACAAATGAACCCGCATTTTATTTTCAATAGCCTCAACTCCATCAACAACTTTATTTTAAAAAATGATCCAAAAAATGCTTCTGGATATCTAACTAAATTTTCACGTTTAATGCGCATGATTCTGGATAACTCCAGAAGCGAATGGGTAACACTGGAAAGTGAAATAATCGCTTTAGATCTTTACATACGTTTGGAAATGCTTCGCTTTGATCATGCATTTGAATTTCATTTAAAAATTTCACCGGAAATAATTACCGAACAAGTAGTTATTCCGCCATTAATTATACAACCTTATGTAGAAAATGCAATCTGGCACGGCTTGTTGTACAGGGATAAACCAGGTGGTTTATTGCAATTGAATATTTTTAAAGAGCAAAATAAACTTTGTATAGAGGTTACCGATAACGGTGTAGGCAGAAAAGTTTCAGAAGAATTACATAGCAGATCGGCATTAAAGAAAAAAAGTCATGGTATGAAGATAACAGGTGAGCGGTTGGATATTGTCAATACGAATTATGATGTAAATGCAGAAGTGCACATAATAGACTTACTGAACGGACATGAACCGGGCGGAACAAAAGTGTTGATCAAGCTAAACTACATTGAAACCAGACAAGATGAAAGCAATTATAGTTGATGATGAAAAACATTGTCGCGAATCTTTATCTGCTATGCTGAAAATGTATTGCCCGGAAGTGACAATTTCTGCTGTTTGCGCAGACGGGGTTTCTGCTATTGAAGCTGTTGCTGTTCACAAACCAAACGTAATGTTTTTAGATGTGGAGATGCCACGTATGAATGCGTTTGATTTATTGCAAAGTTTTTCCTCTATTGACTTTGAAGTCATTTTTACTACTGCTTATGATAAATATGCACTGAAAGCTATAAAATTTAGCGCGGTCGATTATTTGCTGAAACCAATTGATGGTGAAGAACTGGTGCAGGCAGTAGAAAAAATAAAAGAAAGAAATAGGCCTTTTTTTAATAAGGAGCAATTACAATACCTGGTGCATAATACCAATGCAAATAATTCCATAGATTTTAAATTGATTATTTCCACGAGTGACAATAATTATTTTTTGCAACCAGAAGAAATCCTTTACTGTGAAGGCATTAATAACTATACTCATTTTCATCTAACAAAGAAAAGAAGGTTGGTTAGCGCAAAAACATTAAAAGATTATGAAGAATTATTGACGGAGCATGGGTTTTTACGGATACATAAGTCTTACCTTGTTAACATCAGGTATGCTGAAAAGTTTGTGAAAAATGAGTCTATTTTAATTCTAAACGATTTTACAGCTCTGGAGGTTTCAAGAAGAAAAAAGGAAGCTGTAGTTAATGCTTTATTCCAACGCTGATTGTAATCATCTCTGACCACTTACTCAATAGCTTTCCATTTACTCGTTGCTACTTTTTATTGGCTGATTCCGGTTTTACCTTGGCAGCAATATCGTTCTAACGTAAGTTTTTAAAACGATGTGGTCGCAATCAAAACTCAACATACTTAGCTCCAGCCCGGCACTTTATAAAACATGATAGCGGCTGGAGTTAAGTATGTTGAAGTGCTGTTAATGTTTACATGCCTGCATTATAATACTACATCAATAATATAAATATAATCTTCAACTTAAAAAACAAATCACATGAGAGTAATCATCCTAACTGCACTTGTTTTAATGATGAGTACAGTACTTCTGTTTGCGCAAAACACCAAAGCTGAACAAGAGGTGCTGAAAGTAAATTCAGACTACGACAAGGCTATTTTGAAAGGAGATATTTCTTTTCATGAGCGGCTCCTCGCCCCGGAATATGTGTCCTATAATCCTGATGCGTCTGCAAGAACCCGGTCTGAAGTATTAGAAAGGATGAAAAAAGAAAAGGCAACTCCAACATTTAAGCTCACAGCATTAGCAAGCGATGATGTAAAAGTGAAGGTCGCCGGGAATTTAGCTGTTGTTACAGCCCGATGGAATTCAACAGGCACAGCAATGGAAACAGATGCTGAACCGCACACTGATCAGGGTTACTATACAGCAGTTTATGAAAAGCGGAATGGGCGCTGGATGCTTCTTTCTGACCATGCAACTGAAAAACCACACACCACGGCAGAGTTAGAACCAAGCTTACGAAAAGCAAGCGAATCTTTTGATAAAGCGCTGGAAACAAAGAATGCTGCCTTGTTTGAAAAGCTGCTGGCTGAAGATTATACTTCTACAAATGAAGCCGGAAGAATAAGTAACAAAAAAGATGAGATTGCGCAGATGACATCACCAGACTTTGTCTTGACCTCCGCCAAAGCAGATGATAAAAATTTTCGAATTTATCGTAATTCAGCTGTTGAGACTGGGCGATATTCAGTAACCGGAACATACAAAGGAAAAAACTTTTCAGAGACTGGCCGCTACACTTCTTCATGGATTTATAAAGATGGAAAGTGGCAGATTGCAGCAGATCACACATCTGTGATTACAGACAAGAGCACAGCAGCAAATTCAGGTCAATAACATTATGAATTAATACAGCAGTGGACTAAATTTAATTTATGGAAATAACTGCTAAGCAACCACAAGTAACTGTTTCCGCTGCACCAACTGCACAAAAAGAACGCATAACAATTCTCGACAGCCTGCGGGGCATTGCTATCCTTGGCATACTGCTTATGAATGTTGCAGGAATGGGACTGCCTTTCTATAACGACCCTACTCCTCTTAATGAAAAAGGCATCAACTATATTTCCTGGTATTCAATGATGTGGTTTGCAGACGGCACTCAACGGGCACTATTCTCAATGCTCTTTGGTGCAGGAATTATTTTGTTTGTATCCAATCAGGAAAAAAAGCTCCCCGGAGTAGCTCCTGCAGATATCTTCTTTCGGCGACAATTATGGCTGCTGGTTTTTGGATTGATAAACGTCTACATCTTATTATGGTCTGGCGATATACTATTTGATTATGCATGCTATGGCCTGCTGATGTTTGTTTTTCGCACCTGGTCACCAAAAGCTCTATTCATCGGTGCAGTTGTTTGCATGCTATTGATGGTAGCAAGGGAAAACAGAGATCTGTACCAGGATAAAAAACTAATACAAACTGGGGAAGCTCTTGCAGCAAAGGATACTTCTGTTGCGAAGCTATCTCTACTGCAAAAAGAACAGCTTGGTGCCATGATGGATTTCAAAGAAAGAACCTCACTGGAAAAGAAGAAAGAGCGGGCACAAAAAGCCATAATGAAGATGACCAATGATTATGGTTGGGTGTATGAATATCGCACCAGCAGATACATGAACAATATTGTCAATTACATGTACTTTGGTTTATGGGATGTGCTGCAGTTCATGTTTCTCGGGATGGCATTTTATAAAACGGGAGTACTGCTTGGCAGAGGGAGTACAAAGCTTTACCTGTTGATGTGCATCATTGGGCTTGGAGTAGGGTTGCCGTTAGGTTATGTACGGGTCGAGAGTTTTATTGCAAATAATTTTAATTTCTTTGATTATGCAAAAAATGCAAGTTTTGAATTGTACAATCTTGATCGCACCTTCCGCACACTCGGGATTTTTGGTGGTATCATGCTGCTGTATAAGTCGGGAGTGTTCAGTTGGTTGTTTGCACTGATGAGAGCTCCCGGGCAAATGGCATTCACCAATTATCTCATGCAATCGCTCATTGCACTTTTTCTCTTTTCCGGGATTGGTTTCGCTTTGTATGGACAGTTGCAACGATATCAGCTATACTTGATTGTACTAGCTGTTTGGCTATTCCAGATCATCTTTAGTCATATCTGTTTGCGCTATTTCCGTTTCGGTCCCTTTGAATGGGCATGGCGGAGTTTGACTTATTGGAAGATGCAGCCGATGAAGAAATCTATAAAAGAACAACAAGCTGCTCAAGCGATATCAATGTAAATGCAAACACTCACAACACCTGTTCAGCAACAAGAAAGAGCACAAATATTAGATGTGCTGCGGGGTCTTGCTTTATTTGGAATCTTGTTAAACAACATTTATGGCTTTTCTGGTTTTGGTAACCTGCCGGATGAAGCGAGAAAAAACTTCGCAACATTCCAGGTAGATGAATTCCTCAATTTTTTCCAGGTGATGCTTGTAGAAGGGAAATTTTACTCTCTCTTCTCATTGTTATTTGGCATTGGCTTCTCAATTATCCTGATCAGAAACGAACAGAAAGGCATCAATCCATTCAAAATATTTTACCGTCGCTTAACAGTGTTGCTGTTGATCGGTGCTGCACACATTTATTTTTTGTGGGAAGGTGATATACTTCTTCTGTATGCACTGATCGGATTTATTTTGCCACTTTTCAGGAACTGTTCGAACAGAGTATTGCTGACATGGGCTGCTGTATTCATTCTGTCTCCGATCGTTATTGATGCAATCAAGCTATGGGTGCAATGGGGACCTGGAGATTTTATTATCCCCATTGCTGAACAAATAGATGCGAAGAATGGAATCAAAGGTGAAGAATGGCGAACGTATTTTTTCCGGGATGGAAGTGGATGGCAGGAATGGAGAAACTATCAACAAACGGGTTTTTTATATCGCTTTTCAAGTTTGCTTAATAATAACAGGATACCAAAAGTGCTGGGAATGTTCCTGATTGGATTTTACGTTGGAAGAAAAATGATTTATGCCAATCTTGAGCAGTATAAGCCATTATTAAAGAAGGTAATGTTCTGGGGTTTTCTCATTGGTCTGCCATTCAGTTTTGCAATGGCAATATTTGAAGGTGATGATAAGAACATCTATACCAGCCGGATGGGTATACTGGATACTGTAACTTATGCATTTGGAGTTGCACCTTTATCTCTCGCTTACACTGCTTCTATTTCATTACTCTGGTTAAAGAGGATGTCTTCTTCACTGGCTGTGTTTGCACCGGTCGGTAGAATGGCTTTGACCAACTACCTGGCACAAACGGTGTTTGGAGGTTCGCTGTTTTATGGTGTTGGTTTCGGATTGGGGCAGGAGTTTGGAATTTCTTTCATACTCTTGATTGCTATTGCTATCTATTGTTTTCAGGTGGTGTACAGCAATATGTGGTTCCGGTATTTTCAGTATGGTCCACTGGAATGGGTGTGGCGGCAATTGACTTATGGTAAGAAGTTGCCTTTAAGAAAACAACAGGTACAATTAAAAGAAGCAATATGATCGCTACCACTCCAAATCTTACATCTAAAGATTATGCATCTATTCCAGCACATAAAACAACTCGCATCACATCTATAGATCTGTTGCGTGGCATTGTTATGATCATTATGGCTTTAGACCATACAAGAGATTATTTTCATGCTGATGCTTTTTTGTTTGATCCCACCGATCTTTCTAAAACCAATGAATTGCTTTTTCTTACCCGCTGGATCACCCATTTTTGTGCTCCTGTATTTATGTTTCTTTCCGGAACATCAGCTTTTCTTGTAGGCATCAGAAAAGGAAAAAAAGCACTTAGTCAATTTCTGCTCACCCGTGGCTTATGGCTCATTTTTCTGGAACTGACTGTCGTAACATTTGCATGGTATTTTGATCCGGCGTTTACCAATATTGGCATGTTTGTTATTTGGGCGTTGGGTGTGAGCATGATTGCGCTGGCAGCCTTTATTTGGCTACCGCTTCCTGCTATTTTAGCAATCAGCATTGCAATGATTGCAGGACATAATCTGCTTGATAATATAAAAATTTCAGAAGGCTTCAGCTCTGTAGTATGGTCCGCTCTGCATCAAACAAATACATTTAACTGGAATGGCAGAAACATTGATCTGTATTATCCTGTAATTCCATGGATAGGTGTGATGTCTTTGGGTTACTGCCTTGGAACAATCTACAATAAGAAAAGCGCTGCGATAAGACAACGCTTTTTATTTTGGAGCGGGGCAATTGCAGTTTTTTTGTTTATTGTTTTAAGATATTCAAATGTTTACGGTGATCCTTCTCCCTGGACTCAACAAAAAAGTACCACTTTCACATTTCTCTCATTTCTAAACACCACAAAATATCCTCCATCACTACTCTTCCTGTTAATGACTCTGGGTCCGGCGCTGATCTTTTTATCTTTTTCGGAGAAGTTGAATGGTTGGTTATCACAACGTATACAGGTAATTGGCAGAGTGCCTATGTTCTATTATTTAGTACATCTGTATGCAATTCATCTTTTGGCCATGTTTGCAGCACACTTTATGGGTTATGGCTGGCAAAGCATGGTTGTTAAAACATGGGTGACTGAAGACCCCGGGTTGAAAGGTTATGGGTTTTCTTTATTGGCTACTTACATAATTTGGTTAGCTCTTGTAATCGGACTTTATTTCTTATGCAAATGGTATGATAAGTTCAAAACAGCACACAAAGAAAAATGGTGGTTGAGTTATTTATAAATAGTAAATCCGGTTGAATAGGCATGGCGGAGCCTGACGTATTGGAAGAAACAGCCCATGAAAAAAACAATTGTGGGAAAGATCATTCCATAAATAATTATTCTGCTTAATTTATTTGTTATCATGATTGCAAGCACACAAAACTTAAAAAGGGAGAAAAATAAATTCTTTCAGCCATTAGCTGTTACCCACCGCATCACCTCAATTGATCTTTTGCGGGGTATTGTAATGATCATTATGGCTTTAGACCATACTAGAGATTATTTTCATGCTGAGGCTTTTATGTTTGATCCCACCGATCTTTCTAAAACCAATGTATTGCTTTTTCTTACCCGCTGGATCACGCATTTTTGTGCACCGGTATTTATGTTTCTTTCAGGCACTTCTGCTTTTTTTGTAGGCCGAAGAAAAAGTAAAAATGAGTTAGCAAAAAGTTTACGCTATTAAAAAAAACGGCGACCGTATAAAAGAAATCAGTGTATCAAAAAATAACCCTAACGTGCCTATTGACTTTACCGATTGGAAACCTGCAGATATTCGAATTGGGACGGAAGACCAACTTGATAAGCTCCATGTGCCATCTGATGAAAAAATTGAATCCATAGTATTAAAACCAAAGAAATATAAAAATAATTATATAGGCTATAAAGTAAAAATACATGCTGATAAAACCCTTACAGATTGGGATGAAGAAGTAAATCCATCACCGCCTGCAACACGTGAAGAAAATACCTGGCCAAATTGATTTTTAATTTTTTTAATAAAAGAATCTATAAGAATATTGTTTTATGAACAATTTGCTTATAACCATTTGCAACTTTCGCTGAAATATAAAAATGTAACTTTATAAATGTTGGAAAATTTTTTACATACCGAAGAAAATAATAGTTTAGAAATATTCTGCTGTTACACTTCAAAATTTTTTTATCAATCAAAATAACAATTTATGCCTACTTATAATGTTGAAGGATGCACCATATTAGGAAATGAAATTCTTAAAGCATACCATTCTCCAAGCTTTGCAAGTATTTTTTTCAAGTTAGAAAGGGCTCCCACTTTACCGCATTCACTAAAAGTGAAGGCATTTGCTGCAAACAGTAGCAACGAACCTTTACCGAACGGTAACATTGAAATTTTCAATTACAATAAGAGAGATGTAAGACTAAATAACGAGTGGATTGAGCGCCCATTAAAAATTACAAAAATGATGCTTGACAATGTAACTCATGCTAATGCTAAAAAAATCAATTACATCAAACTCAGATCAAAAAAGTACCATCATCATGAACCAGGAAATACGGATCATGACAAAGATTTTATTGGTTATAAGGTAAAATTGGATTTTGAATGATAAATCTTAAATCAAAAACAAACTCATTATGTCTTTCAAAAAATTTTTAATAATTGGAACCGTAATCGCGTTGATAAATAAAATTTTATCAATATTTGAAGATAGAGAAGAGGATTTAAACCCTTCCCCTCCGGCTACTAATAATTGGGACTAATTGAATATTTAGTAAATCATTCCCAATAGATTGTTTAATAATTTATGCCTGTTTCCTGATTCGTTATATTATTTACTAAAAAACCATGATAAGTGATGTATTACAAGAAATACTTGACTGGTCAGAAGTTTGGGCTCCCCTGATAGGGCTAATTCTTTTGACGTTCAAAGGAAAGCAGCCCTTTTTTTTAAACCCAATTATTATTTACTTATGGTTTGCCCTAGTCATCGATTCGATCATTGATGCCGGGTGGAAATTTGAAGGGAGCGTACCGGGTTGGATGCATCCCAATAATTACTTATACAACATTCATTCTATCATTCGATTTATTTGTTTCAGTTCTTTTTTTATTATACTAAAACAACCTTTCCAAACAAAGATTAAAAAAATAATTCCCTTCTTGTCATTAATATTTTTAATCATCAACTTTAAATTTTTTGAAAACTTTTATGAGGCTGATACAATAAGCAGCCGTTTGTTTGCAGTAGAATCCGGGTTACTATTATTTTATTGCCTCCAGTATTATTTATTTAAATTGCGGGAAGACGATGTTGGAGAAATAAAAGACCCAGATTATTGGGTTGTGATGGGACTTAGTATTTATGTTGTATTTAATTTTTTTTATTTTTTGCTTTATACAACACTTCTCGAAAATGGTTATGTGAAATTTGTTACACAGATGTGGAACTTTCATAACATTTCCTTCATCATCTTATGTATCTTCATAGCTAAAGCTTTTTATGCTTCTCGCCATAAATGATATAAGCTTAATGTTTATTGGGCTTGCCGTTATGGTATTGCTTTTTTCCAGTTTCTTTCTAGCCTTACGAAATGTTAAGCACAAACAAAAAGCTTATAGCTTACTTCAAAAACAAAAAGAAGAAACTGAATTACAAAAACAAAAACTGCAGCAGGCCCTTGATGAATTGGAGGCTACACAAGCTCAATTAATTCAGCGTGAAAAAATGGCCTCCCTTGGAGAACTCACAGCAGGCATTGCTCACGAAATACAAAACCCTTTAAATTTTGTAAAAAACTTTTCCGAGGTAAGTACAGAGCTGGTTGATGAGTTGAATGAAGAAATTGCAGATGGAAATATAAAAGAGATAAGCACAATTGCCTCCTCTATCAAAGAAAACTTAAGGACAATAACCTATCATAGCAACAGGGCCGATTCTATCATCAAAGGAATGATGCTGCACTCCCGTACCAGTACAGGTGCAAAAGAACCAACTGACATTAATGCACTTGCCGATGAATATTTGCGGTTAAGCTACCACGGGTTGAGAGCAAAAGACAAATCTTTTAATGCTACTATGCACACCAGTTTTGATAACAATATCGGGCAGATAAAAATTATTTCCCAGGATATTGGAAGGGCGCTGCTAAACTTATTTAATAATGCATTTTATTCGGTTAACGAAAAGTTCAGGCAAGTAGGAAGTACCGCTTTGCCAAACAGCAAACCCTTTGAGCCCACTGTTTGGGTGAGTACCAAAAAAATTATTTCTTCCCCGGGAAATGGAATGGTAGAAATAAGTGTAAGAGATAATGGCAAGGGAATACCTCTTAAAATAAAGGAAAAAATACTTCAGCCTTTCTTTACTACTAAACCGGCCGGTCAGGGTACGGGCTTAGGATTATCATTAAGTTACGATATCATAAAGGCACACGGAGGTGAACTACAGGTGCAAACAAAGGAAGATGAGTTTGCAGAATTTAAAATTGTATTGCCCGTTAAAACATAAAACAAAGTGACCCGTTTTTAAATTCCTCTTCCAAGCACCTTCAACTTTATATCATAATTCAGACGATACATACCTTTTTAAAAAGCCTGTATAATCAGGAACATCTATCAGGTATTCATCATTCATTAAATAGGAGGTCAAAATAAAATCTGCCGTTGTACGGTTGCAGGCAATTAATATATTCCATGCAACGGCCACTCTCAGTAAGGCTTTTACATCACTGTCATGTGGTTGCGCTTCCATTGGATCCCAAAAGAAAACGAGAAGATCTAACTTTTCTTCGGCAATCATGGCACCAATTTGCTGATCACCACCAAGAGGCCCGCTCAAAAGTTTTTTTACAGGCCTGCCAAGACTTTCTTCCAGTAGCCTGCCGGTTGTACCTGTGGCTATAAGTTCATGTTTTGATAAAACCGCCTTATTATAAATTGCCCATTCAATTAAATCTTTCTTTTTATTATCGTGCGCAACCAGCGCTACCCGCTTGACAGAGTAAAACTTCCTGATATGGCTCATAAGAATATTTATAATTAATACAAAAAAATTCAAAAGATAACCCACCCGCCTATTTCTATAATGATTTAATAATATACATACAGTCCGAATATTAAAAACCTGTGATCAGATTGTTTAACGAAGGCTTTTGTAATCTTTGCATGAAATTCTTATTAAAAGGTTTCTTATATTGAATGCCTGAAAGAAATTGAAGTGCGCTAAGTATGACCAATGAAACAGAAGATATACAACGGCTTAAACCAAAGCCTGCTGAAGGGTTTATTGAAAAAAATACCAAGCCGGATAAAGCAAGCTCTATTACAGACTATTTGCAATTGTACGCTGCAGCCCAATGGTTACGATTCCCGAAAAAGATTGAATCAGAAAATTTTTACTCACCCGGGGCTTATGGTTGATCCTGCTGGAAATAACTATTGTAAATTTTGGGTGGTTTTTTGATTTGTCTTTTTCCAATATTGAATTTAATGTTATCTGGACTTTAGGCGCCAGCATGGTAGTGTTAGCTGGCTTGATTTACCTGCCTTTTATTGGCATTATCACTATAGGGGCAATATTAATAGGAGCACATAATTTATTGGATAGTGTGCAGGTTACAGGCAATACTGTTCAGGCTTTCGGATGGAGCCTGCTTCATCAAACAGGAGAATTTAAATTTTTTGGACGAACCTTTTTTGTAGGCTATCCCATCTTGTCATGGGTGGGTGTAATGGCTTTGGGATACTGTTTTGGAAAATTATATAACCCTTCCATAGAGGTGGTAAGAAGAAAAAAGATTTTAATAATATTAGGTAGTGCTATAATTATTTTATTCATCTTATTAAGAGCCATAAATATTTATGGTGATCCCCGCCCATGGTCATACCAGGCTTCAGCAGCATTCACTTTTCTTTCCTTTATCAATGTATTCAAGTATCCGCCTTCTTTACTTTATATATTAATCACCCTGGGGCCTGCAATATTATTTTTAGCATTTGCAGAAAAACCGCTGAACCGGCTTTCAAAAATGGTGAGTGTATTTGGCAGGGTTCCCATGTTTTATTATATTCTGCATTTGTACCTGATACACGCTTTGGCTGAAATAGCAGCTTACTTTACCGGCTTTAAATGGAGTGATAAAACAATATGGATGAATGCTAATCCGGAGCTGAAAGGATATGGTTTTTCCTTAGGGACTACTTATTTATTTTGGATAGGCATTGTAATAATATTATACCCTTTGTGCAGATGGTACGACAGGTACAAAACAGCACACAAAGAAAAATGGTGGTTGAGTTATTTATAAATAGTAAATCCGTTGAGTGGGCATGGCGGAGCCTGACGTATTGGAAGAAACAGCCGATGAACAAAACAATTTTGTGGGAAAGATCATTCCATAAATAATTATTCTGCTTAATTTATTGTTTTATGATTGTAAGCTCGCAAAACTTAAAAACTGAGAAAAATAAATTCATTCAGCCATTAGCTGTTACCCACCGCATCACCTCAATTGATCTTTTGCGGGGTATTGTAATGATCATTATGGCTTTAGACCATACTAGAGATTATTTTCATGCTGATTCGCTCAGGTTTGATCCTGAAGATCTTTCGCAAACCACACCGATGATGTTTTTCACAAGGTGGATTACTCATTTTTGTGCACCTGTATTCGTCTTTCTTGCGGGCACATCTACTTTTCTTTCCGGGCAAAGAAAAACAAAAAAAGAAATCTCTTTTTTTCTGCTCACCAGAGGCTTATGGCTGCTCTTGCTGGAAGTCACTGTTGTCAATTTTGGCTGGTCGTTTAATATTAAATTGCCATTCATTGGTCTGCAGGTAATTTGGGCATTAGGAATAAGCATGATTGTCTTAGCCGGGTTAATTCACCTTTCAAGAACAGTGATACTCCTTATTGGACTTCTTATCGTGGCCGGGCATAATCTTCTTGATAGCATTCACTTTGACAGCTTCCTCTGGGCTGCGGTACATGAGCCGAAGCTACTTCAGATTAGTGGTGCACGAATTATTCGGGTGACTTATCCCGTTTTGCCATGGATAGGCATCATGGCGATGGGTTATTGTTTTGGAAGTCTGTACAAAACGGAAATAGCACCGGTAGTACGAAAGAAATGGATGTTGATCATGGGCACATTAATGGTTTTTGCCTTTGTTCTTTTTCGCTTCATAAATGTTTATGGCGATCCGCAACCCTGGAGCCAACAGACATCTGCCGGATTTACTGTTCTGTCGTTTTTAAATACTACTAAATATCCACCATCATTGCTCTTTACGTTGATGACCTTAGGACCAGCGCTGATTTTGTTAGCTCTTACAGAAAAAACTTCAGGTAAGGTTGCAAAGCCGATCATTCACATAGGAAGGGTACCATTTTTTTATTACATTTTGCATATCTACCTGATACACCTTGCTGCGATGTTTGCTGCTGAATTCTCGGGATATGATTGGAGTGATATGATCTTGAGACGCAGGACATGGTTAGATCCTCAATTAAAAGGCTATGGGTTTTCATTAGGAGTTACTTATTTGGTTTGGGTAGGTATTGTCCTTTTGTTATATCCTTTGTGCAGGTGGTACGACAGGTACAAAACAGCACACAAAGAAAAATGGTGGTTGAGTTATTTATAAAACTGACAATAATTTATGATGAATGATTAGTATAATATTCTATTTATGAAGTATTCGTTTCTTATCATACTTACCTCAATTGTCATTTCCTGCACCACTAGCAAGAAAATGTTCTCCGCCGGAGAAATGAAAGGTGATATTCTCATCAACAACGTCAATATTGTTGACGTAGAAAAAGGAACAATTGTCTCTAATCAGGATGTTGGTATTACAGGCAACCGGATTAGCTATATAGGAAACCATAATCGAAGATCATTAGCTGCAAAAGAGAGGATTGATGGCAGTGGTAAGTTTTTGATGCCCGGGCTGTGGGATATGCATGTGCACACGTTTATTGAAGATTGGTATACATGGCAGTTCCCTTTGTTCCTTGCAAATGGAATCATTGGATTCCGGGATATGTGGGGGAATTCAAAACTTGCTGATAGTGTGAGGGCTGAAATGCGAAAGGGAAATTTGCCATCTTTTCATTTCACTTTATCGGGACACATTCTGGACGGGAAAAAACCTTTCTGGCCTGGATCATTTTCTGCTCCTGATGTACATACAGCTATTACGTTAGTAGACTCTTTGGCAGAGGCCGGAACGGATTTTCTGAAAATTTACAGTTCTATATCCGCAGATGTTTTTGAAGCAATAGCAAAGAGATGCAAACAAAAAAATTTACCCTTTGCTGGTCATGTACCTGTCAGGGTTTGGTTGACAAAAGCATCTGATGCAGGCATGGCAAGCATGGAACATCTGTATGGCTTTCATATTGAAGCCTGTGCTTTTCCGGATTCTGCAATGCAACTAAAAATCAGAGATGTAGAAAATTATGAAGCAGGGAAAGATGCTAAACAACGACAGGCATTAGCCAGAGTAGGTGAAAAGTTCGTTCTGGAAAATTTCTCGGAAGAAAGAATGAGAAACATAGCGAGAATATTGAGAAAGAACAACACTTATGTGGTTCCGACAATGGTAACTCTCAGGGGTGGTTACTTCACAAATGATCCTGTTTTTACAAATGATGAAAGGCTAAAGTATATGTCTAAAGGCACCAGAGATTACTGGCAGCAACAACAAGAAAACGATTTCAAAAGATTTTCTGAAGAGGACTGGCAAAACAAAAGAACACGATATGCAATAGAAAAACAGATGATCAAAATACTATGGCAGGAGAAGGTTCCAATATTAACCGGTACAGATTCTGATAACCCGTTTGCCTTTCCTGCTTTCAGCCTGCATGACGAACTGGCCCTGTTCGTTGAGTTTGGAATGACACCGGTTGAGGCTTTGCGTACTGCAACAATAAATCCGGTCAAATACCTGAAGATGACTGATTCACTGGGTTCTGTCGCAACAGGTAAACGTGCAGACATAGTTCTGCTTAACGGGAATCCTTTAACAGACATCAGTCAAACAAAAAACATCCATGCAGTGATTTTGAATGGAAAGTTGTATTCATTTGGTGAGCTGCAAAAGTTGAAGGATCAGGTGATAAAGATGAATTCTTCAAAATAGAACCAGAACCAACATGAAAAAATCTATTTCAATATTAATCATCACGCTTGCTTTCTCACTACCATCACCTGCACAACGTACAGACACTATCAAAGTAAAAGTCCATGATCATGTGATGACGCTTTATGCGTCGGGTGCCGGTAGTCCTGCAGTGATCATGGAAGCTGGTGGTGGCGCAAATCACAAAACATGGGACAGTGTAAGACCTAAGGTGGCAAGATTTACACGAGTCGTTGCTTATGACAGACCTGGCTATCTGAATTCAGATACATGCAGTAGTGCAAGAGATGCTGTAACAGTAGCAAAAGAATTAAGAGAAGCACTAACGAAAGCTGGTATCAAACCACCTTATGTGCTTGCAGGCTGGTCTTTGGGTGGCGCTTTCGTGAGAGTGTTTGCAGGACTTTATCCAAAAGATGTTGCAGGACTAGTGCTCGTTGATCCTGCACCCGAAGAGTCTTATGCCCGGTTTGACAAAGAATTTCCTGAACTGATGGCGGAAGATGGAAAGTATATACAGGATATTTTGGAGAGTAAAACCCGCATCGGAGAACGTGAAGAAATGCGCTTCTTCGATAGCAGCATGAACCAGGCGAGAAGATCAGATAAGCAACATAGTACACCAACTTATTTACTCATTGCTGCAGGTAAAGCTCCCGGTGGACAAGATCGTGATCCATCCAATCCGCTCAACCGCATTTGGATTGAAGAACTGGAGAAGTGGGCAAAGAGAAGACCCAATCTGAAGTATGAAATCATCACCAACAGCGGCCATCACATAGCAAGAGATCAGCCGGACACAGTTGTGCACGCCGTTCGACACATGGTACAACAATCCCAAATGAAAAAGCTGAAGCAGGCAGCCACTCCATACAAGAAACCTATTCAACTAAAAGATGGCATTCAAACAGCAACTTTGAAAGAAGTTAATTTGGATGAGAAGCTGATTAAGACGATGGCGGATTCCATCACCAGTGGCAATTACCCAAATATCCATAGTGTATTAATTCTACGCAACAACAAGTTGGTGTATGAACAGTATTTCCCGGGAACTGATGTAACAAGAGGAGTAGGTTTTGTTGGTTTCAAAGATCACCACCGCGACAGTCTGCATGACATAAGAAGCATAACTAAAAGTGTAGTAGGTGCCGCGATTCTGATTGCACATGCACAGGGAAAGATCAAAAGCCTAAACCAGCGGGTGTTTGACTTCTTTCCTGAATATGCAAAGCATGATACAGGAATGAAAAAACAGATCACTGTTCAACATCTGCTGAATATGACTGCAGGAATAGAGTGGGATGAGGAAATATCTTACCTGGATCCGCGAAACAGCGAAATAAGAATGAACAATTCTCCTGATGCAATTGAGTTTGTTTTAAGCCAAAAAGTAGTAGATACGCCCGGTAAGAAATACAACTACAGTGGCGGATGCACTCAAGTGCTTGCGGCAATTGTAGCGAAGGCAACAGGATTACCAGTAGATAAGTTTAGTGAGCAGTATTTGTTTAAGCCCTTAGGTATTGAAAAATATACATGGGCAAAGACCCGTAGTGGATATCCTTCTGCAGCTTCTGGATTAAGAATGCGATCCAGGGATCTGGCGAAGTTTGGATTGTTGTTTTTAAACAACGGCAAATGGAATCAGAAACAAATCATTCCTTCACATCTCGTGGCGCAAACCTTAGCCAGTCAGGCTACTACCCATTACGCAGATTCAATTGTACCATTTGTAGGCTACAGTAATCAATTCTGGATTTATACAGAAAAGATCAAAGGTGAATTGGTTGATTATGTGCAAGCACAGGGAAATGGAGGACAGACAATTCAGTTGGACAGAAGTAATAATCTGGCGCTGGTTATAACAGCCGGTAATTACAACAGAAGAGATTTAAGAAAGAATTCTTATGACATTTACCCGAATTTTGTTTATCCTGCAATTAAACATAGTGGTACTGCTAACTTAAAGCCTGATTTTATTTTTCCGGCCGCAACGAACGCTGTTAAATCAGATCAACCCGCAGAGATTATCAAAAGTTTAACCCATAAAGCCTTTGAAGCAGTATTTAAACAAGATACCGCTACAATTTCTGGATTAATGGATGAACGCTTCATTTCTATCTACCCTACCAAAATCAATAATAAACGGCAGGAGTTAGCTGGTATTCATAATTACATTGGGACAACGAAGAAGCAGGGACAGGTATTTGACTCTTTTTATTTCGATGAATTTGATGTACTGTTATATGATAATACGGCTGTAGCAGTTTACTTTTCGGTAAGTACAGGAAAAAATAAAGGAGTACCATTTAAAAGCCGGATGCGGTGGTACGATGTGTGGGTAAATCGAAATGGAACATGGAAAATGGCAGCATTGCAGGGTACATCAGTCAACCAATAATTAGAAATCCGATTGTACAGGGTGAGGACATTATCATTGCGGTGAGCCAGGATGAGATCAACACTAATATGGAGATTAAATAAAAAAAGTATGAAACTAAAAAACCATTTTTTGCTCTTTGTTTTTATCTTTTTTTCGATTTCTGTAAATTCCCAACAGGCGGAAAAAAAAAGAGCCAGGGATTTAGGGATTCCATTTAATGGAATAACCGGAAAATTCAATTCAATAACCGATGTGCCCGGCGTGGAGGTTGGTTACGCTACCTTAATTAAAGGAACCGGTAAATGGAAAGCCGGAGAAGGTCCAGTCAGAACTGGCGTAACAATCGTTTTACCAAAGGGAAAAACACAAGACTCTTACAACGCCGGCTATTTTATTTTTAATGGAGACGGAGAGATGACGGGCATTCCCTACATTCACGATTACGGCAGAATAAGTGGCGTTATCGGCATCACCAACACCAACAGCGTCGGCGTTGTCAGGGACGCCATCGGCGAATGGCGCTATAAAAAATTCGGATCCAAAAATCCGATTGATTTTTCGTTTGGCCTGCCTGTAGTCGCTGAAACCTGGGATGGCGGCTTAAATGATATAAATGGCTACCACGTAAAAAAGGAAAATGTTTTTGAAGCGATTAACATTGCGGCGAGCGGAAAAATTGCTGAAGGAAACGTTGGCGGTGGAACAGGGATGATGTGCTATTGGTTCAAAGGCGGAACGGGAACTTCTTCACGAACGGTTAAAATCGGTACAAGTGAATATACAGTCGGCGTTCTGGTGCAGGCAAATTTTGGCAGACGCGAAGATTTGGTTATCGCGGGTGTTCCGGTGGGAAAAGAAATCACTGATTTAGAGCCTTTAGAAAATAAGGAACAAGACGGCTCAATCATAATCATAGTTGGAACAGATGCGCCTTTATCGTCTTCACAATTAAACTTGGTTGCAAAGCGGGCTGCGTTGGGAATGGGGCGCACGGGAACGATTGGCAATAGCTCCTCAGGTGATATATTTCTTGCGTTTTCCACGAATAAAGCTGAATATGATTCGCTGACAAAAACCATTAAGTCAAGTTCATTGACCAAATCAAATCTCGACCCGATATTCAGGGGTGCCGTGGAAGCAACAGAAGAAGCAATTATAAATGCCCTCATTGCTGCGGAAGATATGGAAGGAATCAACGGGAATAAAGTTTTTGCGATTCCCCACAATCGGTTGCGTGATGTGATGAAAAAATATAACCGGTTAAAATTCCAGAAATAGCAATTCTTTGAAAGACCGGCCATGGCTCATTGACTTCAGGTTATAGTGGTTTATCCGTGGTGCACTTAATATCTATTTACTAATGTGGTAGTCCGGGATACAGGTGTGAAAGATTACTTCGAATAATAATATAAAATGCTACAGGAAATTAATAACTCACGTCGTGAATTTATTAAACAGGCGGCAATGGCCAGTTGCATGCTTGCTTTGATGGGATCATGCAGGCAAACCAGCAAATTATTCCGGCTGCCAATTGGCACTGATGCATTAAAGAGATTTAAAACAAATTTCACCGGACATGTGATCCTGCCCGGCGATGCGGAATATGAGAAACTGCGGCGTGTGCGCTTTTGGAATCCGGCAAGCGATAAACATCCTGCTATTATTGCACAATGCAAAAATGAAGAAGATATTCTCAGGTGTGTGGATTTTGCTCATCAGCATCAATTGGAAGTAGCAGTACGTTCAGGAAATCATAGTTATTTAGGCTGGGGCACCAGCGAAGGCGGAATTGTAATTGATCTGTCCAAAATGAAGGGGATCGAATGTGACCCCATGCAGCGAAAAGGCAAAGTTGCTGCAGGTACTACATCGGCGGAAATCCTTGCTGTTACTTCACAGTATGGCCTTGCTCCTGTTCTTGGTGAATGTGGAACCGTTGGTTCGGGACTTGCTTTAGGTGGAGGCCTGGGTTGGCTTTCCGGTAAGTATGGAGCCACTTGCGACAACCTTATTTCTGCCCGTGTGATTACTGCCGGTGGCCGTTCATTGATAGCTAATGAAAGCTCAAATCCTGACCTTTATTGGGGCATACGTGGCGGTGGCGGAAACTTTGGGATTGTCACATCTTTTGAATATCAACTTCATCCTGTAAAGGAAGTAGTTGCCGGCGGATTTACATATCCCACCAGTGAGGCTCGTACCATGCTTCGCTTCTTTAGGGATTTTATGTCTACTGCACCCGACGAGCTTCAGGCACTTGCTTACCTTACCTCAGCAGGTAATGGAACTTTTTTGGTACTCTTTGTTTACTCCGGTAATTTAAATGAAGGAGAAAAATTGCTGAACACTTTCCGAAAATTTAAAGCTCCTTTAAAAGACTGGGTACAGCGCAGAAAATATTTTGAAACTTATACTATGCCTCCATATACGGCCGGGAATGATGGAGCCACTCCCTGCCCTTTTCACGTAATTAAGGGTTCCTATATTGAGGTATTATCTGATGAAGCCATTGATCTTGTGCTCGATCGCTTTGCACATCCCCCGCCGGGATGTGAATTCGGATTTGACTTTGATCACTACATGCATGGAGAGGTTTGCCGGGTTTCCCCAGATGCCACTGCATTTGAGCTTCGGGAAGCCGGTGCTGTACATTTGGCATTTGGAGCAGAATGGAAAGATCCTAAGGATACAGTAACATGCACGAATTGGCTGAATGACACTTGGGATCTTTTGCAAAAATATTCCGGTGAAAGGGTATATTCCAATTATGAGAGCACCGCAGGCAAGTCTACAGTAAAGGCTATTTATGCAGGCAATTACTCACGTCTTGCGTCTATTAAAAAGAAGTATGATCCTAAAAACTTTTTTCGGCGTAATCAAAATATCAAACCGGGTTAAACTTTTCTCCGCAACGTCTCCGCCACGGGGCGTCGCGGAGATACGGAGAAATAAGTAATCAAATAAAGTTTGGATAAAGATGAGCAATACCGGTTTTCTCTTTTGATATCACATTGGGATGTAATAGTTGAAAGCATTAAACTTTAATTTGTTACGGATAATTTAATGGGAGCATTAAATAATTAGTCGTCCCTTAAAAAGTCATTTCAGGTAAAAAGATAAAAAATTTTCCGGTTGTTCATGTTTTGCATGATGTAAATCGTTCGGATAAAAAAGTCAAAGAACATCTTTTTGTAGATGTTCATCATT
>MWVY01000082.1_pt1 | contig 22216 bp, 17 predicted proteins | sample 1047251 | NCBI WGS metagenome assembly MWVY01 (sample SAMN06349983, study PRJNA376086) | soil metagenome | isolation source: MS7-5 sample Antarctic (ecotone) soil | place: Antarctica | collected 2015-01-13
GTTGCTGGCAACCGTCCGTGTTCCAAATTCCGATGAGTTCTTTGAAAGTCGCCAGCGCATTGCGCTCAATCGAAGCGTCAATGCTTTCCAGACTCGCAAAATACTCGTTCACCGCTTGGTAATCGGATTTAAGTTTTTCCAGGTTCTCTTCCGTCCATTCGTAAAGGTCAACCGGCTGGCAGCAGGTCGTGTCAATAAACGGGTTGCCGGTATCGTGATAAATAAACTCAATTAAATGCAGAAAACGCTGAATCTGTGGATCGCCGCGCTCTTTGTCCAGAACTGAAAACGGCGGCGTTTCCCGGCTAATCGGCGGCAGGGCTTCAAACTCGACGTTAAAATGTGCCAGTATATTGCGCCAATCTTCATCGCCTCCGCCCGTGTCGCGCCACAAAAACGCGGCGACTCCGAACTGCAAACACGGGCGAAACTCCTGCCACTCGTATTCGCCGCAACACAAATCAAAATTGAGCGGCTCAATCGGAATATGGTCGAAACGAAAGTCGGACCAATCCAGCCAACTGCAAAGCGGAAAGAATCGGTCGCTGACCAGCTCGATAAACTCCAACTCGCGCTCGGTGTGATATTCGTTGTAACCCGTCCGCTTGAAACTCGCGCCGGACTTCTTCCACTCTTTCGCAAACAACTTCTGATAAAGCGCGTAGAGCCGTTCGCGTTCGAGTTCCGAGGAGATGTATCCGATTGCATCGTGCAGCGTGTTACAAGAGGCTTTCCAGCGCAAATACGATATGGTTTTGTCGAGTCGCCCGCGGAAATCGCCGCCGCCACCGCCGAGGCTGATTCGCCTCTGCTTATTTTTTTCAATTAGTCGGCGGGCTAACGACGGAAGTTTGCAGACGGTTTGAGCGTGTAAAGTTTTGGTTTTGCCTTGAGCCATACCGCAATATTTAAAATCCAATCGGAATTTTTTCCGGTTGAAAGCCGCCTTCGACCGCTGCCAAATCCAGAAACTGTTTTTTCATCTTTTCGATGTCGTTTTCGGTTTGAAGGAGATATTCGTTGACCCGCTCGACGTCGGCGAGCGACATTCGCGCCGTCGCCGCGCCGTCGCGCATATAGAGGCTTTCGGCAAGCTCGTAAATCTGATTGACGGTCTCCGGGGCTTTGACGAGCCGCCGCAACGCTTCATCTTTGGAATCAATCGCGCGGCGGTCGTTCTTGGCTTTAGTTTTCACGCTTTTTATCGTCTGCCGTAGCTTCCTTTATGCTCGGCTTTTTTGACAATCGAAACAATCATCTGTCCGGCGCGGGTCTCGCGCGTGATTTGGGCGTTTTTGATTGACGGGTAATGCGGACTCAAAGCAGCCTTCAGCAGGTTATCGTCGGCGGCAATCGCAACGTCGAGCGGAAACTCCTGCCCTTCGATTTTGACAATTGCCGTCATCGCTACGGCAGCGTTTTCTTGAACTTTCGCACTTTCAGCCTCGCTCGTTGGTTGCTCTGCGGTTTCCGTCGGCGTTTCGCTCACGCCTTTGTTTATCTCGCTTGCCGTGTTTTCGTTTTCGGAAATTAAATTTTCGCTCATAATTTTTCGTTTTGCTTAGAAGAGACTTCCTTGAACATTATTCGCCGCGACCGATTGCTGCACGGTCGGAGTCGCCACTGTGGTTGAAGCCGCAGAGTTGCCCTTTTCCGCTGCCGCTTCGTGCTGCGGTTTCTCGGTTTCAATGCTGTTCGTTCTCTGTGCTTTTTGCTCGCCGCTTTCTTTTTCGGCGTTCGCTTTATTGATTGCCGGTTGAGACAGCGCATCGGTAGTAGTTGCTTTCGTGGTCGCGGGCTTTTTCGCCGATTTGTTTTTCGACGCGCGAAGCTGCTCGATGTATTTGACGGGCAGCGTTTGTTTGAATCGCGCCAGTTTATCCCGCACCAAACCGGCGATTTGATTTAAATCTTCGCCTTCCGTTATTTCGAGAAAATCAATCTCGGGCGGTAAATTGTGTGATGTCGCGCCCACAATCACTTTACGGACATTGCCGTCGGTCGAAAACGGCAGCAAGACCAAGTTTAGATTGACCGTGCATTTCCCGAACTCGAACGGCTCTTTCACATCCGCCGCTGGCGCGTGAGGACTGTTTTTAACCGCGTTCGTCGCCGTCGTATCAACTTTTGCGACGGCAGTAGTAACAGCACTGACGGTCGCCTCCGGTTTCGCGGCGTGCGGAGTTTCCGCAGCCGACTCTGCTTTGTCGGCAACGGATTCGGTTGAAACTTGAACCGTTGACTGCTCGCTTTCTTCTCGCAAGGTCGTCGCGCTCGGTTCTGTAATTGACGCTTCTTCGCCGAACGGCTCGTCGCTTTTGACAAAACCTAAAAACTCGTCCTTTTCGCCTGTTGCAGATGTTACGGCGGGCGTATTTTCTTTTGTCGAGTCAGTCGGCGAGACATTTTCCTCCATCGCGCATTCGCTTCCACCGTTTTCAATAATTTTCGGCACAAGAGATTGTTGTTCCAAATTGGTATTTTCAACGGTCGAATCGGCTGGCGAAACTTCAAGAACCGAAGTTTCCGTCACGGAAGCATCGGGCTTTAACTCGCGGAATCGTTCACTGAAATTTTCGACAAAGATTTGATGAAGCCGTCGCCGCTCGGTTTCGCGCGCGACGTATTCGGCTTTTTCCCATAAGCTATTGGCTAAATTTTCGAGCGATTGGGCGTTTAAGTTTTCCCTGACGACGCTTGCCGTATGCTCGGCTAATTGGCGGGCAGTGAATTTCAACGCCTCTACTTTTTCCGCGCTTTCGAGATTTAGAAAAGAACCGGCTGTTAGTGTTTGCATTATTTTCTCGCAATTCCTCCAAATTTTCGCTTTCTGCCGACCGCTTTCTTTCTCTCGCGCCTTCAGATTTTTTTGATGAGTTGAATTTTAATGGCAGAAACTTCCTTTCCATTTTCCTGAAATAACATATTTTCTTATTTAAGAAAATAATGTAAAATAGGAAAATAATGAGGCGATTAACCGAGCAGCAGATACGAGATTCGATTAAAAACCTTGAGTTTCAACCGCTAAAAATAACGGTCGAAGGGCAAGAGTTAAAGGTCGCCTCCGGCGGCGGCGGCGCAAAGGTTGATGTGTCTCTGAATATCGGTTGGAAAAACAACTCGGAAAAGTTCGTCGCCGAGATTTTGCGGCAGGCAACACCGAAACAAATCGAGACGGGAATTTTGCGTCTCGAAAAACATACGAAAGCGATGAGAAGCGGGCGAGCGAAAATGCGGTTCTATCCGCTCGTCGTCGCGCCGTATCTGAGCGAGGACGCGCTTCAGCGTCTCTTGGAGGCGGAAATCAGCGGCATTGACTTGTCCGGCAACGGCGTTGTTATAGTCCCCGACAAACTTTTCGTTTACCGCGCGGGCGCGAAAAATAAATTTCTTTCGAGCGCGCCGATTAAAAACGTCTTTCGCGGAACAAGTTCGCTCTGTGCGCGGGTGTTTTTTTCAAAACCGGAATATAAAAACGTCGGCGAAGTTTTGGAAGAAGTTACAATGCGCGGCGGGCGCACGACTTTTTCAACAGTTTCAAAGGTGCTGAAAACTTTGGAAGAAGAATTGATAATTGGAAAGGGCGAGAAAATTCGCCTGCTGGACGCGAAGAAACTGCTCGCCGAACTTCAGGAAAATTACCGCCGCCCGGACGCGCGCCGCAGTTTGCGCGCCAAATGCGGCGATTTGCCGCTGGCGTTGAAACGAGTGTCAGAAAACGCTGAAGCAAAAAATGTGCTTTATGTGCGCGACGATCCGGCGAAATATGCCGTGATGCCTTCGGGCGCGCCAATCGTGAAAATTTACGCCCAGTCAATTGATGGATTATTCGATGGCGTAGATTTTACTGAAACAACGCGTTTCCCGAACATCGAATTGCTTGAAACCGATGATTCAACCGCTTATTTTGACCGTCGGAAGTCTGCGGGATTTTATTGGAGTTCGCCTTTGCAAACGTATCTGGAACTGGCGAGCGAGGGAAAGCGCGAGCAGGAAACGGCAAACGGGATGGTTAAAGGATTGCTTGATTTTAAATATTAAAAAGCTCGGATTTTATAAATCGAAATATGACACCAGACCCGCTCCGCGAACAGTTACGACTTCTCGCCATTGAACTGCAAAAGAACGACATTAAGCTCATTTTGGGCGGCGGTTACGGCTTGGTTTTACGAACTGAATACATTCGCCGGACACAAGCCGCGACGAGATTCGAGGAAATTCCCGAAGCGCGTTCAACGAATGACTTGGATTTATTTTTGAGCGCGGAAATCATCACCAGCGCGGAAAAAATCGAAAAAATAAGAGACGCTCTCGAAACATTGAAATTCGAGCCGGTTGCACCGTTCTTTCAATTTCAGCTTCCCGTCGTTTATGAGGGGCTGGAGAAACCGGTCAAGATTGATTTATTGGCTGCGCTTCCTGAAACCGCCGCTCAACTCAGCCTTGTGAAAATCAACAAGCCGCGCATCAGACCGAAGAAAGCTAAAAATATTCACGGGTATTTGACTGAAGAAGCGGTTACGCTCGAAGAAAACTTACTGCCGATAGACATTTCCGAAGAGGGCGAATCGCCGCTCGTAATTTACCTGCCGCACCCGTTTTCCTACCTCGTGATGAAACTATTCGCGCTCCGAGACCGCCTCGAAGACGAAGAACAAGATTTCGGGGCGTATCACGCTTTTGACGTTTATCGCATCGTCGGAATGATGACCGAAAACGAGTGGAATCAAGCTGTTGAATTACACGGACGTTACCGCGACGCGCCGAAAATCAGGGAAGCCGAAGAAATCTCCGGGGACTTGTTCGCAAGTCTTGAATCGGTCGGCGTGCTGCGCGTCCGTCAGCACGCGAGGGCAACGAATGTTTTGATTCCGCCGGAGAATCTCGTCGCTTTGATCGAAGATTTACAAGAGCTTTTGTCGGAAGTTTGAAAAAATTAGCATTGCTTAACGATTAGCGTAGAAATGCAAAACTTAAAATTTACCGGTTTTTGGCTTCGTCGAACACGCGGTCGAAATCTTTTTCGAGTTCGTCCCATCTTTTTCGGTCCGCTTCATCATCAAACGGCAATTCGCCCAAATCGTCATCCGCAACCGCGCCGAACTTTTCGTCAATTTGCGCTTTAAAGTCTTTGAGAAGTTCATCGTGTAAACGGTCTTCTTTCGTTTCCTGATATGGCTGGTAAATTTCCGGCGCGACCAGATGCGCGTCCCGCTCGTTAATTTCATGGAAAAAGTCGGTGTTTTTTGGCTCGTTCATAAGTTCGGCTGGTAATTGTTCATTTCAAATTTGTCGGCGATTCTTCTAATCATACTACGCGAGATGCCGCATTGGGCAGCAGTGCGCCGAAAACTTTTATCCTTAAGATGATGACAGATGTAGCGTTCCTTGACCTGCTCGATGATCTGGTCGAGATGTTCTTCCGGGTTGATTTCGAGGATAAGATGACTGTCGGCGGCAAAGGCGGCGAGATTTTCACCGTTTGAATCGCCGCTGCCCGGTTCAGTGATTTCTTTTTCCGCGAGCAGCGCGGAGATGTCCGCCCGCGTGATAATTTCTACGTCGCAGTGTTCGATTGCCAGTTTTAGAACGAAATTTTGCAGTTCGCGGAAATTGCCGGTCCAGGCGTAATTTTCCAGAAGCGCGACGGCGGAAGGCTCAATTTTAAAACTGTTCCTGCGATTAAGCGCGATTTGTTCCCGTTCGAGTCCGGTAAGCAGAAGAGCGCGGATTTTTTCTTTTTGCTCGCGGAGCGGAATCGTATTGAGCGAAAGCACGTTGAGGCGGTCGTAAAGGTCGGCGCGAAACTCGCCGCGCCTCGTCATTGCTTGCAAATTCCGCGACGTGGCGGCAATTATTCGCAAATCCACAGGAATCTCCGTGCTTGCCCCGACGCGGCGAATGCGCTTTTCCTCGACCGCTTTGAGCAGTTTGGCTTGCAGGCTTAAAGAAAGCTCGCCCACTTCGTCAAGAAAAACCGTGCCGCCGCTTCCCACCTCGAAAAGACCGGCTTTCATCTGATTCGCTCCCGTAAACGCGCCTTTTTCGTAACCGAAAAGTTCCGCTTCGACGAGTTCTTCCTTGAGCGTGGCGCAGTTGAGACTGACGAACTGCTTTTTGCGGCGCGAGCTTTTATCGTGAATCTGGCGGGCGATAGTCGTTTTACCCGTCCCGCGCTCGCCCGTCAGCAAAACGTGATGGCAAACGCGAGCATAGCGTTCGATTTTGGCGGCTTGCGCGGCGATTTTTGAGTCGTCGGTGCGGCGCGATAATCCGGCAAAAGAATTTTCGCGCGTGATTTGTAGAGATTCGATAATCTCATTTGAGCGAGTTTGAAAAAATTGTGTGTTCATAGGGCTGGTGTTCGCCCAATGTAACTTCAAAACTCGTGCCAGTTTGCTCCCGAATAGCTATTAATACCTCTAAATTGACAAAAATAAACCCGGATACAGGTTTTCGCCGACTGTGATACGCCGCGCTCCAGATGTGAAAAGTGTCAACTCCGGTTGGCACAACTGTCAACCGAAAGTGTCAACTCTAGTTGACAGTTGTTACAGTTGCGACGTGGTTTTGATTTTTCTTGCACTGCATCGCGCCGCTTTCGCCTAGATAAACTCCCAAAAGTAAAAACGCGGCGCGATGCCAGCACGGAAAACCCTCGAAAAACGCCTGACAAAGCCCGGATTTATCAATGCGGCGGCACTCCGTCTCGTTCGCTTCGTAAAATCGGCAGCCAAATTCATTTGTTTTTTCTGTCGGCACGGACGCGATTAACAATCGGTCCGGCTGCCACGAGAAAAAGGGCTGCTCGATTAGACGCTCTTTGGCTTTTTCCAACGCCCGCAACCATCTTTTTTTCATATACGCGGGCAAGTCTTGATTTTTAAGCGCGGCTTCCGCAATTGCAAAAGCAGTTTCAAGTTGTGCCGAGTTAATATTCATAAATTCAATTTTGTAAGTTTGTAATCCTAACGAAAACTATTCGCTAATCAGCGAATCCCAGAAACTGATTCGGGCGAGTTCTTCCGCTTCCGGTTCAATCAGCCATTCGCGCACGTGAATGGGTGTAAGTTCCGCACGAGTGGTTTGAACAGGCGCAGTATCGCTCGGTTCAGCGTGTGTTTCGCCCGCGACTTGTTTGATAAAGTCTGTTCCCGCCGCTGGAGGAAACTGCGACAACAGCTTTTGCAGCAATTGGGCGGCTGCCTGCTCGTCTCGCGGCAAAAGAAAGCGTTCGCGGCTGTTTTGAGAGATGCTCGTTAGTCCCGCCGCGCGAAATTTTTTCGGATGTTCGGCTCTGCCCGGCACGATTTCGACGTAAAAATCGCCGAAAACTTTTGAGCTTTTGAGACGAATGTTTTCGACGAGTTCGAGCGATTCCTTGCCATAGAGGACGTTTTGAAAAATTTCGGACGAGGTTTCTTCCCGCTGCCACGCGCAATCGAACAGCCGCACGATTTCTTTGACGCACGTTTTCGGAACTTGCAAACCGACGAGCCGCACGCCTTCATCGGTCGTCGTGCGGACGATTTTGAAAGCCGCATCTTTGACGTTTTTGATTTGCCGCCAAACCGGAATCAACGCGCCACTCAAAAGAAAAACTGTTCTATTAATAAACGGCGGAATTTTCTCCACTTCCCCGTTCCACCAGTCTTTCGCCGCTCGTTTCGGCACGAGCCGGTAGCGGGCGGATAATTCAGATTCGTCGAGATAAAATAAATTTCTTCCCGACGGGCGGCTGACGGCGTAAGTTTGATAGCTCGCGCCGGTTTCCGGGTCCGTATGAATCAAAGACGCTCGCGCCGCGACGAATTCGGACGCGACATCTTCTCCAGTGCCTAATTTACGGTAAAAGTAGAATCCTTCGGCTTTTTCCAAGTCGTTGAAATGCGCCGGCGTGGTCGGGACAATCGTTTCCAGTTCATAAAGATGAGTCGTCGCGCCTGTCGCGGCATCGCGGTGAATCAATTGCGGCTCGCGCTTTATTTTCACCGATTTCGCCCGAATGTCTTCCATTCCTAAATCGTATTTTCCCGACGCTTTGAGATGCTCGACGGTTTCCGTATAAGTTTTGTAAAAATATTCAAAAAGCGCGTTTTGCCGATTAACCTCAAGCGAGAGCAAGCGGTTGAAAAACCGCACGATGTTTTGCTTTTCGCATTCCTGAATCGTCTGTTCGCCTGATTCGGATTTGGTTAACAAACCCATATCCGAAAGGGCGAGTTTAGCGTCGTCAAGTTCGGGAATCTGAAAACCCGCCAATATCCGGTCATAAACGATTTTCAGGGCGGCTCGTCCTTCTTTCGATTCGAGATTGAATTTTTCAAGCCCGCCGATTTGATTCGCCCGCCGGTCGCCTTTGTTGAGCGCGCCCGTATTGGCGAGCCGTCGCGCAATCGAAGTCGAAAAGCGTTTTTCTCCGCCGAGTTCGGTGTAAATCAAGAGATAAACGGGAGGCGAAACTTGATTGCTGCGATGAGAACGCCCGAAATCCTGCAACTGCTTGTCAGCTGACCATTTAAGTTCGGCGGCAATGTGTTCGCGCCGCTGCTGGTTGATGGCGCGTTTATCGGAATGCAGACTGTCGCCCGTCGCGGCGACTTCCGACATAATGGCGATGCGCTTGCGTTTTCCTTGAAAGTTTTGAAGCTCGTGCAAATTCGTCTGTCTTTGCGGAATGCCCGCAATTCCGCGCGGTCGGTAAGCGTAATCGCCGTTCGAGAGTTTCACCAGACGCATTTTACGTCCGGTCATTTCCGCCACGTTTTCCGCCCCGAAATAGTTGATAATCTGGTCGAGGGGGTGTTCCGGCAGTTGCAGAGTTGCAAGGCGGTCGAGCAATTCCTGTTTCAAAGCGAGCGCGGCTTTCGAGTGAATTTGCTCGCCGTTTTCGCCTAAAAGCGGTTCGTATTTTGTTTTTTCCGTCACTTCGTCGGTAACTTCCTGATAAAGCGCGGTCGGAAAGCAATTTTCGACGAGGCGGGTTAAAGTCTCGCGCGGGCTAAAATCAAGGTCGGAAATCGCTTCTTCCTCGTCCGCGACGCGCGCCATTTGCCGCGTCGTGGTCGCCTCCCCGGTGCTGGTAATGGAAACGATGATTGAATGCTGCTCGGCGAGGGCGCGTTCGATTTCCCGCAGAAGTGTGGGAACTTTAAAGGCGGTGATAATCGCTTTTGTGCAGCGTTGATGTTCAGCCCAGAAATTGTTGACCACGAATCGCCGCAAAAATTTCTCGCTATTTGTCAAAGCAAGGGCTTTTTCGGTTTTCTGCAGAATTGCCTGCCAAGCCCGAGCCATATTGTCATACATTTCGCGCTGGTGCGGGGTAAGGCGATGCACGACTTCGCGGTATTCAACGCCTAAGCCTGATTCCTCATCAACGCCCATCGAGAGACTGCCGCAAAAATAGCGTCCCATCGCTTTCAGGTCACGCGCCACCATCTCCATCGCGCCGACTCCACCTTCCTCGATTTCCCGCGCAAACTCGGCGAAATCCGCAAACGGAGTTCCCTGCCCCCATAGCCCGAGCCGAATCATATAAGCGAGATGGCGCACGTCGCTTGCGGCGGTCGCTGACGAATAAATCACGCGGTAATCAGGAAATTTCTCCACGTCTTGAATTTCGACAACTGCCGCGCCGGTCTGTGTGCTGGTGCGCTCGTTTTCGGCGAAGAAATTTTTGGCTTTATGTCCTTCGTCAAAAATCAAAATTCCTTCCGCGCCAAGCCATTTCGTTAATTGGTCAATCCGGCGGTGTCCTTTTCTTGATTTGGCAATCAGCGACCCGTAAGTGCAAAAGACAATACCTTTTGAGAGCGTAATTTCCTCTTCGGGCTTATAGTCGCCCACGAGCTGAATCGGGATGTGAATTTTCAGCCGCTGCATTTCATCTCTAACGGCTTTGATTAAATCGGATTTGACGCTAAACCAAACCGTTCGTCGTCTTCCCGAAAACCAGTTGTCGAGAATGATGCCCAAAAGAGTTGTGGTTTTACCGACGCCGGTTCCGTCGCCGATGGAAATTCCGGCGCGTGCCGCCGCATCGCAAGACAAAAGACTTTCGTGCGCTTGTCCGGCATAGATAATTCGTTCAAGCTGAATCTCCGAGATTTCGCCGCCGTTTTCGATGAGCTTTTTCGGAAGGCGCGGGCGGTATGTTGGGCGCGGGGGCTTGATGTTCGCCAAACCGGGTGTTTCGACAATTCTACCGGGATGCTTTGATCCGCCCGTCAAATGATGACACTCGTAAAGGTTTTCTCCCATAAGCGCGTCTCCCGCGCCGTTTCGTTCGTTTTGACCGGGCGTTAAAGCGGCACTCGGTACAGCAGTTTTGTTTCCATCTCCTTCCGTCTCAGTTATTACGGAAACTTTCGCGCCGCCGTCGGGCGAATTATTCGTGAAAACTCCTGTGAAGGCGACGGCGGTAGCGGATGTATCGCCAAATTCTGGGTGACTTTGATTTAGCATTATTCGGTTTGGTTAATTTCGCTTTTGCGGCGATTTTTTCGGATATATTTCCTGCGTTAATTTTTTTGCCTTTTCAATCAAAAATGCCTGCGTAACGCAAGCCTTCTTCAAGATTTCGGCAACTTATCTCCAAAACACTTACCGAGGACTTTGCCCGGTTTGCCGGCATTTTCGGCTCGTTTTTCTTGATACAAATAATCGTCGTCGGAAGTGTCGTCCCATATTTATAGAACGCATTTTTCGGAAGATTGATAATTGCTTTCAAATCGTATTCTGCGGCGATTTCGCTTAAAAACCTCAATCCTTTATCAGTTTTCGTTAAAGTGTCACTGCCTAATAGAGCGACGATTCTTCCGCCCTTTTTCAGTCTTGCGAGCGCGGACTTTATGTGGCGAAAGCCGAAATTTGAGTCATTGTTTTTAGTTCTTCCGCCGCTCGCCGTGAACGGCGGATTCATCAAAACGCCATCGGGCGCGATTTCTTCCGGCAGCAGGTCGTCCAAGAATTCCGCGTTTATTCCGGTAGGCTCGTAATCTTGCAGTTCGAGCAGCATCCGGCGCGTCGCCGATAATTCGTTTAAGTGGAAGCGGCAACCGGCGACTTTGAGCCAAGCCGCGAGCGAGCCGGTTCCGGCAGAGGGTTCTAATATCATTTCGTTTTCAGAAGGATTTAAGATTTTTGCCAAAAGGTATGCTACCTCCGGCGGCGTGCTGAATTGTTGTAAACTGATTTGCTCTTTTCCGCGCCAGCTCTGCGGCGGGCAGTTTTTCAGTAAATTAGTTAATCTTTCGAGTGTCTGATTTTCGCAACCTTTTTGGAACGGATTTGACCAATTAAAATTTCTGACGATAATTTGATTGACTGCCGTTTCGAGAAGTTCGTGTATTAAGTGGACTTCATTCGCTCCGGTAATAAAATCAACGCCGTTGGCGCGGCAAATTTCAATCAAATTTTTATTTTTTATCGGCTCAGTTTTTTCTAAGAAATGAACAATCGTTTCAACCACTGCTTTCAAGTTATCCATTGATTCCCTTTTCTCATCACTTTTCATTTCACCTTAAACTCGCCGCTTCATTTTTCTTTCCTCATTGACAATTTTCAATCGCAAACGGAGTTCCCTGCCCCCATAGCCCGAGCCGAATCATATAAGCGAGATGGCGCACGTCGCTTGCGGCGGTCGCTGACGAATAAATCACGCGGTAATCAGGAAATTTCTCCACGTCTTGAATTTCGACAACTGCCGCGCCGGTCTGTGTGCTGGTGCGCTCGTTTTCGGCGAAGAAATTTTTGGCTTTATGTCCTTCGTCAAAAATCAAAATTCCTTCCGCGCCAAGCCATTTCGTTAATTGGTCAATCCGGCGGTGTCCTTTTCTTGATTTGGCAATCAGCGACCCGTAAGTGCAAAAGACAATACCTTTTGAGAGCGTAATTTCCTCTTCGGGCTTATAGTCGCCCACGAGCTGAATCGGGATGTGAATTTTCAGCCGCTGCATTTCATCTCTAACGGCTTTGATTAAATCGGATTTGACGCTAAACCAAACCGTTCGTCGTCTTCCCGAAAACCAGTTGTCGAGAATGATGCCCAAAAGAGTTGTGGTTTTACCGACGCCGGTTCCGTCGCCGATGGAAATTCCGGCGCGTGCCGCCGCATCGCAAGACAAAAGACTTTCGTGCGCTTGTCCGGCATAGATAATTCGTTCAAGCTGAATCTCCGAGATTTCGCCGCCGTTTTCGATGAGCTTTTTCGGAAGGCGCGGGCGGTATGTTGGGCGCGGGGGCTTGATGTTCGCCAAACCGGGTGTTTCGACAATTCTACCGGGATGCTTTGATCCGCCCGTCAAATGATGACACTCGTAAAGGTTTTCTCCCATAAGCGCGTCTCCCGCGCCGTTTCGTTCGTTTTGACCGGGCGTTAAAGCGGCACTCGGTACAGCAGTTTTGTTTCCATCTCCTTCCGTCTCAGTTATTACGGAAACTTTCGCGCCGCCGTCGGGCGAATTATTCGTGAAAACTCCTGTGAAGGCGACGGCGGTAGCGGATGTATCGCCAAATTCTGGGTGACTTTGATTTAGCATTATTCGGTTTGGTTAATTTCGCTTTTGCGGCGATTTTTTCGGATATATTTCCTGCGTTAATTTTTTTGCCTTTTCAATCAAAAATGCCTGCGTAACGCAAGCCTTCTTCAAGATTTCGGCAACTTATCTCCAAAACACTTACCGAGGACTTTGCCCGGTTTGCCGGCATTTTCGGCTCGTTTTTCTTGATACAAATAATCGTCGTCGGAAGTGTCGTCCCATATTTATAGAACGCATTTTTCGGAAGATTGATAATTGCTTTCAAATCGTATTCTGCGGCGATTTCGCTTAAAAACCTCAATCCTTTATCAGTTTTCGTTAAAGTGTCACTGCCTAATAGAGCGACGATTCTTCCGCCCTTTTTCAGTCTTGCGAGCGCGGACTTTATGTGGCGAAAGCCGAAATTTGAGTCATTGTTTTTAGTTCTTCCGCCGCTCGCCGTGAACGGCGGATTCATCAAAACGCCATCGGGCGCGATTTCTTCCGGCAGCAGGTCGTCCAAGAATTCCGCGTTTATTCCGGTAGGCTCGTAATCTTGCAGTTCGAGCAGCATCCGGCGCGTCGCCGATAATTCGTTTAAGTGGAAGCGGCAACCGGCGACTTTGAGCCAAGCCGCGAGCGAGCCGGTTCCGGCAGAGGGTTCTAATATCATTTCGTTTTCAGAAGGATTTAAGATTTTTGCCAAAAGGTATGCTACCTCCGGCGGCGTGCTGAATTGTTGTAAACTGATTTGCTCTTTTCCGCGCCAGCTCTGCGGCGGGCAGTTTTTCAGTAAATTAGTTAATCTTTCGAGTGTCTGATTTTCGCAACCTTTTTGGAACGGATTTGACCAATTAAAATTTCTGACGATAATTTGATTGACTGCCGTTTCGAGAAGTTCGTGTATTAAGTGGACTTCATTCGCTCCGGTAATAAAATCAACGCCGTTGGCGCGGCAAATTTCAATCAAATTTTTATTTTTTATCGGCTCAGTTTTTTCTAAGAAATGAACAATCGTTTCAACCACTGCTTTCAAGTTATCCATTGATTCCCTTTTCTCATCACTTTTCATTTCACCTTAAACTCGCCGCTTCATTTTTCTTTCCTCATTGACAATTTTCAATTCCAAACCTTTGCATTACTCTATTAACTTCAATAAAATGAAAGCGTAAATAAGGTGTAAAAGGTATGGAAAATAGAAACGATAAAATAGGTGCTTAAGAAATGAAAAGTATTAAAGATAAATGTAAATGTGTAAAAGGTAAATAAAAAAAGTTTTATTGCAAATGCTTTTTATGTTAAAAATTCTGTTGACAAAAGTTTTGTGATGTATTAAAACACTGTTAATAGTTAAAGTAATTTCTTAACTATCATCGCTTATTTTAATTTTCAAAGACAAAATAAAATGTCAAATCAAAAATCTTTTCTGTCAAAAGTAGTCGCTTTCGTCAACCAGAAAGGCGGAGTCGGAAAATCAACATTGGCGACGAACGCGGCGGCGATTCTCAGCGAAAGTTACCGCGTCGTGTTGCTTGACACGGACGAGCAGGGAAGCAGTGAATTATGGTGCAATGCGCGGGACGAAGATTACGCGGAGAATCATAAGGTTCGGAGTTTTAGCAAGCATTACAAAAAGACCGTCAACGCTTCGGCGGTAACGATTGATTTGGAAGACATCGCTTCCGGTTGCGACATTGTGGTAGTTGATACTCCGGGACGTAATGAGTTCGTGTCATTGGGCGTTATATCTGCCGCAAATTTGGTTATTATCCCGCTTACACCCGGAAATTACTCATTGTGGAGTTCAGATGCGACGATGCAGTTGATTCAAAAAGTAGCGGCAATTAGGTCCGGCGATTTTGCGGCGCGTTTTCTCCTTAACCGTCGAGACAAGCGGAGGGTCTCCGAAGAAATGGAACTCGCTTTGAGGGAATACGATATTCCTTTGATGAAGACGACAATCGGCAACCGAAACATTTACGAAAACAGTTCGAGTGGGTTGTCAGTTTTGGAAATCGGCGCACGCTCCGCGTCCGACCGTGAAGGACAGCGCGAGATGCGAGAACTCGTGAGGGAAATCGAAAGACTTCTGAGCATCAGCCGCCAGAGTGGAAAAACTTCCGCAAAGAATGACAAGAAAAAGACCGCTACTATCTAATTTTTATTGCTGAAAGAGGAGAAAACATTATGGCACTGCGACCCGCGCCAAAAAGAAAATCGGTTGATTATCAAAAGCTCGACGACTTGCAAAAAGAAATTTTCGGTTCGGAACAGGGCGACGGGGAAGTGCCTTTGGTTTCAGAGGTCGAAGATCAGACTTCGGCAAAAACTCGCTCGCAAACAAAAGAAAGTCGGATTGCTAAACCCATCGCCGAAAAGACTTTCGACGATAAAACAAATTCAAAACCGGCGGCGAAAGAGAATATGACTAAAGATTCGCTTTCATCGCCAACGGGCGCGGCGAAGGAAAGATTAATTAATTCCGATACCGGCGATTCACTCGGGAGCGGTTTAGGCGATATGGAAACGATTGCCGCCCGCATCGCATCGTCAAAAGCAGGTCAAGGGCGCAACACGACTCGCCCGTTTTCGCTTCCGCGAACGCTGATTATTGACACGACGCGCCTGAAAGCCAAATTCCGCACGATTGATGAGCAGTTCACGCAAAACGTCATCATTGATTTCCTTTTAAGAGAAGCACTCGCCGCGGCGACACCCGAAAATTATAAAGATTTGCGAGCATCAGCGTTCGAGATCGTTAAACGTGCCGAAGAGACGACACGGCGTTCGCTGACCGTCACTGAAGATGTCGTTTATCAAATGTCCGAGCTAAAAGCGGGAATCAATTTAGAAACCGGCAGGAAATACTCGAACGACGAGATTTTTTCGACACTGCTTGCGGTCGGCGTAAGCTGGCTTTACCGCAACGGCGTGTTATCCTGAAAAAATTTCGGGAATCAAGCACTGCCGAAAACCGTTTTTTAAGGTTCTCTTTCCTCCCAAATTTTTCGCACTTCCACGCGGGCTGCTTCGTCGAGCGCGGAAAACCAATCGAGAATTGTCATTTCGGCTAACTTTTCGCCTTTCAATAGAGCGTCGTCAATGCCTTTTTCCGTCCTTTCCCAGGCGAGTATTTTCGTGACGGATGCCGTTTGGGTTGTTTGATTGTCATCAAGGCGCAATTTCAAAAGTCTGGCAAGCTGTCTGACAACCGCTGGATTTTCGTGATAATCGTTATCAAAGGCGAGATGAAGTTTTTTGCCACGCGAGATGTTGACGATTAGCTCTTGGGCGCAGCTTATGCCGCTATTTGCGATGGCAAAATATTCAGGTCGAAAGCGAGTGACAACATCGGCTTTGAGTGCGCCTTCGGTAACTAAAATTGGTTTGTCAAAGTAATCTTTCCGCCCGAAACTTCTCCAGCCCGCGTAGTGAATCGGCGTTCCAGAACTTGCGCTGTTCATTTTCGGCAATGACAGCCAAAGGTAGCGTTTTTTATTTGGCTTTATTTCGCCCGCAAATCGGATTTGACAGGCTTGAATCCTGCCCGCCGGGTTGCGGTAAGGGATGAGCAATAGCGGGTGCAGATAATCCCGATTCTGCCAAAGATTAACTTCGTCCGTTTCATCAATCCAAAATCCGGGAATATGCCGAATTCCATGTGGTTTTTCGCGCACAAAGGCGGGGAAGTTTTGATTGAGCAAAAGCCGAAGTTGCGCGGCTATATCTTTACGTTCCTGTGCAGAGCAGGGAAGCCCTCCGTAATCTTCAAAGTTTTCAAGCCCGCGTGCGACCAAACCTTTAATTCCGTTGGTCAAACACTGATAATTAGTTGCCGGTGAGAGCCTGAGTAACGCATTGTAAACAAAATCTCTAATTTCGAGTGGCGCGGAAAGGATTTCTTGCGTCTGCTGTTTGTAGAGATTTCTCGGCTCGCTCGTTTTCCAAAACGGCTGGTTAAGCAGTTCGCGGTCGTGATAAAAAACTCCCCAGCATTCTTTACGGCTTAAACGGTCTGCGCCCGCCGTTATACGAGCGCAGAATGAAATTGAATCGTTCGCCGTGCGGCTGCACCAATCGGGTTTGCCGCAAATCGAACACGGACGGGCGCGGCTGACTCGTTTGTATCTTGAATCTCCCATTCTCGGTTTAGAGGAAAAATCACAAAGCACTTTTACAGCTCGCCGCTTTATTGTTTTGAAAGCAGCCGACTTTATTTTCAAAAAATCGTTAATACTTCGGCTTCATTTCTTCGAGGCGGCGATCCATATCGCGGAAAAAGCCGGTGACAACCGTTGCCGCCATTCGCAGATGCGCTGCTTCTTCGGCTGAACTTTTATTAATGAGCGCGGCTTCGTTGCGTCCCGTAAAGGTTACGTCATTGGCTTTTAATTCTAAACTGTAGGCTTGATTGATTCCCGCTGCTTGCGTCGCCGAGCCTTGTTTGGCTGCCCCGGCACTGATGCTTGCTCCCTTCTGAATCGCTCCGATAGTCGTGTCGGCGTTTTGGTTGATGCTCGCTTCCATATTGGCTTGGTAGGTTTGGCTCGTTTCTCTTTGAGAAGTGAGTGTGCGCGTGTTTTGACCCAAGTTTAGTTTATACTGCTCGTCGGTTACTTGATTGCCCAGGTTTTGCCTGACTTGCGAAGGGTCAACCGGAACGCCCGACGAGCTACCGATGCCCTGCGCGACCACACCCGCGATGCCTCTCGTCCCGACGACACCGCTGCCGGGAACCATATTGAGAATATTGTCATTTATCTGCGCTTCGTTTTCGACCCATCTTTGTCCTTTTTCCCGGCTTGCTTCAAACCCCAAGCGGTTCGTCCGGTCTGTATACTCGACGCGCTGCGACCCAATTTCGCGCTGAGTTGCGGCACCTGTTTGCTGCAACTGCATTGTCCGATTCGAGTTGGTAATCAGCATATTTGTCGTCTGATTGCCGTAAATCTGACCGAGCGTAGTTTGCAGGCTGCCTTGCACGCCCGATAAAGCCTGAATTCGTCTCGCGTCGGTTTGAAATTTTCCAGCTTCAAAGGCGGCTTTGGCATTAGCTTTTTCGGAGTTATAAATTCCCTGAACCTGGGTGTTTTCGGCTTGGCGGTTGATCGCCGCGCCTGCTACGAGACCGTAAGTTTCAAGAGCCGTGCCGACCGCCGAGAGCATCCAGCCCATCGAAACCTGATTGACCGATTCGTAAACCTGCCCGCGCAGGAGTTTGTAAGCCAAAACGACGCTCAGAATATACGAAAGAGCGGCGATGAAAAATAAAAAAGTGACGATTGCCGCGCTCGAACCCGGATCGTAGTTGCCGGATGAGATGATTTTCGCCGTTGCCGGGTCGAGCGTGTAAAGCGGCTCGTTGTTGTAAATCGAAAGCGCGATAATTCCGATGCTGTAAGCGATATACATCGCCACCTCTTTGACAATCGGATAGGAAAGGCAAAACGTCGCCACGCCCCAGCAGAAAGGGTAAAAAGTCTGCGCGGCGAATTTATCGTCGAAGCCTAAAGCCGCCATAATCGGAGATGCCAGTTTCAACCCGATTAAAATAAAAAGACCGGCGAGCGCGAGTAGAATACCGCCGAATTTGATGATGTTCTGACTGACGACCATCAGCGTGAACATCCTGGGCATATTCCAGTTTAGGAAATTCAAATCCGCCGTGATGTCGGCGACCGACGATTCTTTGTTGTTGATTACGCCTAAAATTCCCGGCTCGCCGTTCGGCAGACGCTCGGCGATAATCGCGTTCGGGTCTTCGACGCTGAAATTGGCTTTCACATACTGGCGCATTTTCTCGTCAAAATCCTTGACTAGCCAGTAATTCGCGCTTTTCAGCGGCTTTGCTATTTGTTTGCCGACGAGCGTGAAAACGTCGAGCAGGTAAGGCGCGCTGCCGATAATGAGCATAAAGCAGAGCGTGCGGATGCCCCAGCGAAATAACAGTTCAATTGAATATCCGCGCTCATCCGAGAATTTTCGCAGGAAAGAGATGATGAGAACGAAGCTGGCGATTATCCACGCGAAAAACGTCAGATAGGGAAGCATCGGTTTGACGACCGTATTTAGAACCGACGCGAAAAGCCAGTCCTTCGCCGTCTTCATCATATTGTCAATTTGTTTATCAAACGACGGCGCAGCCGGACGTGGAGCGGGCGTTGGAATCGGGCTGGATTGCGGCTGCGGTGAAGACGTAGGTTCAGTGTTCAATTTATCGTCTTCGAGCGCGGGCATAAACGGGCTGTCGTTGTTGATTCCGTTCAAAACGTCGTCGGCATAAATCGGCTTGCCGTTTATCTCGCCGATTGGCGTTTGACGTTGCGCGAATGATTCAATTGCTAAACTCAAAAACGACAGCAATAGGATGCCTAAAACGGCGATAAATTTTAACCACCCTTTGATTTTTGTTTCATCTTTTCTTTGGGACATTTTCTTTGCTCCTCGGTTCAATTTTTTGCTTACCAGGGAAATTGATTATCGAGCGGGTCGTTGCGCCAGACTTCGTATTTTTCGAGTTCAGAATAAAATTCTTGGCTGCCAGTAGTGATGGTCGTCATCATTTCTTCGGTCTGGCGGATTTGTTTTCCGAACTCCGCCATTTGCTCGATTTTCAAGCCGTATTCTTTGCATTTTTCCTCGATTTGCTTTTTCAGCTCGTCAAGCCTGAGTTCAAGCGTGGCGATGCGCGAGCCGATTTCCCGTAACTGCGCGAGCATCCCTTCGATTTTGTCCTGTTGGTTGCTGGCTATATTTCTGAGTTCGGTTACGCGGTCTTGGAGTTCCGCCTGTTCTTTGTAGAGCAGAGCGAGTTCCGCCAGAATCATTTCGCGGTCGTAAAGCATCCGCTCGAACGACGAATCGAGACGGGCGAGCCGCTCTAAATTTTTAAGGCTCGCGTCGGCATTTCTGCCAATGGCGTGTTTCAGATAATCGTCCAGATCGCGCTTGTTCGCCTCCATATCGAAAATTCCGTTGCGGTAGCGGCGCGAAATGCTGACGACGGCGTTTATCTCGCTTCTAATTGAGTTTTCGATTTGTTTTTTTAACTCGTAAACGCCTTTGACGATGCGACCGACCGCCGCCCAGCCTTCGACCATTTGTTTGTTTTTCGTGATTTGCTCGTCAACGATTGATAAAATTCCGCGCAGACTGCTGACCTGTTCAATCGCCTTTTGATACATCGCAGTGTATTGTTGAACCGCTTGCAGCCAGCGATTGGCTTCTTCAATTTTTTTGGCGACTTGCAGCGCGTAGTTAGTTGCGTCGAATGTCGCAAACTGCGCCCGCGCGGGCTGCGCGGACGGAAACATCAGCAGCGAAAACAGAATCAGCGCGATAACGAATTGATGGGTAAATTTTAGGTTTTTCATAAAGTTTCATCGTTTGACTTTGCGCCGGCGGCGAAAGCCTGAAGTTCTTCCAAATGTTCCGCGCTTATTTCCGTGAGTCCGGCGGCGGTCAAGCCCAAAGGATATTTACTCGCCAGCCAAGCGAGAATGAACGCGAACGGCTGATTCGTCATTAGTCGTTCAGCAAGAGCGCGGGTGTTTTTCTCGTTTGCGTCGGTCGTCGAATTCCACCGCTCAATCGGCGATTGACTAACGGTTGCCATCTCGACGATTTTGTCGTCGCCCGAACCGATGACCATTACCCACTGCGTGTAAATCCCGTAAGGATTGCGGATGCTTCTGACGGCGGTTTGCGTTTCTTTTGACAGCTCGCAATCTCTGACCAGGCGGTCAAAATTGCCGATTTGTTTGCCGATGATTTTCACGCCGGAGTTTTTGACCAAATCTATGCCGATAGGATTCGGCGCGTCTTCCGTGCCGCTGAAATGCTCGTAGGCTTGTCCCATCAGCAGGGTAACGACGCCTTCTTTGCGTCCTGTCAAACTGGTTTTGCCGATTAAATCCAGAATCGCCGGAAAATGTTTGGTGATTTCCTTCATCTCGTCGCAGACAAAAAGAAACGGCGTGATTTGTCCCGAAGAGTTTTCCTCGCCGATTTCCTGCATAATCGAAGCGGCGATGCGGAAGCCCATACTTTCGCGCACGGGTTCGTCCAGGCACGAAAGGGAAGTCAGCTCGTAAACGTCGAACGGAGAATCCGAATCAAAATCCGGGTGCGTCGGCGCGTCGAGCCAAACGTCGTTGCGGTAGATGTTGAGTTTCAGAAAAAGCTCGTTCGCCTTTGTCCGCTCCGTTTCGTTCCAACTGTAACTGCGGAGCAAATCGAGAAAATGGCTTAAGGTCGGCTGAAATTTCGGTCGCCCCGCGCCGTTTCTGGTTTGCGAGATTTTATAAACCTCATCAACGATGAGCTTGGCAATCGAGTAGGTAATCGTGTCGTCTTTCGGCGTTTTGCTTAAATTCAATAAATCAGTCAGGACGAACGTGCTTTGCCGCTTTGTCGCTGGTAAGCCCGTTTCGATGCCCGGATAGTTCCAGATGTTCAAAGGCTTCGGCTCTGATTCGGCAAAATTGATGTGCCGCCCGCCAAACAGCTTGCACATCGGCTTTAAGGAGTTTTTGTAATCAATCGCCCGCACTTTAACCAGCCCGACGTGCGCGAGAATGTCGGTGATGATTCTCATTCCCAAAACCGATTTGCCTTCGCCCGAAGCGGCGGTGACGATAACGGTCGGCGATTTAATTAAATTCCTGTCAAACAAATCAAGTCCGAACATTTGACCGTCAGGCGTTAAAAACAAGCTGTGCGGTCGCGGGCTGCCGCGCCACGCGCCCTCGGTTGGCACGAACGCCGCCAAACTGCTCGCCGCTTCGCCGAATTCCTGTCCGGTCGTCTTCCAAGACAGTTCTCCGGCGAGCATTCGTGGATATATTGCCCTGACTCTAGCCGGTTCTTCGCGGACGGCATCCGCGCCGGGGATTTTTCGGACGGCGGAGATCATTTGCTCGCACCGCTCCGACAAAGTTTCAACTCTTTCGTTCAATTCCGCGCGGTTGCGGGCGCGTCCGCCGAAGACGATAAAGTTGATTCGCGCCTGACAAATTTTCTCGCGCCCTTTTTCGACCTGCCGAAGGAGTTCAGTTAACTCCTCGCGGATCACTTTTGCGTCCTCGCCGAGCGGTTTTAGACCAAAAAAAGTGTTGCCGCTGCCTTCGATGCGCTTGATTTTTTTCTTGAGTTCCTTCTTGCTTGCATCCACATCGAGCGCGACGAAATCAAGCACAATCGTGTGCGGAAAATTCAAATCGCCGCGACAAGTCAAATAGCGCATCGTGTCGGCGGTCACGAAGTTTTGCGGCGGCGTTTTTAAGCTCACAACGCTCGCTAAAGATTGCTCGTGAATCACAAATTCAGTATCGTCCGCCTTAATGTTGCTCGCCGCCAGATAACGCCCTGCGCGTGCGCCGCTTCGTGAACGAGCAGGTTGAGCAATATCGCTCCGAAGATTGGTGCGGCGGCTCGCGCCGCAAGGCGCGTTTTGTTTTTTAAGCTCGTTAAGGCTTGATTGCGGGCGCAGGCTTCGAGTCTTCGACGCACTTCGCGCAAAGTTTTGGCGACAGAATTTATTCCGTTTTTCATTTCTTTCTCCTCATTAAGTTTTTCTGTAGGTTTCGCGTTAACGCTTTTTCCGGTTCACGCTTGAAATTGGAGAGAGCAAAGCGTGTGCCTTGCTGTAAGTTAATGAAAATTTAGGATTTATCGTTAGGGCATATATCTTGCGC